>Ga0326727_10000545_pt1 | contig 154421 bp, 155 predicted proteins | sample MB2enrmetagenome_FD_207643 | JGI IMG/M metagenome (GOLD analysis project Ga0326727, IMG submission 207643) | Lab enriched peat soil microbial communities from McLean, Ithaca, NY, United States - MB29MY | ecosystem: Environmental > Terrestrial > Soil > Wetlands > Peat | place: USA: New York... | reverse complement strand
GGTATGTACCTGCGTAGACATCCGTTGCGAGCGCAGCAAACTCACCACTACCACACTTCGAGGCGCTAGTATGCACCACCGAACCCTGCCCAGCCGTATAATCAGGCAGGATGAACCACACAGAACCTGCGCTCGTCGTGGAGACCACCGAAGAAATAGACGAACCAAACGACACGAAGGTGGGTGAGTGGGTGATGGCGTAAAACGCAGCCTCGAGGACCTGCTCCTGCGTCTTGTCAGAGTAGAAGTTAGTGGAAGGTTGTCCGGAGCCGGTGTAGAGGTTTTCTGCAGACGCGCCATTCCTTTGTACGGCTTCACCGAACCCCGTTGAAGAAGCAAGCGCGCTGACGGCGTTGACCAAGGCGTCCGTGTAGGGGTTTGAGCCGTAGATGGCAAGGTAACTGAACGCGGTCTTAGTGAAATCTAACGCAGGGTTTTGTGGATTGTAGTCGTTGAGGTTTGAGTCAAGTATTCTCCACGGTTCGCAAGATCCACTGCTAACGTCTTCTACCCACTCATAAACGTAGGACTCGTAGCTGGGTGGGTAAGAGGGGTAAACCCCTTCAGTCCATGCAGTAAGGCTTCCATTGCTGCTCCATATGTTCTTCTGTACTCCATATACGCTCTGCGCGAAACCAAGAAAGTGCGCGTCGGTGCTGTGCTGCTGTCCTAGGAGAATTTCGAGGTTTAATGGTTCTGAGTTAGTGTTAATGATGGGAAGAGTACTTGCGGGGATGGTACCGGGGGGCGAGGGAGAAGAGGGGCAGTAGGGTCCCGAATAGCTATCGATCGCTGAGAAGACACCGCAACAGCCAGCGCTTGGCCAGAAGGCTGACTGGAACGCATAGAATCCTTCAGCTATAAGATACGCGTAGTAGTCTGCTCCGTTGCAGCAAGTGCTTGCGAATTGGTTGTAAGTCGATGAGCTCCGTCCCAAGATTGTACTCACATCCGAATCGTACGCACCGGTAACGGTTTCGAGAATGCTGAGGGCGCTCAATAATCTTCCAGTATCAGCAGCGTTTGTGAGTCCGTTATCGTTCGTAGAACATTGTTGAAACGGGTTCGAGTTGTCCGAACTGTAGAAATCGTAGGGAGTGCCGTTAGACAGGGGCCGATGCATAAGAAAGTTCATAACATATTTAATTCGACAGTCAAACTCCCAAGTGTTACTCTGCGTGCCCGTGCAAGTACCGCCCGACGTGATCAGGCCCAACTTATAGGCGTAGATGATTGACATGATGTATGATGCAAGATCCCAATCCGTGAAGCAATGAAAGTTCAGGTTAGACATGTGCAAACCCGTGGCTGAATTCACACCGACACCAGGGGCGAAGTACGACCAAGCGGTGCTCGCCCAACTCACCCATTGAGTTGAGGGAGAGGACTCGATCCGGGACTGTTGTGGCGTTGGCGTTGCTATGATCTGAGGGATGGGGGATTGAAGGAGGACTACGATTAGTAGTATGCCCAGAGCCAGGGGCACGCGGCCGAAACCTGTCACGTACATGACCAACTCCGTATTGCTTCGGCTGTTCGTATAAAATGGCCATCAACACGCAGGAGTACATTCTGACAATTCAGCTAAAACGTGGCTGCGTAGTAGATGTTTACATTCATCGCTCCCGCAACTGGTAGGAAAATGTACTGTAAACTTTCCATCGGGTATATGTTGAACGGCTGCACTTCAAGTCTTAGAATTCCATCATTACGCGTTCCGAGCAGGCAGACTCGGCTGCCTGGTTTGCTGGAGGTTCTGAACTCTTGTCGTAAGACTCGAAACTGCTCCGGGTAAGGTGGAGGTTTCATTGAGCTGGCCCGTATGAAGTGATAAGACTCCTCACGAAAAAGAAGAAAGTATACACCGACCGAATTCGCATGAAAATCGAGGAAGGTTAAATTTTATTAGCGGATGGTGGAGCATGGCAGGCTTATTGTGGAGGAGGCCCGCTCTTGGGTTTCTTGACAGGTCGAAAGATCAGAAGCATGTTCGGAAACCCTATTGTGCCATTCTTCTTTCTATTCTTGGTTTTGTACGTATTTAGTTCAGGCGCACACTTTTACGGTCCCGATGATATAATAGTGTACTCTACGACCCAAGCGATAGCGCAAAGAGGATCTATGGACATCACGTCTGCACTTCCCTTGATTCACGCCTATGGCGGCGGCGGCTTTAACGAACATTATTCGAAATACGGCATTCTGCCGTCTCTCCTAGCGGTTCCGCTCTTCTTTATGGGAATCCTTGCGCGTGTGCAGCCATGGAGAATTGTAGCCCTCCTCTATTCGCCGATAATTACCGCAACGAGCGTCTGCATCCTGTTCCTAACGGCCAAGAGACTCGGAGAATCAAGATACCTCAGCGCGATATTAGCAACCCTCTATGGAACCGCAACACTGGCCTGGTTTTACTCGAAAACATTCACGGACCTAACTACAGCATCGTTAATGCTCCTCGCGGCAATCTACTTCGTGTTGAACCCCATCAAAGACTTGAAGTCGACAATTCTTTGCAGCTTTTTTACTGTCCTCTCAGTGTTCGCGTCGATAACTCAAGCTCTAGCCATTCCGGGGCTCGTCGCATACATCATCATGTCGCGCCCGGAAAAATCACGACTAAAATCACTCGCCCTTTTCATTATTCCCATGCTAGCCGGAGGACTTGTGTACCTGTATCTAAACGTCATACGGTTCGGATCTCCGCTTAATTTCGGGTACGGCGGGGAATCATTCATTGGCGGCCCAGCTTACGGAACAAACCCTCTCGTCGGCATCTACGGTTTGCTGTTTAGCTCCGGCGAGGGCCTCTTCATCTACTATCCACTCTCCGCTCTCGGGATCATCGGTCTGTCTCTCAAGAGAGGATACAATAACTGGACGAGGTTTATGTTCGCGTGGATATTCCTGTCAACCCTCATCTTCTATTCAACGTTCCATGAATGGTATGGAGGGGGAGCATGGGGGGCGCGGTACCTTCTAGCGACGATGCCCTACCTCACGTTAGGATTAGGACCTTTAATCAAATCTGCAAGGCAGTCTTTAACGCATGCTACTGCGATTATTTTTGCGACTGCGATAGGCGTCTTCTCAAACATTATGGGCGTCTTCGTAAATTTTCTCTATATTGAAGCGTACCTGTGGGACATGGGCGCGTACGAAGGGTCGAATTTTCCCTACCCCGGAATATGGATTCCACAGTTCTCTCAGGTCCGTGCCAGTTGGGATCTACTGTGGTCGAGTACGTATCCCGCGAAGTTCTTTTGGGATGTCGGCAACTATCCCATGTTCTTTCTTCAGGCCAGATTGGATCTTGCGCTCTACTATCTCTTCGGCCTTCCAATACTGGTGCTGACTGTTGCGATTATCCTCGCGATATCATATTGGCTGATAAGAGCTCTCAAACAAAATCATAACTGCAAAGACCTGAGAACCGTTTGACAGACAGTTTCCTCCCGATTGTAATCGCAGGCGCCAAGTAAGATGACCACGGTGACGGATGCTGCAGGCGAGAATCTTGACGTGTTGTTCTCGTCTCTGGGTGGTTCGATTGTGGCTGGGTAGGTGGTTCGCGTTTCAGTGCGTTGCAGATAGATCCTGCTTTGCCGCGTTGGTGGCACCGTTGAGGAACGTTGTTTCGTCCTCGAACCATCGTCATGTCACGACAAGCTCGACTGCCACGTTTCCGGATGGCTTCGTCCCAATCATGGTTGATGCAGTTCTCAACACGCTTCACAAGGTCCGCTGTGCTTTCCTCACCCGCTTTGTCTACTAGACGACGAGGAACTCCGGAAACATGGGAGTGAGCCGCGGATGATTCAAGACAAGGCATAGAATCTTAAAGGAGATACGGCACCGTCTAAAGCTATGCGTTCCAATCCGTAGATGTAAATCTATGGTATCAACTGGCAAACCAATTGTTTGGAGAGAGCATTGGAGCGCCGTAGCAATTCTCGGCGCGGTGATAATGCTAGTTTACGGCGATATTGTATTCATGGGGTACACATTATCCCCCGCCCTCTCTCTCTGGAGCGCGAGTGTTCTTACGCCACCTTTTGGGTACGCCGGTAGATCGATTTTGTTTCCCACCGTCATTGACCCTCTTGCTACCGGCGGTCAGAATTGGCCGGTTTACGTTCTGATTGGAAAAATACTGCGCACTGGTCAGTTGCCTTTGTGGAACCCGTATCAGGGAACTGGGGCACCGTTGGCCGCTGATGAATCCTGGAGCACGTACTTTCCGTTCGACTTACTCTATGTCTTTATTGGAAACCCGTACTGGGACATCGTCTGGCTGCTGAAACTTTGGGTAGCTGGAATCCTTGCTTATCTACTGCTCAGGCATATGGAGCTGAGCTTCTCTTCCGCGATTGGTGGGGGTTTAGCATACTGCTTGTCTGGCGCGTTCATCTGGTCTCCCTTCATGAACTGGACCAACGTCGCGGTTCTCATGCCGGCCCTGCTATTAGTCGTGATGAAGTGTTTCGAACGCCCATTAGCCGCCTCGTCCATTGTAAGTGGGAGCCTAGCGTTTGGAATAGCTCTTCTTGGAACCCACGCAGAATCCATCTTGATTCAGTTTTCATACGTCCTTTTGTTCGTAATCTTCGAAGCCGCTACGAGACGCGATCAGAGAATCCGCGGACTAGCGACTTGGGCGATTACAATTCTTCTGGGGCTTGGTTTGGCAGCATTCTATCTACTTCCATTTCAAGAATATGTTGGCCTCGCATTTCTCTTTCATGGGCCTGGGGTTGGGTATTGGGCGTCCCTGGACATCCCTCAAGGTTTCTACACACCAGTACTCCTAGCCGCTTTGATCTCATGGGTCAGTTTATTCGTGCCTTACCTGTACGGATTCCTCCACACGTATTTCTACCCGACATTAAGGAGCGTCTTCTTCTGGGATTGGACCCCTGGCTACATGGGTACCTGTGTCCTATTCCTTTCACTCATTCCTTTGTGGCCGATCGTTAAGAGATCTCTTATACTCCCCAGCAGCAAGTACTACGCGTTCTTTGTAGGAGCTGCAATCTTGATTCTCATGAAGCTCTTCGAGATTCCTCCAATAAGTTGGATAGGATTCTTGCCCGCGCTTACCTATGTGAATTTTCCGCGCTATTCTGGGTCTGTGCTTGCGATTTCTTTCGCCGGCGCAGGGGCCTATGGGATAGAATTCGTCGCGAGAGGAAAAGCTCGGAACGACTCTCGGGTGGCGCTCCTCCTTGTCCTGGTAGCTATTTTGCCCGCCACTTTCCTAACCATTCCTAACCCTCTTGCTCCATCTGAACGGTACTTTCCTGTTTCCGTTGCGTATCTCACGCTCAGTGTATACTACGCGGCAATTTCTGCTTATGTTGCGACTAAAGGTGGAGACGATGCAGCCCGCACTCTTGTTTGTCTTCTTCTTCTTGAACTTGTTTCCTACATCCCGAGAGGCATTACAATTCCCTACGAGGCTTTCCGCGTCTCAGTTCTCGCAGGAGCGGGGTTCTTACTTGCAGTTCGAACAGCAATCAAGAACAGCGTACAGTCGATCGACCCGATTCAACATCTTCCCCATATCAAAGCGTGCGATCCACGAGCATTAGCCAGCCCAGCAAAAGAAGGCAAGCGGCGAGCCTCAGGCAAGTCCGTGAACAATTTCTTAGCCCGACGGCATTTCATAGCCATTACAATTATCGCGGCTCTGATTCTCCAGTTCGCAATCTCCGGGGCTGCACCGAACGGCATCCCACAGCGTTATGACCCATACACGACGCCCCCCTTCATCAATTTCCTGCGTGCAAATCTGGGCTACCAACGAGCGTATTCGCCAGATCCGCCCGTTCTCTTCCCTCCATCCGCAGGAGTTTACGGACTGCAGGATCTCGGCGAATTCTCAGCATTAATGCCTGCATCCTTCAGCGCTTTCTCGAAGGCTGATCTCGACAGGGGCGCGCTTGCCGCTACTCTTGTTGGGAACTGGTATACTAGGCTGAACTCAACAATCAGTGTTCAGGGTGAAATCCTGGCCAATCTCGCGTCATACAGTCTATTGGGCGTGAAATATTTCGTAATGTCCCACCCTGATATGGGCACTGGGAACGCCAATCTGCCAATCGTCTATCATGACCTCAATGCAACAATTTATCAGAACCTGAGAGTGTTTCCAAGAACATTCCTGGTTGGAAAAGTTGAGGTCGCATCGAACGAGACGGATGCTATCCTCAAGACCAAACAGCTCGGATGGCAAACCAGGAACCAGACCGTTGTGGAAGGAATGCCACAAAATGAAATATCGATTATTGATTCCGCAGCGGGCGAGCCAGGAAACGCCTCAATCGAGCAATACAGTGCAAACTCCGTCTCAATTCGCGTGCTCGCTCTACGAGTGTCCGTGCTCGTTCTAACAGATACCTATTATCCCGGCTGGAATGCGTACCTGGATGGTAGTCTGATCGCAACCTATCGCACGTATGGACTCGTGAGAGGCGTATTCATACCTCCAGGCCATCATCAAGTCCTGTTCAAATATGAACCTACATCGTTCGAAATAGGGGCCATCATTTCAATCTTCTCGGGAGCTCTGCTATGCTTCGTAGCTTGCTCCTCGGTGTACGAATCCAAGCACCTGAGATCACAAGTCCACGCCTCCACGAAGTCAACTTGAACATGTCTGCGAACAGAGATGGCTCCCGGAATCGTCAGCAAACGGCGGCGCTTCACTGCTTCAACGAGAGCTCCGAATTTTCTCTTTGCTACCCCTATTCGGAGGAGGCTGAATTGTTAAGAGGCTTCGGATCCGAAGAGATATCGGCACAGAATAGTGTCAGTTTACGTCTTTCTGATCAGGGCGAGCATGAGTCGAAGAGTTTCTGAGACGAGGAAATCGGAACCGCGAAATTTCCCGCGTAAGATTCTCACAGTGACGGCGTCGGCGGGCGATGCAGACCTTCCGACAGATCGAGTATCGGGGAGAAGTGCCGTTCAATCGGTTCTGACTGACAGCCCCGGTAGGTGGCTTACGGTTGACGGAAATGCGTGTACGCGTGTGGGCACCACTCATTTCCAGAGTTCCGGAAATCCAGCTTTTGAGGTTGCTCAAACTACTAATGATGCTGCGGTGGAGGGCATCGTCACGGCGGAACACATCTTCCGCGGTCCGGACTACCACGGGCATGAGTTCGAATAACAGATCTCACAGTTGAACGCGTCATCCAAACACTAATTCTCGCCGAGGCCATATCAGAGGCCAAGCAATTGCTCAACGATGAAGCGTCGAACGGAGAGCTGCTTTGGGAATGAAACGCTTATTCGGAAGGCGAATGCTTTCTCAGGATGAAAATGCGCATCCAGGGACATGCTGAAGGTAATGGCAACATCGAGGATAGACCGACTTTTCCCAGAAGGGACACGCAGAGGCGAGTTCCGCAAGGTCGTGAATGCGAGCCGACGCATAATCACGGAGCAGGGAATTCGAAGTTTCTGGAGGCAGGCCATGACGAAGATTAACCTGCGAGAGTTCAGAGTCATTGATCCAATCGATCCGTTGGTGGCAAGGTATGCAGGAAGAGCAGGATCCGACGCTAATCATGCACAGTTAGCCCAAGTCTCCGACGCGATGAGGCTTGAATTGAGCGACGAGAACCTCAAACGTAATCTGAATCAGTTCCTCTCAACTGAGAGCGTAATGGAATTGCGAGCTCACAGCAGCCCAATCGTTTCGATTGTAATAGTGACATTCAACGGAGCCCAACACACATTCCAATGTCTACGAAGCGTGCTCCATGGTTCATCTCCTCCGTTTGAATTGATAATCCTAGATAATGCTTCCACGGATGATACATCTGCACTGTTGACGAAGGTACACGGCGCGCGCGTCATTAGGAATAGAAAGGATCGGTTCTTCGGACCTGCATGCAATCAAGGTGCTTCGGTCGCGAAAGGCAAGTACTTACTATTCCTAAACAACGACGCGTTCGTGCGCGAAGGTTGCATTTCCTCGCTGGTAAATACGATGGAATCTGCTCTGGACGTGGGAGCTGCCGGGGCCAAGCTTATTTGGCGTAATGGGCTCTTGCAGGAGGCGGGGTCAATTGTTTGGCGGGACGGTAGCGCGCTTGGGTACGGGCGTGGAGATGACCCCTCAAAACCGGAATATTGCTATGCTCGTGATGTGGACTATTGCTCAGCCGCGTGTCTGATGGTTAGGCGCGACTTGTTCGAAAGCATAGGTGGATTCGATGAGCGCTTCGTTCCAGCTTACTACGAAGACACTGATCTTTGCATGAGACTCTGGACCTTGGGATATCGTGTCGTCTATGATCCCCGTGCCGTAACGGTGCACGTCGAGTATGCGAGCACGTCATTCTCTAAAGCTATAGGGCTCATGGCGATGCAGCAGTCACTCTTTGTTGCAAAACACAAGAAAGCTCTCAATAAGCATCTTCCCTTTTCTGAGCGAAATGTGTTCAGAGCTCGCTCAAGAAAGGGCCGGCCAACAATCTTGGTAGTTGACGATTGCGTGCCGAAGCCAACGGAGGGGAGTGGCTGCCCTCGGATGTTCTCCATGCTCAAATCCATGACGTCATTGGGACATCCAGTAACGTTGTTGCCGTTAACTGACGCGACCCCCAAACAACCGGAGACTGATATCCTCACTCGACTGGGGGTGGAAGTCCTATGGGGAAGTATTGGAGTACGACAGCTCTTAGAGAGCCGAATGGGTAGCTATGATATAGTCCTCGTAAGTCGCCCCCATAATGCACTTCTTGCGATGAACCTGGCGCGGAAAACCAACCCTAGGGCGCGGGTCGTATATGATGCGGAAGCATTGGTGTTTCGCCGAGAGCAGGTAATGCGCTCCATGGGCCTTACGCCTGACGATCCCAGATTCGAAACCGAAGAAGCGGAGTTGTCGATCATTCGATCAGCGGACTACGTCGTCGCGGTCTCAGAAGCCGAAAAAAAGTTTATCCAAGAAAAGGTCGGAGACAACGAGAGAGTCGTCCTCTTCGGGCATTCTCATACAGTTGCTCCCACTCTAACACAATTCGAAGATAGGAGAGACCTACTCTTCCTCGCAGGATTCAAGAGCGCAAGAGTGGGACCTGGACCCAACGACGACGCAGCCATTCGTTTCGCGAAGAACGTGTTACCTCGAATCCGAGCAGAGATTCCCGGTCTTAAATTCGTCATTGCCGGAAGCAATCAACCACAATCCATCAAGCACCTCGCCTCGGATACGGTCACTGTCATCGGCTACGTGAAGGATACCGGGCAACTATACGAGAAGAGCCGCCTCTTCGTCGCCCCCATCAGATTCTCTGCAGGAGCTCTATGGAAGGTAACTGAAGCAATGAGCTATGGACTCCCCTGCGTCCTCTCGATGCCCGCCGCGCAAGGCTTGGAAATCAGAGACGGAGATGAAGCCTTGATAGCGCGTAACGACAAGGACATGGTGGAGAAAACCATTCGACTTTACCAAGATAAGGCTCTCTGGAGTCACGTCCGAGAGCACGGACTTGAATACGTTGCCAAGAACTGTGATCCGTCCAGGATAGAGGAGAGGCTTGACGCTTTCCTCAAGAAGATCTCACAATCTGAGAAAAGCTGAGGAAGGAAAAATTCGAGCTTGCGTTTCGGTGGAGACATATTGTTCACGTGCGGCCCCTCCGTAACTGTTTTTCCCGTTTGCCGTAAACACCCGGTTTTGGATCGAGGCATGATCAACGCAGTCAATATCACCGCCGGTGCAATTTGCTCCAAACCAATCATTCTCTCCAAGAGCCAGGTATCTGAACGGGGCACTTTGAATCAACTATATTCCCATGAGCCCCTGACTCAACACTAGATCAAGCGCTTGGAGGTGCGCCGAATTATATCCTCGTCGGAGACCCGTCTGAGGCGCTGAACAGCCTGACGCTTTTCCATAATACGTCTAAGCCCAAGGACGAATTGCCAGTAGGAAGCGGCGGACGCCAGATAAGTTGCCCGAAGTTTCCGCCTCCTCACGCGGTCGTGGCCCAAGAGTAAGCTGAACTCGTTCTCCAAGACTACCACCAATTCCCGATATGGGAAGATGCCGAATAACAGTGGAAAGAACCTTAGGACAATGTTTCGGGCTTCATAATTCTTAATGTACGTATACAGCATGTTTCTGGTCGTTCGAACGACTCTTCGCCGTGAATCAACCACTCCATAACTGGCTCCTCCCGTATGTAGAACTTTGGTGCGTGGGGTGTAGAGGTTGCGATACCCGGCCACACAGATGCGAAATCCTAGGTCGTGATCCTCCCAGTCTGCCCAAAAACCTGCGTCAAACAAGCCGATTTCGTCGATGAGCGATTTTCGGTAGAGCACGGCGGCTGCTGAGCAAGCTATGCATTCCGTGGCTGTTTCGTAGATTGAATAAACGGCGCCCTTAGCGATGGTCGAGCCGAAGAATAGGGGGCCAATGAAGAGCCCGTTGCCCGTGAAGAATACGGGCCCGTACCTTCGAGAGCTTTCCAGTTGAACTATTCTGCAGCCAACACTCCCCACCCTTTTGTCCGATTCGGCTCTTTTAACCAGTTCCTCTATGAAGTTCGAATCCACCTTGGTGTCGTTGTTAAGCAGAACAAAGTAGTCGGCTTCAACCGCTTTGACGGCGGTGTTGTATGCTTCTGCGAAGCCTACGTTCTGCTTCAACCTTATGAGTTTCACTCCGGGATAATTTGAGCTCACGAAATTGCAGGAATCATCCGCGCTTCCGTCATCAATAACGTAAATTTTCAAGTTTGGGTATTCGGACACGACTACGGATTCTAAACAGTCCTTCAAGAATGGTAAGCCGTTGAAATTCAGAATCATCAAAGCGACGCGAGGGTAGTGCATGAGCCCATCTGCTACCCGAATCTTTCCAGTCGACACGTTTCGCTGAAGCACTCTTAAGTAATATCTACTTAACTCAATAAGGTAAATTACCCAACGACGGCTGAGGATAGCCATCCACTCCACGTTGAGTTGAATCCGTGAAGCCGGTTAGTTGTCATGAGAATTGGGATCGCGAATAGTTTCTTTCCTCCGTGGCGCGGGGGCGCGGAGACATATGCCTACAACCTCGCGCGGGCCTTGAGCGATTTCGGCCACGACGTAACGGTGCTGTGTACTAGCCCTCCCTGTGCGCCGGGCATTAGTCGGGAGGGGAAGGTTGAGGTGAGGCGCCGTCGCTTGGTTGCTAGAGTCTACGGGACGCCTATCATGCCGGCCCTCGTTTCCGATCTTTTTGATCTGGACGTTGATCTCTTTCACGCAAACTTTCCGAGCCCGTACATAGCGTCGGCTGTAGCGGCGGCTTCGCGTATCCGAAAGATTCCTGCGGTTCTGACTTGGCATAACGACCTACCTCCAGTCACCTCTTTGGCCAACGTGCTCATCCGAACTCACGACACAATTTTTCTGCCCCGGTACATTCGGGCATATAGACGGGTCATCGCCACTTCCGAGGTCTACGCGAAACAATCTCGCACTCTACCCACACTTGGACCGTTGGTGACCGTCGTTCCAAATGGCGTGGACTGCGGTCGCTTCCATCCGGCTGTGGCGCCTGACCGAGTGCGAGCGCAACTGGGATTTGGAGATGAGTTCACGGTCTTGTTTGTGGGCGCTCTCACGAAGTGGCATAGGTACAAGGGCCTCGACGTTCTTTTGAGAGCGATCAAAATTGCATTCCGCGAGCAGGATGATCTGCGATTACTGGTAGTGGGCGACGGCGAACTCAGGAAAGAATATCGAAACCTTGCGACCGAACTTGGCATAAGTGCAAAAGCTCTCTTTCTCGGTAACGTTCCGGACGCAAAGCTTCCGGAATACTATGCGGCTTCGGATGTCACCGCCGTACCAAGCAAAGACCAGTCCGAAGGCTTCGGGTTGACAATTCTTGAGGCCAATGCCACGGGCAAACCTGTTGTTGCCTCGAATGTGGGCGGAATACCAAGCATCGTTACGCACAGCTACAACGGACTACTGGTTCCCCCGAACGACACCTCCCGCCTAGCTGAAGCAATACTCTGGCTTTCGAAGAACCGCACCGCGGCCGCCGATATGGGGCGGAATGGGAGGAGTGTGGCGGAGAAGCATGATTGGAAGAAGACCGCGGCCCTTACCGAGCAAGTCTACTTTCAAGCCCTCGCCGCTTAGGAGTTATAGTTCGTTGATTTTGAGCGCTTGCTTGCACTTACGGATGCTTCGCCATTTCTTAATCATGGCCACGTAATTCTTCCCGGTCCTTGCGGGCGGCTTCTTGAACCATTGGATTTTCGTGAATTCAGTGCCGTCGGGAATTGGGTTACCGGAGAAGCGAGTCGTTGCTAGGCAGATACTTATGTCGGATCGAGACGGAAACCTTATCGGGAAAACCCCTACCAAGTAGAAGTTTGTCGCCCTCAAGCCGTGAACGGATAGGATTCGCTGAGCCGATTCTACAAGACCTTCGCCTAGCCGTATCATGCCCCCCGGGGTTGCCCATACGTTGGCATAGGGACGAATTACTCTCCACCCCAAGAGTACTGCGCCAAGACCGTTCGATACGATGATGTCTACGCATGGGATCGGAACGCTGCGTTTGACCTGCCGCCACAGCGGCTCAGGGACCCATCCGCGAACTCGACTCAATCCAATGCCTCTAAACGATTCGCATATCAACTGCTCGTCGACTGAATTTCTACCGGCCAATATTTTCTCACACGCCGCTCATGAGGGTGAAGACCGTTAGCCTGTGAACAACGCCAAGAACCCAACGACAGCTGCAGCAACGGCTCGTGTCAACTTCGTGAACGGTCTCGCTTCATCCAGGCCCAGGCGGTAAGATAGGGACGTCTGAACTTGAACAACTTGGTCTTCAGTGTGCTTGCGGCTCCATTAAACAGGAGATGTGCGTGGGTCCGTCGAGAAGCACCCCGCGCTTTTTCAATATCATGCGGCCCGCAAGAAGTTTCCCTGCTCCCAACTGTGGCGCTTCGACACGTGTTTCCTCCAACTCGTTGCCGTCGCCGGTTCTAACAAATGCTCTGGCCGTCTTCATCAGTAGCGGACCGGCTAATGTCGTGTATTCTATCCAGAACCTTCTGGGGAGTTCACCTATCATGAAGAATTGGTATTCTTGCTGCGGCAGCATGACGCCGCCCGAGTATCCCGTGTCGATTGGCGCTAAGACCTTGCCGCGTGGCCACAATTCCTTGGCCGCATTGTACAACGTAATGTCAAGGCGCGGATGCATTGTAGCCGTATCATGTGGATAGCAATCTATTGCTCTAAAGATCCGCCCAGCCATTCACCCACCTGCTGCGAGTCCGCACCTGCTTTCGTTAGGATGGCGTGAGCCGGCCGCGGGCTCAACGCTTTGATAGCCTTCCCAGCCGTCTCGAGGCTCTCGTATGCACCTATGAATCGGCCGCTCGCGATGACCAGATAGCTACCACTATGCTCGGCCTCAAGCTGGGCCATGTTTGATTCGTAGAATTCATTATCCGCATCAGTTTCGGTTACTGCAGCAGCTTGATCGTTTCGGCTCAGCCACGCGCTTGCAGCCTCCTCGAAGACTTGAGCGAGCGTCAAACCTCGTCGCGCCGCTTGAGCCTTCAGCTCTCTTAGTGTCCTCTCATCAATGTTCTTTATTACCAAGGTCAAAGCGTGCACCTAGGTGCACTTAATCACCTGCGTGTAATAGGCGTTTTGAACCTGTTCCGTCTCTTGCGCCTTTAACGTCGATAAGAAGCTGCAATTGCTTCAGGTGCCTGTGAACATCAGCGATCTGAGTCAGTTTTGGCCACCTTTCCCCCTTGGGCGTGTTCAGATTTGACTCACCCGTGAGGCATGCCATGAGTAGGTAGAGTTCAGCGTAGTCACGTAACCCAAACATGAATGGTTGTGCAAGCAACGCTGAATGGGCCATTCTACCCAATCTGGGGAGACCTTGATATGTCCAACCGGGTTGTTGGTAACCTACGAGTAGGTATTCTTCGATCCCTAAGGACTAAGTCGATCGTGCTTGCATCTAGCGCTGGGTATTCTCGCGGACCACAGTGATGAGGGTGAATAGTATGACCGCCGTGAACAACGCCAAGAAACCAACTATGCCTGCGGCAACTGAGACCAACGCCAGGTTCGTGACTACGCGCCCCCATCGTTGGTAATAGTCCAGCGTCATGAACCCGAAGAGGAATGAGATGAAGAGAAAAATGATCGCGAATGCCCCGTAGAATAATAACGGGTGGCGTATTGATACGTACTTTACTATTCCGAATAGCACGTCAAACCAATGAAGTAACGGATGGGTTTTTGATGTTTTTCCCGAATAGGTAATTGTGATTGGGACTTGGCCTATGCCCAAACCCATGCCCTCCGCCTTCTTGATTATCTCGGAATCGACGGACATGCCGAATTCGCTGGGGGTCAGCGTTTCAATGGCTCTTCGGGAATAGGCACGAAAGCCGCTCTGTGAATCCGCAAGCTTATCCCCTACACTGATCCCTGTCGCGTGGTCTAGGGCTCTTCCGCCCAGCCAACGAATCCGTGACATCTCCGCGGGTTTACTCATACGGCTTCCAATCACAACGTCAACGTGCTTTTCCGCCAAGGCGTTTACGAGGGTTGGAATTTGGGACGCGTCGTGTTGGCCGTCGCCGTCCAAGGTAACTAGCACATCGGCACCCGAGCGCTTGGCGTATTCGAAACAGTCCCGGACGGCGGCACCCTTACCCAGGTTCTTCTCATGCCTGAGAACAACTGCGCCTAGGCGTTCGGCGATTCTGGCCGTGTCATCCTTGCTGCCATCGTCGACAACAAGAACCTCGTCCGAATATTCCGAAGCCCGTACCACAACCTTAGCGATCGACCGCTCCTCGTTGAAGGCGGGGATTGCGACTAGGACCTTCAGAGACGATGCACCCACACAGTTCTTGTTGGATTGAGTCTAATCGTTGAATGCGCTCTTAAAGAGCTATTCAGCCCCGCCCCAATTGCTTCCGAAGGAGATTTCGCCTCTGAAAAACGGCCCGTTAGCCCACTTATCTTAAATGCGCGTCGAGGAAAAGCGTTCCACCGATCAACACCTTTGTTCCTTTCAATTCTCATTCGTAACAGGAATGCGTTCCTGGTTCTTCTGGGGGCCGTGTCGGTGCTTAAGCTGATTCTCATTGCCGTTGCACCGGCCAGTTTCGACCTTAGGGATATCATCGCTCTCGTGGCTTCTGGCAATGCCCCGATAGGGCCGTGGATTGCGCTTTATCCTCCGCTCTACAATCAGGCCGCATCTAACATCAGTCAGCTCCAGTCGTGGCCCTTGACGGCAACATTGGGCTCGGACCCTGGCCTAGCAACGTTGTCCCTACTCTTTCGCCTCCCAGTTTTCCTTTTCGACCTCGCCACGGCGATTGTCCTGTTTTTCATTGGCAGGAAGATGAAATCCTCCGTGGAGGGTCGGTTGATGGCGTTGATCTGGTTTCTGAATCCCTTCTCCTTCTTCGCAGTTGAGCTCCTTGGATTGCCAGACGTCGTCTGCGTATTTTTCGTGGCGTTAAGCTTCCTGCTACTAATTTCGGATCGGCCTGTTCTATCTGCGGGGGCCCTTGCCTTGGGGAGCTTCGTCAAGCTCTTCCCGATCTTTCTTCTGCCGCCCTTGCTCATCTACCTGCACCTGAAAGGCGAACGGCGGAGAATTATGCTCGCTGCCACGGCTGTAGGCGTGATTGGGTTCTTGAGTTATTTCGCGTGGATTCTCCCCTACGGCGCAAAGTACCTGGCCACAAGCACACCCGTGACCTTGCTTGTACCTTGGGTGGGCGGAATACAGAACACGGTTAATGTGGTCACGTTTGGCATGTTTGCATTCTACTGTTTACTCTTCATGTTCACGAAGAAACCGAACCCGCTCCCCATGTTCCTATCGACGTTTCTAGCCTATTATCTGCTCGCGGCGCCCGGGCCCCAATACCTAATCTGGCTACTGCCCCTCATCGCCGTCGACATCGCTTTTTCAGACCGTCTGAAGGTATTGCTAGTCTCCGTCCTGCTGACTCTTGCCTTCGTGCAATGGTTCTTAGTTTCGAGCGCCTTTCTAACTCCGAGTGGTTACAGTTTGTTACTATTCCCGCTGGGCGGAGAGAACGTCCCCTCATATTCCGTCGCGATCGGAAACTTCCTAGACAGCGACTTGGTGGGCATAGTCATTCTCCCGCTAATCTCGTCGGCGGTACTTGCATGCGTTCTGGCTTACGCTGTCGAACAAGTTCGTTTATGGTTCTCCATGCCTCAAACCAAGTGATTATTCATGCACAGTATACTGGTGCATTGGCGGAAGATCATTTACTGTTTCTGCGGGCTGAAGCTCCTAGCCATGCTGCTTCTTCCAGTCTCGGAGCCGGGAGGCGATTTCGGAAATTGGATGGTTGAAGCCGAGTCTGTGCTTCAGACGATGCTGTCGGGGCATATGCCGGCGTTGTCGAGATACGGCGTATACATCGGGATCGAACTTATCCTGGCCCCATTTTATTGGCTCTGGACCATCCTGCCCGTTCAACATCCGGAACTCACAAACCTGGTCCAACATACTGCGCCTACTATTTCTCTAGGTTTCGTGATGAAGCTCCCCATCTTTCTATGCGACGTGGCCACGCTAATCCTCCTCCTTCGAATTGTTCGTCACATCACGAATTCGGAGCCAAAGTCCATCATAGCAGGGCTGGCGTGGTTTGTTAACCCATTCAACTTCATGATGCTATACAGCTTTGGGGCTATGGACATAATTCCGATCGCCGTTTTCCTCTTGGCGATCAACTTCGGATTAAGCGGCCGCTGGTTCCGGTTTGGAGTATCCGTTATCGTCTCGGGGCTATTGCGTCTCTTTGCCTTCGTAGCATATCCATTCTTCATTCCCATCACGAGAACCAAGGAGAGCAAAGTCTACTTCATCTTTGGCTCAATCGTACCCATCGCCCTCGCTATCGGCCTGATCTACCTCAGCGGTGACACCTTAGCGGCCGTCGTCAATATTCCCGTCGAGCAGTCTTGGCTCTTGGAGTTCCTCGGTTGGAATGTCTTGGGTATGCAGTTTGTGAGGATGAGCCCTGTCCTCGTGCTCTTTCAACTCTACGTAGTAGCCCGTTTCTGGACGAAGAGTGCAAACATTGTTCAGTTGGCGACGGTTCCACTTCTGGCGTTGTCTATTGGGGCCACCCTATACGGCGGAGAATCACAGCATTTCCTGTGGGTCTCGCCCCTTCTGAGCGCATGCGTCGCCATGCGTCTGGAGGATTCTTGGATATTCATCCTAACATTTTTCACGGCCATCATGGCTCCAACCAACAACCCGTTTTACGGGTCACTCCCGGAACCACTTCTTCGCGACACGTTCCTCGCCGGCGCGTTCTATGCCATGAAGGCCGTCTATCTCCTGAGGCTGAACCTTGCCAATCTAGCCGCTCCTCTCAAATCCGGCTAGCATTTGACCACGCTGCGAGGATCGACTAGCGCCGCCGGTTACGGCAAATGGTTAGAACCTAGACTCCATTTCGGAGAGAGGCCGTTGAAGCTAAAGTTCACGAACCGATGTAAAGAAGCTGCGTCGAATTGTTCGTCACGAGGTAAACGGAAACAGAAATTGGACTCCGTTGAACGAGAATGTAGGTCGTTGCATTTGGCCGAGAAAGTAGGACGACGTGCGTGCTGAGTGCAGTTAGCCAGGCGGGGTAAGTCCACGGGGCATATATGACAATCAGCCTCGTGTAGTCATCTTCAGAGGTATACTGAAGATAGATCGGGATCCCGCTTTGAACATTATCTCTGATGTAAAGGCCTGCAGACTTGAATCTCTCCCCATCGGACAGAATCGTCGTGTAACCGGTGAAAGATGGGGCTGCGCCTGATGCAAGTCCGCCCGTTGGGTATAACCGCATCGAGAAGGACAGCACGCAAATCAGTATGATCATGATAGCCAGAAATGGCCGTCTAAGATTCTTCATCGCTCTGAGCAACCGAATCTTGGACCAACCCGCAGCGTCATTCAAGAGGTAGGATGCTCCCTCGCCTACAAGCAAAGCAACGATGAACGGTAGCTGGAGTTGAACGATTCGCCATGCGATAAATTCTGTATGAAATACGAAAACTAAAGCGAGACTCGAGCCATACGCACAGATAAGCTCTATCTTCTCTCGTGACCTGGATATGCCGATCACGCCCAAAAGGCCCGTTCCGAACAGCATCAGCGCAAGAAGGTAGGGAACAACCGCATAAGGCATATTATGGAACAAGAACTGCCGGTAGTATCGCTGATGGGGTAGAAACAATTCAACGCCAACCGCGTAGAGGAGTAGCGACAGATGGTGTCTAACCACGGCACTGCCTGCATTGAATGAAAAGAAAACTTGCCAACCATTCCGCAGTGCAGCAGTAAATGGCAAAGCCAAAATTGCTATGACGGCGAATGTCGCGCCCACCCTTTTCAGAAAGGCCAATCGGTCCTTTTCGAAAAGCAACAATACAATGATAGGTAAAGGCGCAAGGCTGATCAGTGCCAGGGCGTTCGTCAAGGCCACAGAAACAACAAGAAGCGCTGTGGGAATTGCGGATAGTCTACTTAGATTTTTCAGCAATAGCGAAAAGATGAGCGGGATCATGAAAAGTGCAACGGCCTCGGGGAGCGCCGAAACGTATAGCATGCCTAGCAGAAAGCTTGAGATTGAAATCAGCAGGATTGAGATTAGCTTGGAGGGCGTTGAGAAATTCAGCGAATCCAACAGGTAAAGCCAGCTGAATGGGACCAGGCTGGCAATCAGAGCGGGCAAGAACTTGAAAACGGAAAGCATGTTCAAGGCGCTCGCTTTTTGTAGGGCGATTAGGAGAAAACTGAAGAAGGGATACGGGTAGATGACGCCGCCTCCTCTCCCGATTTGGGACTGAAGCCAGTAGGATGGTGGCGCGAGCGACAGCGTATCATGATTAGACATGTAGTCGGCTTGCGCGAAATGATATGGGGCATCGTACGCGTAGCCCAAATTATCGGAATATGGAATAGGTGAGAGTGTTCTCGCCCTAAGGTAAAACGCCAGAACAAAAAGGGCCACCAACGCGACGACCATAAGCAACGAACGATCGAACAGACACCCATTCTGGCCTACACCCAACCGAAGGCGGCTTCTCCCGTAGGCATAGGCCACCGTCATCGCAACCGCGAGGGCGGCGACCGAAATTTGAATGTGGAATGACGTCAAACCGCCGGGTAACGAGCCGAGAGCCGCGACGAGAAGCTCGGCTATCCCGATACTCAATCCCACACTCATCGCCGCTGTACTGGCTCTGTTCACGCTCGTGGAACAGGTGAGCTTGGTAAGGCAATAACCGGGGACGAAGAGCACGACGATTCCTGAGGTTATCGCCTGAACTATCCAAAGCAGAGTCCCGCCGATCAACACACTGACCAAATAAACGCCGACGACAAGAGACATCGATAGAACAGAAGTCGATCGCAATGGCTGTACCAGTTTGTCCGGCCTAGACATGCTTTCCCGCTAGTTTGACCACCTTCTATAAGTAAGTATCCAGACCCGCACCCTTCACCTAATATTTTCGTACGTTAAAATTCGGCTCCTGAAACCCCGTGCAACGACGTTGGAGGCTAGACCGCGCAAGATCTCTTTTCGAACTTGACCTCTGGAAGTCCAGAGGTAATCCGACATTCAGACAGCGGTCTCGTTGTCAAAGTTTTTTACGTGACGCACTGTGTGGTTGATGCCAAGTGCTGAGGGCTGGTTCGCTCGATGAAGGCGGCGATTCTTGCTGGAGGGGCGGGGACACGCCTCTACCCGCTTACCGCTTACGTTCCCAAATCACTTATCCCAATCGGCAGCCGGTACGTAATCGAATACATTCTGGATTACTTGAAGCGTTACAATATTCTCGACGTTGTCATGCTCATATCAGAAAACGAATCCGATCTCCTACGAAACCATTTGGGCGACGGAGAACGGTTTGGTCTAAGGGTGGAGTACTCGGTCGCTGAAAGAATTGGAACGGCGGGGGCTCTAGGCGCAGCGGCCTCCCAACTAGCAGATCGATTTCTAGTATACTACGGTGATGTCCTCACTAACGTAGACCTAAGTGACATGCTGGCGTTCCACCAGAGCAAGCGGGCACTCTGCACAATTGCCATGAGCACATCAGTACCCATGGATTACGGCATAGCCAAAGTGACGGAAGATGGGCGAATCACATACTTCGAAGAGAAACCCATACTCAAAGAATACCCCGTCAGCATGGGCATATTAGTATGCGAGAAGGACATACTTCGATACTGCAAGCCCAATACGGATATTTCCCACGACATAATCCCGGCGCTATTACGCGAGAAAAAACCTCTCTTCGCCTACCTCACCGAGAAACGCCACTACGACATCGGCACATTCAAGAACCTTGAGGATCTAAGAAGGATCCTCGAACAGAAGAAAGACCTGTTCTAACCCCTTTGCAGCCGTCTTAAGATCGGATCGAGGAACCTATGCCCCTTAGCAATCCCAATAATACACGACGCCAGCCTATGCCTGGTGCAACTTCTTGAAATCGGCGTACGACCAGGTTTTGGTCACGGGCGGGGCCGGGTTCATTGGAAGCCATACTGTGGATGCGCTCCTGAAGGAAGGTACTTCGGTTTGGATCCTTGACGATCTTTCAAGCGGGTACAAGAGGAACTTGCGTGCTTGGAAGGGGGATAGGAGATTCCACTTCCGACGCGGCAGCACTCTCCAAGCTAACGTGTTGAGGCCCTTGGTTCGGAAGGTTGAAGCAATAATCCATTTGGCCGCGGTAGTGAGCCCCTACTATTCCGTAAAGAAGCCACAAGTTGTCAACGCGGTGAATGTCGGCGGGACTATGAACGTACTGGATACCGCGCTCAAAGAAAGGATTCAGAGGATAGTCTTTGCATCGTCCTCGTCCGTCTACGGGAATCAGAGCTCTCTCCCCATAGCGGAGAACAACCCGCTACGCCCCATAACGCCTTACGGCGCCTCGAAACTGTCGGGAGAGAAATACTGCGAAGCTTACAACCAAACCTTCGGCTTGAGCACGATTTCCCTACGCTACTTCAACGTATACGGGCAAAGGCAGAGCGCGAACCCATACAGCGGGGTGATTGCAATCTTCGCGAGACAGCTCAGACGAGGCCTCAGGCCTACAATCTACGGAGACGGCTCGCAGACCAGGGACTTCATACACGTCTCCGATGTTGTGAGGGCGAACATACAAGCGTTGGAGTCAAGCAGGGAGGTCGGCGACGCTTTAAATGTGGGCACCGGTCGAGCCGCAAGCATCAACGAGCTCTCCTCAGTCTTAGCCGAGCTCATTGGTCGACCTGACCTAACTCCCTCACATTCGGCCGCGAGAGCCGGAGATATCCGCGATAGTTACGCTAACGTAACCAAAACCAAGCAAGTCCTCGGGTTTCAGTCTAAGGTCGAACTAAAGGAAGGTCTAGAGTCGCTTCTCCATTCGACCTCCTGAAAAATCGGAATTCGAGAAGGACCCTGTCAATTACGGGCCCTTGCTTCTTAATCGGCACATTTCGCTAAAGAGTTAAGAAATAGAGGAGTTAATGCCGCCCGGACAGAAATGCAGCCCGATCAGCATCTTCGCCGAGAACTTCTGGAAGGAAAACGCAAGATCGCGGTGTGGGGAACCGGCTATATTGGCTTCTCCACGATGGCGAATTTCGCAGCCCAAGGCGTTACTTGCATTGGGACTGATGTGTCGGAACGAATTGTTTCAACGATAAACTCCGGTAAGACGCCTGTGCCGAACATGGAGTATTGGCTTGGGTTCGACCCGAAGTACCTGGTTGATTCCGGGATGATGAGCGCGACTCTTGACTGGAAGACGCTTCTCAGTCCTGAGTTTCCGGTACATATGATTGCTATACCGACTGAGAAAGAGGATAAGCCCTGGGACGGTGCGCTAGCTGACGTGATCGGCAAGATCAGTTCGACCATGCCGAAGTCAAGTAGCCCTCCGCTCGTGATCATTGAATCCACACTCACACCAAACAAAACCGATCAACTCGTAATCCCAACCATCCAAAAGAACGGCCTTACCGTTGGCAAAGACATGCTCCTAGGCGTAGCCCCACGGAGGGACTGGTTCATTAGCCCAGAGAAGAATCTCCGCAGCTTACCTAGAATCTTCGGAGGCACCAACCCCGAGACGACAGACCTCATGAGAGAGGTTCTCAGCATTGTCTGTGACCACCTAGTCCCGGCCCCCGACCATAGACATGCAGAGATCGTCAAGAGCGTCGAGAACGCCTACAGGCACATGGAGATCACACTCGCGAACCAGCTCAGCCTCGCTTACCCGAACCTCAACATGATCGAAGTGCTCAGGCTGGTGGGTACCAAATGGAACCTTAACGTTTATCACCCAAGTTTTGGATCTGCCGGGTACTGCATTCCATTGTCCTCCAAGTATGTTCTAGAGGGCGCGGGAAAACCTGAGTATCTGACGCTTCTGAAGGATACCGTGGCCACGGATAGTATGCTTCCAGAGATGGTGGCGGATCACCTTGCCGACAGAGGTTTCAAGACCATCGGAATCCTAGGCCTGTCATACAAAGGCGATCTCAAGGTTCACATCCTAAGCCCAACGATCCGGATGTCGAAACGGCTCATCGATCGGGGGCTAAGAGTGAAGGTTAACGACCCGTATTACACAAGGGAAGAAATCAAGAAGTTGACTGGAGTGGAAACTTTCGATTTCCCAGACGGCCTACAGGAATTTGATTGTGTTGTCATCGTGGCCGGCCACCGCCTCTACAAGGCGATTCCGGAAACGAAATTGCTGGGGTTTCTAAGAAACTGTAGATTGGTTTTGGATAACTTGGAGGAGACATGGCGAACTTTTGATTGGCCCTCCAGTGGGATTGAGTACCACATAGCCGGGGACAGCAAATGGTTAGGCTAAGACATGTCCTAAACATCGGAGCTCACGAGACAGATGCCGTCGCGTTTTCGATTTCATACACATGAATGTACGTGTAGTTCCAGTGCGATACTTGGGTGAAGCTCATGGTATCTAGATAGACTTCGGGCGGAAGGTCAGCGGGAAGTGTTTCCAGTAATTTTAGTCGCCCTTCCTGAGTTAGTTGCTGAATTACGGGTGCGTAGCCGTTTTCGTCGGCTATGAAGTCTACGACGAGGTATCGGTTTCTAGCTAGGTTGGTTGTGTTGACTCCACCGAAATTCACGGAGCGATAAAATCCGATGACCAGCTGGGTGTCCGCCAACACCGGCCCGTTTTCATCGGTAGCAGTGAGAAGTGCCGCCGCGTCACGATATCCATGATGCTCAAACGATACGGCCTGAACCACGCCTTGGAGGCTGAGGACCACAACCAGAATCAACAGGAGGGGCGCCAAAGCTCTGAGTTTCACTCTTGGACGGCTAATAGACAGCGACTCGGTCAAAGTTTTGATCTTGGATAGGCCAAGACTCGCGCACAATGCAAGTGGAGGCAAGGCGGGCAGGATGGCCCGAGAGTATTGGACGCCAATGGAGGAGACAAGGAAGAAACTCGCTACCAACCAGACCGCAACGAACAGCTCTGGGCCATCCCTTAGATCCCTTCTCAAGAGCCCGATCATAGCCAGGAGCAGTACCGGGACTGGGACGAAGTAAACCAAGACTTGCAAATAGTAAGGAGCAGAAGCGAAAGGAAGGAATGCTAACTGACCCGCATGGTAAAGAACCGCGGCTCTGCCAAACTTAGTGAAACCATTCGCGAGAATTTCCGGCGCCTCCAGCACCATGAGTTTTGCGGCATGAAGACTGAACACCCGGTTTTCAGGCAGTCGGGTCGAAAGTCCGAGGAAGGAGATGAACAATAACCCCAAAACCACAGAGGGCACACACGTAAGAATTAGAACTCGCAATCCTCGTAGTGCCGCTCGGAACCTTCCGCATTTCCTTACGCTTCTTAACGCTATCAAACAGTAGATTAGGAAAATTGGGACGGGCATGAAGCCATTGTACTTGATCATGGTGCAGATCCCTAGGGCAATGCCTGCAAACGCGATGTTCCAACGGCTACCGTGCCTGACGGCGGCGTACATCGCCACCAAGGCTAGAGAAAAGAAGAACGTGAACGCAATATCAGTCAAGGCCATTCGGGAGTAGATGATGAAGAGGGGCGTTATCATTAGTAGAATTGGCGCGGTCAACCCGACTGTAAGTCCGAAGAGACGTATCCCAAGGTAAGCGACCAGTGCCACAGTCGCAACCGCAAACACGGCTGAGACGGCGATGGCGACGTAGTCTCTCACACCGAAGAGACGGAAGAATATTGCGACTATGAAAGGAAAGCCTGGAGGCTCATATATGGTGAAAGCCGCACCGGGTTTTCGCAGGAACCATTCCGCCGTTTCGATATAGTTGTACTCATCCCAATGACTAAGGCCTAGCGAGGTTAGGTTCCAGAATGTGACAAGCGTGGCCAAGAGCACCGGGACGGCTAAGAGAAGTGGCTTCCTGTCGGCTGCCAGAGACTTCGGACCCTTAAGCAGAGTCATAAGAATTCCACGCTTACGGGTCAGAACCCGAAACGGTACCTGAACAGCTTCACCATCGTTTTGAGGCCGTCTGACCACCCGATCTTGGCTTCACCGAACTTGCGCTTCGAGTAAGGGATTGGGATCTCATGGATTGAGTAACCTTTCCGCAAAGCCTCGACGGTGACTTCCAGTTCGAACTCGAACCTTGGCGATTTCAACTCCAGGCTTCTAAATACAGAAGCACGGAATGCTTTCTGGCACGTCATCATATCCGTGATAACCGCGCCGCAGAGGAGGCTCGTGAAGTAGGATAGGATTTTGTTTCCGACGAAGTGCGAGAAGGTCATCCCCGCGATGTTGCCTTTGAACCGGGAACCGTAGACAATGTCGTAGGTCCCGTTAAAGATTCGCTCAACGAGGGTCGGTATTGTTGCTGCATCGTACTCGAGGTCTGCGTCTTGGATCACAATCACGTCTCCCGTCGCAAGCGCTGCTCCGCTCGCAATACCGGCGCCTTTGCCGCGGTTGACCGTATGCCTATCTACCTTGATTCCTGGCATCTTGCTCAGTTGTTCGAACGAGCCGTCGGTCGAGCCGTCGTCGACAACTATGATCTCGAGGTCAAGTTTGCTGCGGAGGGCGGCAATCTGTTCGACGGCGGCGGTGATCGTGTCGGCTTCGTTGAAGCAGGGCACTATTACCGTGACTTTTCCCGTTCTCGCTGTTCCTTGAATCGTCTGCAAAGACTTTTAGAACCTACACCAGTACGGGAGCCCCTTGTCAGGCAACCGGCGGTGGCGCTATGCGGCTCTCAACTGATAGATTAATGCTTGCTGGACTTGTGATCGTGACGCTCGCGGAATGCCTGACCCATTACGGGCAGGTCTACCCCGACTCGCCGGGTTACTTTACAACCGCACACTTCTTTCAAGGGCGTGTGCAGGCGACGGGACAACCTAACTTCAGGTTGCTCCGTCCGGTTATCCCCTTTCTCGCGTCGCTGCTGAATTATTTTGTGAATATTCGCACATCATTCGCGATCGTGAACCTAGTCTTCTGGTGTGCCGCCGCGATCCTCATGTTTTATTTCACGAAACTCCTGACGAAGAGTACGTACGCGTCTCTGTTTTCCTCTTTGGTCTTCACAACCGCAATCCCGATGCTGCTCTTCGCTGATGCGGCACTCACGGATATGGGCGGTTACTTCTTCATCCTACTTTGCACGTACCTCGTGATTAAATGGGATATTCCGCGGGCGACGCTGACTCGGGTGGACATTATGGCGTTGGTGCTCGGCGCCGGTATCCTCGTGCGGGAGAGCGTTGCAAGTGCACTAATTTTCGCCGTTGCTTGGACACTCTGGTCTACGAGGTCTGTATCTCGTGCTGCCATCCTGTTGCTTATCCCCTTAGCAGTCTCGCTCGGTTGGTCGTACGCTGTGGGCGTTAGCTATGCCGCTTGGTATGCTCAAGGCGGGGTAGTATACGCGGCCACTAACCAACCGCTCACTCCACTCCATAGACTCCTACGCCTCGCCGGGAACATCCAATACAGTTTCGGACGCTATCCCGAGATACTGCTGTTAGGAGCACTGGGGTTGTTGGTCAATCACGACAAGAAGACATTACAGCTTCACATTTCAATTTGGATAGGCGCATTCGCCATAATATTCGCTTGGCCCGTGATTGATACAAGGTTCACGTTCATACTCTTCCCAAGCATCTTCCCACTCGCCGGCCTAGGAATGGAAGATGCGTACCGCATGATTTTCAGAGGCAAGTCTACACAAGGTTTCTGGCCGTCGTTTGTTGAGTCTGAAAAATTCCACTATGCGGTGCTACTCTTAATCGTGGCCGCATATGCCCTGATAACCAACTTCGTTCTACGCCACTATGTCTCATTACCTTGGATGCCGTACACAGACCCGTCCGTGAAGCTTACAGATATCGTATGAAATCTACGGCGGATATGCCATCCGTTTGGGCGGGGGCAAACGCCAACAGAATCAGAGTTATGGTACCCAGGGCTGCACGTAGCTCCAATCCATTCATATTTCAGAACTCTAAACCAAGGCTTTTCTATAAAGAGATAATTTTCGACGGTACGCACCTTCGCCGCCACACTGCGAAACGAACGCTGCATCCGGGCGGAACCAAGAACTTAGGTGTGAGTTCTGCATTCGGTATTCGCCTAAACGTGGTCTTGAAAACGCCATTTGTTCAGGAAGTGAAGGAATACGCTCATGATTCACGCTCTGTCAAGTCTTAGGAGTCGCCCCTGCAGTCTACGCGTGTTCTTCCGTGGCCGGGTTTGATATCAATTGCTCGTTGACGTATTTACTAGCTCACTCTGGCTCGCCGGGGGCGGAGATCGAGTTACCGCCGCTGCTGTCCGGGCGCTGCTCGGAGCGAATCATCAGGTTACTCTTCACACAAGCCGTCCAGTCGATCTGAAAGTGTACACAACCCTTTTCGATTCAGACTTTACGCGAGTGGAGCTGAAAGTCCACAAGTGTCCACTCAAGCGGCTTTCAATGGCTAAAGGGATTGGGCGGTACGCTAACCTTGTTTGTGAATTTGCGGTTCGTAATCCGATGCGGGGCGACGTGTTCGTCGATTTGACCGCCGCGACTTGCCTCGGAGCAACGTACTTTCGGCTTCCGGATATCGCATATTGGAACCCTCCTGCGGACTTTCGTGTTTACCTTAGACAAATACTGAATACACCCTTAAGGAGGGCTTTATTCACGCCCTTCTCCGTCGCGCTAACCCGCCTATTGGATAGAATGAATGAAGTGCCGGTTCATTTCGTCAACAGCAACTATTCTGAAACCACGATCAGGAAATACTACGACGGAAGGCTGCAGGCAAGAATGTACCTTCTATATCCGCCGGTCGACATATCGGCCTGGACACCCTATGCGGTGGCGGATCAGCGGAAAGGCATCATAAGCGTAGCAAGGTTTTCTCCTTGGAAGCGCCACGATATGCAATTAGAAATAGTCGGTAATGGCTTTCCTTTGACGATGGTCGGTGGGGCTAGAGCCCCACTAGAAACCGCGACCGTACGAGAGCTCAAGCGGGTGGAGACGGATAATGTGCAGATACTTGTGAATTTGCCCATTGAAAAGTTACGGCAACTCCTGTGGAAGACCAAGGTTTTCCTGCACACGGCGGAGAGTGAACCATTTGGCCTTTCCATTGTCGAAGCAATAGCGGCTGGCTGCGTTCCGGTCATTAGGCGATCTGGGGGCGCCGCCGAGGTGGTTCCGATACAGGAGCTTACGTTCGCTGGCCCGTCGGAGGCGCGGAGTATTGTGAGTAAAGCATTGGCTGGCGACTTGGACCACTATTTGCCTCGGTTGAGGGAACATATCCGCAAATTCGACGAATCAGTCTTTTCCAGCAAGTTCTTGGCTGCCGTAAATCAAGCCGGACATTTGCAATCCGAAGCAGACGAACCTGGAAAACACCTTCGTCAGGCTCATTGACTCTCATTTTCTACGTCGATTCTTCGACGAAGGCGGGAAGATTAGCGAATCGACCGATGAGTTGCCCCTTCACTTATCCTATCAGGACCTGCCGTCAGAAGCTACACTCGTCCCGCTTCCATATTGGCTTTCCATCGTTGGAGAAAAATGCGCATATTCTTTTCTTTAATCCCTCGTAAATGTTCTCGGTTTATGCGTCTTAGCGACGCGCTGTGGATGTGGTACACTTCACTCTTTGGGCAGTAGTACACAAGCCAACCATTCAGGCGCGCTCTGTAGCAGAAATCTGTGTCTTCGTACAGATATGGGCTGAATACCTCATCAAACCCACCAATCTGGTCGATGAGCTCTCTTTTTATCAATATGGAGCAACCTAAGTAGCCCTTGACGATGTGCGGCACTTCCGGGTTATCAACTTCTTCTATGGTATCACCATCGGGAGTAATGTACGCTTCCGTACTCGTAACCTTTCCGTTGACGTGAAGTAACTTACTCCCAACAATCCCAACTCGAGGATTGCATTCTGCCAGTTGCACTAGTGCCGAAAGCCACTTGCCCTTTACGAAGCAGTCGTCGTTGAGAACGATCACGTATTTTTCTTTACTTGACCGGATACCTTTGTTCACTGCTTCAGAATAGCTAAAGTCCTTGTTCACTTGAAAGACCAATATCTCTTCCGGCATCTCGGAATGCGACATGGCTCGAATGCAGAACTGAAACTTACGGCCGAGAAGGCTTGTCGTTGGGATGACTACACTAGTTTCTTCAACAAGGGAAGCTTTCTCTCGAGCTAGGATCAACTTCGTATATAACCCGCCGAGGTAAAAAAAAGGCGTTATGACTGAAGACCAATAAGTTACAAGCGACCACTCGACTCCGAGGTAGTACGATGCGTCTCCGGGATTAAGAAATACCCGCCACATTTCACGCGCTCTTGTCTTCCCTTCCCTATGATCCGAGTACCCCGACGCAAACTTCTTCTTCATCGTAACCTTCTCGATACCTCCTCCCGGCGTTATTTCAACATTCATCGATATCGACGCAATAACCTGCTAGCCACAAGAATCAGAAGAGTCGGGATCGAACTCTGGTCGATATACAAGCGATTAGCAGATGGAAATCGAGACACAGTGTCCCTGCTCTGGCTGATGCTTTGAGGAAATGGTAGAAGGATAGGTATCGTCTCACTGTGCTGTTCCAAAGAAAGAACCGGAGGCTGGCGTGTGGCGGCCGATCTTCTCGAGCATAGCTGAGCAGCGGAACCATGACCGTCAGAACGGGCACGAAACAGAAGGACCAGTAGCGCAACCAGTCACAAAGTCCGCCAAGGAGTTCACGCTCATTTCTCTTCACTACGGTCTGAATGAAGTTGGGCATGGTCCTCGCGTACCAATTGCTTTGCAGAAGAAAATCGGTTTCCGTGTGCGGTAGATGGCGCGCCAAGGTCACATCGCAGATCTCGTCTGTGTCCACTCCAAGGTCTCGCTTTACGCGGTACATGAAGTCCTGGTCCTCTCCAAATCCGAGCGACGGATCAAAATGCACTTTTTCTAGAATCTCTCTTCTGTACGCGCAGTTGTGGTACCGAGGATGCGCAAGCGCCAAGAACTTCTCCAGCTCGGTATCCAAGACGATTCTGGTTCGAACTCTAGTGAATACTACATGGTCAAGCTTACGGCTTAGCGTGCTCAGAGCGTCGGTGCTCACAAACGACATGTCGGGATCCATGAAGACCACTTTTCGACCTTTGGCCAGTCTGCATCCAATGTTTCTGGCGTTGCCCGAGCTTGGTTGCTCTCCAAAATCCGACTCGTTGATAAGCTCAATCGAGAACGATCGAGTATTAAGTTCATTCGCCAGTTTTCTTACTGTTTCCCTCGTTCCGTCCATGCTGCCTCCGTCAACGACCACGAGCTCTAACGGTCTGTGGGTCTGTTCGTGGACATTTCGTGTTAACTTCTCGATGCGTTGGATCTGATTGAGGGTCACCGTTACGACTGAAACTAGGTCCGACGTCATCCTCGCATCAAGCCCTGCCGACATCCTGCTATGATCTACCTGGAAACCGTTTTAGCGTTGGGTTAGGCGTGTTATTTAGCCGGCTCTCAAGCTATTAGGGTTCAAAATCCAAGTGCGCAATGCAATCCGACCACTGTCATCTGCTTCAGAAGTTCCCTCTAATCCTCGAGCAACAGTGGGGAGGTGAAGTGAAAAATGGGTAGTTCGCTTGCGGGAATTGTGCCTTTCATTTATGAGATGCTGGAGACGTGCCTTCTAGGGTTGCCGACTATTTTGCCCTCGCAAAGCTTCTCAAGCTTAGTCTCAAGGGCTTTTATCCGAAGCTGGTCCTCCTTAGTCATTAACTTCTGTGAATCCGCAAGCTTGCTGACTAAACGTACCAACTCAAGGTAACTCGGCACAAACGCCTCCAATTCTTTCCCGGGTGCTGCTTTGTAGGTGTACGGGTTCGATTCGATCGTGATATCGGCCTCCGAAGTGTACGCACGAGTTCTCTTCAGATGTAACCAACCTATGATCACGGACGCGGGAGCACCAATCGCAGTGGCAAGCACCGAGAACCCTTCGAATTTGGGGAATAAATTCAACAGATAAGGCAGGTTCTTTATCGCCAAGTAGTAAACCGTAATTAGTGTAGAAACGTACCCTAGAATGAAAGTCAAGTACGTCGCATAGCCTATCCTGAAATAGTACCAAAACCGCGCAACCAGTCTCGATCCCAATTCCATCTCAATCCTGATGTCCGTAAACGTTTGAATCTATTATACATGTGCCCGACAAAGGAAAAGTTTGTTGTCCATTCTTCCCTTTCGTTTTGCAAATACATTGTCCTCGATGATCAGTCGAGTGACAGTTTGAGTAAAATGCTGAACTAACGGGTTGGTTATTCACTCTAAATCACACTAACTGGCATAACCGCAACATTCGTGTTAGGATGCTATCGATTCCGAAACAGACTCTGAAAATCAGTGCTCTAACGCGACCGAGTACAGCCTTATGGTACTCCAAGCGATCCCGGAGGGATAGTTCCGAGAGAAATGAGCTAGGCAGTTTTTCCAGTGTCACGCGGCCCGTATGATAGACGAAAATATCTCCGAGGTGAAAGATCTTGTAGCCTTTCTTTTTGAGTCGCCAACATAGCTCATCTTCGGCGAAAAACATGATGAAACGACTGTCGAAAAAACCTCCAACAACCTGAATCGCGGACCTCCTAAACATCATGAAATTTGCGACAATTCCATCAACCTCACGTATATCCTGTCGATTCCACGATGACATATTATGAAATGCACGCAGCCTTTCTCTAATCTTTGGAAATGCCCACCCAAGGCGCGTCCACATGAAGAGATCTGATGTAAGGGTAAGGAATCTCCCTCCAGTAGCTTGGAGCTCCATTGAAGGGCCAACGATTCTGCAACTCACGGCCGCGGCTGTTGGATTATGACGCATGAAATCAAGGAGTCGACCAATTGAGCCCGGCACGACTTCTATGTCAGATCCAGCGACCAAGATGAAGTCGCCCGTCGACTCTGAGTATCCTCGATTAACGCCATGAACGAAATATTCGTTAACTGGATTCCTGATCAGCCTCACTTCTGAAAATTCCGTTGACACCATCGCAGCTGTTCCGTCAGTAGAGCCGTTGTCCACAACAATGAGTTCAGCGTGGATACTCAAGCGCTTCAATTCGGCCACCATAGAGCTGAGGCATTTTCGAAGCGGCTGTGCCGTATTGTAAGACGCGATGACTACCGAAAGCAGCATCAGGAGTTACACGCCTAATGAAGAGCGGGTCTGAATCGGTAGACTTTAAGGCTCATGGTTTTCCTGAGAGATACGATTGTTTCATGGCTTTACTTGACGTCCCAAGCGCAGCTGATTTTCATCAGAAAGAGGTTTTGGTAGCTGGCGGTGCAGGCTTTCTTGGCAGCTGGTTATCGGAGACACTCCTAGCGCATGGTTCGAGCGTCACTTGCATAGACAACTTGGCAACTGGACGTGAAGCGAACATATCTCACCTCAGGACCCACAAAAACTTCCGATTCGAGAAGATCGATATTTCCGACGGCATCATGGATCGACACTTCGACATGATCTTTCACTTTGCCAGTAGAGCATCTCCTGAGGAGTATCAGCAGCACCCTGTCGAAACAATGCTGGCGAACTCAATCGGCACACGGAACATCCTGGAGCTAGCGGCCAAATACAATTCAAGAGTCATCTATGCTTCTTCATCAGAAGTATATGGCCACCCAGATGTTGTGCCAACGCCCGAGTCTTATTGGGGGCATGTCAACCCGATCGGACCTCGAAGCTGCTACGACGAAGGAAAACGCTTCGGTGAGGCGTTGTGCATGGCTTACTTGCGAGCTTACAATTTGGATGTCAGAATAGTGAGAATCTTCAACACTTATGGGCCTCGGATAAGAGGAGATGGCGCTTATGCACGCGCGGCCTCGAGGTTTATCAACCAAGCTCTGAGGAGCGAACCTCTAACAGTCTACGGCGATGGAAGCCAGACCCGCTCATTTTGCTTCGTCACAGACACCATCAACGCGATCCTCCGGGTCGCAACCAGCGACGCTGCAAGGGCTGAGGTGTTTAACATTGGAAACCCACGCGAGATAACTATCTTGACTCTCGCTCAACTCGTAGAGCAACTCGCGGGAGGCTCGCACGGCGTCAAGTATGGTCCTCTACCTGAAGACGACCCTCCACGCAGATGCCCAGACATATCTAAGGCACGCTCGATCTTGGGATGGGAACCCAGGGTTGGATTAGAAGAAGGTCTATCCCAAACGATGCGATGGTTCAGGGAGAACGAATTACCTCGGTCAAATACCTGACCAGCTCAAATCTACGAAGTTGAGCACACAACCGCAGTTCGTGTCCCATCCCGACCTAGATGTGCTTTCGCCAACTCCACATCTTTACATCGTCCGGCCAACTAGTTGGAGTAGGCAGTTGCCTCATGTGCGGAAGATGCGAGCGGATTTCACGTTCAACTCTTAAGTCATGTATTTCTAGACGGATTTCTTGTGGCATCATCGCAATAGGAACTTTCAAGAGCTCGATTTCTCCCCCATCAACATCAATCTTGGCAAAATCTGCGTCGAATACGTCTTGAGGTTGAAACGGTCTGCAAATCAGCTCAAAACGACTATCAGGAATATTCGCCGTGTTCTTTCGTAATCGCTGGAAGGCGACCGGGTCAGATTCTACACAACGAAAGTTCCTGAATCCAAGCATATGATAGAACAAGACGGTTTCGCCTTCGCCTGCGCCGGCATCAAGAATTAGTGACATCTTGGATAAGTTTGCATGGGAGGGTATGTAGCAATTTTCCCAACTCCGCCATTCATGGGCGATCATCAGCCACCTACCTTCAGAGAGGTCTAGCTAGAGTTTCTTAGCGTGTCCCGAGATTCCACGGACTGTAAACCATAGAGCTAGATAGTCGTGGAATTGCCAAGGGCAGTATCTCTTATCGAAATATGTGATTAGAGGAATTCCTTTTCGAGAGAAGGAGAGCTTCATAACCTTTAATGGCCCCCCATTGGCGCCCCGTACCCTTGCGAAAACAATCGGAACAGCTAACCTCGACCCGTTCTCATCCGACTAACTCTGACTAAGCTGATGACAATCGAAAATAGCGTATATACATCATGTTTTCCATAAAATGCTCTTCCCACTCTATGCGAGGAGTCACGGCGTGAATCTGAATGACCCTTCGACAGACCTTTCCCGATAGCTACTAATAATTAGGTTAACTCACCTGTCAAAGAAGCGGTGTTAGGTCTTGGACGTTGCATTGGTCCCGGCGGCGGGAAGAGGGACAAGGCTGGGAAGAATTGGGGCCGCACTCCCGAAGGCACTTGTACCGATTGGCGGAAGGCCGGCTATAGACCATATCTTGGAGATGCTTCATGAGGCGGGAATTTCCCGGGTCTTCCTCGTGGTCGGGTACAAGAAGGAGCAGCTCATATCTTATGTTGAAGACGGTTCAGACTTCGGCCTCAAAGTCGCCTACATCACGCAGCCTAACCCCACGGGAATTGCCGACGCCCTGCTTCACGTCAATTCATTCATTCACGAAGACTTCCTATGCCTCCTGGGCGATACGCTCCTGAACCCAAAGGATTCCCTGAAACGCCTAGTCGAATTCCACGTCCAACGCAAACCCGTAGCCACTTTATTGGTCAAAGAAATGGATGACGTGAGCGGTTACGGCATCATCGACCCCCACGGCGAAGAGGTACGGAGGGTTGTGGAGAAACCGGACAGTAACGAAGCCCCGAGTAGACTAGCGATCGTGGGCTGTTACTCGTTCTCACCGAAGATTTTCGAAGCCGCAAGAGTGACCCGCCCGAATCAGAGAACCGGGGAAGTGGAGTTGACGGATGCAATTCAGCACCTCATAGAATCTGGGCAAAAGGTTTGTTACCTGAAGTTCGATGGAACTTACATTGATACCGGAAAGCTTGAGGCACGAACGCTAGCGTCATTCGAAAACCTGGAATGAGCCGGAGACGCGTGCTCCCACACACGTCATGAGGGCTCATGCATGACACGGGTCTTAATGGTGGTTACGCCGGGAAAACGAAACATCTACGAGAAGATGATCGAGAAGTTCTCCCGCCGGACCGAAACCGTACTGTACACGCCCACTTATCCGTACTCTGCCACTAGACCTGCAACTTCACGAACAGAGGCGGTTTGGCGGAAATTGCTCGGAGACTATGAAATCCGTCGACTCCTCAAGGACTTTGAACCCAGCGCGGTATTTACCGACTCGACACTCTACTCCGCGCACGTCGCACTCAGCCAGCTTCGGTTGAAAAGAACCGAGCCAATCTTGGTGCATCTTCTGGGGGATTGGTGGAGAGAATACTGGTCGTGGTTTATGCTTAGCAGTTGGCGTACGAGGATTCTGAGTTCACAGCAGTTTTGTTATGGCTGGGGGGGCCTCATGCTCGCGCAAAAGGTCCTTCCGGTGTGCAAGTGGCTTGAGCGAGTAACTAGGCATAACCTTCCACGAAAGGCCATCGAAGTAGTTTACATGGGCGTGGACCCGGGCGAATTCCACGAGCAGGAAGGAATGAACCTCAAGAAGCCTGCGGTTGCGATAATTCAGAATCACACGGTTCTACCCAAGGCGCGGGGATTAATGGACTTCAAACGAGTAACCGATCGGTTACCGTCGATTCACTTCTACATCGCCGAAGGGCAACCAATAGCACAGCAATACCTAACCCAAGTCAAAGCGAGGTTTGCGACGTCATCAAACGTACATTTTGTTAAAGGGATCCACACACCTGAACAAGTCAGAATGATGCTCACCTCGGCCGACTGCTATCTCCTCGCCTCCAAGCTGGACTGCTGCCCAACAACGGTGCTGGAGGCATCGCTGTTAGAGAAACCGGTCTTAGCCAGCCGGGTGGGTGGGGTCCCCGAGATTATCCTCGACGGTCACACGGGTTGGACCATAGACAACGATGAGGTACAAGAGTGGGTCGACAAGATTGAGGCGTTAATCCAAGACCCGAAACTATGCCGGGTATTGGGAAGTCAAGGAAGAGAATGGGTATCCGAGAAGTTCGGCTGGGCTACGATTGCACCGCAAGTGGAAGAACTCATCACTAATGAAGCAGAGCGAAAAGACTGCTAGTTTAGGATAAAGTGATGGATGGGTTCATCTCCTTGCAGCGAATCGCTTCGCCGATGGGCCTCTGCTTGGGTAACTCTAGGGTTGGGCCAGAAGGACAAGTTCCTTGACGATGGGCTTTATGCGCTTGAAATGCTGGTCTCGAGTCACTAGCTGAAGGTTCAGTCTAACTGCAATTGCAGAAATCACCAAATCTAGGGCGGGGATAGGCGTGCCGCGTTTCAACAATTCTGCAGACCATGTAAGGGCGTTATCGAAGTCTTCTCGAGTCGGGTACACGGCCTTGAGACGGGTGAGCTCGACGCCTTTGGGGAATTCGATCAAATTCAGAATCGTCGTGTATCCCTCGGGTTGATCGCCCGCTTTACGTAACTCAATCAGTTCGCTTGAATCGTAGAGGTTCTCTGCCATTCCAGCTCCCTCGTCTTCGCGTAATGCCGAATAGCCTCGTCGAGCGATATTTTACCCAATTTCACGCCCGCCTTTTCAATCATGTCTGCAAGCTCCTCGGTTGAAGCATAGAACCCAAGTGGTCCCTCAACTTTCTCAAGCTTCTCAAGAATTGCTTGCCTGGCGACCTCGCTCCACTTCACTTCACGCCTTCTCTTCATCCTCCTGTAGACTTCATCAGGAACGGAGAGCGTGATGTTCGCCATAAGTGAAAACTGTGTTCACACACATTTATTTGTATCGGCCAAACTAACCCATCTTCAATTAGCCGAGGGAGCTTAACGGAATGCAGGCAGACCCCAGGGTTCTAGTCGTGGGGGCTGGATCCCCCAACGCCGATATGGTCGCTGAAGTTCTCCGCGCGAACGGTGTCGACACAGATTGGACAGATAATGTCAGGCGTCCCAGCGTTAGGCGAATCCTTCGGTCTGATTTGGTCTATGGGATTTACTTGCAAAGTTGTAGCCGCTACATTCTAGTTGCGAAATTGCTGGGGAAGAAGACGATTGTTCATTTCGTTGGCAGTGATGCGTACTGGGTGGGTCGGGAGCGGTCGTTTTTCCGGAGGAGGTACTGGCGGTTCGTCCTCAAACACACTGATTTGGTATTCTATGTCTCGCCTCATTTGGAAAAGTTCGTGGGGCGGAAAGGTGTGGTTCTACCGTTTCCAATCTCGACCGGAGCTTTTCGCGACGCTAGGCTCATGCAATCGACGGCGGATCGTGACGTGTTGTATTATTGTCCGAGCGGGGAGGCGAACGAGCGAATATACCGTCTAGGGTGGATCTTGGATTACGCCCGCGACCACCCCGATGAGAAGATTACGATAATCGGAAACAGCTCCCATCCGGCCAACTACCGGTCAGGCCTGCCGAACGTCGAGATCATACCTTACGTCGAACGCTCCCAAATGCCCGCCCTGTACAAGCGTCATCGGATACTGATTCGGATGACCACGGAAGATGGACTTGCAAGAATGGTTCATGAAGCCCTACTCTGCGGCTTGAAGGTAATCTATAACGAAAATGAGATCACCGAAGTACCGCCTGAAAGAGAGCCAAGTCAGTTTGCCGAGGCATTCAAACGAGCCGTGAAATCACTAATAACCTAACTCAAGCCAAGAGCCGGGCTGGCGAGGGTGGAATATGGCTTTGCAGAAAGGGGACAAGGTAGAATCCGTCAGGACGGAGGAAGGAATTCCGTTAGTCCCCGTCGTTCCGTTCAGAGAGCTCTTTGGAGTGGACAGGGACCGCAAGGACGTTGTACGGAGGATGGTTCGTGAAATCCAAAGCGAACGCAGAAGGGAAGCCTCGGAGGAGTAAACGTTCGATACGCGTCCCCTGTTTCTCCCAAAGCCTGACGTTTAGATTCGGCCGCTAAAACTATAGCCTTTGTTCCGTGCTCTTTACCTTTAATCGCTGCGTAGTTTTAATCTTAAGTTCCTTTAGGACTTCACTCAAGTTGATCTTCAGGCATCTTGTTTCTGCAGAATTCGACAATTTTCTCCGCACCCTCGAAGGCTCGGTTGGCTTCCGGTTCTGTATAGTAATCCATCGGCGCCCCCTCAGGATGAGAATAGGGATATCGGGAATGTAATGTCCGTCCAATTCCTTCGCGCGGTCGAGAAGTTCCCCATGAGGCTTAAGCTCACTCGGGAGGTCCCGCATCATTCTAGAAACCGAACGCCCGATTGAGTCTACGTGGATGCTCTGGTAAAGAGCCTTTACGGCTTTCTCCGCCGCCTGCTGTGCAGCGAAACATGCCCATTCGAAGTCACGGTAGGCAGCCGATCGTTTGGCGTCCTCAAGTCCACCTCTGCAAGCAATGCGCTAAAGCTTTTGTTCCGAGCATTGCCTAGTCGCCCTGACCTAAATTGCCGCGTATCGCGATGGCTCAAGTAAATGCGACCGTCGGCGACCTTAAAGGCAATGCACGACTCGTGCGGGAATACATTCGTCGCGCGGAAACTCAGAAGGCATCGCTTGTCGCATTTCCGGAGATGGTGATGACCGGCTATCCGCCCTTAGACCTGCTCCCGCCTCATGAGACGAGGCCTCCGGCAGGGACACGTCAACCGCAACAGGAGGCCTTCGTACGCTTGAACAAGGAGTACGTTTACGACATAGCCAAGGACGTCAAGGAGATAACCGCGGTCATCGGTTTCGTTGATTATGACGACGTGAACATGTTTAACGCCGCCGCCATTATCAATCACGGAAAGGTACAGAGCGTTGTTCATAAGACGCTGCTGCCCACGTACGATGTTTTCGACGAACAACGCTACTTCACGTCGGCCCTCGTCAATATCCCAGTCAAGGTCGAAGTTGGCGGCCAAGAGGTAATGCTTGGCACCTCGGTCTGTGAAGACATCTGGGATGAAGAAGTTGGTTACGGAGTTAAGGTCGTTGACGCACTCGCGCAACACGGTGCGAGACTCATCGTCAACATTAACGCGTCCCCATTCCATAACGGGATACGGGATACGCGGCTGAGAATACTCCGGCGGAAAGCGACGGCGCTCCACGTCCCAATTTTCTATGTGAACCTCGTCGGAGGGCAGGATGAGCTGGTCTTTGACGGTGAAAGTTTGGCCGTGGACGCGGACGGCCGTCTGATTGGGATAGGTAAGCAGTTCCAGGAGGACCTCGTCATAGTCGACCTTGAGGGTCATCCGGCTGAGATTCAGCCGCCGCGGCTTGAACCAGAGCGGGAAATGTTCAACGCTCTCGTACTTGGAGTCCACGACTACTTCATGAAGACCGGGTTTGAACATGCTTTCATCGGGTTGAGTGGCGGTATTGACTCGAGTCTAGTGGCCGTTATCGCCACGGACGCGCTCGGTAAAGGAAACGTGACCGGCGTCTCCATGCCCTCGCGCTACTCGAGTGACCACAGCAAGAGCGACGCCTACGCCCTCGCTACGAACCTTGGCATAGAGTACCTAACGATCCCAATCGAACCGATATTCGCCGCGTACCTTGAACAATTGAAGCAACCGTTCAAAGGGCGGCCACCCGACGTCGCGGAGGAGAACCTTCAATCGCGTATCCGGGGCACGCTCCTAATGGCCATGTCCAACAAGTTCGGCGGCCTAGTCCTCGCTACGGGCAATAAGACGGAGCTTGCGCTCGGTTACGCGACTCTATACGGTGATATGAGTGGGGGGCTTGAGGTCATAGGTGACGTTAGCAAGACTGAGGTCTATGCGCTCGCCCGATATTACAATCAAAAGTCAGGTCGCTCAGTCATACCCGAAGGTTGCTTCACTAAGATTCCATCCGCCGAGTTGAAGCCCGACCAATTCGATCCGTTCGACTACGCCGTTGTCTCGCCGCTTGCGGACGACATTATTGAAAACCGACTTTCGCGGCAGGAGCTGATCGCTAAGGGTTACGATCCCAAAGTTGTTGACGACTCCCTACGCCGAGCCCGCCTAGCCGAGTATAAACGCCGGCAAGCTGCTCCGGCCATTAAGATAACGAAGAAAGCCTTCGGCCTGGGATGGAAAATGCCGATCGTGAACAAACTTCCGTACTAGAGCGAAATTCGCGACTAAAATGAGGCTATCTCCTAGTTAGTCATCAAGTGGGTTCGAGATTCACACATGACGCCTTGAACTTACGACTCTGGCAATTCTCAACGATTGCCTATGTTTGACGAAGGATCGTAGGGAGGGTTCGAATGGGAACATGAAGGCGTCGTCTGACCCTAGTTCGGCTTGGAGGTACCCTCTAAGCATGTTAGTGGCACGGCCGGGTGCGAATGATGGTTTCATGCCGTTGATTGCAATTCTTCCGATCGCGTAGAGTGGATGGTAGCCAAGTGTGCTCATGGCGGCTCCCCAGTAAACGAACTGATGCCCTGCACCTCTCGGCCGGGCGTGTTCGTACGTTAGATCGTCGACCAATTGGACATTGAATCCTTTCTCTGCGGCCTTGCAAAGCAACCAAGTTTCCCACCCAGCTCTCAACGGGTATGCGCAACCTACCTGACGCCAGAACGAGCTTCGCACCATCCGTCCGCTTCCCGAAGGCGAGTGTTCCCGCGAGTGGCTTGTTCCCGTTGATGGGCGCCCGCTTGCAACGACGAGCCGTGGGTCGGCCTGCATCCTGCTTAACAAGGCGGCCGCGTAGCCTGTTGGGTATGTGCAATCGTCGCCGCTGATCATGAAGTATTCCGCTGTTAAGTCGGCGTTTTTTTCCCATGCTTGGTTGATGTTCGCGGGGACCCGTCTGATGTCGTACCCGCGGTTGGGTTTCGTGAGAACGTTCACGTTAGGGTTGATCCGCGTATATTGCTCGAGGATATTTGGTGTGTCGTCGGTTGAGCCGTCGTCGACTACCGTGACTTGCGTCGGGGAAGCCTCTTGACGCAGCAAAGAGTTGAGTGTCTGTTGCACGTGGTCGGCGCCGTTTCTGGTAACGACGACGACCCAGTAACTCAACTGCTACGCCACCAATGCTTCCACTTGCAGCCTGGTGGCGTTAACTTGCTCGGTTTCTATGAAGATCTTATGCCAGAAGTGGAAGCCTAGCAATTGCCAGAGGAGGACCTGAAATCGTCTGTCTTGCTCTTCCCCGGTGGTTTTGTGCAGGATGTTCTTGACGGTTTCTGGGTTGAAGTATTTCGGTAGAACTTCCGATTCGGGAACTACCTGCCGGATTAGTTCGCCGAGTTCCCCGTTGAACCAGGCTTGTACGTTCACGCTGAATCCCCACTTTGGTTTCTGTAGTGTCTTTTCGGGAAGGATTTTGCCAATCACTTTTCTCAGAAGCAATTTTCCGTATGTCCCCGGCGCGTACTTCATGCGCCATGGAACAGTGGCCATCAGGTCTACGGTACGATTGTCGATGAGTGGAACCCTAAGCTCTAGGGAATGCGCCATACTCATCGTGTCGTCTACTGAAAGCAGATCGTCCACGAGCTTTGTCCTCATCTCCGCATTCATCAACCCCTGCAGGAGGTCGACACGTTCGAAATAGGGGGCATAGTGGCTTCGGCATTCCTCCGAGGAGCCCCTCTCTTTGAAGAAGCGCTGGTTGAATGATTCTGGAAGGGCGCCGGCGAGTATCAGGTTTTCCTCCACATTATCGCCTAGGGCCCGGAGAACTCTAAACCGGTTCTGCGTTCTCGGGCTGGCGGGTATGAGCTGCATGGGCGCGGAGGCTTGGCGGATTAGGTTGGAGAGTGGGCTTGCGGATAATTCTTGGATGCGAAGTGCGTTCGCATATCGCTGGTAGTATCCGCCGAATACTTCGTCGCCGCCGTTTCCGCTTAGGCATACTTTCACATGTTTGCGCACGAGTTCGCAGACGAACCATGGGTAGAGGTTGTATTTCGGGGCCTCCATGTGCCAAATCATTTTGGGGTAGAGCTTGAGTGCCTGGGAGCTGTCTACAGTCAACTCGTGGTGGTCTGTTCCGAACTTTTCCGCAACAATCTTCGCGTCCTTGAACTCATCCGTGTCCTCGCCGAACCCCATGCAGAACGTCTTCAATGGTTCGCTTGAGGCTTTGGACGCGTAGGCTACTAGGGCACTTGTGTCGAGCCCGCCGGATAGGAAGCAGCCTACTGGTACGTCGGCGACCATTTGAGCACGAATCGACTCTTCGAGAATTCCTTCTAGCTTCTCGAGAACCGCTGATTCGCTTTGATTAGAGTCTATCGGGGGTGTGGTCCAGTAGGTTTCGACTCTTATGGAACCGCCTTCGTAGACTAGGTAGCTGGATGGCGGGAGTTTTCTGATTCCTTCGAGTAGTGTGCGTTCGCCTGGGATGTAGCTGAGGTTCAGAATCAGGTATAGCGCCTGGCGGTCGACGGCTCTATTGAAGGGGGCTTGCAGGATGGCTTTCATTTCGGAGCCGTAAAGCAACGACCCATCTTTCACAGTGTAGTGGAGCGGTTTGATTCCCATTCTGTCTCGGGCTAGGATCAGTTTGCGCTTGTTCGAATCCCAAAGGGCGATTGCGAACATCCCGTTCAGTTTCGCCGCGAACATTTCTCCCCATTGTTCGTAGCCGTGGACGATCACTTCGGTGTCCGACTCTGTTTTGAAACGGTGGCCGAGTTGTTGTAGTTCCTCGCGTAGTTCGCGGTAGTTGTAGATCTCTCCGTTGTTCGTGGCATGGACTGAGCCGTCTTCGTTGCTAATGGGTTGGTGTCCGCCTGCGATGTCGATTATGCTTAGGCGCGCGCTACCAAGACCAACGCTGGCATCGCTGAAAAAACCTGTTTCGTCTGGTCCGCGGTGGTGAAGAACATCGATCATGCGACGTAAGAGCGCTTCGTCCTCGAAGCCTACAAACCCTGCTATGCCGCACATTAGCTCCACCCGAGCTTCAGTTGTGCCCGTGCTCTGGGCGGGGGTCTTATCAAACTCTACGTCGCATACCGCCATATCGACGCCTTCGCGGGCGACATTGTCAAGCCAGGGGACAACCTCAGGGTGGGGTCCACCCAAAGCAGAGGGGTACTAACCAGGATATTTGTCCGGGAATTTCTGATATGTATGTGGTCAGCTATTGTTTCGGCCGTCTGCTTAGGTAGCTATGACTTTGGGTGCGGCGGGTTGGGCTTCTGCTTCTTTGATCAGTGCTTTGGTTCTGAAGATTGGGCGGTAGACGGGACCGTAGATGATCAAACCGGATCTGCCTTCGTCATCCAGCCGCCTCATGACCGACTCTAGCTCCATTCCCGGAGTCAGTTCGCTGGAGACTGCGTCGACGATTAGCACCTTTCCCTCTTTCAATAGTTCGAATGTTGGGACGAATTGTTCGCGAACGGAGGGCCTGTCTATGGAGAGCAGGCGTGCGTTGCGCGGTATAGTCCGCTGTTCCACCGGTCCTTTGCAGTCATATTCGAGGCATCTGTCTCGCGCGGGGTAGAATACACGGTGGCAGCCGTTGCAGAGGGTGAAGGTCAGCGTCTGGCCGTTGTAGGGTTCGATGGTTGCGACTATGCGTGGTAATTCCAGTTTACTCCTGATCGAGTGTTGCTTGAACCTCAGGAGTCTTCGGTAGGTGTGGAGGCTGATATCTCGTCGGCGCTTCAGGTAATCCTGCACGGTTGGTGTTCTTCCCCTCTTCCGTACGATCGGATCTTCCACGTGTAACCAAGTAGCTAGCGTGTACGCGCCGGATCCGTAAGATACCGCCAAGACATCCTCTCCGGGTTTCGCGTGGTCGAGGATGTCGCAGGTTGCGACGAGCGTTGCCGCCGCGTACGTGTTCCCGGTGTCCAAAACTCTCAACCAAGGCCGTACTTTCTCCTCAATGAATTGGGGCGTCAGCCTAATTCGATCCTCCAGTTCTGGGTTGTCGAGAATTGGGATCTTATCCTGTGCGAGTGTTTTGCAAGTCTTCATGGGCATGTAGCCGGAGGGTTGGTGGAATGTGATGTAGTCGAAGTCTTGCAGGGATATCTCTGGGTGCTTCATCAGTAGACCCTCCATGGCTCCGATCACATGTTTGATGTATGCCTCTACGGTCGTTCTTCCGAAGTGGCTGGGCACATGAATTCCGTCTCTCCGCCAGAAGTCGAGCGTGAGGCTTGAGTAGGCGGCGGTGTCTTCAATCGTAGCAACCGGATCGTCCTTCCCCAGCAAGAATGCACCGGCGGCGGCGCCGCAAGCATATTCCAGAGGGTCACCCGGGGGTGCCTGGGCAACGTCCGTGCCGACGGCAAGCCCATAATTTATTCGTCCACTCAGGATCTGGCTCTCGACGAAGGCGTTTGATTGCATTCCGGAGTTGCAGGCGCCTTCGAGGTCTGCGATGTAAACGCGATTACCCAACCCGACGAACGAAGCCACATGTCGGGCTATTGTTCCGACCGCGTAGGGTTTAGATTCTGAACCCACCGCAACCGTTTCTATCTTAGAGGGGTCAACACCCGCCATGTCCACCGCGTTTTGGGCGGCTTCCGTTGCCATCGTGATTGAATCTTCGGTTATGCCCGCGACGGATTTATCGCGCAGCAGTAAGCCGTTCCTGACTTTCTCAAGAAAGTCCTCCAGGTCCTTCCGCTTAGCCTCCCGTTCCCTTACGATCAGTTCGCTTTGGATTCGTTGAATGGGGATGTATGCGCCATACCCCACAATCCCAACTTTGTCGCCTGACATAAACGAGCCACTCGATTTAGAAGGTTAAAAGTATGCTAGCCGACTCTCAAGCGTATTTAAAATAACATTACAAACGTCCACCTAGAGCGCAACGGTTCCCACAAATACCTAAGCCACGCGCACGGGGACGTCGACGATTACTGTCGTGCGCCGCACAGATCGCAGAAGATTGCCTCGGCTGGAATCTCCGCTCCACATTCCCTGCAATTAACCGCGAGGGCGGGCGCGGCTGGCGCGGTTCCTACATCGGGCGGGCCCGAAACCGCGAGTGGCGGAGCGGGAGCGGGTGCCGTAACTGCAGGCGCTGGTTGTAGGTTCTTGAGGTTGTGGTCTTTGATGTACTTGTGGAGTCCTCTTGTCAGATCCGCGTAACTCACACGATCCCCCTCGGTTACGCCGAGAATCGTTGCCAGTAACCTGTCCGTGTAAACCGATTTTTTCGTCAGCCCACTCAAATCAGACACATGAAATTGTACCGCGATAGCGATAATTAGTGCTTTCCTTTGGGTTCAATCAACAATTCTATCCACAGATTTTCTGCTGGAATCTCCTGCAGATGTTGACGGAAAACTGCGACGTCCGGGAGTTGGCGCACGAAGGAAATGAAATCCTAGTTCTCCTAAGCCCAGGAGATTGGTGGTTTTCTTACTAGGCCGTAGATCAGCACAAGAACGCCTATTGCGAGAAGGCCCCAGCCCACGTATGGAATTCTAGGGTCGGGTTTCGTGCTCACCGAGACTTCATTGTAGCTTACTGACAAAGTCACATATTTCTTGTAAACAGAAGCACGGTTGTCGAAGACGAAGTGGTAGACACCGGCGCTTCCCGTGTTGAAAGTGTAGTTGGAGGCGCCCGGTTGGACTGAAGTGAATAGATTGTTGGATTGTTGACCCGAACTCCATAAGGGGTAGTTCTGGGCGTCGAGAATTATGAATTGAAGGCTTCCCGACTGGTTCGACGGGGCCTGCGCAACGTTGAGGGCGCCGAAAACTGATACACCGGCCGGCAAAGTGTACTGCCTATCCGTAACGTCCCCGACCAAGAATTGTGCGTGTGGTTCTACATCGTGTCGTTGAACGTTCTGCACTTGCACCGTGATGTACGGTCCGGCGACGGTGAGGAGCAAGAAACCCGCCACTACCAGCAACGCGCCGATTAGAGCCGTCTTAAGGAGCACCATTCTGCAATCGCTAAGAAGAGAAACCGAAGGGCCCGGTTAAGTGGTTTGAAAGCGCCGTAATGTCAAGTGGGTAAGAAACCGTAAATCAGATTTATGTGAACATGTTTCTGGCCGAACAGGTGATACGGGTGGCGAAGGAGTCTAGGAAATTCATGCCTATCCAGCAGTTCATTGGGTTGCAGGTCATCGACACGAAGGGATCGCTGATAGGCAACGTGAAGGATGTGGCCTTGGATTTTGCGAACAAGGACCTGTCCTTGAAGGTCTCAACCAAGAGCAAAACGGAGATGGATTTCGGTTGGGACGATATACAGTCCGTGGAAGACGTAGTGCTGCTGAAGAAGCAAGTTGACATGGCGGTGACGCCTCAAGATAAGCCGGAATCAAGCGGGGAAGGAGTGACGCAAGCGACTCAGGCCTTGGTGATCTGTCCTAGCTGCGGAGCCTCTTCGCCTGCGCGAGCTAAATTCTGTGCGAGGTGCGGCACGGATCTTAAGTCGTGACTTCAGCCTTCTCAGCTACTGGCTTGTTAGGGTTGGCGTGGGCGCTCTCCATGTCGTGGAGGGATTGTAGCTCACTGATTCCTTTGAGTTTGTGGCGGATGAAGGTATTCTCCAACTCCTCTTTGAGCATGTGAAGTATGTCTCTGTGCATGTGAACAAACAGCGCGTGGGTTCGATCTCTGGGCCGATCCAGGGAGATTGGCATGATCTTCTTCACCTTTGCTGGGCGGGAAGATAGGACTACAACCTTATCCGCCAACTCTATCGCTTCGGACAGGTTGTGTGTTACGAGAACGAATGTCTTTCCCGTCTGCCTATGTATTTCGGCAACCTCATCTCGGAGCACCTCCGCGGTTACTTCGTCGATCGCGCTGAATGCCTCGTCCATGAGCACGACTTCGGGTTCCACCGCCAAAGCTCTGGCAATCCCCACCCTTTGCCTCATCCCGCCTGAAAGCTGCTTGGGATACATTTGCTCGTATCCGGCTAACCCGACCAAGCCCAAGTAGTCACGCGCCAATTTTTGCCGTTCTCCTTTCGGGACTCTTTGCATCTCCAGGCCGTACTCGACGTTCTGCAGAACCGTTCGCCAAGGAAAGAGGCCGAAGGCTTGAAAGACCAGGCTGATTTTGGAATGCGGCCCACAGATTTCGCCGCCTCTGAACTTTACTTGTCCCGAAGTGGGTTTGTCGAGGCCGGCGATTATCTTCAGGAGAGTTGATTTTCCGCAGCCGCTCGGCCCCACAATAGATACGAACTCCCCCTCTCCGACGCCGAAGCTTACTTCATGGAGAGCGTGCAGCCTTCGTCCGGCGTCGTAGAATTTGCTTACGTTGTCGAGTTCCACGTGATTGTCCATTAAGCCCACTTCTTAGTCCAGGATTCCAAGGAGCCGAAGAATGCACGATCCACTACTATGGCTACGATTGCGATTGCGAAGATTGCGGCAAAACCGTTCTGGAGTGATCCCGACGCCACATTGCCATCGATGAAGTTTCCGATTCCCGCCACCCGCGTCGCGATCTCAATCGCAATTATGATTTCCCACGCAAAGTCGTAGGCCAACCGCAAACCACTAAACAGGTGGGGTGAGATTGCGGGAAGAACCATTTTCGTAAACGTCGAGAAACGGTCAGCCTTGAAGATCGTTGTGACATCGAATAGTTCGCGGGGAATATTCTTCGTTCCCTGCCTGACGGTGAAGTAAATGGGGAAGAATCCCGCGAGAGACGCCATGATGACAGCGGCCGCGTTGCCGGCCCCAAACCACAGCACGAGGAGAGGGAGAAATGAAAGGTCGGGTAGGGCTCCGAAGAGCATGACGATAGGGGTGAGGGTCAAGTCGAACTTGTTTCTGCTACCCGCCGCGAACGCAAGCGGCAGCGCTACTGAAAAAGCCAAGACGAGCCCGCATATGAGGTTCAGAAAACTGTGACCTATCCTGAGCAGGAAGGATTCGCTCTGAATAGACGCGAAGAATACAACAAGTACGCTTGAGAAGGTGGGCAGTCTTGAGCTCGGCACTAAGCCGGACCTTGTAACCGCCTCCCAGACCGCAAAGCCTAACAGGAGTGGAAAGATCCAAAGATAATTCCCGAAACGATCTCCTGTGAAGAACCCGCCAGTTAACGACAGCGTTAGAGCCTTTTGTTTCTCGACAGACACTTGCAATTAACCTCAAGAGGAAATAAGCAACTACTTGTCATGCTAACTGTCAAATTAAGGTTGGAATAATTTTCTCCCACAACTTGCTTCGAAGATGTACTCGCCGGAGGAAAAACCCCGGTCAACATCAACCGCAAACCGTTAATCGAAATCGCGGAGCTCGAATGATTTTACAGTTGAATGTTAAGAAAAATGCACGCAGTAAGAGTCTTGGAACATGAAACTGATTTTCCGGGCGACTTCTTCCCGGTGCATCGCATATTCTTAATAGAGGTTGAGCATATGTAGCCGCTGCAATTTGTGGAAACATAAAGCCACGTCGACGGCCCGACAAGGAAATAGTGTGAAACATTAAGGGTTGACTACTTGCTTGCATTTCGAAGAGTTCGAGAAAGATATTCGTCGAATAGTATCAGAGGCGGAAGGGCGTCAATTCCCGCTGAGGATCATGGGCGGAGCAGCAATTCGAATTCACTGCCCAAACCACAAAGAATTGTTCGAACACCTCAAACGTGATCCAAAATGTGACATGGATTTCGTTACTTACAGCAAGTTTCGAACGGCAACGAAGAAGCTGCTCGTCGACTTGGGCTACGTCCCATATGTTTCCTTGATGCTTACCGGAGCCACGGGACGGCAGAGGCAGATATACAACGATAAAGAGGGAAACAGAGCAATCGACGTGTTCCTCGACGAGTTAGAGATGAGCCACGTCATCGAGTTCTCGGGTAGGCTTGAGGAGGACTCACCGACCATCCCGCTCGCGGAGTTGTTATTGCAGAAGCTTCAGATCGTCCAGATCAATGAGAAAGACATCCAGGATGCAATAATCCTGCTCGCGGAGCACGGCGTAGGGAGGACCGATACGGAAGAGCTGAATGGACCGTTCATCGCCGGCGCTCTCGGAAACCAGTGGGGATTCTACTACACGGTTTCGGAGAACATGGAGAAGCTGAAAGAATTCACGAGCAGGTATCCCCTAAGTGAAGATGATAGGCGCACGGTCCTTGAGAGAGTCGCAAAGTTAGAGGAGTTTATTGAGAATCAACCTAAGACGTTGCAGTGGAAGTTGCGGGCGAGAGTTGGCACTTCAACGAAATGGTACAACGGCGTGGAAGAAATCCAACGCGTCTGATTGTCAATTCATAGCATGTAGGGCTAGTGGTGGCCTAAGAGAATGATCAGCAGGAAGAAGGGGAATATGAGGAGCAGGGGCACTACCATCATGTATTTCCGCTTACGTTCCGCACGTTTGAACTGATCCTCACAGTTAGAACTGCAAAACTCCTTTTCAACAGCGATGGGTGTGGCGCATACGATACAGTGACGGTGGCGGGGAACCGAAACCTTCTCCGCCTGCTTAAGGTACTTTGACATGGGTTTCTATCTTTAGCAAACTCTGAACCGCTAATAAACTATCCCTTGGTTTCCCAGGTTTCCTCATACCCTATTCCGGGGTATCGGTACGTCTTCTCCAAAATTTCCCTTCGTCTTCAGCAATTCCTTGATGACGCCTTTCGAACGCCATGTGCGTTGGGTAGTCGTCATGGCAGAAAAGTTTGCCACAGTACTCGCATTTCTCCAGCTTAGGGAATTCTCTGCCGCAGGTTGAGCATACGGGCAATCTTTTCCACAGGATAGGCATTGTGGGTGCCAAGATTAAAAGGAAGAGTACGGGCATATGTCCCTAAGCTAGGGAGCCTCAGCATACGAAGTGCGCTGCATGCGGCGTTGAAGTTGACCTTCCGTTCAGGTGCAACTATTGCGGAAACTACTACTGTCCAGAGCACAGGCTGCCCGAGAATCATGATTGCACGGAAACGTGGCGCGTTAAGGCCCTCAAGTCCGCCAGGGCCATATCGATTCCAGTCCAGACGGGAAGCGCAAGTGGAGTGCATAGCATGCTTCTTCCGGCAAGAAGCCGAAGAATGCGGTTCAGCACTACTGAAATTGAGCATTTAGTTCTCGGGACTGCTCTTGTGACTGCCGCTGGCGTTTCCTTTCTGTACGACAGTACTTCGCCCATCTTTTCGTCCATCCCCGCTTTGATTCTTGCAACCGTGCTCTTCGCCATGGGGTTTATCCTTCACGAACTGGCTCACAAGTATGTGGCGCAGAGTTACGGCCTCTGGGCGGAGTTTCGCGTAAACACTCTCGGCGTGGTACTGACCGCTATCTCTATCGTGTCACCTTTCAAATTCATAGCGCCGGGTGCTGTAGTCATTTCTGGTTACGCCGATAGGAATCGAATGGGCCTAACGGCGATAGCAGGCCCCATCGTAAACATTGTGATCGCAATCGGTTTACTAACCACGCTGCCAATCTTAGCCAACACACGAATTTACTACGCAGTAGCCTACGGCGCTGCGATCAACGCTTTCTTGGCCTTGTTTAACCTTATCCCGTTCTCGATCTTCGATGGCAGGAAAGTGTACGCTTGGAACAAGCGTTACTGGGCGGTGACCTTCGTCGTCGCGCTACTTCTGACTCTGTACGCGTACTTCCTCTTAGGCCTCTTCTAGGGAAGTTCCAGAAAGAACTGATGCCTTATTCTTCCAGCAACTCTATGATCAGAAAAGCGCCGACGACAAACATTCCGAGTGACAGGAGGGCGGCTAGGGTGATGCTCACTCTTCCCTTCGCGGAGAGGTAACCCGTTACGTAGGCGGGGGAGATGATCAAGAACGCCGCCAAGGTAATCAGTAGTACGCCTAAGTGACCGCGCTTCTTCAGCGGGCTAAGTTGCGCCATCCCTATCCATCACACTTCGCCCGTGTTCTCATTTCGTGAAATAAAACCTTCCCGTAGGGTTTATACATAATGAGACTTTGCGCCTCCCCAACTTGAAAAAGGTGAAAGTGGATGAACGACTACGTTGCTAAGTTAATGGCCGATGTCAAGGCTAAGAACCCCGCGCAACCTGAATTCTACCAAACGGTTCAGGAAGTCTCGGAGTCCGTTAGCATTGTCCTCGACCGCAAACCCGAATACTGCAAAGCGAAGATCCTTGAACGCATCATCGAACCGGAGCGACTTTTGATGTTCCGTGTTCCGTGGCAAGACGATCAAGGTAATTATCAGGTAAACCGTGGCTACCGCATCGAGATGAACAGCGCTATCGGCCCGTACAAAGGCGGGTTAAGATTCCATCCGAGCGTTACTCTTGGAATACTCAAGTTCCTAGCCTTTGAACAGGTCTTCAAGAACGCCCTAACGACCCTGCCGATGGGCGGGGGAAAGGGTGGAGCTGACTTCGACCCCAAGGGGAAGAGCGACAATGAAGTCATGCGATTCTGCCAAAGCTTCATGAGCGAATTGTTCCGCCACATAGGGCCCAACACGGACGTCCCAGCCGGCGATATCGGCGTGGGCGGACGAGAGATTGGATACCTATTCGGACAGTACAAGAGGCTCAGGAACGAATTCACCGGCGTATTGACCGGGAAAGGCCTGAACTGGGGCGGCTCGTTGATTCGACCAGAAGCTACGGGCTACGGAGCAGTCTACTTTGCTGAAGAAATGTTGAAGACACGAGGAGAATCCATCAAAGGAAAGACATGCCTCGTATCAGGCAGCGGAAATGTAGCTCAATACACCGTTGAGAAGCTGCTTGACCTGGGCGCGAAACCAGTTACCCTGTCGGACTCAACCGGCATCATCTACGACAGCGCAGGAATCGACCGAGAGAAGCTGGCGTTCATACTGGAACTGAAGAACGTCAAACGCGGAAGAATCAAGGAGTACGCGGATAAGTTCAAGAGCGCGAAGTACACCGCCGTCGCAGCTGGCCTAGACTATAACCCGATCTGGGACATGAAGGCCGAATGCGCATTCCCAAGCGCCACCCAGAACGAAATCAACGCAAAGGATGCCGCGAACCTCCTCAAGAACGGCGTGTACGTAGTAACCGAAGGCGCTAACATGCCATCAACGCTAGAAGCGACGAAACTATTCCTGGACAAGAAGATACTTTACGGACCGGCTAAAGCGGCGAACGCCGGAGGAGTAGCAACCTCGGGCCTAGAGATGTCTCAAAACAGCGAACGACTCAGCTGGACACGCGAAGAAGTCGACAACAAGCTCCACGACATCATGGTGAAGATCCATAAGGCGTGCTACGAGACGGCCAAAGAGTACGGCACTCCAGGCAACCTCGTAAATGGAGCGAACATAGCCGGCTTCATAAAAGTCGCCGACTCAATGCTAGACCAAGGTCTAGTCTAAACCGATAAACCGAACGATTCGTTGGGACGATCAACCGTCCCAACACCCTTTTCTCTTTCTCTCTAGTCAAAGAAGGCTAGAGACTATGAAGCTCCTGCACACATGCCTAAACGTCATGGACCTCGATCGATCAATTGAGTTCTACACGAAACAAATGGGGCTGAAGTTCGTTAGCAGGCGCGAGGTCAAGCAGAATAACGCTGAAATCGCCTTCCTGAAGGATGATGCGGAAGGAGCACTCGAGCTGACGCATTGGCGCGAGAAGAAGACCCTTACTGAAGGTGAGAACTTCGACCACATCGCATTCGAGACCGACGATATCGATGCGAGCGTCCGGGGGCTACGCGCCGAGGGAGTCACGATCGCCATGGAACCCTTCACCTTGCTCGGTTCGTCCAGCAAGATTGCCTTCGTTAAGGATCCTGACGGAAACTGGCTCGAACTTATACAGCACCCTCGTTGACGCCCGGGGTATCTGGTTTCGCGTCGGGTTTGGCGGCGGGCTCCGGCCGTATTACTTTCTGAGCGAATGTCATGTACCCCGTGTGGCCGATCATCATGGTTGCCGGCCTAGTCTTCCCCGTGTCAGCTCTGATCTCGCGAATGAAACATTCAAGCGTGTGAACGTTCACGAACCCCACCCTACCGAGTGTTTCCGTAGTCCTCTCGACCTGGTTCACGGTCGGGCTGAACGAGACCAACGGCGCGCCGCCGAGGAGGGCTTTGTGGACGAGAGGAATCAGGGGCCACGGATCGCCAACATCGATAATGGCCGCATCAAACTCGTCTCCCTCGATTCCTGCGCTCGCATCCACCCTGTGCAGGGTCACGTAGTCTGTCACTGAAGCACGTCTGAAGTTTTTTTCCGCCATGTCTGCGAACTCGTTTCGAACTTCGTAAGTGTGAACTTGGCCCTCGGGCTTTATCGCGGTGGCTGCGGCTACCGTCATGGCGCCACTGCCGGTTCCGATCTCCAACACTTTCAGGCCGGAGGTTAACGAGAGTTTCAGCAGGATCAGGCCAATGTCTTTGGGGTACATGATCTGTGTGCGTCGGACGCTATGCATTATGAAGTCGTGTGTGGTTGGCTTGAGTAGCCAAAACCTCTCCCCGAGCGAGCTTCTGACTTCGCTTCCTAAAGGAAGCCCGATAATTTCCCCTGTTTTTATGAAGCCCTTGTGTGTGTGAAACTCCTTTCCTTTTTCCACCCTCAGCAACCACTGGCGGCGAACATCATAGTAAAGGAGCACTAACCCGCCCTCTTTGACCTCGGTCGATTGAATCAACTCCCTGCATATGTTTCTCTGAATCGGCGAGCGAGGCGGTTTGCGGATCGGGCGGGGACGAGTCGCACCATTAGTGGGCCGCGCCTTGAGCGTACGGTAACATTCACGAAAATCGACCGTAAGACGGTTGGAATAGCGCATAATATGGCAATTGCTAACGCAATGGGAACGATGAACCACTGCGCTGGGGACAGGTTTAGGACGAACCAGAGCAGGTTGCGCTTTGCAACCAAGAGAACAATGATTGCCAGAATCATCAGCGTCATGAAAGGAACCACACTCTTCCTCTGTACCACAACAGAGGCTACCTCCCCGAATCGAATCTCGTGGGGCTGAGTTGAGCCGAGGCCAACTCCGATAACCGTGATCCCATCTTTGGATAGGGTGATTAAGCCGTTGACCCCACGGCAACTCACTGGTTCCTCCTGCATGGCCAAGGCTCCTATCTACTATTGCAAACCTGAAAGCGAGAGGTCTAGGGTTAGAGGCTTACATAAGGTATTGGAGTATTTCTCTGAGGTCCGCGGTTTCAATTACGTGGTTAGCCTGAAGCCGGGCGACATCATCTTTCGGCATGAAAGCGATCCTCAGACATTCCGGGTTTCCGAGGTCGAAACCTCGATCCCCCACAAGGGCGACTTCTCGCAAGGGCACATCGTACATCGAAGCGATCTCCCTAACTACTATCTCCTTGCTGTCGACGGCTACTTTCACATCGATTTCCCCCGTCAGCCGTCCGTTGTCGGTTCGAAGCTCGTTCGCGACGGCGGCATCGGCGCCTAATTCTTTAGCTGCCTTTTCCGCCAGAATCGACAAGCCTGCGCTCAATATTACAATCTTCACGCCGCGCTTCTTCAACTCGTTGAATACCTCCTTGGCTCCCTCTTGGTACGGGATACCGTCAAGGAGGGTCTCCAATCGTGGAATAGAGACGCCGGCCCAGTGTTTCGCGTCTGCCTCGGCCCATTCCTTGTATGAAATCTCACGATTTTGATATCTCTCTGCCGCGACCTGGCCGTGTTGCCAAGTACCGAATGCCGCGTGCATGTACCGCCAGAGGCTGTCGACGGTCGTCAAAGTCCCATCTAAGTCAAACACGACCATCCTAATTCGCCTGATCAGTTACCGCACCAACATTACTTGGCTGAGTGGAGGAGGATCCTTGAGATCTCCAGGATCGCCTGGGGGGATGTCCAGACGGAAAACGCTTTTGCATGCTTTACTGCGGCGGCTTTCCTTAGCTCCTCGACGGCGCCGATTCGAAGATATCCCTTCACGAAAGCTTCAACCAACTCCTTGAGTGCTGGTTGTGGAACGGGCCGAGTGAAATAGTGTCCTGTGTAGAAGAGCAGCTCAGCTATGTCCCATGCGAAGTCCGCTCGTTTGCCCGCCTGTTCTAAGTCGACTGTGAATATGTCGTCACCTTGAATTACGAAGTTTTCGGGTTTCGAATCGCCGACGGAAACGCCGACGTGGTGAATTCCTGCAAGCGTCTCCCCCACTGACTCGAATAGTCGGGTCTGGGACGCGTTTAGGTTCTGTTGGGTCACCGCTTTCTTGAGGGATTCACTGAGTGTTACCCCGTTCAGGTATCGTTCAACGAGAATGCGTTGGTTAACGCTTAGGTAGACTATGCCTGGAACTTTCACGCCCCTCTTCGCAAGGTACCGATTCATTCCGTATTCGTTCGTCATCCTTGCCCTCCCTGACACCGCGAAGAGTTTGCTGCCTAGGGAGAAGAGGTTGAGTGTGAACCATTTGAAACCGTGCCAATCCGTGAATTTCTTGACGACAAGCTGCTCTTTTCCGGCGGTTACAAGGGTTACTTCGTTGAGTACCCCGGCTAATGGGGTGATGGTGACAGGTTCGGGGAGCTTTAGGCTCCTGATTACTTCGTCGAGGGATACCTTCTCTGTGACGGCGACTAAGCCTTCCGACGTTCTTAGATAGAGAAAGTTCTTCGGATCTTCGGGTTTTCTTTGATCAAGTTCTTGATCCAAAGCGAGCTTCAGCGGACTCAAGAGTTCCCGAGCAAGTAGTTCGGGGCTGAGGTACAGCGCTCTTCCCTTTGTAAGGTACGAGTAGAACGCCCTTTGGCTTTGCCGGAACACGTTCACCACCTGCTCCGACATTCGGTCCCTCAACCATCGATCCACCGCGGCGTCATTCAACGCGACGTAATCGCCGTCAAACACCAGTTCCTCCCCACCGGTTGCGCCCACCGCCGTCTTGAAGGACTGTCTAAGAAAGGCGAGGTTTGGTCCTCGGACGGGTTCTTCAAACAATCGCAGATAAGACGCCAGGCTTGGCACGAATACCCGAGCCAGCTTTCGCATTCTGGACAGTCCGAAGAATTCAGGCGTCGCAACGAGACCGCGGCACATTTCACCGAATTCGAGCACGAGATCACGAGCTTCCTCCCGCGTGACGCGCACTCTGGCTTTCAGCGCAAGGATGTCAAGGTATTCGCGGTTTACCAGCGCTTTATGGGGGTAGAGGAATTGTTCTGTCAAATAATCCCCAAGCGTCCCCTTCTCAACGTCCGACTCCGCCAGCGTACGATCGACTAAGAGGAACCTAGCCTGACGTCGGTCGAACATTCGCAGCTGCGCCCTTAACCCGTTCGCGTAGCCCTCGCATAGTACGAGAAAGTCTTCCCCACTTGATGCCCCGACTTTTCCGAATACTCCCGGGCCGTAAGCGCACACCGCCACGGGCTCTGCGTGGCCGGCCAGGTCGTCCAGAGCGCGCAGTGCGGTTTTAGTGATGTCTGTTACAGCCTTCAAGCTCTGGAACACCTCTCTTGATGATTAGCTCACAAGGTGGGGGTTCAAGATAAGTTCCCGCGTAAATCCGCGAAATAAACCCTATAGAATAGCGTCAGCAGCCCTTTTCCATGCAACCACACGTCGCGAAGTAGGCGCTTCAACGGTGTTCGTTGGCCTTTCTTTTCCTGCCAGTCAATCGGGATTTCCTTTAACCTAAAGCCCATTCTCTTCGCAACAACTATCGCCTCGGTATCCCAAAACCATGAATCGCTCTTTGCTTCGACAGCTAGGCGGTCTACGAGGCGACGGGAGAAGGATTTGAAGCCGCACTGATGATCATGGACACCGGTATTGAACATGGCACGCACTAACCAGTTGTATGCAATCGACGCGTCCCTTCGAAGTCTCGGTCGATTAGTTGTTGAGCCGGGAATGTATCTGGAGCCCGTCACTAAATCGAATTGATCCTGCAGTCGTATCAAGTTACGGTACGCATCGAACCTTGCAAGGTCGGTGGCGAGGTCCACGTCAACGTACACGTACACATCCCCCTGAACATTCTTCCAGGCATCCCTTAACGCCTTCCCACGACCCAACCGCTCGTCGTGCTGGATGTGAATTATGTTGGAGTATTTCCATTTCAGTTCATCAACCGTTGCGGTTGAATTGGATCCGTCCTCGGCTATGAGGAGCGTAAAGTCTTCTCTAATCCCCCCTGTCGCCTCCTCCAACATAACCGAAGTTGAGCCTAGGAATTTTGTATCCTTATACACCGGCAGAGTAACGACCACTTTTGTCTGTTTGCTCTGGGCCAGTTAAATCGCCTACTTGTTGTTCATTAGCGCTTCTTTAGTCGCGAGGCGAATGGCACCCTCACTGTTGAGCCTAGGGCGCCAACCGAGGCTCTGAAGTTTTTGCACTGAGAGGTGCATCATCTTCACGTCGCCGACCCAGCCTCTGCCCCCATCCACGCCGCCGGTGAATTTCATCTTCACATTCCTCAAGCCTAACTCCTCCGTCACTACCTGGCCTATCCGCTTCACGCTAACCTGATCGGGGGAGCTCAGGTTGTAGATATCCACTCTATTTTCGGATCGAAGGAACGCCTCCAGGGCCATGAAGGCTCCTTCCACGAAATCTGAAACATGCACGTAGGATTTCGTCTGGGCGCCGTCGCCTAGAATCTCAAGCTCGTTTGGGGTTGTTTTCAGTTTCTTAACGAAATCAGGAATAACTCCGTGGTTCGACCGTTCGCCCACGCAGTTTCCGAGTCGGAGTATTAGCGCACGTAACCCATGGGTGTACGCGTACGCCGAGATGAGTGATTCGCAACCCAGTTTTGATGCCCCGTAGGTTGAGATTGGAAGCATAGGCCCATAATCTTCCGGCGTGGGCAATTGCGCCGCCTCCCCGTATACGGTGGAAGTTGAGGCAAACACGATAGTCTTTGCACCCCCGCTCGTCCTCGCGGCCTCCAACAGTTTGAAGGTCGCAAGAAGGTTCTCTTGGAAATGTATCTCAGGATCCGTGCTGCCCACCCGTACTTCTGGATTCGCGGCGAAATGAAAGATCGTGTTAACGCCATCTAGCATCTCGGCGAGGCCGACAGGATCCTTCAGATCCATCTTCACGAACTTGAAGCCCCATCTACTCGAGGCCTGGTGAAGGTTTTCCATCCTTCCGTTCGATAAGTTGTCGATGACCGTGACGTCATCTTTGCGTTCCAAGAGAGCATCGACCAAATGACTCCCCAGGAACCCAGCGCCCCCCGTCACAACCGCCCTCGTCAACTATTCCAATCTCCTTTCCTCATGCTGAAATCTGCAATTGAGTACGTGTAATTATATTGGTAAGATTGGCTGTAGGCCTAATGACACTTATGCCAGAGAACCATTCGGGACTCGTCTCGGTAGTCTTGTCAACGTACAATGAACGAGAAAACCTCGCAAACATAGTCCCGATCATCGAGAACGTCTTCGCCAAGAACGAGATCTTAGGCGAAATCGTTGTCGTCGACGACAATTCTCCGGATGGAACATCCGAGGTGGCCAAGGAGCTGGGACGCCGGTTCGGTAATGTGCGGTTGCTGTGGCGTCCGGGGAAGTTGGGGCCCGGCTCGGCCCACGCCGACGGGTATAGGTTCGCGGCGGGCGAGATAATCGTCGGTATGGACACAGATTTCTCACATAGCCCTTATGATATTCCCAGGTTCGTGGCGAAGGTAAGGGAAGGCTTCGACGTTGTAGTGGGTTGTCGCTACACTCGGGGCGGCGAGTACGAGGTTAAATCCTTTCAGACATTGAAGAAGAGCATAGCGAGCAGGCTTGGAAACATCCTCATCCGCCTAATGTCAGGAGTCCCCGTGCACGACTTCACGACCGCGCTCCGAGGCATAAGGCGGGAGGTTGTAGGTAATGTGCGGACTACCTCGCGTGGGAACTCATTCTTCATGGAGTTCATCATCAAAGCATATCGGAAAGGGTACCGCACGACAGAAATCCCTATAGTGTTTCGCGACAGGGTTGCGGGAAAGTCAAAGCTGAGTCTCGGGAAGCAATCATTCAAAATGATCTTCGATCTGCTAACGCTTACGCGAAACGGATGAGGTGGGTCTTGCGCCGTTCGCTTTGCGAGTTCCGGCCGGTGAGCCGGCGGCGGCAGCGAGCCTATTCCCGAAACTCCTGAGCGCGGCTTGAAGCTTCGGGTTGAAGCAGACGAAGTATGCGGAGAGGAAGATTAGCTGTCGGATTGACGACTCAATATTCGTTAACCCGAAGGGAGTCAGTTGGTCGATAATGAAGCGTGGGAGTCCCGGGTGCCCGCTTCCGATGAAATAGAACATTATGATGAACGCATTCAGCACGTCTGCGAGACGATAGAAGAAGAGGCTGAAGGCGGGCGTCAAAACTGCGATTGGAAAGAGTTGAATCATCATCTGGGGGTCAAACAAGTATACGACACCATACCAGGCATACCAAGTCATCAATATCTTCTCCAGCACCGTACGTTTAGTTGTAAGCGAGTAGATCATCAGGAACAGGAAGACGCCGAGGCTAAGTATCTGCCCAGCCCTAGCACCAGCTCCAATAATATCACCCAGGCCGACAGTAGTGATTACCATCGAGATCCAAGTATTTTGCAGCTGATGGTTCGGACCACTGTAACCCACAAACAGCTGAATCCATGTACCAAAATTGACCAATGCGAACGGGAGATTCCCCCCAACCCATACGACTGCGGCTATTACGAGGAAACGGATCCGTGCTCTCCAACTCTTTAAGCCCGCAACCATTGGGAAGACCATGATTCCCGGAGTGAATTTCGTGAGCGTGCCAAACGCAAGCGCGACCGCGGCCCAGTCAAACCTTCGGTCCAGATAGAACCAAATCGTCAGAGTCACGAAATACGCAACGAGGAAGTCCCAATTGTAAAAACCGTAGACGATGAATGTTAGAGTGGTTATGACATAGAGGTAGATCCGGAAACGGCTCAGGTTCAGTTTGCCACATAACATGTAGAGGTTGAAGAGTGTCCCAATCATGAACGGGTATTCGAGGAGGCCTTCGACCGCTACGAATGTGTTGTACGGGTCTACGACGATTGGGAAGTATGTGGATATGGCTTGGCCGATGTAGATGAGGAGGCCAATCATCTGTGGGTATTCGAGGACATACTGAACGTACGGTACCTGAAGGTTATGTTGACCGGTGTACACGTCTCGAATCCATAACCATCCCACATCGCTGTAATGGCTCGGAACGATTAGCGGAATCTTCGTTAGCGCACTGTAGATCCAAAGAGTCGACGCAACAAGAATCATGACCTTAAATTCCGAATCTTTACGGATGAGTTCCCAAAAGCCCCTGACACCATAGGCAGACATCGACAGCATAAGGGCCGCGTGTGGTTAACAGGACACTTTAGAAACTTTCTATGGCTTCTCTTAAACGGATTCGGTCTGCGTTGACGCTCCACTAAGATTTCATCTTCACTTGCTCGCCCCTTGCCTTCTTCACACTCTGGCTCTTAGAAGACGCTCTGTCTCGTAGAGGAGTGGAGTCCGCAGCTGGCCGCGGCTTAGATCGTTTCGTGGTTGTGGGTGGTGGTTGTCTTGGTTGGTGCTGGTTTTCGTAATGTATTACAGCAAGTAGGTAAATGAAAATCCAAGCGATGAAGAGAACTTCGCCGATCGATGCATGGAATGCTTGAAAGTCGGAGCTAACGTACGTAATGTACAGGACGATTAACGTTATGCGGATCACGTTTACGAAGTATGTGCCCACCGCGCCGACTACGGCATAAACCGCTTTACGACTTCTAGGCGCGTCCAGTTTCACCATCAGGACGACGATGACGAGGCTGTAGATGATCATGCTCACTACGCCTGAGGACGGCCAATAGATCGCTAGGCCTACGTACCCCTTGTATCCCCAGAGGAACAGCTGGTTGCCGTGAAGTATGAGGCTTGGTAAGTGGATGGGAGCGGCGGAGTAGTCGACGTTCGTGTGGAATCCCATTAGGCTAAGCAGGAAAACCACAACATTCCAAATCAGGTAAACCCAGACCTGAAGGAACGCGAGGGAATCCTCGGGAAAGTAAGCATCCATCATATCAAGGATTCCGAGGCCAATCAAGTAGATAACGGGTAAAGTCATGAGGCGAACCGATCGAACCGAGTATAACAGGGCGGTCGCGGCGAGACAGAAGAGAGCGTAGAAGACGAAATCCATCGCTAACAGGAAGCTTAACGTCGATTCCTGCGACACGCCAAGTTGGCTGGTCACGTAGACACGAACGTAAGTCGTAAAGGCGGTGTCCATCGGCGTGCCCGTTGATGGGTCGATGGGTGGACGTGCGAAGAAGCCGTTGAAGACACGGAAATAATAGTAAATGAGCAGCGCGATTAGTAGGGCGCCGAGCACGACGTACCGTTTCTTGTCGTGGGTTGCCGAGAAGAATTTCCTGGAATCATTGAAATCCCATGCGACCAGAAAGAATACGAAAACTAAGGCGCCTCGACCTACTTGCTGCCCAACAAACCAAACCAGAGTGAAGGAAACGGGATCGATTATCATCAAGTAGATTATCGGCAGGATTAGGATGAGCAGTGGGTAGGCGTCCCTGGTCTTGAAGACACGGTAGAGATTGCGGAGGAAACCGCTAATGCCGTTCTTGGTCTTCGCCATTTTTCGCCTATCCTAGCTATCAAGCCTCGGAATTTTCCGTTGTGTGGGGGCGTTACCGGCCTGCGCGTATCCGCTTCACGAGGTTTTCTTCATTCCGTCTGCGGTCGATTCGGTGGATGTAGTCTATTAGGAACATGGACATGAAGAAGATCGCTAGGATTACTTTTGATGCGAACACCACGTTGATTGGTGTTGTGTTGACGGAGACTGGGAAAGGGTTTGAGATAACGTCGGGGTTCGCTAACCCTTGGACGGCCAACGCAGCCGACCATAGGATCATTTGGTAGATAATCTCGAACGCGCTCCCCATAGCCACAAGCCATGCACCGATGTATAAAGTCCTAAGCACACTGGGCCTCGCATTCATCAACCTCTCACGGGTCGGTGTGGAGTATAGTCCGAATGCGAAGCAGAGGAACATGCTGAACTGGAAGAAGGTTATCGGCTTCATGTAAAAGCCAGGCAGAACTTCGACCTCAATGACGACTAGACTCTCACCAATGATTTGGCCTGCAGGCGTCAGTGTGGCGCCGAGAATCATTGAGATCGCCGCGACACCGAACCCAATCGATAGGATTGAGAATATGTTGGCTCTTACATAGCTCATGGCTGTGAGCGCCGGTTTCGCGCCTCGCCCGCGTATTGTCTTGCTATCTACCGTTGATGCTCACCTTTCCCGTATTCTGACACCTCATCGCTCCTCTTTCGTTTCCAGGAAGCAAGCACGACTCCCGCCAAGAAGATTATCACTAGCACGTCCGCCGAGAATACTGTTACGGTCTGCGTGCTGGAGAGTCTTTGAGTTCGCACCGGCGGAATGGCGACGGACAGGTTTGAGAAATACCCAACCCAATTTCCCAGATGTAGCCATGTGGTGCCGATGAGGAAGGTGAAGGAGATTGAGGCGGGCTTCTCCCACCCCGCGGCTGCATATTCGCTAGCGATGTTAAGTGTTCTCGGCGACCAGGCATTAAGCGGGGTTTGGGCGAGGTTGATTCGGTGGTGCGGAAGCTGAATGACTTGGCTTGGCTCGTCGGCGAAGATGAACCAAATGAGGTTTGTCCCGTCGTTTATCTCAACGCCAAATGCGTTCTCCGGGTTCTTCGTGTCGTTGTTGTACAGATATTGGAAGGTTGGGAAGACGTCTAGACTTATGTTGGCGTTGAAGATCGCATCAAGCCCCTGCCCGTGCACGTCCTGCCGCACATGTACGGTTGTCCAAATCTGTGAGTTATTCCCGTTCGTTCGAATCACGCGGAGCCCCAGGGCATTTCGGCCGTCTACTACGGCTTGGAAGACTGATGTATTATCCGTTGAACCTTGAATGAGGTCAATGGTCCAAAGGTAGGGGGTTGTTATGTTCTTAGTAGGGTCGATGGTCCAATACTGCATATTTGTGTTGAGTAGAGGAGGAGCTTGGAATACCTGTCCGTAGTAGGCTACGAAGGTCAAACTGGCGGCTATTACGCTCAGTGAAACGACGGTCAAGGCGATAATTGATCTAGTCTTTTGTCGCAAGATGACCGCCCTTGTACATCATGATTACGGACATCACTAAAAATGGTGTCCAGAAGATGAAGTAATTCTGCAAACCACGATACGAGAACCAGAAGATCACCGCGGGAAAAGCCCAAAGGGCATAGGCCAGCTCCTCGAAGTAAAGATAGTACTCGACCAGCAGGGTTACGGCGACGATTAATACGACTGTTAGGTAGAATGCCGGCGGCAGCGGAACCCCGTTGGCCAGAGTGATCAACGATAATCCTTGGCTGAGTACAACTAGGTTTCCGAACGCCGGTGTGAAAACGCCTGAATACCAGGCGCCTATGCCCTGCGTCATGAACCAAAGGTTTGGGATAAGAAAGGCCGCGAGAGATGCTATTGCGAACAGGGCGACTCGTTTCAAGCGAGTTCTCAGGCTCAGCTTGGGCATACTTCGAAGGAACCACACGAGGAGAAATGGGGCCAGTAGCCACGGCGTCTGCTTCACCGCACACGCCAACCCGAACATTGTGCCCGCAACCAAGGGGTAGTCCATCCACACGACCATCAAGACCATCGGGAGAAGCCAGATGAAATCGGCGATGGATCCCGCGGAGAAGTTTATGGCGAGGTCCGACCCGGCGAATATGGGAATTAACGCGAGCGCTCTCAATTCCTTCGGTGACCATAAGTAGATGATTATGAGTGTCGCAAGTTCGAATAGGTAGATTATGATTCTCGCGTCTTTCAACCCCGCCCAGGCAGCCGGCAGAAAAGCGATCACTTGCAGTGCTGGATAATCTAGAGTCGTGACCAGGTTGCCGTTTGGTGTCAGTGTGAGGAACTGAGGGTTAACCGAGAACATGCTTAGCGCCGATTGCAAGTTTTGCTGGTACGGGTTGATCCCCTTCGACAGAAGGATGGCGGAGTAGTGGATGAACGCGAGCGCGTCGGTTTGGTAAGAGGCTGGATGTTCGATCTGCGTCACAACGTACCAGCTAATCGCGGTGGTCAGAGTTAAGGAAAAGAACGCCAAATCCCTCAGTTTCAAGACCCTTTCGTCGTTCAGTGTCGCCAGGATGAACAGCGCAAAGGCTAGCGCATAACTTAGGAGCATAAGATAGACGACTTCAGGATGAGTTTCTATCTGCCCGCGTATCCAATTCTGAAGTCCCTCCGCAAAGATGAATCCCGCGGCAAACAGCATGCTTATCCTTACGCCAAACCTGTCCCACGATTCCGTGTATGCGACGTTACTCGAACGCCGGGATCGTACACGCTGATCGTCGGGACTCAATCTATGCTACCCCCTCGCACGTCTCTCGGCCCTAATCGTTTTCTTTCCGCGGAAATACGCTACGGCTGTGAGTATGACTATTCCGATTATGGTAAGTGATGAGAGTAGATTCCAGAGGGTTTGGTTGACGTGCTGGTTCAGCGTCACGCTTTCCGCACCGGCTGGAAGGATTAGAAGAATGTAGCCTGTGCTCTTATCCTCCATCACCGTCAGTGGAACTCCAACCGCGGTAGCCCTCCACGTCGGGAAATACGCTTCTTTTACTACAATTGCCGTCGGCACTGCGGTGGGTTCGAAGGTGATGTTGATTTGATCCGGGTTCGGAGTTGTGATATCAGTGACGTTAACGTCGCCGTCGACTAGTGATGGGGGTTGGAGGGATTTGTAAACCACGAGGTTTACACCGTCGTACGGGACCGCCAATTCTTTCGTGAAGGCTTTTCCAGCCATGAGGGAAGAAGCTAACGTGCCGTTATCGCCTATGATCACCCAAGTTATGCCGAGAAGCTGGCCCTGGCCAATTAGGCCCCTCCACACGTCGAACCGTTCCGATGGTGTGTGGGTCTCTAGGTCGTCGAGGCGATAGTCATTGATCTGAACCAGGGGAACGACGAGTTTGGTTTGTGGATACCAGCCGTCCACGATCGGTTTGTTAACGTAGATAGGGAGAAGGTAGATCCAGAGAGGAACGTTGATGCCAAGTATTCTTCCCTGCGAGTCATCATTTCTGAAGTAATTGATTATTGCAGGCGGGATCTCAGTGTTTGCGGCCGAGTAGGGTAGAACTCCGTTAATCGGACTGTTCAGGTCATAATGGACCTTAATGGCTACGCCAATCGTTATCGGAGTAACCGCCAATATGAGCAAGAGAACAACCGAAACGGGACGCCATGTCAGAAGCTTTGTAGCGGATCTGAACAACCCTCGTGCAGCTAGGATACTCATGGGCAGAGCCAAGTAAAGCCAGAGTCTGTACACGTCCAGCGTCTTGATCCAGATTGTGCTTATGATCGAAAGTTGGAGAACGGGGACAGCGTAAAATCCTAAGCCTAACCAGAGGAATAGTAGGAACCAGAATACCGCGAAGATCGCGCCATCCTTTCTAGCAAGAATCTTTCTGGCGGACGGGATTAGAATGAACTGCGCGAAGAACAGCGTGAAGGAGAGAGCGACCATGAACTCCCCCAAATACTCCAGCGAGCTCAGAGAAAGAATTTCTCCAGCTTGGAATACAGCCATGCCAGCCAGCAGGGGCGCAAAGAACGTCGCCGGCCCCATCTTGATGTGGGCGTCAAAGTTGCGCCCAATGATGGATTGCACGGCGACCGCTGCCAGTATGAACTCTGTTATGCCCAGCAGGTAGGATACGATATTGAAACTGAAGTACGTGAATCTGAGAAACGGGAAGGTCACATTGCGGTTGTAGAAAGTGTTCAAGGAGAAGAGGCCGAAGGATTGTAGGAACGGGATGAGCCAGAAGGCGGTAATGCCGAGTGTGCCGATGGCGACGACGGCTAATTTCATGAGCGGCTTGGCTAAGCCGTGAGTGGCTGAGGCTAGGAGAACCATCAGGATCGCCACGAAACCGGCGATGAGGGCGGAGAGATGGTGAACAAGGAGCAACGCTGACAGCGAAAGTATCGAGAGGAGGGTGTTGAGCGTCCGGTTAGGTCTAGTTAGGGCTCGATGAAAGAGGATGATGAAGACACAGGAGATTGGTATGGAGAGAACGGTTGGGAACCTGTCGAAGAAGAGGTAGTTCTCAATTACTTGTGGAAAGACACTGAACATCAGCCCGCCGAGCGCACTTTCACCCCTTCCAAAACCCATCTCTCTGCCCAGAAAGAAGATCGTCACGGGCGCAATCCAGTAGAAGAACGCGTCCACCAGCTTGTACGCCAGCACGGGGCCAACCCCCAGCATAGCGATAGCGGCGGTTAGGTAGTAGCCGAGCGGAGGGTAGAGGAGTAAAGCGGGCGAACCGGCGTACCAGTCGGCGCTCCAGAAAGGATTCACCCCCTGCTTCCACCAATATTGGAGAAAGAGGATCTTGTACAAGTGACTCGTCGTATCCACACCCATAGGGATCCCCGGCATTAGACGCGGGATTGTTACAACAAGTGAGAGAGCAATCGCTGAGGCTAGGAAATAATTCGAACCGTTATTCAGAATGGCTTCGACTCGTTCGGGAGACCAATGCTGGCCTTGGGTAGACAATGGTTAGAGTACGCCCCCATCATCCCCCCGCTTCTTCACCGGACGTCGAAGCGGGATAGGGTTCAGCACGATGATCGTAATTATCCCGCCGATAATTACGCCAATTACGAGAATCGTGTTGAGGGTCTGCTTTGTGAAGAACGCCTGCGGGGAGATAGTGCGAAGAACGTATTGCGTGAATGACCGGCCGGTTTCGGCGTCCTGCCAGATCAAGACCCCAGTCTCCTTGTTTATGAACTGAAAAGTAGTCGTGCCCGCGCCGGCGAGCATAAGCACCACGTAGACATTACCCAACCCCATATTCACGTCGAAGATTACGTCTACGAACATTTTCGTATGGACAAAGTTGTTATTCCCTTTGAAGAAGCCAACGATATCCCCCGTCTTAACGACAGTGCTGTTGTAGAGTACGTCCACAAAAGTTAGACCAAAGCCGGCATCGATTCTATCTTCACTATTATTACCGGACAGCCACCCGTGTGAGCGAAACGCTAGAAGACGCAGTCCGTTTTGGTTCGTTCCGTCTAGGTCGTTGAACATTATTCGCGCCCAGTCAGCCGTCGAATCCATTATGATCCTGACCTCCGGCGTCTGCTGCCAACCCGTCGTCGGAATGTCGGACCGAGGATTACTCTCCAATACTCTGACCATCAGAACAGTTGATCCTAAGATCACTAGTATGATTAGTGAGATCAGGCATATTCCTTTGAGGATGACGGTTTCATGTTTCTGTACTATCGCGACTTTAGGCAACGAATGCCCGCTTCCTGGGTTTACGCGGGAACCTAGTATTCATGCTGGGCCCGGTAATTAGCGTAGGGTTGCTTGGAAGACCTTATCCTTCGGATAGACTTCGATTCCGGTTTCCGTGATTTGGTACGGGCGGAGTTGTTCGTCGTGGCTTATGCCCCGCATCTTCTCCACCTGCAATCCCCTGACGATATTTCCCTCGTGGACCATGGTGTGAAGTAAGATTACGCCTTGCGACAGGTACTCTTCTAGTTGAAACTTCCTTTCCAACTCCGAAGTCCGGAGTTCACTCGTGACTAGGCACGAGCAGCCCGTGGATTCCAACGCGTCGAAGAATAGGAGTAAAGCCCTTCGCCTCTTGATCTCTTCCGGATAACGAAGCATGAGGGAAGTTATAGGGTCGATGACGATCCTCTGCGTATCCTCCTCTGCGGCTATGCGGCGAATTGTTCTAACAAGGGAGGGGAGAGTAAGTTCGGGAATGGTAAAGGAGACAGGGTTCTCACGGCCCGTCGCCGGTTCCACAAACCTATGGCCCGGCCGTTTAAGTGGCGTCGCGTCTATGAGTGTGAGTTTCCCTTTCTGCTCTAAAGAGTCCAGGTCCCAGCCGAATGACGCTAAGTCTATTTTGACGCGTTCCGGCGTTTCGTCCAAGGACACGTAAAGGCCGGGCTCCCCCGCCTTTGCACCGCCAACAAGGAATTGTACCGCGAACGTCGTTTTTCCAGACCCAGGGCTTCCGACAACAAGAATTGTTCTACCCTTCGGAAGCCCCCCCTTCAGCACCTCGTCCAAACCCTTTATGCCAGTGGGAACACGGTCCAATCCTCTAATCACTTACCATCCTGACGATTACTAAGCTCATTATTTACCTCAGCGCTTTCGCTCTCGTTAACATGTTTCTTGTGATACTCAAGAAGAAGCGTTTTCACTAGTTGATAACCATTCATTTGCAAGCCCAGAGCCCGTGCGGCTTTACTCCATGGGCGGTTGTAGTTCATATTACCGGCTAGGTTCCACGCGCCTCAGTAAACCCAACGTGGCGTAATTATGATCCGTGAGAGACCGCGTTTGCAATTGGTGCGCGAAGAATTGCTTTTAGAATCGCGTATGAAATCACCGTGGATGGGCCTAGCTGCAGGATCAGGTAGAGTGGCAATGCTAGCAAGTAAAACGTAAAAGGCAACTGGAGAACCGACACGACCACAACGTAAGTCAGCGGTACGTCCAAGAGTGCGCAAGTGATGCTCAGTAACGCCAACCTTGTCCGCAGCTTGATTGTCGGATAGAACTTTGAGAGACTCAGCGACACTACACCAACTACAACGGCGAAGACTAGGTTGATGAAAGGCCATAACCAAGATAGCGGGTTAGCCGCCGTTATGAGTCCTAAGAACGCTTGGACTTCGGTAGTCAGGATTGCCCCAATTGGGCCAAACATGGTTGCCGACACGAGAATCCAAGTGTATGTGTTTATGAACCCTAACGGCGTAGCGTTTCCTCCCGTAATCACGGCGTCAGCTCTTTCGGCGATCGTGGCGATAACTCCCGCAACTACCCCAAACATAATCGCGGTGATGGCCTCCTTTCCAAGCGATTTTCGACCGAGGCGCTCCATAAACCTCAACTAGTTCCTGGGTAAGTACCCACATCTGCGTATAAGTATTTGAATTAGTCCTAGTGGCGTCCTCATTGGATGATACGACTGTGGCCGTGCAAATTCTCTCCCGTCACGATACTCATCAAATTGGATTCCAGGTTAGGAGGAAACAATTAGGTCGCAAAGTGGTCAGGCGGATGCCAGCAGACCAGAATCATTATGGAGAAGTGTAAGAGTGCAGAGCTACAGTGACCAGTCAACTCAATTAGACGAGAAGAACATGCTGCCCCGAGTATTCAGCCAGCTCTCCAAGCATCAAGATCTTACAGTTACAGAGGCAGAATTTACGGCCAAAGTCATCTTCGAAGGCCTAGCGGCAAGGCGGTCGGACGTCTCGGATTTGGTGATCGCCTTCTTTGGTGGTTTGACTATCAAGGACCCCACGTTAGACGAGCTCACGGGAATGGCATCGGCTATGGAGGCAACGAAGAAGTTCAGATTCCGCTTCAAGGTAAACAAGCCACTAGTAACCGCAGGTGGAACAGGTGGAGACACCACGCCGACTATCAACGTCACCACTCCGGCCGTAATAGCGGCTGCGGCAGCGGGAACATACGCCCTGAAGAGTGGAGCCAGAGCCTTCTCGTCCCGGACTGGGTCCACAGATTTGGCTGATTGCCTGGGCATCAACGTGAACACCTCTCCAGAGGTGGTTGAGAGCTGTGTAGAAAGAATACGTACCACAGTCTGGGCATCCGAAGGCGTGTACCCATGGATGAAACCTCTCATAGAGTTGGGACATCGCGAGTCGATCGCAGCAGCGATGCCGCTGCTATACTCATTGAGGCTCATGATAGCTACGGCCTTGAACCCATTCTCAATAAAACGTCAAGTGAGAGGTGTGAGTAGACCGTTCACAGAAAAAGTGGCGACCGTGTTGCGCAGTTGCGGATACGAGAGGGCTCTGGTGGTTTTGGGACATGGGAAGTCGGAGGATGTCAGAATAGACGAATTTTCGTGTGCAGGCAAATCCGTTGTGTCCGAGTTGAAACCTAACGGCACCATAGACAATTACACCGTATCGCCGGAAGACGTGGGCATAAGAACTGGCAGGATCGAAGATATCGCTGCTAGACACAGCCACATCGAAAATGCGCAAGTGGCACTTGGAGTTTTATCCGGTTCGGATAGAAGCGTGCGTCGGGACCTCATCCTGCTGAATGCCGCGTCAATAGTCTACGCGGCGGATGACGTGAAATGTCTCAAGGACGGGTTCGAGCTGGTCTCTCAGTCCGTTGATGAAGGAAAAGCGTTAGAAGAACTAAAGAGGTTAATTGCTCTGAGTGGTGGACGGATAGAGAACCTTGACGCTGTTGAAGCGTCCATGAAAAGTGGACTGACGTGAATGTCAAGCGAGAATGACGAAAGGGTCGTCCTTACCTTTGAGGCCGATAGACTTACGCGCCTAAAGAATGCGCGAGCGCTGTTTGAGTCAGATACCGGCAACAGTATCTCGATTGACGACTTTGTAGATATGCTCGTCAAGACCTACATGCTGTACCGCGACAAGAGAGGCGCCACCGAGAGCTCGCTTCTGAAGAAACTCACTCAACCATGAGAACCTTCTACCCGGAAGGAAAGAACTAGTAAGTTATCAACGACTCTTGTGTTCCTGAGTTTCAACGGTACAGCTTCATCCGCGTCAAGAAAACCATCGCCATCCACTAGTGTGGGTGCGTCCCTTCCCCCCCAGATCGTCGGCATTATCCAAACAAAAAAATCGTCCACAAGCCCCTCCTTGAAAAAGCTCCAACGTGTCTCGCCGCCTCCTTCAACGAAGACCCTACGAACCCCCCGCTTTCGAAGTTCACGCAAAAGGCCCCTAAGATCTACTCGTTCGGATCGGTTTAACACTAGAACTTCCGTCTTCTTTCGCAATAACTCGATCCTACTCTTAGGAGCATTCTTATTGACTGCTATGATCGTAGGTGCCGCTCTATCCATGATCTTAGAGTCTAGGGGAGTCCTCGCGTTGCTATCGAGCACAACTCTAAGAGGGTTCTTTCCCTTGACAGCCCTGACGGTCAGCGATGGGTTGTCTGCGATGACCGTGCCCACGCCGACTACGATTGCATCCGTTCTGGACCGAATGCGGTGTAACATCTTCAGATGTCGGCCGGTCATGAATTTGAAGAATTTCCTCCCGACCCTGTCGCTAGGAGCAATCTTCCCATCGATACTCATGAACCCCCCCACCGTAACCCTCACGCCGTACATCCCTTTCACGCTCCTCGAGCAGCACACTAAACCCACATTCTTAAGGGATCGCGGAACTTGCAAGAGCCCTTTCTGAAGCTGTTGGAACCTAACTTGTCCTTCCATGGCCGTCTGAAAAATGCAGATTGATGCAAGGGTTCGGCGGTGTCCCACGACACCTGCGTTTCAGGAACAAATCTTGCGGGTTAGGCTACTAGCTCGGGTTGTCCGCCCGGCGGCGGAATCGGATCGTTTTGCCTCACCATCTTAACTTTCCGTTTCCTTCGCATCCCACTCACCATCATGAAGTCAAGAAATCCACCAATTTAGGACATGTTGGAGAAGGTAATCGAAAGGAGACTGAAGTGCACAATTCCACCATGTTTCGTTATGTGCAAACGTTAAGCATGAAGTTCAGAAAAGTTGGTCACGTTAGTATATAAGGCGGATGACTAAGCAGGCACGGCTATCAAAAGATCGGTTTCCAGCGTGGATTGTTGAAAATCTGGTCAACGACGAAGGTGCCGTCTTCTGAAGGGCGAACTTGAGCTACGAAAAAATTCGCGAACGGTGAACCACGGATAATCCTAAATTGGCACGCCAGCATACCACGCACGGCCTAATCAGAATGCGCCCCCGCCACCTTTTGATCTTGGTCTTCCTGCTGGCACCCTTTCTTCTTACCCCTGGGACGGTCGCGCAGCAAACGCCGCAATACGTGATTCTCTATGCTCATGGCTACGGCAGCTCGGCTATACTAACCGCTGTGCCACAGTCCAACAGACAGAATGCAGCAGACATATCGAAAGGGCTTGATTTCCGGCTCAGCCCGCTCCTGGGTGAGAGTCTGCAGATTCTCGGCGCGATTACGTACAACTTGTATCTGCGAGCAAGCGGCCCCCTCGCCGGCACAGTCAGCGCACAACTCGCAGAAATACGTCAGGACGGGACAGAATCCGTAGTGCCAGGCAGCACGGTGCAAGCTCCCGTCTACCTGAATACCGCGACGATCCTAGTCACCTTGGGCGTCGGTCCGGCAATCGACTACCAATTTCATGCTGGCTCCTCAATCCTATTACACGTTGCAATCAGCGAGACATCCGACGACGCTGAACCGCTGCTGGTTTGGGACAACCCCAGCGCTGCGACGAGTATACGACTTCCGACTGTGGCGCCCGCCACGCCAGAGATTAACTATCTCGGAAACGCAAATTTCGGCGGGATATTTCAAGCAGATACGAACGGGACCTCGCAAATTAGAGTAAATGCAACCTTTGCTGATGCGATCGGGATTTACAGATTCGATTCTGCGATTCTACGGTTTACCTCTGCCAATGGAACTGAAACAAACTTGCCACTCAATTTGAAGAATTCCACGGACTATTCGGTCTCTTCTTTGGTACCGTCGACTTTTGCGGAGGGGCAGTGGCAAGTGACCTTGCTGCTGCGTGATTCAAGCGGGAACGACTATCTCTTTACCAAGAACCTTGTAGTTTCTCCTTTCTACCCTGTCGCGATCGAGGTGTTTGACTCGGATGGGTCAACGCTTTCTAACGCCACTCTATCCGTCGGCGTTGACGCTCAATCGTTTTGGAGTTCGATAACTAACGGGACTGGTTGGGGCAACCTCATGCTCCCATCGTCCACTTTGGTGGGCCCGCTAAACATGACCGTAGCTTGGTCGGGCACTCAATCCCTCTTTCCGCTTGAGGTTACGCGCCCGGCGACGGTATCGGTACAGCTGACGGTTTATGCGGCAAATGTGAAAGTGACTATGCTGAACCTTCCCGTCCCCCTAGCCCGCGTCACTCTCTATCAAACCGGGCAAGTGGGTCAGAACATGACCGGAGTTGATGGACTCGCGCGCTTCGGGAAGCTTCCTGCCGGCAATTACATAATAACTGTCGAATACCTCCTAGCAACCTACCAAACCTCGGTCCATCTCACACAGAGTGGAATAGTAGCGGTTCCCGTGCCGTTCCCTCATCGCACGATTACGACCGTCTTGGCTGTCACCCTAATTGCGCTTGGTTCGGTGGTAATGGTGCGCCGTAAACGCGGCAAACTTTACCCTGCGGACTTCGGCTACTTCAAAGAGCTCACACATGGAGGCCTCCCCCAGGCTTGTTTCACCGTCATCGCCGGAAACTCAGGATCGGGGAAGACCGTGTTGCTGAACTCTCTAGCGGCCAAACATCTTACCCATGGAGCATCGATTTACGTGACTAACACGGACTACCCAGACCAGATTAGGGAGGGTATGATGAAGCTCGGGGTCGGCCAAGAGGAGCTGGTCAAGAACGCTCGACGACTGATATGCATCGATGCCTACTCCGCGGTCGGAGGAGGGACATCTTCGGAAGAGTTCTCTGTTAGCTCCCACACCGATCTGACCCATCTTGGAATGATTATTTCCAAGTGCCTGCAAACCGCCGGCAACGACGCTGACGTGTACATAGATTCACTGAATCCGTTGATCTCCGTGTTGCGCATCGATTACCTAATCAATTTCCTCCAGACCGTAGCGGCCCGAGTCAAGTCCAATAATGGAATGCTCTGCGTAGCCGTAGGAACCGGCATCGATGAACACGATCTAACGAAACTTGAAGAATCCGCGGACTGCGTAATCGAAACGCAGCTGCAAGAATCAGGCGGAGGCCAGCGAAGGCGGCTGAGAATAAAGAAGGTGCGCAGCAAACCCTACAACGACAGATGGACCCGGTTCCGCGTAGAGGAGGGCAAAGGCATCATATTTCTTACGCCCAAGAAAATGCGCATCCACCCAGCATTACCCGAAGGGCCATCGCAAGAGACTGCGCCAGCCTGACGCGCGGACGGACAGGTGCGTATCTGCTCGTAGGTCTTCAAACGTCCCAACGATCCTGAATAACTAGATCGAGTTGTATGTCCTTCGCGTGCGAGTTTAGGGCTTCATCTAACACCAGTATCCTCTTTTGGTCATACTTACCATCAGCAAGCCTCTGTAGGACAATTGATTCAGCCTTGTCCCTGCCCATGTATGTACCAGCCGCGTAATGCAAGCTGAGACCGGCGAGGACGATGACTGCATAATGGTAAGAAGTGGGAGCTCCTCCCGCCCAGAAAATCTTGTAGAAAATTCCGATAAAACTCAGAATTATGCTCACGCCGACAACTGAGCCTACGACCGCCGTCAGAAGGGAGGAATGAAACGGGCCAGCGTTTATCCCCGTAACCCTAAACTTCCTGAAGTAAGGCAGGGCAATTGCAGGCACTATGCCTGATACCACTGTAATCAGGATCAATGCAGGAGTGAGCCTCAACGAAAACAGAACCACATTCGCACGCTGAGGAGTTGCAAAGAAGTTCAGGGAATAGAGCACAGAGCGAGCGGCACCCAAACTTCTGGCTGTCCTTGGGGGGGCTACAGTGTAGATGTCCCATCCAATTCCAATCGATGTGAAGAACAGCAATGCCGGCAAATAGACGAGGTGCGATTTCTCAATCAGAATCTTACGCAGTTTAGGAGATCTCTTCTCCCTGGACTCTATCAGTTGCCTCGACTTCGTTACTCGTGCGACGAAACCGATGAAACCTAGCGAGCATAGACCCCCCAACAACACAATTGACTCATAGCCTAACGCGATGGCAAACAATCCCGCTACGAAAGTCAAGCCCGCAACTTCAAAGATATCCAACCCAACATGGGTGAGTTGAGGAATTGAGAAGGTCGAAACGGCGGCGACGAAATAGGCAAGGAACCCAAGAACCAGCGGCACAGCGGAATCAGCTACCGCGCCATACTTCCAGCGGCCGACTTTATTCTGAACTCGCTCAGTCATTTTCGAAATCATCGGATCTTAGGCGAACCAGCATGCGGAGTGAACAACTTACTTTTCTATTATTAGCGTAACGGAAAGAGCTCCAAGAATTCTAGGACAGGCACACATTCTGGCCGACTTGGTCTTGAGAAGTGCATGCTCTTTGGTTAGGTCCAGTTGGCTGAGTGACTTCAGCCTTTTGTCGTGCCTCAGCCCTCACGTCGGTAATTTGCTTCACCTCTCTACGCGTAAGTTTTGTTTTTCCATTTTTCACAGCGTCTAGAGTTGCTTCGGCTAACAGGAGTGGAATCTCAAACAGGTACGTGAAGGCATCTCGTGGGATGGCATTCACCTTTTCCCTAGCCGGATTCAAGCTATTATGTGCATACGAAAGCATGTGTTCTTGCTTCCACCCAAGCGGGTAGAAATCCACCTGACGCTGAAGATCTTCCGCCCTATTCCGCAAGATGTTGACTGCCTGCAAACCTCGGCCAAATTGGACAGCGACGGCCCGATCGATCTGCGTGCCTGCAAACCAAGACCAGAGATCGCATAATAGCAACCCCGCCGCGCCGGCCACGTCAAAAGTGTAACCGTTGAGATCAGCTTCGGTCCGGATCTCCCAGTTGCGCTCCACCCAATACGCCATACGGCCCGCCATAGTCGCGACGGTATACCAAATCCGGGGCGCAATGTCCTCCGGAGGATACGAGAGCCACTCACCAATACGTAAGCTCACCTCGGGTATCTCGGTTTGATAAGGACGAAGAATTACGCTAAAGTAGGTACCAAGGTCTGTTCCAGTGCGTGTTTGCAAGCCCCAGCTGATCTCATGCAGTAACTTCTCCTTGCTCGCATTACTGAGCTTATTATTGTCCTCGATCTCATCTAGGGCACGTGAAGATAGATAGGCCGCGGCTACGGTTTCTTGCAACTTCCCCGGTAGGCGAGTTATTGGGATGTAGAAAGTGCGGCTCGTCTCCTCGAGGACTCTCAAAGTGTCAGTGCGTGAACGCATCCCATCCAACTCCGGACGTCAAGAAAGCACAGCTTCAACGCCTTAAAGTAACCTTGGATGTGAAACGCCAAAACTTGCTTACATGACGGATGAGACTTGCGCAGTCAAACACGATGTCGAGTAGACGGACGCTAGACGGCCACTGCAAGCACGAGTGGTTTCACGTTCGTGGCTCTACCTTCGTACGTGAACCCGCCAGTTTCACAGTCGATGTTGACTGTTTAGGGCGATGCCTAGCCATACGATGCCTACGATCGCGATTATCGCAGCGACGATCGCTAAATCATTAACGAAGCCGCCATACGGATCATATGCGAATCTCGGTGGTCCGTTGAAGCTTCCCGTAAAGTTGCCAAACTGCCTGGCGGTAAAGTTTCCAAACTGACTTCCGGTGAAGTTACCATTGAAACTATGCGACCGAAAGCCTCGCGGAGCCATCAACGACCGAACCGCTGCATAAACCATCGAGATCCCGGCTACCACCACCCCGATTAATGTAACTAAGTACGCGTATCTTGCGTTCGACTTAGCATTCATTTAACTGCACCACGTAGTTGAACTGATCTAGCCGTCATATATACAAAATGGATGAATCATCCCGAGGTCTTCTCGACGGCCGCTATAGTCCCCATTCGATTTTGTATCTTAACTCCTCATGCAAACTATGAAATGTAGTTGGAAATTGCGTGATCTACCGCGCTTTATAACGTAACCAACCAACTTCGTTTCGGCGCCTTCGTGAGCGCTACTCTTCAGATCTCCTGGGCAGTTTTGGATCGCGCCTTCTTTGCAAACTCAGTATGGTTAGGCCGAAGACCAGCCCGATTACTATTGCTTCGATTGGGAAGCCTGGGACGGGTGGGATGCTCAATTGTGAATTGTATGTGGCCACGTACTCGCTGGGGCTGTTCACTGTTAATGGGTTTTGGACGGTGCCGCCGGTGGAGTTTAACCAACCTGTGAATTTGTAACTTGTGACGCCGGAGGATACGGTCTGGTTCGGGGTTGGGCTGAACACTGTTCCTTTCTGGACCCACATATGCTCGCTCGAGCCAGCTGGAAGGTTGTAGGTGACGTTGTTAACGTCAAGCTTCACGACAGTCGAGTTGGGAAGTCCACTGACGGCGAAAGTCACGAGGTATTGTGTATCCCACTGCGCATTCAAAGTTTCTGGCGAGTTGGCTGTGACGGTTATGTTATTTGAAGTTCCCGTGTAATCACCAGTCCACCCGGTGAATATCCTTCGTGTCGCGTTTGCGTATGTGATCTCCGCTGGGACATTCGCTTTGAAAGTTGAACCGGCATCATACCATCCTCCGCCGGAGGGGGAGCCGTATTCTGAATTAACGGTGACCAAGTATTGCGTTCTCCACGCCGCGAGCAACCTCGTGGGTGAATCAATCGTGAACTGCGCCGTCGGGTTGTTACCCAGCGTCGTTGAGTTCCAACCGTTGAAGATCATTCGGGTGCCGTTTGCGTACTGGACTGTTGATTGAACACCTACCGTGACGATTGTTCCCGCGTTATACCAACCCTCCCCGCTGGGGGTACCGGTGGGCGATATTATGGTTACATAATATTGCTCCACCCAGTTCGCCTGCAATGTAACTGGGCCCTTCATTCTAACCGTTAGAGATGTGAAGTTTGCTGACGTGTAGCCAGTCCATGAAGTGAAAAGGAACCTAGAGGTATTGACTGTGACGTTCGATGGATTGGATGCCGTTACGGTAACGGTTGAGTTTGGCGCATACCAGCCGCTCGGCGTAGTGGTTCCGCCGTTTGAATTGACGGTTAGAAGATATTGCGTGTTATAGATAGCCTGCAGTACCGTGCCATTTGTCACGGTGATCTGGCGTGGGTTGCTGGTGTTTCCGTCCGACCATCCCGCGAACCCTTCCCTAACGCCCTGTGAAACATTGACACCTGGTTGCAACTCCACCGTTATCGTTCCGTTCGGAACACTTGTTTGGAATTGGTTTGAGGTGATGTTGTACCTTGCACCGTTGATCTTTACCCACACGTTACCGTTGGTTGTAATATTGAATGGGACGTTGATGGTTAGAGTCGGGCCGACGCTTAACGTGAAAGTCGCAGAATTGTTGGCGCGGTTAGTATTGTTGAGGGTATTGTCTGGGTCTATAATCACTTTGAATGTGTGACTTCCTACGGTCGAGACCCATGTGAACGTCGCGAGTGCCGTCGCGCTTGGGTTCACGGAGACGGTTAGGTTGGTGTACAGTTGGGCGTCAAGGTTTACCTGAATAGGCACATTGTTTGCGGCTTCCGTACCGCTGTTTGAGATTTGCACGGTGACCGTTACGGTCGTGTTTGGAAGGGTAATTACTTGTGGTTGAGTGGAAATGCTCGCTATCACCAAGTCGATGAAGGTTTGGTTTTGTATTGGAGGCTGAATCGGAGGAGGGGGTGTTCCGCCTCTGTTTACGGTGACTTGATAGGTATTGCCCGAATGGCCCGCAACGGTCATCGACCAACTGTTCTTCGTATCAGTAAACGTCTGCCCCATAGTCCATGGAGCTTCGCTGAGGTCCGCCTTGCTGGGGTTAGCGTTGATGATCTTGACTCTACCAATCGTCTGCGTAGTATCCACATACAGGAGGAGCACTCCGGCTGAGGGGAGGGCGGCGTCGAAACCTATGCCCGACCTGACCTCAATGATGTAGTATTGCGTGGGGCTCGTGAAGTCCGACCCTATGGGGACTATCACGGCGTGAACGGTATTGCTCGCTACTTCCGTAGTTTCTATTGTGTACGTAGCCGTGGCGCCGGCATTTGCCGTAGCAATCATTCCTCCGCTGATGAAACCCAATTGCATCTTGGACCACGCATCCATGTGAGAGGGGCTTGAACCCGGAGGGGCCCCATTCCACAATCCCTTATCCATCAAGGACCACGGTCCTAGGATCGTCTTTCCCGTATTCGTGTTGTAGAGATCCGGTAGGCCTAGGTTGTGGCCGAACTCATGGCAGTAGACGCCGATTGGTACAGCCCCGCCTGCTTCGAGTTCCGGATCTATATTGAACTTTGTCAACGTCTTTTGATTACAGTCCTGCTGCACTTGAAGGCAAGGGTTTACCCAAACTCCCGCGAGGTAAGTTACAGACCAGACATCATCTGGGTTACCGCTTGACTCTTGTCCATTACCAGAGTGGACGAAGACGTAGTAGTCGTAGTTCGCGAATGTCACGTTGTTCCTCGCTATGGTAGAGGCGTCCTGCGCTATGTTCCAAGACGCATCCTCGCCAGTGCACCCAGGATCGTTGATTGCGCCTGTTCCAATGCAGTTTGCGCCATAATGTGCTTCATTGTAAGGAAGCTTATACCATCCAAACACGGAAACCGATAGGGAAACTGTTCCGTAGGAATCTTCTTGATAGTATTTCGCTACCTGACTCACCCATTCCGATTTTATCGTGTCGATGCTCAAGGTATGAGGAACGTCCGAGAATTCGGCGGCAATAATCAAGACCCTCAGAACCCCGGATACCGGAGCCGGGTTAGGAGCAAACGCCGGTGCCGGCACGGGAAGAGGCATGTTTGGTGTCGAAGCGTTCGAGGCACCGGTCATTGCCGGTTCATACACAGCTACGGGCCGTGAGGTCTTAGCCGTCACGGGGATAGTCGTTAGGTTAGGCAAGAAGGCTAGAGAGAAGAAGATTAGAACGAGGAAAGTAACCTTCCGTACCGAGCCTATTGCCATTATCTCGCCGACCGAAGAGATGCAGTGGCGGTTCCGCAGAATTCATAAGATGTTTAGCTGCACGGAGACGTGCACGAGTAATGACGCGGCTTTCTTTCAATTAACAGTAATTCAGCAACGTTACTCCCCGAAAGGAAATTCTGAAATCTGTTAGTTGCTCAAGCAGCTAGCTTCGCCATGCGGACAGCGATCGCGAGCGGGAATAGAAGCATCGTTGCAATCACGAGCAGAATTTGCAGAGTAGCCACGAACCCTTGCAATGCCGCTACGTTGGGGCTCAGCAGAATGAGAGCGAGGGCTATCGCCCACACAATCGCGAGAGGAGCCAGCGTGCGAAGGCTGGGCTTCCGCTTAGTCTTACCAGCTCTATAGAGGAGAATCAATGCGCTCACCGGAAGAACGTAGATCAAACCAATGAATAGACTTCCCAGCAGGTAGCCGGCGATTGGCGGTCCGCCTGGAACTAACATGCTGGCCAGCAAGTATCCTAACTTTGCCAGGCTCGCCGTGAATGCTATCATTGGTGTCAGAAGTGGAATCTCCTTGCCAACCAATAAGCCGTATGTCGAGAACAAGAGTAAACGCCCATAGGCAGGTTGAACCACTGACCCGTTGGATGGCGCGCTGATTGCCGGCGACGGTGCGCTGTTCTGAGTTGGCGCATACATCAACCAAATGGTTATCGGCTCAGTAACGACGACTACCCCTCCAAATGTCTGGTTGTCGGCACGCAATTCGGAAAATGAGAAGTTTCCACTGGGCGCTCGAACCTGTTGGTTTTCAACGGTTATTGTAACCTGTTTAAAAGCGTCCACCCACTGTGTGACCGGAGTCGGTCCGTTAAGGGAGACCCTCTGACTTCCAACCATAACGTTCGCTGAAGCGTTTGACGGCAATCCGGGCGCGCTTATGGTAAGCGCGTATTGTGTCTTCCATTCGGCAGTCACCTGTTTTGACGAGTTGACTGTGACCGACGATTGGGGGGAGGTTGAATTCGAGTCTCCATGCCATTGGACAAATAGGCGCCTTGTGCCGTTGCTGAAGTCGAGGGGACTATCGACGCCGTACTTTACATTGGCACCGGAAGGGTACCAGCCCGAGCCCTGGGGCGACCCGTAGGGGCTGTTTACCGAAACCCAATATTCAGCGGTGAAGTTCGCGATCAGATTTACTGTGGAGTTCATCAGAATCCTGAGTGGGTTTGCGCTTCCAAATTGGCTCCAGTTGGAGAACTCAAACTTCGAATTGTTTGGCCCCGCGATTTCTGAGGGAACCTGCAGTGTAGCATAGCCGGACGGAACCGCCGCCGAGAGAATGCCACGGTCATTGGCCTTGAATGGAAAACCATCCACATTCACGACCAAGTCGGGTATGGTGGTGCTAACGCTAACCCGATTGACGAATGTGCCGAGCGTCCACCTTGCGTCTACAGTCATCCCCTGAAGTCTCGTGTAATCGTTGAGTCTCAGTTGATGCTCGATTATAACATGCGAGTCGTTGCTGTTAGGCATGTAGAATATTGCAAAGTAGTAATTTCCCAAGTTATCGACCAACAACGACCAGAGTTCATTGTAGTCATTTTCGCCAGTGAAATATTGGTTGTACAACGGGTAAATCGAGAGCGTCGTAGTGCCGTTCAACCATTCCCCGCCTGTAGGGCCTAGAGATAGTTGCGGCCCCAATGCAGCCATGCCGTTAGTTACTTTCTGGGTGGCTGGTATCTGCAACTTAGGGAGAGCAACAGGGGAAACGAACGCAGTTCGGTTGTAGACATGCTGAATTCCTTGAAACGTGAAGAGCTGAATATTATCGGTGCTATAGTCGAACAAGCGAAGCATGAAGCCTTCGTCGGATGAGTTCGTCAAGTAAAGGAACCCTATCCTGAAGTTGGTCTCAGTGACGTTCACAAGGAAGATTATGTAGACGGTTCCGGTCGGCCATTGGGCAGTGACATACCCCCACGGCATTAATCCCATTGAGAGATAATCGCCAACTGATAGGCTGCCACCTTGTGGGGAAACCTGAAGCGTATAGCTATCGCTTGTCCCTCCTGCGTAGAAATCCAAGACTTGGTTTGCTCCACGTGACGATGGGGCAGGGACTGTAAGGAGAGGCTGGGCGGCGACATGGGGCGAGAAACCGCCTAGGAGAACCGTTAGCGCCAGTAAGCAGAGCATTAAATGATGGAACCTAGTAGCCATGCACGTCCCCTGAAGGTCGGATTTGCTCAGGCAAGGAAAGGCAAGTACCTTACCCACTTCAACCGTTAAATGTCAACGGCGAAGCCCTCAGAACGATTGCCATATCCATGTGCAGGTATCCCCGTTTCGGTTGGGGATGATGCACAACGTTTATTGGAACTTGTGGGCGTTTCCCTATTGACTCGCTATGATGCCTAAGCGCTACGTTGCAGTAATAGCAGGGTTTACTATCGCAATGTTAGTCTTGGGCACAAGATTTGTTGGCGCGCAACCCCAGCCGCAACAGCAGTTTGGCGCGGGGGGAGGGTTGATTACCGGTTCCGTTTACGGTTTCGACATGTTTGACGAACTTATACCAATAGCTTGGGCGCCCGTCTACGCAAACAACGGCCAGCGCACTTTCACCGCATACACCAGCGGAGGAGGGTACTATGAGATGTACGTACCCCAAGGAACGTATAACGTTACGGTCGTTCAACCTGGTTACGTACCACAAGGCAGCGTGGTTGCGGTTTCACCCGGCTCGGCGAGCACGATAAACTTCTACCTCGAGGAATCGCATGTCCCGGTTCCAGAATTCCCATCGGGCATGGCATCGGCAATCGCAGTGTTGGCGTTCGCCGCAGTGCTCGTGGCTGTGAAACGCACTAAACGCAGAAAATAAGCAACTGCTGCCCTAACAGTGTTAGGCAGTATGCGTCATTCGCGGCGATTTGCCTCAAGCTGTGGTATTGAACTTGATTAATCCCAGACTCGCGAATCATCCGAGCCTTCCACGGACCGTGCCGGCCTCTAAGGGTTCAAAGTGGAATGTTCCGGGCAAGCTTGATAATGTCCACCCTGGGCAGTGATAGGTATGGAATTGGACCGAGCTCAGAAAGTCATGGCATATGAGGTCATTCGCTTTCTGGGAATCACTGCTGCCATAGCCCTTGCCGTCTACTACGTTCCAAACTACTGGTTCTTGGAGAACTGGACGGCGCAACACTCGGCCGCGGTGATGAACATGGTCGGGATGAAAGCCTCGGTCTGGTATCAGGGGAGCAATGTGTTCGTCAACCAGTTCGAAGTTGAAAGGATGTGTACCGGCGTTCAAGTGATCGCTGTGTTTCTCGGCATAATCGTAGCGCTGCCGCGAACTGCCGCAAAGAAGAAGATCCTCGCTTTCGGGGTGATCGCGGTCAGCGTGTACTTGGCTAACGTTGGCCGAATCGTTTTGGAGATCTGGTTTCTCTACAGCGGACTTCTGCCTTGGTCATTGGCACACTACCCAACCGGCCTGATCCTAGGCGTCTTCGCGGTCGCATTCCTTGTCGTCGTGGCCGACCACTTTATGCCCGCAATCGGAGACATGGCATTGTCTGTACTCGATGGGTTCAGAGAGCCGACCGCATCGAAGTAGCCTACTGCGCCCTCACCGGTATCGATTGAAACTATTCCGTCGACAGTAGGTTGCCCGGCTTGGGCATGCGATTGACAAGTGCATGCGCTTTCAATTCATATAATCTCCCCCTAACCGTACAAATTGGAATCCGAATAAGGAGAGAACCGGAAAGGGCGGGCAGATGAAGAGAATCCGCACGATCACGTTCTTGCTCCTCGCCCTCCTCCCACTCCTCGGCACTATCGCAACCGCTTCAGCCGAGCCGAATATCGGATTGCTTCGAGTCTCCAGTTTCTTATGTCCGCGTGAGGTTTTTCCCAGCACCGCCTTTCGGGTGAGTCTGGACGTCGAGTACGCTATCCAAAGCCTGCCTAACGAAGCTACAATTCGCGGAGCGGTCTACGCTGGAAACGGCAACTCCAGTAGCCCATTGTGGCAGAGCGATCCGACCTCCGTTTCGAACGGAGGCGATCAGGTTTGGAACTTCACACTGAACGCTCCGGCTGCAGAAGGTTTCCTCAACCTAACCGCTTACGCCTACTTCCTAGACAATGGGACTTGGACCTACTTCAACAACCCAGTGAATGGGCCCGGACTGAGTCAGAGAACCGTTAAGGTCGGTAAGACCGCGAACCTTGACATTAGCATAGGAGCACCGGCTGTCCCTGTGACAACTGACGGTATAACAAAGCAGACATCAACAGATGGCGACGCGGCCTTCCAAGTCGCAGTCGGCAGCAACCCCACAGTGAACGCCCCTGCGACGGTTCAACTGCAAAACGCAACCCGAATCATATTCATCGGATGGAGTGACGGCGTCACCACACCGGAGAGGCAGGTGCCGATAGACGGTGACATATACCTAACCGCTCAGTATCGCATACAATACCTGTTGGCCGTAACCAACAGTTCCACCGCGCAAGAATGGTATGACAGGGGAGCGAATGTGACCCTGACCGCCCCGGCCTCAGCTCCGGCTCCTTGGCCACTGAATATCCTCGGCGTAACCGAGACATTTCAAGGTTGGAGCGGAGACATCCACTCCACCTCACCGCAGATCAAGGTGACGATGAATTCGCCTAGGTCAGTGACCGCGGACATGATCTTAGATTACCGATCCCTTGTTATCCCGGTTATTTTCGCCGCGGGGATAGCGGCGGCCATAAGCTTCGTGCTCGTGCAAGCCAGATCGCGCAACAAAGAGGACGCCATAGAATCACCCGGCGAACAATCAGTTCCTGAACAACCCGCCCCTGACTCAAACTCAAAATGCCCGACATGTGGGCAAGTCACTGAGGAAGAATGGGCGCACTGCATAAAATGCGGGACCAGATTAAAGTCAACGAGCTAGACTGAGAGATGAGGTTTGCTCCCGCACAGGCGCGGGTATCCTGCCTCACGGAGAAAAGAATTAATGCTTTCGGCCGAGGATATGTCATGGTCATCTTATGGCGCTCAATTCGATCGCGCTCAGTGTCGTGTTTCTGTGCCTCGTCCTAGGCTTCATTGTAGCTCCCGCGTCCTCGCAGGCACGTCCATCTTTTTCCTTCAAACTTCCATCAGGCTCGCTAGTCACTTGCTGGTTCTACGGAGTCAGTTTCAGTGCGCCACAGGGTCAGCAGGTTACAGTGCAATGGAGTGAGAACCCGGGGAACGTTGGCCCGGTTTCACTAGACTTCTACATCGTCCCGCTGGCTTCAATTCACAAAATCTGGTTTTGTGATGAGGGCCCCGCTTACTTGTACTGGAACGACGGTGCAGAGGGAATCGTTAATTGGTCCGTTCCGTCAGAGGGTAGCTACGCCGTCTTGATAGTCAACTACAGCTACCAGTCCGTATCCGGATCAATTTCACTCACAGCGGCCAACTCAACCCTCTCAACATCAACACTCGGCGCGGAAATTGTGAGACGAAGTATTTGCTCTAGTCCTGGCTGCCCGGGAATATGAAGCGGACAGACGCATCCCCACACCGGTTCACGCTTGGTTAGAAAAAAGAGCACCAACATTTACAAAGTCCGTTTTGCAACATATGTCCCGTTCTACTTTCCTGCTTTCTTCTTTAGGCCCCATTGAGTCGCTTTGCTTATTGCTTCTTCAGAATTCCGCGCAATGATCAGGCTACTCTGAACACTCTCCGACAAACCTGGTGCAATTGGGATTATCTCGAATTTGCTCTTGAATCCGCCTCGCTCATATGCTTCCGCGAAGCTGCGTAGGTGCTCCTGGTCGTTGCCCGGAAGTATCGGAATTACGAGGTCGGAGCCAAGCTCCTCAGAATTACGCAAAAGGTCCAGTGCTGTTTGAGTCTTTCCAAGATTTGTCGACCGAAAACCTAGCGATCTTAGTGTTGCCGAGAGTGCAAGCGCCAAAAGAGCCCCGGTTTTGACGCCGACTGGCCCCACAGTGACCTTCAGACCAAACTTTCCTTCCGATTTTACGAGCCAATCTTCCAAAGCTTGGAGACTCACACCTACTGCGTTTTCTATGGACGTAATCTTTGCTTGGTCGTACTGACCCACCTCTTGGAGGTCGGAGATTATGTCCACCGCCTCCACAACGGCGTCTAGGACCTCACGTTCATTATTCCCTTTCGCAATCGCCGCGTATGTCCTTTGTTTCGTCTCATCGCTCTTTCCGGCCAACAGTGCGCTCGTTAGCTCTCGAAGAGCCTCTTCTTTTTCTGACAAGGTTAAGTTGCTCTGGGAGTACGTTAAATTTAGCACTTCGGTCGGAGACTAAGGTTAGGTGAAGTGCTATGCGAGTCGGGATTGAGAGCTTAATTCGACCCGGACCCGATTCAGTTTCGAATCGATTGGAGAGACTCCGTAAAGGAAACTCAGAAGTTTTGACACACAGACAATAGGGACGCCGTCGAGCAACCTATCTCTGGGTTCACCCAACGACAAGATTACTGGAATGATCATGCGACCCTCTGGGTTCAGAATCCCCAATCGATAAAATAACTCAGGTCTTGCAGCGAGGGCAGTAACCCGTTCGAGTTGTGCGTGGGCGGCGTCTCTCATATGCCCCGTGGATAAGTTCCTAAGCCAATGCTTGCAGTCAACGGCTAACATGAACGTGTCGTTCCATGCGAGAATGTCGATCTCCCTCCTTCCCACGCCCGATTTGAATACGAAATGTTTGCGGGTGGAGAATCCATTCTCCGCGAGGATATTCTGCGAGAAGCCCTCGAACTCCTGCCATCCGAGCAAACGTGAAACTCTTTTGGCATCCGCGCCGCTGTGAATTAGTTCTTCAGCCAACATAATGCGTTGCCTCCTGTCCATAGTCAGGATTCCGTTCGAGAATGTAACGAGCCCATTCCCCTCGAGTGCGGCCAAAGCTTCATCGAGCCAAACTCTCGGCAACGCGCCTAATTCTTTCTGTCTGACGGCAGGCCGATTATTCGTCAACTCAAGCAGCTTAAGCCGAAGGTCTAAGGTCACGGATCATCCCGACACGAGGCGTGTATTTACAATATAACGAAAGTGAGGCCAAGCATTACCAGAGCAAAAGCAAACAAAATCTTCCTTGAAAGGGACAGGGGCGAAATATCGTCCAACGGTTCAAGACCCTGAAGAGGCCGTCGGCTAAGAAACATGAAAACCACGAGCAGCAGAGCAAACGCCCAATACCCAGCGAACACCAAGACCGCAAAGGCAATCAACGCAGTGGCCTTGTGCCCTTTATCCCCAAGAGTCGCCCTCACAATATGCCCTCCGTCCAGCTGCCAGACCGGAAGAAGGTTAAGAAACGTGACTAACGCGCCAATCTCAGCTGCGAAGACAACTTGACTCCACACTAACGTTTGCCCCGGAGGAACTATGCGCAAGCCCGATTGAGCTAACAAGTCCAGGAAATACGGCACGTTCGGCCAGGAGCCGGCCTGCAACAGCTTGTCGGTGAAGAGCTGGGTCGCTTGTTGTGAAGTAATCGTCGGAGAGATGAGAATAGCGATAATCGCAACGAAGACCATCACGGCGAACCCGGTAACCGGGCCGCTGAATCCTAAGTCGAATAATTGATCACGATTCGCAGGGGGACCACGGAGTGATATGACCGCCCCAAAGGTGCCGAACGGAGGTAGGCCCGGGATGAAGTATGGGAGAGTGGCGTCCATCCTATGATGTCTGACCGCTACCACATGTCCTAACTCATGCAATCCAATAATACTCAGAATCCCAGCCGCGAGCGCTACCATCTGGCCGGTCGCGCTAAAGTTCTGAAACATAAAGGCCGCAAGCCGCGGGTCAAGGGTGAAGATACTAAAGTAGCTGGCTACGCCAACGGAGGCCATCGTTGCCAAGAAGAGCAGCAGATTAATCTTCGTTCTCGGGCGCCCGAGCTTGGGTTTCTGGAAAACAGAGATCACCAGCTTGTCGGACACTCGTTGGATCTTCGCGGTTAGATCGTGATTGGCCAAGTCGCGGAGTAATTCTTGGAATTTCACTTTGATCGGTTCGTTGGCGACGACGAACGTTGGAAGCCCATTCACGTCTCCGTAAGCGTCGAGAAGGGTGAAGCGGTATTCGACCATATTCCGAAGAGAGCCAAAATCGATTGGGAACAGGGGCATTACGGCTGCGTTTGCTGGTGATGGTTCTACGCCCACTCGATAATCCTTCTAGTTCCGAAGGTTATTCGTCGAACATCATTTAAACATCTCTAGCACTCAGTCAATTAATCCGCCCACCGGGATGCTGATTGTAATTGGAACGTCAAAGTATGCAATAACCACGCGGTAGAGACGCTAGATAATATCAAATATCTCTTGATTGCATTGGGCGCTTGAGTAATCCATTGCTGATTCAGAGAAACTACACGCTCCGCGGTTTCGGACCGGGCGACCTCGACGCAGTTATGGGCATTAATAGAGTATGCCTCCCGGAAAACTACGCACCGTACTTCTTCCTGGACACGTACAACACGCTTCCTGAAGGATTTATCGTGGCGCAATTGCAGGGCCAAGTAGTGGGGTATATAATGTGCAGGTTGGAGCACGGGTTTTCAGATGTGAGGAAACTCCGGTTCGCGAGGAAAGGCCACATCGTATCGGTTGCGGTTATGCCCGAATTTCGCACGATAGGGGTGGGGTACTCTTTAGTGCAGCAAGCGTTGTCAGCCATGTCCACTCACCATGTGGACGAATGCTACCTTGAGGTGCGGGTGAGTAACTATCCGGCAATTAACCTGTACAAGAAGTTAGGCTTTGAAGTTACTCGAACGATCCCACGGTACTATTTCGACGCCTCAGACGCCTACGTCATGTCAAAAGCGCTAGGCTAAGGAGATTTTCGCACCGTCAAGTGCTTGCGATCTCACGCGGCTCGATCCCAGTTGAGCCGCTCAGATTCGGGCTTCGTTTCAGCCTATTTGATTCGGACGCTCACGGCCAAGCCATCTCCGAGTGGCACTATCAAGCTGGAAAGTCGCGAGTCGCTAAAGGCATGTTTGGTATATTCCATAATGCCGGCCGTTCCTGCTTTTCGAATGTTGCGTAGGAAAGTCGCGCCACTCCAGAGCATATTGTCCGCCAAGATTATGGCACCGGGCTTAGTCAGCTTCAGCGCATATTGCAGGTATTGCGGGTACTCATCCTTGTTCGCGTCGATGAATACTATCTGGTAGGGGCCTTTGAGTTTGCGAAGAATATCTAAAGCCGGTCCGACATGAATCCTAACCCTGCGCGCCAACCCGGCCTTCCGTATTACGCCTTTCAGTTCCTCCGCGACCTTCGGGTCAATTTCTATTGCCTCTAGAATACCGTTGGCGCTCATACCTTTGAGGAACCACAATGCGCTGTAGCCGGCGCCCGAACCTATCTCCAATATCCGACGCGGCGAACTGAGTCTGGCTATGAGTTCTAGAAAGCGGCCCGTCGTCGAGTCAATGGACACTACACCATGGGCCCTAAGAGCGTCAGAACGATGGCGTGCGAGAATTTGCAGAGCGTCTCCCTGGCCCACTAAGCTTTGCGCGTAATTTGACACATCTTCGTAACGCAATCCGATCCCCCTAGCAGCAATCGTAATAGTACCCGCAGTTGAAGCACTTCGACCTAGTCTTGCTGCCCGCGATTGGGTCGAGGCGTTGGCCACAGTTTGGGCAATCGGCAGTAGTCAGCCTTACGCACCTATGTGACATTCCGGTGCTTGCGCCAATAAGACCTTACAAAACCTCAGACGAATCCCTAAGTATGACCTAAAGCAAAGCCATAGCGCTCTTGGTGAGCCACTTGACTAAAGTCTGCCCAGCTTGCCACGCGGATAACAGGGATATGGCTAATTACTGTCTGAAATGCGGCACCGGGCTGCAAACGTCGGCTCAACCGATAGCGCCCACAAGGTTCTGCCGGTACCACCCTATGGCTTTGGCGCAAGTTTACTGTTCCGACTGTGGCTCGCCCATATGTCTGAGCTGCGCCAGATACGGAATTCAGGCCGTCTATTGTCGCGCATGCGACGTGCGACGTCATGCCTCTATCTTCCGCCCTCCACCTTTCGGGCCTGTAATCTGGAACCCATTTTCTACCCAGCAACGTTTCCCGTAAGAAATCTGGATAGGGACGGGAACTCGACACGGGTCAATTTCGCAGGACGACTCAAACGTATTCTCAGTTAAGTGCCGAAAGGTTAGTTACCGAGGAATTCGTCGAAAGCTGACTTGCCAAACGCCATGAGAGCAACCGCAGCCAGTCAACTTTTCTGTCTTTGACCGGGGGGCCACGTTGACTAGGCAGTTGCCCCTCTTCGGCGTAGGAGCGCGATCGTAGCCAGTCCAAGGAACAGGCCGCTGAGGATTGCTTCTACTGGGAAGCCCGGTATCGCCGGCGCCATCGTGGGCCCGACAGCCAAGTTGGCTGATGCGGAGTCCCCTGTTGAGCCCGTCACCGTGGTGGTATAGTAACCCGCTCCGACGTTTGCGACCGTGAAGGATCCGGACACTGTTCCGCCAGAGATGGAGCAATTCGGTGAGGTGACGGCGGTACCGGAGATGGTACAAGAGGTGTCGGCAAGAGAGAATTCCGTCCCCGAAACCTGAATCGAACCTCCGGGGGCGCCTCCGGTCGGGTTCAATGACATGGATGCAGCCGAGACGCTGAGGGTGAATAGGGCTGATGCTGAATCTCCGGCCGGATTGCCGGTCACATTAATGGTAAATGAACCTGCGGATGCGGCCGCGACAACGAAGGAGGCGGAAACTGCACCGTTGCTAACCGAACATGTTTCAGAAGCGACCACCCCCCCTCCTGACAGCGAACATGACGAATCGCTCGGTGCGAACCCCGAGCCAGACACTTGCACCGTCGCTCCGACACCCGCCGTTGAAGGGTTCACCGTGATGGTGGGGATCGCAGAGTTGACTTGGAAATTGGCTGAAGCCGAATCTCCTCCGGGGTTGGCCGTTGCGGTGATCGTATAGAATCCGGAAGCTACGTTAGCAACCGTGAACGCTCCGTCAAGAGTCCCGCCCGTTACGGAGCATGTGCCTTGGCTTATCGGTGTACCGGAGAGCGAGCAGGACGTGTCGGTGCTAAGGAAACCTGAACCGGAAACATGCACCGTAGTTGCCGGGCTTGCGGATGAGGGATCGAATGTAATTGATGGTCCCGAGTTCACCGTGAAACTCGTCGAGGCAGAGTCGCCAACCTGATTACCCGTTGCCGTAACCCCGTAAGACCCGACGCCAACGTTAGCTACAGCAAACGACCCGTTCAGCGCTCCGCCAGAAACCGAGCACGTCGGAGAAGCCACTACCGTTCCCGATATCGAACAAGACGTGTCGGTTGTAGAGTATCCCGAGCCGGTCACTTGGACGGTTAGTCCGACGTATCCAAAGTTCGGATTGAGCGAGAGAGAGGGCACTGTGAATGTGAAACTTGTGCTGGTCGTCTGCGTTGTACTTGTCAGACTTGTCGAAGTGGAAGTTGTAGTCGTCGTAACTGTACTCGTAGTCGAGGTGCTTACCTGATCCAAAGAATCGAAAACCACAACTCCGTTACTTGCGACCGCTTGACCTGTTTCATGGCTAACAACCAACACGAAACCCATAACAATCAGCAAGAGAATTGCGACTAGAGGTCGGATATTTCCCATTGGATTCTCACATCTCTTCAATTGTGGCGCGCGAGCTGGAGGACAGCGATCATCGACCAACACGCTAATTGAATTAAGCCCGGTGGTTACGAGTCTATAAGTGGACCGGCGTTCAGCGGTGAGACGTTGATACGAATAAGCATACATCCGAGAAGTGAGTCCGCAAACTCTGCCACATATGCTGCAGAGCACAAAATGGCCTCATGATATTTCCGGGTTGAGAGTGGGAGGCAGACTCACCATCACGTAATCCTGCACCCTTAAGCGGTAATCTCCTACTCAGCTGATTCAAGCTTCGGCTTAGGTTACTTTCCGCTGCCCATTGTGCGGGGTACGGTACTGATGTTAGGTTTGAATCTGCGAGAGCACACGGAATGACGGCGAAGGCGAGGGCGTCTGCTCCGGCTGGAAGATGAACACTCCTATCAGGTCGCCCACATTACTTGGATCTTGGTTGGCGCCGCATTGTTGTGTTTGCTCCGTTACGACGTATGTGTTAGCGTTAAGATACGCGTGCCCAATTGTTACGGCGCTGGGTTGGCCCGCCGTACCTGCGTTTGAAATGTCGACCGTGAAACCCGGGAGGCCGGTGACGTTGAGGCATTGTTCGTCTCCTCCGAGTGCGATGACGACAACGAGGCTGCCCGGCGTTGATACGGTGAAGTGGTCCGTGACCCCGGGGGAACCGGGCGAGGAATCGCTCACGTACGATCCGGCATAGGATGAATAACCGGACACTGATACGGCAGCTATGGAATAATCGCTTGCTTGCGTCGTGTATGAGTTCGAGTCACTTGTTGTCGCGGCCAAGTCGGCAACTAAGTTTCCGTTGGAATTGGTCACCGAGACGTACTGGCCGTTGGTGAAGGGTGTGCTTGATGAATCTCCACCGGTCGCGAAACCGTACAGATACAACTGGCCACCAGATGGCAATTGTAAGTCAGTTCCTTGTTGGATCGCAGCATTAGAGATGGTCGATAGACTATTCGCAAGGGTTGCGTGGCAGCTGCCCGGTATGACATCGATCAAAGTCTGCCCGGCGCTACCACTATCTCCCGCACTGTCATAGGCAACGACGCTTACCACGTAGGTGCCGGTGGCTGGGTAAATGTGCGTGCGAATATCGTCGACTACGCTCTGAGCTGAGAACGCCACATCTAGTGTTGACCCATCGCCAAAGTTCCAGTGTAAAGCCGTGATCCAAAGCCCACCTGACGTCTGCGCGTGAACGTCTAACTGGTAGGCGCATGGGTCGGCATCCAGGAGCTGAGGGCTGTCAAACCAGACCTGTAATCCCGCGCTTCCCGGCGCGGAAGAGAGGATCCGAGTGGGCAAAGAGACGCTGAGTCCGAACGATATGGACGAAAGCAAAATAGTGACGACCAGAACAGGCAATGCCACGTGCGCGCTGTTCAAGCCAATCCAACCCAAATTTAAGCCGTCAATAGCATCTGCAAGAGGCGTACGAATGACGAGTAGTCGCCCATGGCGAAGTAGAGGACTACGATTATCAGCGGCACGTATTTTCCAAATCGTCTCATTCCGATTTCCTGACGCAATCGTCCAACGTGACATGGGCACTGAATCACAGAAGGCTTTGTGAAAACGATCGGCGCAAGAATTGACTGTGGCTAATGATCTAGGTGGCTTAATCGACTACATGCCCACGCCTAGGCGTCAGCTAGGAGGCATCAAGGATGTCCTAGCCTATCTCGATGTTTGAAACATGGATTAATGCAGCACACGTTCCAGTAAATCCTCAAGGCCACGTTTGCGATCATTGAGTTAAAGCTTGGAACGCCTATGCTGAGTACAGTGTTATGCGACCCTGCGTCAGAGTCTTTGATTGTCGGCCGAACGTTGCTTACGCCCCACCTGCCAGACGATTATTCCGGCTAGAACGGTCGGAAGGTAGACGAGCGAGACTTCGAAATCCAATGCGAGGAATGGGGTGTTCATGAGGCGCATCGCTAACATAACGACTGAGGCAAGTAGGAGGAGCAGAAATGCGTAGATCCAAGGTCTACGGTCGTCACTCTGAGAATTCGACGCGGCCATTCCTCGGCCTAGTATCCGGCTTCCTCTCGTTCGCCCTCTAAGAGGGTAGTTAATGGAATGTTTAGACTTGTGCCGTCAGGGAGTGACCTGCGTATGCTAATCGGGAGGGCTTCCTCTTGAAGTTCGAGTTCCGCCAATTCGATTGGCGATCTTAGAGACTCCGGTACGTCCAAGAGTACGGGGGCGCCCATGGAGATCTGCAGTGCGCGTGCGCCAACGACCCTAGCACGTTCGAAGCGGGTTAGCTTCTTCGGGCCGATCAGTTGGACGGATGCTCTTCTAGGACTCGCCTTCTCCTTCTTCTTTGGCACTGTCTTCTGGCCCCTTGGGTGCTCCGCTTTCCTTCGACTTGGACGCGGCTATGACGTCGTCGATCTTTAGAATCATGCTGGCGGCTTCGCCGGCGGATTTTAGAGCCTGCACCTTTACGGCCAGGGGTTCATAAACTTCGAGTTTCGCCAAATCCGCGACCTTTCCGTTGATCGGATCGATACCGGCCCACTTCAGTTTGGCTTGGTGTTTGGCCCGCACTTGCATCAATGAGTCGATAGGGTCCATTCCGGCGTTCTCGGCAAGCGACAGCGGGATGATCTCCAGCGCGTCGGCATATACCTGAACCGCCAACTGCTCCTTCCCCGAGAGTTTCTGCGCGTAAGCGCGAATCAGCCTAGCAACCTCCGCCTCGGGTGCCCCGCCCCCGGCGACGATATACGGTTCAACGATCACGTCGCGGACTACGGAGAGGGCATCGTGGATTGCCCGTTCAGCCTCGTCGACCACACGCTCAGTACCTCCGCGCACGAGTATGCTTACGGATTTCGGGTCCTTACATCCCTCAACGAAGGTCATTTTATCGTCCGATACTTTGCGTTCTTCTACTAGGTCGGCATGGCCTAAGTCGGCCGGTTTCAGGCCTTCAAGTTGGGTTAAGATTTTGCCCCCGGTTGCTTTCACTAGTTTTTCCATATCCGATTGCTTTACGCGGCGTACGGCGAGAATGTTCTTCTTCGCCATGAAATGTTGAGCCATATCGTCGATCCCCTTCTCACATATGGCCACGTTGGCACCCACTTTCTCAAGCTTGTCCACCATGTCCCGTAGAATCTTCTCTTCCTCATCGAGGAAACTCTTCATCTGCTCCGGATTCTGGATGTTGAGTTTAGCGTCGAATTCCGGCTTCTCGACTTCAAGCGGGCAATTGATCAGGGCAATCTTGGCGTTCTCAACACGCTTCGGCATTCCCGGATGCACGACCTCTTTATCCAGGAGCACTCCCTCAATCAGCGTCGTATCAGTCAAGGAGCCGCCAGGCTTCTTCTCTACCTTCACATCCTCGACATCCGCCTTGAATCCCGTTCCCGATTTTTCGGTGACATGCATGATCGCTTTTACGGCGAGGTCTGCCGCGAAGTCCTTGTGTTCCGCAAGGAGCTTACTCGCAAGCGCCACCTTTGCCACTTTCTTAAGCATCGTTTTGTCGGTTGGGTTTACTTTGATTGCGAGCTTTCGCATGTAATCAAGCGCCTTAGCGCTCGCCAATTGATAACCGTCAACTACGACGTTTGGATGAACGTCCTTGTCGATTAGGCTCTGGGCTTTCGAGAGTAATTCCCCGGCCAGCACGACTGCGCTGGTTGTGCCGTCGCCAACCTCGTCGTCCTGCGTCTTCGCCACCTCGACGAGCATCTTGGCCGCGGGGTGTTGCACGTCCATCTCGTCTAGGATCGTCGCTCCGTCGTTACTGATCGTCACATCCCCGAAGCCGTCAACAAGCATCTTATCCATCCCCTTAGGCCCGAGGGATGAACGCACGGACTCAGCGACCACTAATGCCGCCGTAATGTTAGCGTGCTGCGCGTCACGGCCCTCAGTCCTCGAGGTGCCCTCTTTCATAATCAATGTGGGCTGGTTCCCGATCTTCGCCGACAAATCTCAAAGCCTCCGCTATTAACAACCAACCCCAGAACAAAACTGATTTCATATAAGTTTTACTAAGCGTAACAACTTCTGGCTAGTACGCATTCATTGAGCACCTGAAACACCGACTATCACCTAGGCTGAAGTTAGTCTATTCAAGAGCCGATCCGATCCAATTCCGAACGCTAATGCGCAACGCTCAGCCAGAAAGAAACCGATACACTCTAAAGCAATCCCATAGATGGCGATTCTCTTGTTAACCGACCTCGGCTACTTCAAATGACGTTTTAGCTTTGTTCAGATCTTGACTCGTAGCGATCACGTTCCCACCGTTGTTAACCATGCCTAATCTCTCAGCATTGAGTCTCGAAACACTTTACGATGCATGGATGCGTCCGTTTCTTGGTTTGTGTTCGTCGTACGTTATTTCTGAGCATTTTCAGCTGCCTCTCAGCCGCTTCCCAGGACTCAAGGCCGGTCTCCGAACCCTTTCCTCCGTTCCGGCGAGAACAGGCCGAGACTCGCGGCCCGTTGCAACGCCGCGAACCTGATGAACGATCCCAGGCTCTCCCCGCGTTTCTCGCAGAGATCAGCAAGGGCCTTGAGGTCCGCGGAGTCGAAGGAGACGGAGATCTGAGCTCGCAGCGGCTTTCCCCGCGACATCTAGTTCACTCCAAGGACTTTTCTTTGTTCGGGGGGTAAGTAATTGTGTTTCGCGAATAGTTCGGCTAGGGCTTTGCGGACGACGTCGGAGGGGCTGCATCGCCAGGCTTTGGCGATTTGGTCTAGGAGCTGTGAATCGCTTTTCGTGAATCGGATAGCCCTCTTCTCGCTTAATGGTTCTCTATCGCGCCAAGGCATCCGCTTCACCCTAGTTGACGCCGAGAAGTCTCTTTCGTTCCTCACCTAGCATTCCTAAGGCGGCCAGCTCCTTGAGAATCGCCCGTCTAGCGAACGTGGAAACGCTTTCGTCTCTTTGCTGAGCTGCCTTCTCAACGAGTGCGTGATCTTCCTTCGGCAGACGCACTATGAGCTGCTTGGGAGAATGCATATGATTCACCGTGGCCCGTTCAGGAGCAGGAATTTCCGGCGTTCCTCATCTATGAGGCCGAGCTCCGCTAGCATCCCCAACGCCGCGAGTTTCACGAAGTCCGCCGGCCGCTCCCCTCGCGCCGATGAAACCTTAACGATCGTCTCGAGATCCTGATGTGAGAAGTAGACGGCCAGCTTCTCGAGACGTTGCCGCTTCAGGGGCTTCGTGACCGGTGCACTTTTCGAGTGGAGATCAATGGTGTTTGCCGCGGAGTTGGCAGGGTCGACGTCGGGGATCCTGGCCAGTTCTGGGCATGGATTCATGTCGCCGAGCTCGAGAATGCGGTTCTTTGTCGAGAGCCCTCTCACCTTCCTCGACCCGCCTCAAGCCCCATGATCTTCTCCTTGAGTTGTCGCTGGAACGGCGATTTGAATGCCTTCTCTATCTCCAGTTGATACGCGTACAAATTTCTCCGGTATTCTCGCGGTGTCAGGAACCTCCCCGATCGAACGTCCTTGTCCGTCTCCAGGTCTCGCGTAATCAGCTGCAAAATGAATAGACCGTGTTTGAGTTTGGCGCGGTTAGACTTCAAACGCCGCCAATACTTCATCGACCCTCGAACCACGACGATCATCAGGCTCCACATTTCCCGCCTCTGCTTGGCCGTAAGTCCTAGGCCCCTTTCGACCTTGGCCGCGGCGTACGGGGCGAATGCGATTTTTGTTAGGATGGGGATGGCTTCGCGGACTGGGATATCGGGTATCACTTGCCTGATTTCTTCTAGGAGCTTCGCGTTGAATGGTACAAGTATTTCTGGTCCGTCCCAAGGATCCTCCACTTTGTTAGAGTTCACGAGATTCTCGCTCCTCTCTCCTCAACTCCGGTGCCTGGAGCTATTACGGCGATCGGTCCATGTCCTAGTGGGATCCACTACGCCTCGCCTTGCCTGTTCGCGCAGAAGGATCGCGAAGCCTTATCTCGCATTTCAGAAATCTAAAACATGAGAAGCAAAACAGCGCCAGAGCGATAATGCCCGGGATCAAGGTCACCCAACTTGGAATGTCGGCCGCCGCTAACAAGAGCGGAATGGAAACGAAATATGCGATCGTTGCTACCCAATCTGATGTCATCCCCATGAGCCAACATTCCATCGAGCCATAGATCAAGTAGAACAGAGGTCGGAAGAAATCAGATCCTGAAAGATCAAATTGGCGAGAAAATCTAAGCTTCCAACGGGTGGCAATAACTCGGCGTATTACCCGTTCCTCGACAATGAAGAGTGGAAAGGCAAAGATGAACGGCAGAAGCCCGAGTAGATACGTTGAGGTCGTTATAGGTCGTGGGGTAGAAAGCAACTTAGGGTACAACTCAACGATCAACGCAAACAAAGACAAGAATAGAGTTGCGCCAGCCGACGCACCTATAATCCCCAAATCCGAGACGGAAGGTTTGAAACCAGTAGATCGACTAAACCACCTCGCGGTCTGCACAGTTAGCCAGCCGCCGGCGATTATTACTGGTAGAGCTAGTAGAAGCTGCCCGAGTACCGCCGCGGCTGCATAGAAGTAGAAAGTAAATCCGGTTGTGAAACTAACCCAACCTCTCGCTCTCTCAAGCTTCACGTCGTTAAGGAGAATCGCTCCTCGAATGTACCCGACATAGAACGGATATACAAGCGCTGAGATCAGAATAGGCACGAATGAGAGCACGGCCTGGGGCCCCCCGATGGTCGCCTGAAGTATCGCGAAAATGATGGTGACCAGACTCAGTATGAATAAGAAAGCGTCGTCAAGGGCTCTTGTGCGATCAGCGATTTCATTCCTATGAGGCAACTCTAACCCTTGCCGTCTTTGATCGTGTACAGCTTCGCGGCGCCCACCTGCCTGGTCATGACAATCTTGCCTTCTTTCTCGAGGCCGTAGACGTACTTCGAGATCGTGTTTCGGTGGATGCCGGTCTCTGCAGCGATCTCTTCGATGCTTAGATCTCTTGGTCCTGGCGCCGCTTTCTTCAGGCAGTCGAGAATCTTCTGCGCTTGCTTCCCGTTAGGCATTGTTTACCGCTATACAATGATGGTCCACAACACCTATATAGCTTGTGTGTATGATGGTATTGTGTAGTGGTGCACAATGGCACTAACCCAAGAAAGAGATTGGCGTGAGATCTTCCAGGTCGAACAGCTCGAGAAGCCGTTCCGCCTCGAGACTGAGGCCGGCGAATGCACGGCGAACTGCCTAGACGCGAAGGAGTTGAAATGCACTTGCCGATGCGGAGGCAAGAACCACGGTGCCGCACTCAAGAAGAACGTCAAGTCCCTGGACACGTTCGAGGACCCAACTACAGCCGCATTCAGCCCTGAACAGTACCTCGAGGAGCTGGAGGTTCTAGCATGAGGCCGCTCAATCCGACTGAAACGATCTGGTTGGCCGGCACACCGGAGGAGATCGACAAGTTCCTGAAGTCCGAGGCGGTCCGCGATCACGCCATCATCCTCGGCCACCCCGACGACGCGAAACGCACCATCATCGCCACCGCACAACCTAGCCCAGCGTGGGAAGTGAACTTCAAACCCCTACTTGCGGAGAAGGATCTCGAGATCGTCTTTCTTCTGATCCAAGGGAAAGTGATGGGTCTCGTCAAACAACCCGCGAAAGAGGTGATCACAGTATGAATGATGTAAGACAAGGGATCTTGGAAGGGTTGAGTGTGGCGATCTTCCTGGCGTCGAAGTACCAGAAGCAACCCCGAAAGATTCTGCCGGCTCTCGTCGCTGCAACCGAGCGCGTGCAACTCGTCATAGGCGAGAACACATTGGACCTCTTCAACGTGCAGACTCAAAGACGGATACCGCCGGAGAAACTCTGAGGAAAAACTACGGGAAGGTTTCTTTGACGAGGTGATAGTGAAATGAAAGAAGATTCAGCGTCATGCTTCCTGAAGATCAGCCTCAAGGTTCCGCGCGGCCTCTGGCTGTTCCTCCAGAACCTAGAACGAGTCGGAGGCCCCAACCCGAAGGAACATCTTGAACTCGTCCTCAGCAAGGAACTTGAATGCATCCTGGGCGATCTACCGGACGACACGTTCAACATGGAGTTCCTGCGAACCAGGTACGGGGAGGGCAGCGACGTCTACCATCACAACGAAGCGAACGACAAGGCGAAAGGCTGAGAAGAACCCTTAGCTTGCCTCTCTTTCTCTGCGAGAGGCAACTCTCCCCACATCACCAACCTCAATCTTTCTTGAGGATCGTGAACATACAAGCCACATCAGGGCCCAAAGTGTAGGTTTCTCTTATGACCTGAAGTTCAGGGCGAGCTTCAATGACAAGTTCGCAGATTCGTTCAGCCGTCTTAATACATGGGCCTCTGCGAGCATAGATTGAGATCGGTGATTGCTCCTGGGTGATTCTGCCAAGGACACTCAGGTATCTTTTGTTGAGGTGACCGGGGCTGTCCACCCAAATAGCTTGTGGGTAGTACCGAAGCAGATCGTCAAAGAAAGCGGAGAAGATGCCTCTAACCTTCCATTGGTCTTTGGGGTAGGCTTTCTTTGCATCCTCGAGGAAAGGAATCACAACTGAGTGGAAAATGCTTGCGCCACCGTGGACCTTCGATCGAAGCATATTGTAGATCTTTCTACCCCGAGTGCCATGGGCCTTCGTGAGATTCTTGCGAAGCTCAACCGATCTTCTCTTTGAACTGGAATCGCCCGCGTCTTCGAGTCTAACGATTGCACTTGACGCTACGAGAGCTCCAAGATCTGATGAAAACATGTAGGGCTTCAGGGCCTTGACTATTTGCTCGTGTGTCATCGAGAGGTAGGCTAGTTCAGACTGCTGCTCCGCGAGATCCACCCGTCCGAACCCAAACTCGTGAGAAAAGAGATCCTTCGCCAGTTTCTCGGTTGTCGAGTCGAACGGCAGAGTATTGAAGTTCGATCTGTTTAGGACGACACTCTTATGCGCTATGATGATGTTGACGTTCAGTTTGTCGAAAATCTTCAGCTGCTTCAGAAAGGCTTTGATGGCTCCCCAAGAGAGGCCCAAAGGAGAGCCCTAGGTTTTCGTTTCAGCGATGTACGTCGCAAGGCAGGCCGGATTGTCGCAGAAGAATAGGCGCGATCCGGGCATGATGTTGCCGAGGTTCGACTTCTTGATATCAGACCCACATGTATGGCATATGGCGGGAACACCGCTAGGGTCCAGTATGCGTTGCCCGCGGACGGGAACATCTAATGCCGACAGAACACGGCTCACATCTTCCTTTCTGAAGAGAACCATGTTAGTGGGATCCATACGTTTAGCCTTGTGCACAACGCCTTCCCGTAATGTAATAACCTTTACTTCAGCATTCACCGCTACAAATATGATTCAATGGTCCGCCGCCTCAAAACTGGGCATCAACTTGGCTAGGCAAATCTCGCATGTGATCGTATCTGGCAATCACCTGTCACTCTCTAGTCGTAGCTGCCGGTGAGGTTGCCGCCTGGACCAGTGAACGGTCTAGGTCCGAGGACTCCAGTGCCCCCGGTGCCGCCGCCAGTAGACGGATTACCGCTTGTCGAACTGGCGCCTCCGCGGGCGCCCTGCTGGCCGGTCCTTTCAGCTTGAGCACCGACGCTAGTAGACTGAGCCGCGCTCCTTGCGCTAGGTAGTCCGCCGCCGCCTCCGATCGCTGCAGCGGCCGCCGAATGGGCTATGCTACTCATCACTGAGCCGTAGCTCGTAGTGTTCACGGGTCTGTTGATGCCGCTAGGCAAGATTCTTGGCATTATCTTCTCACCTGTAATTAGCCGGCTCCATCTAATTCGCTTTCACATCCTCGCCATCGTATCGCTGAACGTAGTCGCTTCGAGGCTGAGTCTCTTCGTCGACGGGGTCGGATGATGGACCGAGATCCTCTAGGGTTATGCGGACCTTTCGGTGAAGCAGCTCCTTCAGGTCGACGAGGAAAGAATTGTGTGGATTCGCGTTCTCCGGGTAGGCGACGTCGTAGCATGGGATGGGCAGCTCTACGTCGTTGACGGCGGTTATCGCTATGACCTTGCCCTCTATGAGCTTCAACGTCGAAGCGTCCCTTTGCTCCTGGGATCAATCGGGTCGACGACTGCGACGTCTTGAATGGTTACGCCGGGTTGCCGCGCGAGCTCCTCGCAGAGGATCGTTCCGAAGTCGGCGTGCCGCCTGTAGAGCTCTTCGCGGCCGCCCACGTATCCGGCTTGCGTGAGAGGAGGAGGCTTCTTTGTCGTCGTCCGCTTACGTTTCTTGCCCATCGCTCTAATCTCCTTCATTGAATGTAGTCCGGTCGCCCGGATGCGAATCTCTCAGGCTTAGGTGGAGTTCGCGTTCCCAGCATGGATTTCATCTCGGCCATAGTTTCCTCGTCAAGGTCCCCGACGATTACGAGTATATGCCGTAGCAGCTCTAGGCGGCTTTCATGCAGCGCGGCTTTGACTTGCGCGAGACCTTCCGGGGTAAGTGGAATAGTCTGGCGGCGCCTAAGTCGGTTCCAGAGCGAAATCAGATGTTGCCGTTTGGTCTTCATGTCAGTTCATCCCCGCGGTGAACGGACGGGTCCCTGCGCAGACCAACCGGAACAGAACCAGCGAGCATGTCTAGACGTGGATTTCGACCTCAACGCCCCGCTCATCTTTACGGGTTAATTTGACGGCTCCGCACCATTGGCAAACGTACGCCTTCGGCTTCGGCTGTCCGATGTTTGGTGGCTGATAGTCGGGGTCGTGGATGAAGCTGTGTTTACCGTTTGGCGACGTCGGACCTAGACATTCAACTTTCTTTTTCTCCGGAGTTTTCCCAGCTGGGTGGTATGGGCCGTGCTTCGGATTCTTCGTCATGCTCACGCACCTCCAGGGCGTCCATGCAGTTGCTGACGTCGGTTCGCAACTGCGTCGTTCAAAGATACGGCGCGCGTTGAAGTGCCACGTCGTCCCTGCAGTGCTACTGGCAGTGAACCGCCCAACAACTGGTTTCGCCGCGTCGCCTCATCCACTATAGCGCCGCTGGAAACGCCGGTCTGATCGACCTGATCGACAGGTTCAGCGGTAGGTGCTTCGGTTGCGATAGAGCTCCAGGGGGCTCCGCAGACGGGACAGCATCGCCGGCCTTTCTCGTCCCTAGCGTAGCCGAACAGCTTTGCGCGGGTTTTCTCCGCGTCGAGGTCAACGGCGACGGCGCGTTGTCGTTGTTCCTGCGAGCCTGGGGGCCAGATCTGGTCAGGGTAGTTGTTAGGGTACCGGTTTACGAGTGGAACGCCGGGGTCCTGCTTCGGGTAATTGGACGCAGGATATCGACCGGACGGATCCGCGCCTGCTCTACCCTGCAAAGCGTAGGGAAGCGGGTTGCCGGTGAAGTCTCGGCGCCGTTCCTTCGACAGTTCCTTCATGGCCAGGTTTCGAACGTGCTTGGCTGCCGCCTGTCTCGCCTGGGCTTGCAGTTGCATCGCGTGGTCGACGCAGGTCGGACAGGGTAGAGGTTGAGCGTTGGATTTCTTGTTCCTAGCCTCAACCTCACGTGCAGCGCTGAGTTCTTCATTATGTTTTTCCAGGGCTTCGTAGGTTGCTGCGTCAAAGACGTCGTAGTTTTTAATGCTCAATTCTTCTTCACCTCCGCCGCTACTTTCACGGTTAGCGTTTCAGGAGCTGGGGGAAGATGCGCCGCCTGTTTGACGGCGCCGACGATGACCGGATCAATGTAGACGTGCGCGTACCTGGGGACGGTTGGTTCTCCCGCGAGCTTCTCATGTTCCTGGAATAAGGTGGACATGGTTACGTTCACCTCTCGGAGTTCATCCAGCAGCTTCTCGACGTCTACTGACGCAGCACGGATCTTGTCGTAAATCCTCACGCCTCGCGGCCACAATTCCTGAGTGATTTGTTTTCTGATCGCGGCCGCTTTCGGGGCGGCCTCCTTGAAGACTGCCAGCCGTTTTTCGAAAGCCACTTTCAGGGCGGCGAGGTCTTCGATTTTCTGTTCCAGTTCCCTGGAGTCTTCCCTGATCGCTGCGAGCAGGTCCGTCGCGCTGGATCCGGGCGGAACGTCAACGGGGCCGCCTTGAATGAGGTTCTTCCGTTGCTTGGCGAGTTCCGCTAAGGCTTCGTTTGTTTCTTTGAGCTCATCGGTGATGGTGGCGAGTTTCTGGACTAATTCCTGCTTCATTCGCTTCCCTACAGTAGGGGGCTTGTAATGCATTACAGCCTGAGATTTGGGGACCGAAAAGCGAAGTTAACTTCGTGTTTGCTTCTTGCGTTGCCGGCAGCGCCGAACCCGCTCCCTATTCAGGAATCCGCCGTAATCGTCACGATGCACCCTACAAAGCGTTGAATGGATTAGGCTGGGAGCCGGACAGCCGGCCACAACACATCGGAGCCTCGGCGCCTCGAACTCGTCAAGCGCCGCCGACTCCTGCTTTAGTCTTTCGAGCTCTTCGGCAATTACGGCTTTCCGGAGTTTCCGCCATCTCCAATAGGGAATGAGCTTGGCGCCCAGAAGGACCGGCGCATGAACCTCGAGACCGCACGATTCACAATGCCCCAGGCAACCATCATCAGCCCCGAAGACAACGTTGCCGCCGCATTCAGAACACCTAGAATCATCCGCAGCCGCCACGGCTTCGGGACTTGGAACGTGTCGGTCGTCCTCAGGTCTTGAAGCCGCTGTCCCGCTCGACTCTTGGCCAGTAGGCTCAACCGCCAAGAACCCTAGACCACCCGTCCACCCTACGCCAACCTGTGTACCACGAAGAACCCCACAACAGCGCTACGGGGGCATCCGGAGATATACTATCATCATATGATACGAAGGATTCCTTGACAGCGCGTTGTGAGGCTTCGCAGTCCGCGCAGAACCTTTGGCCGGTCTCCGGATCCGTGACGGTGCCCGTATGCTTGCATTCGGTCAAGTGTCGGTCGAGTCCGTTGGCTTCGATTCGTCTTCGCTGTCTTGACTGGGCTGCGCATCCTGCTCATGCTGCTTCGTCTCGTCTTTCTCCTGGTCTTTCAGTAGGATTTTGAGGCGTGCGAACGCGTTCTGCATTTCCGCTAATTCCTTCGCCTGAAGATGATGGTTAAGCAGCGTCTCCAGGGCGTGGTTGATGCTGCCCGCCGCGCGGCTCCCAATCACGCCAGTGTAGACGTCTCGAGCCACACGTTTCTGAGCCGCAAGAATCTCCTCCACACTATCCAGATGCTCCAACTCAAATGGTAACTCCGGCTTCTTGGCACGATTCCGGTTACCCGGCCGACCACCCGCACCAGCCCGTCGACCGCCCCGCTTCCCCTTCCTCTCCACAGGGAACCCCTCATCCCCTCCCGACCGCGTCATTACTGTGTACCACCCACACACATGCGATAGCTCTGGAGGAGCATCCGCAGATCATCTATCATCATCATATCACGAATAATTCCTTGACAAGCACCAATCCATGTCCGCACTAGCATCTCTAACGGAAACAACCCCCACCAACAACCAACCAGAAACCACACAAACCCGTCAGGAACCAACCCAGAACTTTGATCGAACGGTGTACCATCAACCCACACCCGCCAGAACCACGATCCAGACGGTACCGGTCTTCGTGTTCTGTGTGTGTTCTCGGGTTTCTCGGGATTCTCAGGGTTTCCGTACTTTAATCTCATATGGGATTTGTATGCACTACAGGTATGGCCTAATGGTGAGAATGCCGCGAAAGGTGAGAAAGAACTCATCCTCCAACCGCTCCATCTAACGTTTCAATCCTCAACTGTACCCCCTTGAAGAACCGGTGTTTGCCGGCGTCGTCTTTCACCGTGGTCTCGTAGATCTGATCCCCGGCTTTGTCACGGAATTTCTTGAAGAACCGTTTCTGCGTCCACGTCCGGCCGTAGTGGCGTTGCCTGCAGAAGTCGGTGAACTGTTCGAAGAGGACCTGCTTGTTCGTCAGGCCCTCCGGGTCGAAAAGGATCTGTTCGTCTAGGAAGCATTGTAGTGGATCGGAGAGTCGACTGTACGCCTCCCGCTTCTCAGCCGTCGTTGATCCCTCACCCGTAAACGTGCCGCGGGCCTCCATCAGCCGGTAGGCCGCGATCGCTTTGTTGAAGAAGCCGCTGAGCTCCGTGGGCGTGATCAACTTCTCGAGGAGCTTCGGATCCTTCCGGTCGCCTGAGAAGACGTTCTCGAACTGCACGATCACCCAACGCTTATGGTAGGCGTCCGAATCGTCGAAACTCTCCGGTAGGACGTTGCAGCTGAAGAGGAGGATGGCGCGGTTCTCGAAAGCGTAAGGGTCGTTGAACTTGTTCTCAGCGGAGATCCTGTCGCCGCCGGTCAAGTTCTTGAACATCTCGGTTTTGTAGAGGCTGCGGTCGCCGATGTCCGCCGCGATGTTCGCGAGCTTATGGTCTAGGGCTGCAGCTGCGAACCGGTTATCGACTAGGGCCTGGAGGGTTTGCTGTGAAACGTTCTCTTTGCCTAAGAAGGCGGTCACGAGGTTCAGGAATGTTGACTTCCCGTTATCCCCTGGGCCGATTAACATGAAGGCTCGCTGCCACTTGTTCGGCGTCGATTCGGCGATCGCGTACCCGGCCATCTCATACGCGAGCTGTCGCCTATCCCCTAGCACCTGCTCGAGAAACTGGTCGATCGCTGGGCAAGTTGCTGCTGCATCATATTTGACGGGACTCCGATGAAAGAAATAGTTCTCTTGCCTGTGAGGTTCAAGGCTGCCCGTCACGTAGTCGTAGACGCCGTTGAGGAGTGGAATCTTGCCGGCCGGCGACCTGAAGGCTTCCCGGTCCACGTAGGTCTTCCATCCGATCTGCGCCAGGACCTCAAGCATCTGGTATCGTGTCAGCTGCTCCTTCAATCCGTGGCCGCAGACCTCAACGATGTCGCTGACGACTTGCTCAATCGCCTTCGCGCCGTCAAGGTCCCAGACCCCGCGATCAGCAACCTTGTCATACGTGACGATCTCCCGGTTATCTTTGAAGGTTCGAATCTCGAGAGGAGATCCTGGACTCAGGAGGTAGTCGGTGATCTTTGCAGGAACGAGGACTTGCTCGCCCTTCTCATTCTTGGTAAGCGCCTCTGTGTACAGCCTCCCACGTTCCACATCCGAACATGCGTTTGCAATGCGGACGACAAAGACGTCGTGCGGTTGAACATTCAGCTTCGCTCCCACTTCAACATCAAAGTTCACGTCCTCCCGCTCCTGGGTTACATTGAATGGTCCGAGCCGAGTCTCGTTCGCAGAATACCAAGCGCCTTCAGGTGTGACCTCTCGCACAACCCTCGCGTCTCCTGGCCCTTTCAGCGTCATTGCCCTCACTTGGAAGGAGGCAACCATTCGTCCGGAAATTCGATCAAGTGCCCAGTGTGAAATCGCCCGGAGTCCGAAGCCCACTTGCCGAGCGCCGGCGAGAAGAAGACGATCGTGTTATCTGTCACGCATCTGGCGAAGCGTCGGTCACGCGGATTCCGCGCCGGGCGAGGATCCTCGGTTCCTCCGGCCATGAAAACTTTAACCGTTTGATTGAGTGACTGTTCCATGAATGCTGACTGCTCCGAAGAGTAGCGTCGGTGTTCCGGCTGCGACTGCGCGGGCTCCCTGGACCGGAGCCCATCTTTCTTTCCCAGGTCTCGCGTTCAACTTCGAGGGAACTCCGTTCTTTCCTGCAGGATCCGCTGAAGGAATAGTCTCTGGCGGTTCTTGGACAACCGCCATGCCGCGAGCTCCTCGTTCAATGTCGGAGTCACGCCTTCTTTTCCTCAAACGATTTTTCGAATGCCCACCGAGCCCCGCTCACTAACTCCTTGATCAGCGGATCATCCATCTTCCCGCGGATCAGAACTGCCTCGAGAAGTCCGCCGCTGTTCCGTTGGAAAGTGTAGGCAAGATGATGTTTTGCGACCAGGGGCTCGACGACCCTACGAAGGAGAAAGCCGTCAATCAGAGCTGTATCTGTTGGAATCGGCTTCTCTGGGACTATAGAGACCTCATCGTTCAGAATGTTGAGCATTCCGACCGATTGCAGGTCCTTTCCTAGAGCGAACTGCCGGAGACCCTTCTTGATCAGGTCCGGGGTGGCCTGATCTTTTGTGACGGGCACCTTCCACGGTTGATCGGGACTCCGCGCGTTTGGGACAGGGCCTTCAGGCTGATTGCTTGTCCCTGGCGTCATCTCTTCCGCTGAGACTTCCCCGCCTCCAACCAGGTCCGCGATCGCGCGGTTCTTCGCGCGAGTGTGGGCTAGGGTGAAGACGTCATGCTCTTCATGAGCCCAATCCTTCTTCTCGTTCCGGGAGGCGACGGCGACGCCGGCGCTTGATCGGCCGCTCTTCTCATGGAACGCGCGAACCAGGACGCGGTAGGAGAAGTTTCCTTCCGGATCCTTGCCTTGGGCTGGGACGCGTTCGAAGCTAACGATGTCGTCCGAGACACCGCAGGCCAGGGCCCATTTGCGCCAAGCGCTCTTCTTCAGGTATTGTCGGCCGGCGATGGTGATTGAGTCGTCTTTGGTTAGGAGACGCTGTTTGAACTCTTGGAAGGTTCTGAAGGCCTCGGCTAGGCGGTTGACGTCAATCGGTGCTACGATGTCGAGGGGCAGTTCGCGTTTCTCTAAGGCCGTGGTCATCGCCTCTTGTCTCCCTTGCAGCTCTCGGAGTGGCTGTGAATCTTGTCGAGTAGTTCGTCCATGGTCGACGCCTCGTATTGCTGGGCACAGCGAGGGCAACGTGATGGGGCGAGTTGAGCGGTCATTTGGGAAGCGCCTCTAACGCCTTCTCGAGGAGAATTACCGTGAATGTCGATCGATTGATTCTGCCACGTCTCTCGTCGATGGTGTCAAGAATGTTCTTTGGAATGTTTAGACCAACTGGAACTTTCTTCTCCTTGGTGGTCATTTGCAGTCAAGAATAGCTTCTGCAAACCATTATATAGTGTAACACTTTACTTACGTTTGGTGAATCCAGATGTTCCCGACGAATAGGCAGATCGAGATTCTCAACATATTACTAGCGGGCGAGATCAACGTCCGAGAGATAGCTCGCAAACTGAAATCTTCGAAGGAATTGACGGCTAACCTGAAGGCCCTTAGGCATATGAAATTAATTCGGATGAGGCAGCAAAAGAACCGACATTACTACAGCCTCACGCCCACCGGTTTCACGGTCGCATACAAGGCTGGAAAGGCTGAGGTAATCGAGTTGCTTCGGAGAATGCGACCAACGATGACGGCCCATCAATCCTTGGAACTCGTCATAATCGCCCACAGTTACCTTGCCGAGCTCCGAGGGAATCCCGGACTTCGCGATTCGTACATCTCCGTTAGAACAGAGACTTGGCCCGACTGGAAAACGTCCGCACAGCCCGGTTCAACGTGGACCGGACCAGTACTTAACGTCAAGCCGTACGACCAGGTCGAAGAAGGAGCTTCCTGTAGGGAAATCATCATCTTGAGAGCGGCGAAGAACCCGGAGCTCATGAGGCTTCTGACCGGGATCAGTCCTGACATCGAAGACCTAATCCTAAGAGGACGACAGCCCGGATGGAAGGATCCTAAGGAGAGCCCACCGCTTCGCCCGGCTACTTGACTGACTACTGTCCCACTGCGTACTGCTCGATCATTCCGCGAACGTTATTTCTACTCTGCTAACCTCTGTTTCGCAGCCAGCTGCCGGACTAGACTTCGAAGCGTTTCGATCTCGAGATCCTGCCCATCCAGTCGTTTGCTGAGCTCCTCGTTTTCCTTGGCCATGGCCTTGAGCTCTTCGGGGTTCGGTCCGTTCGCGTTCGCGTAGAGGCGCGGGTAGATTTTCTCGCGGTAGATGGTTCTGAGGGCTTCGATGTTCGGAGCGCTGTAGTACCGTTCGGTCTGTAGGTCCCTGCCTTTCAGCATCTTCCGCCATTCTGGGCTAATATCGGTGAGGGCGTCGATGATGTTGAACTGGTACTTCCGCCAGGACTTCGGGGTGATAGGTTGCTCGGTCAACTTGCCGTCCTCGTCTCGGCGGCTTGCACGGACTAGCCCTAGCTTCACGAGATGGTTGAAGTCTCGGCGGACGGCGACGACTACGGCGCCGCTGGTCATGGTGAGGATCCGGTCGGTCTCGAGTGGGACCTTACCCTTCTTGATCCTGGTCTCGCGGACCTGTTTGAGTAGTTGGATTGAGTTCGGGCCTAGGAAGCATGGAGGCTCGAATTTTCTGGGGCCGCTCTGGGCTTTGGGCCTGAACTGCTTCGGTAGGGCGACGTGGATCACGTCCTTCATCCACCATTCCGGCTCGAGCCAGTTCCACCGTAGCGCCGGGAAGACGCGGGGTCGGCATGGGGAGTCGGTTAGCATCGTGTAGAGCAGCTTTCTCTCGAGGCCGTGGGCGTACTGGATGAAGAGCTCTACCTCGGCCTGTTCCGGAACACGCATCTCCGTCTTGTCACTCATGTCAAGGCGGATGAGTTTGCGTGGGATCGTGTAGCCTCTCGATTGGATGAGGCTGTAGACGGCCGCAACCATCTTCGCCCTGCTCTTGCCGGCGTACCACATCAACCGCAGGGTCTCGTGGTAGCGTTTCAGTTTGGCCTCAACGTCGCTTCGCGGATCCCCAGCCTTCATGGCCTCACGCTTCAACGCGAAGAGCTCCTGCGGCGACCATTCAGCCCAATAGAAGAAGCGGCCGGCATAATCCAAGTACTCGTCACGGGTTCGCTGAATGTCGGTCACGGAGATCAGCCAGTCCGCGACGTCCGGATCCTTGGCCAAGGCTTCCAGAAACTCCTTCGGGGTCGACGTGACCTCACGCATCACGGTAACTCCCCGCTGATTCGTCGCATGGAAAAGACGCGGGCCCATGACTCACCCAGACACAACCCGACTATAAGAAACCGACCGATCCATGCTGAGAAACACTTTTAGATGAACCAATTCTAGAGACACCTTTCAACTGGAATGGAGATTTGTTTTGAGAGACATTATTCGGATTAATCAGCCGTTGATTGGGAAGGAGGAGATTGATGCTGCGACGGAAGTTTTGAAGAGCGGCATTCTCACTGAGAAGAGTGGCATGGGTCCGCGGGTTCTAGAGTTTGAGAAGGACTTCGCTAAGTATGTTGGCGCGAAGCATGCGGTCGCGGTCAACTCCGGGACAGCCGCGTTGCATTGCGCGGTGCTGGTGGCGGGTGTTAAACCTGGGGATGAAGTCATTGTTCCTTCATTCACTTTCCATGCTACGGCTGAGGTTGTACTCATGGCAGGCGGGGAACCCATTTTCGCCGACATAGACCCCGACACGTATACGGTTACGGCAGAGACGGTTGAGGCGGCGATGACTAGGAACACGAAGGCGATTATGCCGGTGCATTTGTACGGGTTGCCGGCGGACTTAGATCCTTTGAAGAAATTGGCCAGAGATCGAAATGTAGCGTTGATTGAAGATGGGGCGCAGGCCCATGGAGCAGAGTATAAAGACTCACGCATTGGGTCGGTTGGTGATCTGACCTGTTTCAGTTTCTACGCTGGAAAGAACATGACGACAGGGGAGGGAGGTATGGTGACAACGAATGATGATGATTATTCGGAACGCTTGCGCATGCTTAGGTCGCACGGTGAGCAACGACCCTACTGGCCGGTGTCGGTGGGCAACAATTACAGGATGACGGAGATACTCGCATCCGTAGGACTCGCGCAACTAAGGAAGCTACCAACGTTTCTTGAGCGAAGGAGAAAGAACGCCGAGTATTTGGGCGAGAAGGTTGGAATGCTTGGAAAGGTTGTTCCTCCGAAGGAACCAGACGGGCGAAAACACGCGTGGTACCTTTACACTCTCAGACTTCACGGGGCAAACGCCGGGAAACGGAATAAGGTAATTGAGAAGATGAGGTCGAAGAACGTCGAAGCGTCCGTTTACTATGAATCGCCGCTGCACTTGCTCCCGCTTTACCGGGAACGTTCGAGTTCCCGCCGGTCGTTGCCGGAAACGGAGAAGGCCTGCAGGCAGGTCTTCTCAATACCCGTGCACCCGAAGCTTGGCGAGACAGAGTTGGATTATATCTTCGACACTATGAAGCGAGTATTAGCGTGACCTCTGCGAGACTTTAGGCAGCATAGTTCGCAGAAGCTCTTCGAGAGTTGGCTTCGTTAGTTCTCGGACTTCATACCTCACGCGGTCGGCCGGTTTTTCAATGTCCATAACTCGTCTCAGGTCTATTGGAGTGCCGATTAGAAGCGTATCAAAATCGATCCTCTGAATCGTTTCTTTCAACTCTTGAACCTGTTTCTCTCCGTAGCCCATGGCCGGCAGTACCTTACCCAGGTGCGGATACTTTTCGTACGTCGTTTTGATGGATCCAACCGCGTAGGGCTTGGGGTCAACCAGCTCCTTAGCTCCGAACCTTCTTGCCGCTACGGCTCCAGCACCTTCCTTCATACCGCCGTGCGTTACAGTCGGCCCGTCCTCCACCGCTAGAACCCTCTTGCCTCGAATCAGACTCTCATCCTCCACTTTGATCTCCAACTCGGCTTCGACTACTCGCGCTTCGGGCCTTACGGACTTGATATTGCTTCGAACCGTTTCCATCTCCTCAGCTGTCGCTGAATCGACCTTGCTGATGACTACGACATCTGCCATCCGCAGGTTCGTTTCGCCTGGGTAGTATCGAAGCTCATGTCCCGCTCGGAGTGGATCTACGACCACTATCTGAAGGTCGGGCTTGTAGAAGGATAGGTCGTTGTTCCCACCGTCCCACAGTATCACGTCGGCCTCCTTCTCTGCCTCCCTGAGGATCTTCTCATAATCGACTCCCGCGTACACTACGTTGCCAATGTCGATATGCGGCTCGTATTCCTCCCGTTCCTCAATCGTGCACTCGTACCGATTCAGGTCGTCGTATGATGCGAACCTCTCACAAATTTGCTCCGACAAGTTTCCGTATGGCATCGGGTGCCGTATTACGACGACCCTGCCCATTTGCTTCTTCAGTGAACGCGAGACGGACCGCGATACGGGACTCTTGCCTGCACCCGTTCTGACGGCGCAGACCGCGACGACCGGCAGCTTCGATTTGAGCATGGTCGTCTTTGGACCCATCAAACGAAAGTCAGCACCGCACGCAAGCACTAACGAGGCCTTGTGCATGACGTCTTCATGTGATAGGTCGCTATAGGCTAGAACTGCAACGTCAATGTTCTTTTCCTTAATTATCTTGGGAAGGTCTGTCTCAGGGAGGATGGGGATACCGGAAGGGTACAAATTGCCCGACAGGATCGGAGGATATGTTCGGCCTTCGATGCCTGGAATCTGAGTCGCAGTGAAAGCCACAACCTCATATTCCGGCCTGTTTCGGAAGTAGACGTTGAAGTTATGAAAATCTCTTCCAGCAGCACCCATTATGACGGTGCGAACACGCTCAGCCATTTCTGTTTCACTTTGGCTGCGCTACCATTTTTGCGGTAGTTATTTCTTTTGTCAGAAAACCTTGAACTGAATTAGGTTCTAGATGCATGAACTAATTCCAGCGGGGGGGAGCACCAACTCGGAATAGAGACTCAAGTGGATTCTGCTACGGTTGGTTTGATATCGTTCGCGGGAACATGTGTAGATTCACCGCGCTCCGCGGTTGTTGGTTCTCAAGTATCCTCTTGACCTCGTCTACGGCCATTTTCTGGCGATCGTGTTGTGATTCGACGGATAAGAAAGCGGTGTGGGGGGTTACGATGACATTGTCCATCTTTAGTAGGGGATCGCTTGGGTCGGGTGGTTCGCTCTCGAATACATCGAGTCCAACGCCCGCCACTTTCTTCGAGATTAACGCTGCAATCAGGGCGTCGTGTTCCATAATCCCTCCACGTGACGTATTGATGATGAAGACACCTCTCTTCATTCTTTCAAACTCACTCTCTCCAATCATGTGGTAGGTCTCATGGGTCAATGGTGCATGTAGGGAAATCAGATCCGAGTCTTGAAGCAAAGTGTCGAAGTCAACAGCCCTTACGCCCAACGCCACGTCTTGTCCTATGGGAATGTATGGGTCGTATGCAATCACGTTTAACCCGAAAGCCTTTGCCCTGAGGACGACGGCGGTTCCTATACGGCCGAGGCCAATGATACCGAGCGTCTTTCCTCTGAGGCGATAAACCGGTTCAGCGGCTTGCCAATCGTCCCATTTTCCATCTTTGGTAGTCCTGTCAAGAATGAGAATTTTTCGAGTTATGGCGATCAGGATGCCGAGGGTATGATCTGCAACTTCCTCAACGCAGTAACCTGGAACATACGAGACAACGATGCGTCTTTGGCCCGCTGCCTCCAAATCGACGTGGTCGAACCCACCGCTCGCGGCGACGATTATCTTGCACTTTTGCAGTTCGTCAATTACTGCTCTCGTCACATTTGTATCGATGTCAATTATTATTGCGGATGCGTTGCGAAGTGTACGTCCCAGTTCCTTCCCAGTCTTCTCTTGCTCGGTCTTTATGATCGCTAGGTCGCGCAATTCTTGCTTGGCGATTTCCTCTAAGGCCGGCATGTGGATTGTGCGTACTAGGTATACAACGGTTTTTTCTTGCACTCGAAGTCACTGAAGCGCGTCTAGGCTTTCGCCTGCAATCTTCATGGCTTCGTCGATTTGGCTGCGTGTCACATTTAGCGGCGGTGCCAGCCGAACGGAATGTCCAGCCGACCCACACGGGTACATCAGCATGCCTCTCGAAAGCGATTCGTTGAGAAACGCCTTAGCAGCAGCCGGGTTGGGTTCTCGATCTGAACCAGGGACGATGAACTCAAGAGCCGTCATCAGCCCTAATCCGCGTGCGTCTCCAACTACCGGATGTGTTGCTTTCAGTTCCTTAAGCCGACTCAGAAGGTAAAGCCCGCTCTCCCTCGCGTTTTGGAGCATGCCCTCCCGTTTGATCGTTTCGATCGTCGCAATCGAAGCGGCGCATGATACCGGGTTCCCGCCGAAGGTTGTTCCATGCACTGTCGGCTCCCATCGACTCATGAGTTCTTGATGGGCGCAGACTGCTCCGAGTGGAAAGCCTGATGCTATTCCTTTCGCGACCGCCATTATATCTGGTTCTACGTGGAAGGCTTGGGCGGCGAACCATTCCCCCGTCCGTCCAAAACCCGATTGCACCTCATCGAGGATCAGTAGCATGTCCTTTTCCGTGCATATCTCACGGAGGCGAACGAGAAATTCCCTGGGCGGAACTATGTACCCGCCTTCGCCTTGGACTGGCTCAACGATTATGGCGGCTACTTGTGAGGGGGCGACCAACCGCTTCAATGCGATCTCCAATGAATTGATCGACTCATCGACGCAGCGTTCAGGCTCGTCGGGGTGGGGTGAGTGATACGGATCTGCGTATGGTACATGGTAGACCCCTGCGACGAACGGGTCAAGGCCGATCCGGTAAACAGCCTTTGAAGCCGTAAGAGATGCTGCGCCGTAAGTCCTCCCGTGGAAGCCACCCATGAAGGCAATGATGCCCGGTCTCTTCGTCACATTTCTCGCAAGCTTAATGGACCCTTCGACGGCTTCTGAACCGCTATTGCCAAAGAAGAACATGTCCAAATGTCCAGGAAGAATTTCTGGCAGTAGGGCCGCGAGGCGTAGGACGGATTCATGCAGTGTGACCCCCACTGCTCCGTGTACCTGCTTCTCCATCTGTTCGCGGGCGGCGGCGATAACGGCGGGGTGATTGTGTCCCACGTTCACGACTCCAAAGGCCGACATGAAGTCGATGTAGCGTTTCCCGTCAAGACCGTACAGGTAAAGACCTTCAGCTCTCACGACTGGAAGGTTTGGCCAGTCTTCCGCGAAGGCGGGCGCGAGCATCTTGCCCCGGCGCTTCACAAGTTCCTCATATGTTTCGGGCTTTAATTGCGTTGAAACCTTTTTGTCGTATGTGACGGCGCTACGAACCAAAAACAGCCCACCGTCTTTTTTTGCACGGCACACCCATTTAAGAAGTGTCGCTGTAGCTTCTCGCGACGGGAACGACTGGAAGCGTCAAATGAAGAGGTGTGGCGTGGAAGAGTACCCCGTAGCCTTCAATCCCACCAACAGAGCGGTGATGGCAATCACGGCAACGAGAGCGATGTAGTCGCCCGCTCTCAGCCTAGTTTCTTCCACGTACGAGCGCTTAGCAGGCGACCCGAATGCTCTACACTCAAGTGCCAGTTGAAGGGTCTGAGAAAGTTTGAGTAGGTAGAGAAGTAGTGGGGTAAGAACGCTCGTGTAGACACTTGCCTTTCTCCAGAGAGGCATCTTGTCTATGTCTCTGCCCCTTAGTTTCTGAGCTTGGATGACTCCGGTCCAAGTCTGGAAGACTAAGGGTACGAACCTGACACCCGTAACAAAGATCATAGTGAATTGGTAGGGTACCTTCATCTTGCCGAGTGTGGCCGCCAGTTTTGTCATCGGCGTCGTCATCGTTAGTATTGGAAGGGTGAAAACCACTGCTAGGACACGCATAAAGACGAGTGTTCCAAAAAGGAAACCCTCCAATGTGTATGCAGCATAGTTACGGTTTCCAACCATTAATGTGCCTAGTTGGAAAAGGACAGTATTTCCGAACCGATACGTAAAGCCTTGCAATAACACGAAGAACAAGTATGTTCCGAGGAGAATTTTCAGGATAATTCCCAAGCGTTTGATGTCTATGCCCCCAATAACCCACCAGACAAGTAGGAACAGAATCCAAAGCCCAAGTAAGACGAAGTCGAGAGCAAAGAAGCTTACAGCGAAGCTAGCAAGCACTAGCACAATCTTTGTTATGGCTTGAAGGTTGTGGACAGGTGTGTCCTTTCGAACATATTCGATGCTTGCCAACTAGGTCGCCTCCGCAAGTGCGTTTACCATGCCGTCGACCGTCAGGATTCCCTGTGGAATACCCAGGGGTTTCAATTCCTCGTCAAGTGTGGCAATTGGCGGTGGTTTGATGAAGGCCTTCTTCAAGGTCTCCACCTCGGAGAATACTTTGCTCGTCGGCCCGTCTAGCAAGACGGTTCCGTTTGCCATGACGATGGTTCTGTCCGCGTACTGGGTTACGAGGTTCATATCGTGTGTTATCATTATGACAGTGTGGCCCTTTTCGTTCAGTCTTTTTCCAAGCCTTGCAATTCTGTGCCTTCCGTGATAGTCTTGCGCTGTTGTCGGTTCATCCATTACAATGACCTCCGGCCGCATCGCAATGACTGCTGCGACTGTGAGGCTTCTACGGTCGCCGAAGCTGAGCCTAAATGGAAACGTGTCCCATTGTTCCTGAAGTCCAACGAATCCTAGAGCCTCATCGACTCTGCTTTTGATCTCCTCCTCGGGGAGTTTCAGATTTCGAAGGCCAAATTCAACTTCCTTCTTGCAGGAGATTGTGAATAATTGTTCGTCGGGGTTCTGTAGCGCTAAACCAATTGAAGCCGCGAGTTGCCCCGTCGTCAGCGCTTGAATATCCTTTCCCTTGAAGAGGACCTGTCCTTTGGTAGGCTTTAGTAGTTTCAGGAATTGTTTAACGAGGGTTGTCTTCCCTGATCCGTTTTGGCCTATGATAGCCACCATTTCGCCGCGATGAATTTCGAGGTTTATGTTTTTGAGCGCCTCGAAAGGTGGAGGGCCGGGGTAAGTATAGGAAAGGTCTACGCAGTCTAAGACAACTTCTCCCGCTTGGGAAGTTGAACTTAGGACTTGAGCCCTCTTCGCCCTAAACTGTTTGTTTTGGAGAACCTCTCCAACGAGTCTCTTTCCTTCATCAATCGTCATCGCTGTCGGTTTATCCGGCGCAATCTTGTATCCTAGCATCGCCATCTGTGGAACTTGAACGCCTACTGAATCGAGCAGCTTGACTTTACTGAAGACCTCTCTGGGGCTTCCTTCAGCCACGATCTCGCCCTTGCTAAGGACGATCGTGCGGTCGGCGATCCTCAACACTTCTTCGGTAGCGTGAGTGGTAAGTATTGTCGTCATTTCGTATTTTTCCTTAAGGTGAACGAGAGAGTCCAGGACCTCGGCGGATCCGATGGGGTCGAGTTGAGACGTGGGCTCATCGAGCACCAGCAATTGGGGTTCCATGCTAAGGCCAGCGGCGAGAACTAAGCGCTGCTTCTGTCCTCCGGAGAGCTCGGTGGGCGAACGTGATTCAAGACCTTGCAAGCCAACTGATTCTAGCGCCCGCTTCGCCCGTCGCATTATCTCATCTCTTGGCACGCCTAGATTCTCGGGACCAAATGCGACTTCCATCAGGACGTCTGGGTTGATCAATTGCCCCTCTGGGTCTTGCGTTACGAAACTGATTTTTTCTGCCAACTCGTATACCGGATGATCGGCCACATTAATTCCGGCGACCATCACTTTCCCCACGCCGCTGCCTTGGTAGATGTTAGGAATGATCCCTGTTAGGTGATGGCAGAGCGTTGTTTTCCCGGCGCCATTTGCGCCGAGGACAGCGACGATTTCTCCTTTATTCACTGTGAAGTTGATATCTTTCAGGGCCTTGCCGCCGTCGGGGTATGAGAAGGATAGGTTCTGAACGTCAACGAAGACTTCAGGCAGTTCATTGCACGACCTAATTTATCGCAAGAAAGATTTCAAAAAAACGGGAATTTGGAAGAGAGAGAGGATTGGTCACTTACCAGATAACGTGGGGTGGCCTTGCCATTCCGCTTCTTCTAAGGGCTTCTGTGATGGGCACCGTAATGAGAGTGATTATGACTGCTATCAGTGGCATATACCATGTGTAGATGCCCCACGCCATAACGTAGAGCAGGGGTGATGGGTACGCGAAGAGGATCCAGTACAGCCAGAAAGACGGCGAAATATACCACGCGTTCATCGCCATCCACGATCCTAAGAACACACCGACGGATCTTTGTCTTGCGTTAGCACTTCTTGACCAATCATAGATGTACTTAGTTCCGATTGGAGAGAGTAGCACGACTGTGGGAAGAAGCCAGTAGTAGAGGGTCGACAGAAAGTAGGAAGTGGTCGAGACAGGCGGCCATCCTCCCGAAACTCCTGGATAGACATAGAGCGCTACAAAGAAGCTTACGGTCATGATAACTTGCCAGGCGAGGAAGATCCACTTGCCCATTTTCTTCATGTTCATTGCCAATCCGACGAATATTGATGGCAACACGACCACGAGTGTGGCATCGATGATGCCTAATGGAAACGCGGGTGGAGCAATGAACATGCCAATGATTCCTCCCACTATCGCGGCGGCTATACCGCCAACTGGACCTAGAAGGAGAGGTGCGATGCCAGCCAGTGGAGTTGCGAGAGGCCAGAAACCGCCTCCTCCAGCGTATGGTAGAATGGGCACAAGTGAAGTAACGCCCACTAAGGCTCCGTAGACAGCAATCCACGCGATCGGAGTACCGGCGATATATAATCGGCCTTTAGGTTTGGATTGAGTAGGTTTGGATTCAGTCAATCAACTACACCTAACCCCTCACAGCGAAGGAAACTCCGCTTAGCAATAGACCGACGACGATTAGCCCTACAGAGAACATCCAGAACGGAGCAAACAACCCAAGCGATGGGTCAGCCGGTCCCCAGTACCATGCGACAGCCCCGCTGTGCGTGGTCCACCAGCCTGGCGATCGTACCATCCTATTAGCTGCGTCCTCGATGTATGGTATAACGAAGGTAAGTACGCCGAGAAGCAATGCCGAAATTCCTGTATACATTAAGATGTTTCTTGTCAACTTTGCCAATTTTCATCGCACTAAACTTTTTGGCGGCATTCTAATCCTTTGTTACTGAATTCAGATTCTGGATGTTTCCGTTGATTACGCGCCGCTTTTTTTCGGGGACCCCCCCGGGGGGGTGTAGTTTTCTATGCCAGTGTAAGCTCTGTGGTGCTCTAAGATGCCCTAGGATGCCCCTTGCGCATCATGCATAGCCCGGTCGCGCTGCCTCCCCACAGATCCGAACGAAAGCCTCCGGACATAGAATGGGATAACGTTCACGTGGATTAAGGGTCAGCTTGCATGAAAAGCCAGAGCCGAGCCGCCTAGGTATTGTAAAGGTCCCACAACGCTACTGCCGGATGCACTACTTTGAGTGCTGTCCCATGCTCGATCTGCATCTTGCAAACGCTGCTCTCCGTCAAAACGAGTTTCCGGTTCATTCCCTTGATACGATCGAAAAGCGTCTCGCCAACAGCCATCGATACGTCATAGCCCTCCAACCCCCGCTTGAATCCGAACGTGCCAGCAATTCCACAGCAGGTGTTGTACCGAACCGGAGAGATATCAGCTCCCGTCAACTTCAAGACCTCTAATGCACTTGACTTGCCGTACAGGCTTCTTGTGTGACACGACGAATGGTATACCGCCGGCTCCATCGCCTTCTTCGGCATTTTCAGGTTCCCTTCATTATGCAAGGCGAAGAGATACTCGAAGAGGTCGTGTGAGTGGGCAGCGACGGCGTCGGCCTCTTCCGATCGGAGCAGACGCGGATAGAGATCGTTCAAACAATAGGTCGCGGTGGGTTCCGAAGAGATTATCTCGTTTCCTTCGCGAACGGCTTCGGCTAGATTCCGAACGTTGAACCTTGCCGCCTTCGTAGTTGTCTTTACATCACCATATAGAAAAGCGGGCATGCCACTTCCGACTTGGTTTGGCAGTGACACTCTGCAACCGTTCACCTCAAGGAGGCCTACCACTGCCTTACCTATCTCGGGCTCGCACATGTCAGCGTACGTGTCAACGAAATAGGCGACCTGTCTCGACCCAGAACTTTTGTGCGATTGGAACCATTTCTTGAACGTATTCCGAGTAAACCTTGGAAAGGAACGCCGCGCATCTAATCCAAGAGTTTTCTGAAGGATTCTGCGGAACAACGGTTGTTTAAGCATGAAGTTTGAGATCGGGGCGATCGTGCTGGCAAACTTGACGAATGATTCGTAGTTGCTAAGCGTTCTATTAACGGAAAGCTGCCCATGATTCTCCGCATAACTTTCTTTCACCCGTGCAATCATCAAGGGCATGTCAATACTTACGGGGCATGTGTGCTGGCAGAGGCCGCAGGAAATGCAGAGCGGCGCAAATTCTCCCGCATCATCGAGGGAAGAGGTGTACTTGGTCCACGGGACGGCGATGGGTCCTGTGTAGACGTGGCCAAAAACATGTCCTCCGAAGATACGGAAGGTTGGACATATGTCGTTGCAGGCTCCGCATCTCAGGCAGTATAGCGCCTCCTGGAAGTCTGGGTCTCGTCGCATTACGGAGCGGCCGTTATCGAGAATAACGTAATGCTGCTCCTGCGGCAGACCAGTATTTGCGAGCTTGCTCCCGCCTCGGCTTATTGTGACGTAACTGGTAATTCGCTTTCCCACGCCGCTCAGCACTAAGGGTTGGAGGAGCCCGAGGGCGTCTTTCATGCTTGAAACGATCTTCTCAGAACCGAAGACCGCTATGGTTATCCGGGGCAGGGACGTAACCAGGCGTCCGTTGCCCTCGTTAGTTACGAGGATTATGGCTCCAGATTCAGCGATGGCAAAGTTGGCACCTGTAATTCCAACGTCCGCAGCCAGGAAATTTTGTCGGAGGGTCTCTCTCGCTATCGCGGTGATTCGTTCAGGGTTAGGTGGAACTTCCCTTCCGAGGTGCTTGGAGAACAGGTCAGTAACCTGGCGGACAGTCATGTGAATTGCTGGCGCAATCATGTGAGCCGGTCGCTGATTCGCGAGCTGCACTATCCTTTCACCTAGGTCCGTTTCGACAACATCGATTCCGGCCTCCTCTATGTGCTGCCGGAGGTCGAGTTCCTCTCCAGTCATTGACTTCGATTTTACTACCAGTTTAGCTCCGCCATCTTGAATTATCGAGAGCACTGTCTGTACAGCGGTTTCAGCGCCTTTCGCTAGGTGGACCCCTACGCCCGCCGCCCGAGCTGCCTTGACAAAAGTGTCGACGTTGGTATCGAGATGTTCGATGGACCATTGTTTAGTTCGCCTAGCCTCATTCAAGAGTGCTTCTTTGTTGGAAATCGCGGCGTAAGCATTCTCAGTCGCTTCGGTTCCGCCCTCCGTTCCACTGTACAAAGCCTCACGTTGCTCTGTGTCCGCAAGTCCGGTCCTTATCTTGTCAAGTAGCCGTTTATGGGCTTCCGTAGCTGCGTGATCCAAACCTACTGCCTCCGCGAAAGACCTCAACCCAATAGGAGAACATGCATCTCCTTAGGGCCGTGGACCCCGAGTATGACCTCTTTTCCGATGTCAGAGGTCCTACTGGAACTGGAAATTAACGACAGCGTCACCCCGCCGGTGGGCTCCCTGGTTGTCTCCGACAGGTATGGCCCTGCTTCCTCGAGCGACGAGATGAGTTTCGAGCGGGGAACGATAGCAACGTGAACTTGGGGCAGCGCCGTCACGAGTCTGTTTGCCTCGTCAGAGCTTACGATAATAAGCGTCCCGGTTTCGGCGACTGCCAAGTCGACTGACGACACGCCGATCTCTGCATCTTTCAGCGCTTTGTAGAATTCGTCTCGTGACGATGTTGTGCGACTTGAAACATCAAAGAGCTTCCTCTGAACTAACTCATTTAGCAATTCAGACATTAGCGGGTCGTCGGACACAACTATTCGTTTCGCATTGCGTTCCAGCGCAATTTTGGTAATGTACTCGCTTGCTTCTTGCAAATCGGGAACGCATCTGAATCGACCGTTGACCGACGTTACTTGCGCATTAAACTTCGATACGATGCTTTCCCGTTGTTCGAGAGCTGACACACTTCTGCTCCAGCCGGCCGTTTCCTTGGTTGTGTGGGGTTTAGGATTAGTGGTCTGGTACCACCTCTCACTTCTTTCTCTCATGATCGCGTCTTCAAGTGAGTATGTGGGTTACGTGGGGCGTTTTGCGCGGCTCTTTTAACCAGCGGACCAATAGGATCTTGACGGAAGCAAATTGTCTGGCGAACAAAGTAAGAATTTGGAGGAGTCTAAGCCGGTCGAGAGTGATGTCAGTAGGTACCGGGTTAGGTTGAGGGCTGAGGGCGGCGGCGAAGCCGAGGGAGAATTGATTCGGTTTTACAGCCCTATGACCGTCGATAACCTCGCGAAGGCTCTTCCCTTTGAGGGTCGGGCTGCGAGGTGGAAGGAGGAGGTCTATTTTGAGACACCGGTTAAGATGGGCGCTGAGAAGGCGAAGAGTAAGGTTGAGGTGGGCGCCATGGCTTATTGGCCTATGGGGTCGGCGCTGTGTATCTTCTACGGCCCAACCGACCCGTACAGTCCCGTGAACTTGGTAGGTAAGATAACGTCGAATCTTGAGATGTTTCGTTCCTTGAAAAGTGGAACGAAAATAAGGGTGGAGAAGGTTTAGGCCGCGGCGATCTTGTAGACCTTAATCCTCGCGTTGCCGCCGACCGGTTTGACCAGTCTCCGGCGCTCGAGCTCTTCGAGGATGTCTCTTGCGACGCTTAGCCTAACGTTGAATTGGGTTGCGATTGCGTATGGGGTTAGTGCGCCCAGTTTAGAGAGTTCACCGTTGAACTTGGGGTCGTCAAAGTTAGGAAGCGTGATTCCCCCTACGGTCTTCTTCTCAGCCATCGTCTTACCTTTCGACTTCTTCGCAGCCTCAGGCTTCTTCGTTGCGGCTTCGTCTTGCTGGGTCTGCTGTTTTTCCATTTGAGCTAAGCTCTTCTTTTTTGCCCCACCCAATAGAAAATCACTCCCACGGGCTATATTCCAGCCAAATAAAAGCCTTGGTCTTGAAGTTGACATATTTCAGGAAAAACCGTTGCGTTGCGGGCAGGTGATCGCTCAGCGTCTCGCTAAGGTGCACGGCCCAGAGAGTCACGAATGAGCAAACCACGGGTAGTCAGTGTGCCGGCCTCATGCGTAATCCCATGGCGGCGCCTCTTGGATTGGGGGAGGCGTAGATCGCCCTTCCTATGATGAGGTACGTAGCCCCTGCGTCGACGGCTATCTGTGCATCCCCACCCTGAGCCCCCACCCCAGGGCTGTAGATGGGCAGCTTTGAACCAATCAGCTGCCTGACTGAGGAGATGATCTGCGGTTTTGTTGCCCCGACTATGACACCATTGGCTTTCCATTCTATGGCTAGATTCGCTAAGATCTCGAATACAGGCCTGCCACCATTGCCTTGTTCAGCCCTGAGGGAGTAGAACGCCTCGGCGCCTGGGTTACTCATGTACGTGAGCAGGAGAACGCCTTTCTGGCGGGATTCTGCAGCCTCGAAGACCTTGTCCAGTCCATCTTTCCAGCCCGCAACGGGGCTTGCGATAATTGCGTCGAAACCTGCGTCGAAGTAAGTCCGCGCCATGAACTCATTGGTATGGCCGACATCGTTCAACTTGGCATCCATAATGGTAGCTATGCCTAGGTCGCTTGCGGGTTTAAGAATCGAGTCCGCGACCGCACGCAACCCAAGGCCCAGTATTAGTTGGCGGTTGATCTTGATCGCACAAATGAGGTCCTTCACGCTTTGGACCACCTCCATGCTCTTATTTAGCAACCTTGATGGGTCCGAGTCCTCCAAGTCTAGCGCAAGGACGGTTCGACTTTGATTTCTGGCAGAAGCGGTCAGTATCTTCTCTTGAAACGACACCGGGAAGCCTCGCTGAGGAAAGAGGCTGCGCTTAAAAAAATTAGGTTGAGTTCAGCTTGATGCTCTTCAACGGCCTAGTTCAGACTGTGGGCGGTGGAGTGGAGGCAAGTAATCTTTCGACCAATTACTTTGGGAAGATCGGCATGTCCGCTACGTCTATGATCTTGGCGTAGAAGTATTTTGCATCGCTTGTGTTGTTTACGTACTCAACTTTCTCTCCGGCGGGTTTGACGGCTATGTATTTCACGAACCCCTCTGGGGGCGGTTCCTTCATTGAGACGTAGAAGAAGACTGGCAGCGCATCGGCCTCGTAGTAGTGTTCGAACGGTATGCAGGTGCCGACGATATGGTCCTTTCCGCGCTTGAAATGCCAGAGCGGAAATAGCGTGCCCTCCCTGAGGGAAAGCGGGAGCAAGATTCGGGCGATCGATTTCACGCCCTCAACTTCTGCGAGCATGGGTTCTGGTAGTGGCGGGAACTTGCCGTCCAAGGCTTGGGAGAAGGCGTCGGGTATGTGTTTCAGTTCGACGAAGGACGCGTACCTGTAGCGTGTATCTCCCGCGTCGTCCGTGAACATCCATTCCTCACCCTTGACCGAGTCGCTTCGGTAGGCGAGGAAAGGCTTGGGAGGAGCAGCGGATTCGGTGTACGCCAGGATCGGAAGATCGCCCTCCCAATACATGTACGCTGTGAATAGGCCAACAATATGCTTCCCTCCGTGCTTGAAGTACCAAAGTATCTGAGACCCTTCAGTCAACCCCAGGGCCAACCTCGAGAAGGATAGCATGTCGTTGACGTGAACGGGAACGGGCGGCTTCACTGACTCCACAAACAACACCGGTTTGCGTAACCTCAAAGCTCAAGAATAATTAAGGTTCCGACTATCCCAGAGAAGGGGCTTTCACTGCATTGGGTAATAGTGAGCTATCCGTCCCGCGGGGGAGGGCGGCTCTATGCCGGAAAAGGATGCGGTCTCATCACCTAAACAGATCTTCGTCCTCGGGTCTGATTAGTTCCTTAGCCGACCCCTCGCCGGGAACACCTTCGTACCCTCGGATCAGGGCGACAGGAACGGCGTCGCTTTTCCCCATCACAAGTTCTGCGGCCGAGGCCAATTCGTCCGCTGCGGCCATCTGCGTCACGTTAAGAACATATCCGAACATGTCTTTCTGTCCGCGATAGTCAATTACAGGCCGCAATCCGTCCACGCCTATAGCTACGTTAACCTGTCCAATCCGCCATGCGCGACCGAACGTGTCGGAGATGATTACGCCCACATCGACCCCTGTCAGCAGTCGAATTCTATCCCTTATCGACCGTGCTGATTGATCCGCGTCAACCGGCAATACTGTAATGGAGTCCGGATCCTCCACATTGGACTTATCGATCCCTGCGTTCGCGCAAACGAAACCGTGCCTAGTCTCAACGATCAGGTGGGCGCCCTTTCTGCGTATTATCTTTCTGCTCTGCTGCAGGATCGCTTCGACATGCCGCGGGTCCTTTCCGCTTTCCTTCGCGATCTCTTGGGCGATTGCGGAGGGGGTGACAGTTTTGAGGTGAACCGTTCCACCTTCCGCTTTCGAGACAATCTTTTGAGCGACGACGATCACGTCTCCTCTCTCAATCGTCACGTTCTCCTCCTTCGCGGCTTTCACGATACATTCCCCTACATCGTCGCCTTCCTTGATCAGCGGAATGCTCGGTAGGCCAAAGATCTGGATCACTCATGGTCACCCAGAGAAAAACGATTCAAGTTTCTTAACGCCGGCGAGGTCCTCCCATTCGAGTCCCAATGCATCAAGGACCTGTTCGAATGTGCCACGAATGTACTCGATGTACTTCTCGCTGTCAACTTCCTCCAGCTTCGCCAACTGAACTGGCTTCACGCTAGGTTCACCACGGACCTTGACGAATGAGACGACGTCGCCAGGCTTCATCTCCGTCCCTGCCTGCTGCAACTGCCTCGCAGCTTTCACATGCTGCGGAGTGGTTTTCGTGTAGTGTTCGGGCATGCGACTCATCATCATTGAGAACGCCAACTCGTCCAAGCTGAATTGCTTGTTTCGCAGCTTGACGTAGCAGTCCTTGACGACCTCTGTCAGCTTTGCCTTCGCCGCCTCGATATCTTCCGGCGATTTTACCTCGCTTAGTATCGAAACCATTTGAAGGAACGCGGCGTGCAGAAACCCTGGGATGTGCCGCTTCTTTCCAGTTAATCCCTTAATGTCAACCTTGCCGTCGGGCATTACGCCGAAGTAGTTCTTCTTCCTTGAGCTTAGGGCGAGGTAACGATAATTCTTGTCAACTTCCAGCTCCATCTTCAGTTGACTGCTCGACCACTCGATTAACTTGTTGAGCGCCGCTGCATCACGGGAACCAAGGAAGATCGAATCCGTATCACCATAGAACACCTCGAGATTAAGGTCCTGCGCCTTCTGAAGCGCCTGAGTAATCACATGCCGCCCAATCGCCGCGGTAGCCTCGGCCACCGGCGGACAATACAAAGCAAAATTCTCAGCCCCGAAAACTCCGTAACTCTGACCTATCCATCCACACTTGCCGTTCCTCCCCGCGTAGATTGTGTGGTTGTCTCTTGCGGTTATGCAGAAAACCTGTGTGTCTCTGACCTGCTGGATTTTGAAGTGCTCCTCCTCTAGTACGTGATGCTCTCGTCCATACAATCTCACTCTGTAAATGATTCCTCCACGTGGAAGCCTCTTCGGGGTAATGCCGCACTCTATTCCCAACGTGAAGGCGAGGTGTTGAAAGTCGGAAGCTAGTCGCTGAGAACTCGTTGAGTAGACTCCCCTTCGGACGTTTCCATGGCCAAGCATCATGCTATCGAGCAGCGATCGCCGCATCTCAATCGGGGCCCGGAAAACAAATAGTGGCAGGCGCTTCAGGTGGCTGCGGGTACCGCATTCTTCTCGTAGGAACTCTGCTAGGACGCGTGAAGTGAACGTTATGCCACCCCGCCAGACTCGAGGCCTAAGCTGGAGATTCCTGATTGTCGAAGCGACTAGCGACCTGTTTCTTCTCTGTGTGGGTTTCTGAGAGATCGTTATTCTAGCCAGCCTGGATCCACGGCTGTTGCTCCCGTTCTGAAGACTCCCTCCCGATACGTACCAACCAATTAGTTCGAAGAGGGGTCTAATCTCGAAGGTCCATGGGGAGAGGCCGTCGTCGCTTTCGGAGTTATTCATCCCGACCGAGGAATGGTAATCGTTCTCAAATGCTTCAGGAAACTTCGAAACAGAGTCGATTGGGATACGATCCTTGAGGCTTATTGGAGTGAATGTGCCGCCATCATTCGCCGTTTGAATGGCTGGGTGACGGAATAGGCTTTGTCTTCCATGTACGCTCGCTTGCTCTAGCGCTCTAATTTTCATGAAACGAGTGTAAGCACGACCTAGGCGCCAAGCTCGCCTTCCGAGGTAGAGTTCATGGTTACCGGTCACACTCCAGTCTACGAATCTATTTCGAATCTGAACAAGCGGACCCTTGTAGGAGTAGTGCTGGCATTCGACGATAGGTTTGACTTCAACGATGCGGGAGTTCTCGTTCAGCGTGTACACCTCGTCACCGACTTCCAGCTCTGTGATCAGGCGCAGTCCGCGGGGCGTGAGTACATGAGTGTCCCCGGTGAAGCATGCGTTGAGTGTGACTTTCGTTGCATCGGATACGGCTTTGTACCAATGTTGCGCGGCTTCGGGGAGGGTTCGGTCTTTGGCTGCTACTTTGTAACGGTTTACTCTGAGGTCTCTTAGTGATCCGATCAGGAGGCTCTCCAACCCACGCTTTCGCTTGCATACCCAGTGTGGTGTCCCGGGAACCAAGTTACTGCGGCAAACCTGATCGTTGTGTACGCAACGAACCGTCTCATAGCCTAGATTCCAGACCTTCATGATTGATGGGTATAGGGACGCGAAATCTAAAACGGCCACGTTGAAGTGAACGCCTGGCTTGGGTTCAACGACTATAGCACCTTTGTACTTCTTACCCTTGATAACTGCCTCCGTTGCGGTGCGGCCCTTAACCTCCAGTATTTCGTCTTTCCGCGGTATCAGATAACCAAGCTTCCGGTGGTGACAGAACATGATACTCCGTATCCAACCCGAAACACCTTGCCTAGACACATCATCCATCGTCATGTAACTTATCCGCGACAACGCAGTCATTAGCTTCATTACCAAGTCGTCATCGAACGAAGTCAGCCTAAGCACGATCTCCGAATCCCGGTAACAATAAGCGGCCAAATCGGTGTACGGTGCTTGGGAGACGGACTCTATCTCGATCTTGCCTGTGTTGATTAACGCCTCCCCAACGGCGTCGAGCGTGTTCTCCCTATACTTTTGCCCAAAGGCGTAGATCTGAATCGACCGGTTGAAGAAGAACTTGTAGAGGTCCAGGTGAACTCCGTACTTGAGGAAAGCAACGTCGCGCCCAAGTTCGATGGGAATTTCCTCGTTCCTGAACCCCAGCCTCTGGGCTCGGTGGTACAGGTACTTCAGGTCGAAGTCGTCGCCGTTGAAAGTCACAACGATCGGATAATCGAGGAGGAATTCGAACAGTGCCGCCAACAGTTCTTCTTCGCTATCATAAAACTCCAAGTCCAGGTTTGGCGGTGTCAAAGCTCCACCTTCGGCTACGCCCTCTCTTCTGAGTAGCAGGGCTCGATTCACGCCGTCCGACGCGGCAATGCTTGCACATATCACGCGTTGTTCGGCAAGCTCTGGGTCGGGGACTCTCGTCTCGACGTCCTGCATAACTTCAATGTCGATGGCCGCCCTGCGATATTGCGGGACCGGGCATTCTAACAGCCTCAACCATTCCCGTGCTAGATCCCTGTATTCTTCTGAGTCATTACGGAATAAGTCATCAATATCTTTCGATGCTTGCGCGGGCAATCGATATTCGACGGGGCACAGCCGTTTCTCTTTCACCTCATACATCATGCCGGGCTCGATGCCGCGATCGTAAATGTAGTTCTCGACATACTTGATGTCCCCCTCCCACGCAGTAATGGCATCTCTTATCGACCCGGTGGGTTTCCCACCGATGGTAAGGGGATCCTTCGCAACGATTTTTGTAACCCTTATTGTCTCGCCACGCAGTGCATCGAACTTCTCGCACTCCTCGAAATGGTCAAACCCAAAGTTCTGGGCGACATTGGGATTCTTCTGGAGTTCTGGGATGGATTGTTTACTGAAACAGTAGGGCTTGTGGCCAGAGTCATCATACCAGAAGTATATCTTGTGTGTATTGGGGTCGTATAGGCGCAGAAAACATTTCCTAGACTCACCTTCGTAACCTATCGAGACGAGGTATGAAGGCGGTACGGTTGAGGCAGTGGAAGGCCGGAAAATGTGACGCTTCGGTTTCGAAGGAGGCACAACGGGTTGCTGGGAGCGAGGCGTTTGCTCAGCAAAGAAGCTTTCAAGGGTCCGAGCCGTTTGCCAAGCCTCCGAACAAGACGGCTAGGACGCCGGCTTCCTACTAAATAAATGCGCAGTAGAACTCCAAGGTGAGGAATTGAGTATTCGTTGAGCAAAGACTCCCTGGCGGTTGCAATCGAGGCGCTGAGCTGGATGGCGTACACCGGGATCGGTGAACGAACTGCGCTTCTAAAAGCATCTCATCAAATGAACATTACAGAAGGAAGCGCCCTCCGACAAGCCCACAAATGGATCATGGAGACAAGCAGGTTCCAAAACAGCCTCGACTGGTTCATATCACAGAACGTACCCCCCCAGAGGCTGGAAAAATTACCCCACGGAATTAGGAGCCTATTCAGAATTATCGCGTATGTCAAACTCATCGAATCCAGACCTCTCCCTGACCTGGAACGAATCGTCGGCTGGGCCCGTCAAACGATTGGTTGGCAGGATATGCGCCGTTATGAGGAGGATCTCGCGAGACTCGTCTCCTGCAAGCGATACCCCTCCACCAGATCTTTGCCTGAACTCGAGAGACTGGCCCTTGAAACATGCCACCCCGTTTGGTACGTGCAACGTGTAACCCTCGCCTTTGGAAGACCCGCCGGCCTAAGGATTCTGAGTCGCGACCTCTCACCAGTTCTGACCTTCGCCAGAATAAACAGGCTCAGGACCGAAAGCGAGTCTTCGGTGAAGGAAATTCAGGCCTCAAGTGTGGGGAACGTTGATGATGTGCTCGTTTTCGACAAGGCAACCAGCGTGGCTGAACGAGGAAATCTCGCTTCCGCCGGTAAAATCGTTATTCAGGACCTTGGAAGCATAATCGCCGGCCTTGTCGCGTCACCTAAACCGGGCCAAATTGTACTAGACGTATGTGCCTCTCCCGGCAACAAGACCAGCCATTTAGCGGCTCAAATGCATAATGACGGAGAGATCTACTCAATCGAAATTTCAGCGAGTCGGTCATCCCAATGGATGAAGGAAATGAGTCGAACCGGGTGCTCGATCGCCACGCTGATCCGTGGAGATGCTGCGAATCTGCCAGTTCGGAGCGGAGTAGATCTTGCGCTTGTGGACCCGCCCTGTTCAAACTCAGGCGTTTTCGCAAGGAACCCGGCCAGCAAATGGCGCGTTACGGCGGCGCGTGCGAAGGAACTTGTTGGGTTGCAAGCGAGGATCCTTCAGGCCGCTTCTGAAAGGGTGGTGGAAGGGGGTACGTTGGTGTACTGCACATGCAGCATTCTGCCGGAGGAAGACGAAATCATCATTGAAACATTCCTCAAGAAAAACACTGAATTCAACCTTGTTCCGCAGCATCCATACTTAGGCTGCCCCGGATTACGTGGGCTAACGAGTTGCCAGAGGTTCTGGCCGCATCTGCATAATTGCAATGGTTACTTCATAGCCAAGATGCGTAAAGGCTAGCTACCGACGCCTAGATTTCTCCACCTGAGCAATGACCTCGAAAATAATACGTGCAGCCGCGACGGAAGTTACCCCGTCGTCATAGTTAGGGCAGACCTCGACCAAGTCGAAACCCATCATTTTTTCGTTCGCAACGGCCATAGATAAGGTGATCAATTCATCCGGCGTGAGTCCGTTGAACTCCGGGTTTGCTACTCCAGGTGCAAAGCCTGGATCTAGGGCGTCCGAGTCTATGGTCAAATAGGTGTGTTGAAACTTCTTCGTGAATGCGGCTACACGTTGGGTCGCCTCGACAAGGCCTTGTGCCCGAAGATCCCAAGGAGTCAGCGTCTGGACGTGACGCTCTTTGATGAAATCGACTTCTTCCTTGCAAAGCGCACGCACTCCCAGTACGAATACATTGTCGGGTCCGACCTTATCGGTTATTCTGCGGAGCACCGTTGCGTGAGATAATGGTCCTCCACCGTACTCGTTCCTTAGGTCACCGTGGGCGTCGAAACTGATCACCCCAACCCCGCTGGGCAGGCTTCGAACGGCGCCCAACGTCATTGTGTGCTCTCCCCCGATAAGCACGGGGATCTTGCGAGCTTCAACAATTTCTTTCGTGACGGCTTCGACTCTGGACAATGTTTGGGACACGTCATCAACGATGTGGATATCACCTGCGTCATGGATGGGTACCTGTTCGATATCCACACCGGTTCGAAGGCTGAAGGTCTCGATGTTGAGTGAAGCCTCGCGGATGCTGTGCGGTGCAAACCGAGAGCCGGCACGGTAGCTGCTCGTGTGGTCGTATGGAGCTCCAAACACTACGTACCGTGACTCCGCGAGTGGTTTCGAGAATCCGGAAAAATCGTGGGTCTGAGATACGTGAAAACTAAGGTTCTCCAACTTTGGGTGCCTCCTGGTTCTGATGGTAAAGCTTTATGGCACCTCTTTCTTCAGGCGTATTAAGGCCTCCCAAAAGGCGAGGGAAACAATGACTGAATCATTCACAGAACGCACTGCGGGAATCTGGATACCTACGGTCTTCTATGGCGTCGGTGGACTCTATATTCTTGCTTTCTGGGCGGTGTTCAGCCTTTCGGCTTATCACCTTCTTGCCCTCGGCATTGCCTCTATCTTGGTCGCGGTTCTTCTGTTCAACCTGTCCAAGTGGGCTTATTGGATTGGTCTATTCACGTTTCCACTACTGATTGTAGAATTCGTGTATGCGTTGATGTTCTCTGTGAATATCGCAGGTTGGTACCCAACCGCCCAGGTTGCCGCTTTCAACGCCTCCATGGTCATCTACCTAGTGCTGCTCTGCTTCTCGTTTCTGCTACTCCTTGATCGGCGCAACACGCTGAGGAGCGACAAATTCATGGACAAGCTGGGCAGTTCAGTCTCGCCACGGCAGAAGGAAGACGAGAAGGACCAGCCGAAGGCCGATTAGGCGTCTTTTACATTTCGGACGAGCCCGAGTTTGGGCGTGCGATAGAAGTAAGAGGTCTTTGAAAAGAGCCCTTCAATTACGGCCCTCGTGTTACTGAGTAATAGTCCGTAGACGATCGCTCCGAGGTACCCCAGGTGCGCTATTCGCCTCAACTTGGAGAATCCGACATGCGGCAATTCGGAAACCGTAATTCCCGAAGCGACTAGCGGTGCACTGTATATGACCACGGATAGGAGAAACGTTAGAAGTGCGACCTGGTACCTCCAGAATCCTAGCAACCAGAAAGACGGCGGAAATATCGAATAGTAGAGCAGCCCGACGACGATCGCGATTATGGTCAGGGGACACATAAAGTAAGTTCCGAGATGGAGAAGAGCTTCGATCTTCTGAAAGAAGTTCAACTCCTTACTCCTAACAATTGATCGCCCGTGCTTCCTCAAACACTCAGAGAAACCTTTGGCCCACCGAAACTGCTGATGCCTCAGGTTGTTGAAACTTGCCGGAATCTCACCCGGACAGACGACCGTGGGCACGTACACGTAACGCCAACCCTTCAAATGAAGACGAATAGAGAGATCCAGGTCTTCGGCCGATGTCTCAGGGCTCCATCCGCCAACTCCTTCTATCGCTTCCCTCCTGAAAATTCCGCAGGTTCCGCTGAAGTGCGCGAGGAGGTTGCCCACGTACCGTGCCCTTTGGTCGACGAAAGCGTAGACATCGATTGCGAGCGAAAGAGCTTTGGCGATCCACGAGAACTGACCGTCGAGGTAGCTCCACCGAGATTGTACGAACGCCACTTTATCGCTCACGTAAATGTAAGGAACCATTCTTCTTAGGAAGTCGTGCGGTGGGACGTAATCCGCGTCGAAGAGAGCGATTATTTCGCTCTGCGATCTTTGCATGGCAACTTGAAGAGCACCGGCCTTGAAACCCGTGCGGTCTTGTCTATGAATGACGTCAACTAGGCCGGGGTATTTGGCTTGAAATTCTTTAGCGACATTTGTTGTGCCGTCGGTAGAGTCGTCGATGACTACTATTCCCAGTTTGTCTTTCGGATAATCTAACCCAACGCAGGCAGTGAGGAGCCGGCGCGCCACCCTCTCCTCGTTGAAGAGAGGCAGGTGAATAGAGACGCTGGGCCACGTGTCTACAGTAGGCGGGTTAGCAATCTTGTTTCTTCCGCGAATCGAGAGGAAACTCATGACCCAGACGTTGAATGCATAAATAGAGATGAGGCCGGTAACCAATGCCACAAGAAATAGCACTACCTGCTGGAGGTTTGTCAGGTTTCCCGGCAGCAATTGAATTGACAACCCCTGAGCCCAGCAATTCAGCCTAAAGCCGGTTCGTGTATAAGCCTTTTCTGCGAACACAACTTATGGTTGAATCCATCGTCAACGGTGAGTAGAGCTGGCCCGGAAATCATTAGGTAAAATCGTAGGAATCGCAGGCGTTTTGCTCCTGGTAGCCGCCGTATTCATAATCGTCTATTACGCCGTAACGAACCCCGTTGAAGGATCGTTTGGCGAACGGTACGTGACAACAGTAATTTCCCCTCCTTACCCGCTTAACGAAGTTACGACGTTCAAACCCGTGACGCTGATAACCTACTTCATCTTCTGCGGAACGGTTTTGACCCTTGAAGCCTACAAGGCACGCATCAAGTTTGGTACGCGCGTCCTACGGGCTATCTTGATAACAGCGTCTTTCGCTGCTGGTTACGAATTTCTCTGGAATATGTTCGCATGGTTTACAAGCTGGTTGAGGAACGGGGGGAACTTAGACCTCATCGCGAATACGTTCCACAATCACATGTATCTTCCAGTTAACTTCAACTTTGCCACGAAGATATCATTCTTGGTCTTCGCGCTCTGTCTCTATGTGTGGCATTCCCTCGGTAGCGTTGACGCTACGAATAAGCGCCCTCCATAGGCTTAACACTAGGACCGTTTCGCGGTACCGCTCGCGGTTAGCTCTGGGACAGAATGGGCCGGCCTCGCTTTCTCGACGTAGCATCTGCTGCAAGATGTGAGCGATCGACGCCCTCTCGACTTTACTTGAATCAATTGGAATCCGCAGTTTGGGCAAAGCTTCGCGAGGAGGTTTAGTGAGCCGAGTTGTGGAAGAGGGAGGGTATAGTTGCAATTGTTCTTCCATTTTCCTGAGCAGCCTATGAAACGTTTCTTTGTGTGAGGGTTCTTCGCGATCTTGAGTCTTGAGCCGCAATGGGGGCACGGAGTGAGGAGGCTTGTTGATTCTTCCCTCATCTCCGTCAGTAGAGCAGTCAGCTCTCGTCCAATCTCTTTTTCCTGCCCCTTGAGGGCCTCGATTATCGGCTTCAGATAATCTAGGGTCTGTGAAACAACGTGTTCGCGTGTCTCAGACCCTCGTTCTATTTCCTCGATCTTGGTTTCAAGTTCGCGTGTAAAGGTGACGTCGACTACCTTGGGGCAGTGGTTGATGAGTATTTCGATGATGCGGGAACCTAGTGGGGTCGAGCTGATCTGTTGGCCAGTGGCGTATCCGCGTTTGTAGAGTGTATCGACAATTTCTGCTCGTGTTGCTTTCGTTCCAATATCCATGTCCTCCATCTTCCGGAGGAGACTGCTGGGGTTATAATGGGGTGGGGGTTGAGTGAATTTCTCTTCAGACTGAATATCCCGGACATGGACTGGTTGCCCCACCTTTAGAGGCGGTAGGATGATGTCATCGAACCTTGCATACGGCTTGTATATTGTGGTCCATGCCCTCTCGACGAGTCTCGACCCGCGGAGAAGAAAGTAATGGTCTGCCACATTGATAGTTGCCTTATCGCTTCGTCTTACGGCGGCTCGGCCGAATGATGAGAGGAACCGTCGGACCACTAGGTCGTAGAGCCTCTCTTCTCGCCTGTCCAGCCGTCGTCTCGGGAGAGTGCCGGTGGGGTAGACGGCGGGGTGCGCCGGATCATCTTTCTTGCCCTCGTTCGGGACTAACTTCCCCATCGCAAGCAAATCGGCTGCGACAGTTCTATAGTTGTTCTGCTTTCCTAGGCTTCTCACAATCTTCTCGTATCCTATGGAATGCGGAAGTTTCTGGCTTGAAGTTCTAGGATAGGAAATAAGTTGGTCCAGGTAGAGCCGCTCTGCGATTCCGAGGGAAATTCTTGGGGACAACCCGAGGTGCCTGAACGCTTCAGCCTGCAACGTAGGCAGATCAAAAGGAGTCGGAGGAGCTAGATCATAGTTAGTAGAGTCCAATGTTTCGACTACGCCCGACTTTCCGGCACAAGCCTGAACAACTTCCTGAGCATCGCCCTCTCTCTCCAACCTGTCGTCTTCATAGTTAGCGGCTACAACTCGTCCATCCACTTCGACCTTTACGCTGAGGGCCCAGTAAGGCGTGGGTACGAAAGCTTCTATCTCCCTCTGCCTCTCAACGAGAAATCGTAGCGTGGGGCCTTGCACGCGTCCCGTGCTCAATGTGGCATATCGTCCGCTGAACTTCAAAGCGGATTGCGTCAAGGCTCGTGAGAGGTTTATTCCAAACAGCCAATCCACTTCGTGCCGGCACATTCCTGCGAACACCAGGGGAAAGTTCAAGCTCGGAAGGGCGTTCGCGTACGCATCTCTAAGTTCGGTTTCTGTGAGAGTGGAGAATTTCATTCTCTGCGCTCTCTGGTCTGCGCCTCGGCAGGCATATTTCAGGACCATGTATCCAATCAAGGATCCTTCAAGATCAAAGTCGCATGCGTCAATAAACCGGTCTGCTTGCTCCGAGACTTTACTGATTGCCTCAAGCCATTTCTTCTGGCGTTCCTGGCCTCGTTGTACAAGGTGTTTTGGCTTCCACGTGAATTCCCATATTGGATATTGGGATTGGGCGTGAGTTTGCTTCGCCGCTACTCCGTACAAATGGCCTAACGCTGAGCATACTAGTATGCGTCGGGCATTGTCGTGCGCCTCGAAAAACGGGACGCCGTCGACGACAATTCTCTTTGGCGAATCGTTATGGCTTAAAGCCTCTGCGACGTGCAAAGCCGCGTCGGGTTTCTCGGTGACAATAAGCGTCGTCGCCAACTAAGCGGCTCCAAGTGATTTTCTTTGCATGTAAGCAATTACACTCTTGACTGCAATGCCCGTCTCTTCAAGACGGACCAAGTGGTCGAAATAATCATGTCTAGTTACGTGCCGGCCAAAGGCTCTTTGCCACACTTCGTAGCCCTTTTCAATGTTCTTCATTGCCTCCCAATGCAGGCTGCAGAGCTCTGACTCAGTTACTCTCGGCCTTCGACAGACGGGACACTCAGCAATCATTGGGTTAACCGTCAAAGCTCAAACGCGATGCTAAGGCGTTTGGAGGTTCTTAGGGGTTACAGTCACGTTCCAGTATACTTCTTACCTAATTCTCTTGAGGCGTTTCGCTGGACGGGCAAATACCCATGCGAAGAAAACAAGGGCCGCACAGGCAAGGACTTGAGTCACGGCATATTGCCAGATAGGATCCAAAGTGAGAATAGGCATCTCGACCTTCTCAAGCCAGTTTCCAAACCCTTGCAGTGGAGCGATCAAGTGGCTCGCCTCACTCAAATGAGACCAAAACCAGCCAGAACCTAACAGGTAGGGAAGATATAGGAAGCAAACGAAAGCAGTCAAGGATATCGTAGCCACCCTCAGCAACCGAAAGCGGGCCATCGGGTCGGCGTCCGGGCCGAGCCATCGCGGGAAGATCCTCGTGAACACGTCGCTCCATACGGCTAATGCCACGATTAATACTCCGAGTACAGGAAGCCATTGCAGTTGTAGACTGAATCCCCCAATCATGAGTCCGTTGGTCATGGCCTCAAAGCCGTGAGTCATCACGTAAAAGACAAGAAGCAGGTCGAGCAGTACCACGACGACCGTCCAACCCAAGACGGATGATACCCGTGTAGTGTTAATCGAAACCAAAGTCGAGCGTCCCAGTCTTCATTGTTATTTGGCGAGTTCGCTAGGCTACGCGACGGGCCTATAAAGAATATCTAAACCTGCCGCACAATAGGGTTGATTGCGAATTGGCTAGTTTGAAAGTCGAGATGATCGGTCGCGGCACTTGGTTAGACATGGTCGCACGCCGGGTAGTTGAGCGTGAGGATAAGCTGGGGCGGCGTGTGGATTTGCTTCGAACCGAAAGTGGTCTGGGAGCGTCAGGTATTCCGCACATAGGCAGCCTGGGCGACGTGATCAGGGCCTACGGCGTGAAACTTGCATTGGAAGTTCAAGGTCGGAAAGCTGAGTTTATCGCTTATTCAGATGATCTTGACGGCTTGAGAAAAGTTCCCGAAGGAATGCCTGAGTCACTCAAGGCCTTTATTGGGCAACCGGTCTCTTCGGTTCCCGATCCATACAATTGCCACGAAAGCTTCGCCCTTCACATCAACTCGTTGCTTAGGGATGCCATGGATAAATGCGCAGTGCATTACGTCTTCCATTCCGCAACCGAAGACTACCGCAAAGGGGTTCTGACCGAGCAAGTCCGGAAGCTGCTCCTATCGGCTGAAAGAGTCGGGCAGATAGTGAAGGAGGAAGTGGGACAGGAGAAGTTCACAACCGCACTTCCATATTTCCCAATATGCGGTTCCTGCGGACGCATATACACAACAAAGGCCAGCGCGTTCGATCCGAAGACAGACAAACTCACGTACTCGTGCGAAGGGATATCGGAACTCAAAGGACAGCAAGTTTCTGGCTGCGGCTACAAAGGCGAAGTAGACATTCGCGAAGGGAGAGGAAAACTGCCTTGGAAAGGAGAATTTGCCGCAAGATGGACGGCACTCGGCATCAACTTTGAGGCCTACGGAAAGGATATAGCCGATTCAGTCCGCGTCAACGACCGCATTTGCGAGGAAGTACTGGACTATCCACCGCCTTACCATGTACGCTACGAACTGTTCCTAGATAAGGTTGGAAAGAAGATTTCAAAGTCAAAATCCGCCCTGGACGTGATAACACCCCAAACATGGTTCAAGTACGCACCAGCACCCTCGCTCGTGCTTCTCATGTTCAAGCGAATAACAGGCGCGCGGAACGTCGGAGTCGAAGACATCCCGACTTTCGTAAATGAACTTAACCGGCTCGAGGCAGTCTACTTCGGACTCAAGAGAATCAACGAGGAGAAAGAGACGGCGAAACTGAAAGGGCTCTACGAATACTCCTATTTCTTGAAACCACCGTCTAAGCCGACAAATCACGTTCCTTACAATCTGCTTGTCTACCTAGTGACGGTATCGCCGGCCGACAAGCGGAGTGAATACATCGAAAGTAAGTTGCGCGAATACGGCTACATTAAGGACAGCATTACGCCGAGTATCCAGCAGGAAATCAATTACGCAATAAATTGGGCGAATGATTTCCACGAGATTCCAGAAACCACGATTGAAATTAGCGCCCCCCAGAAGTTAGCAATAGAGGACCTAATCACAGCCGTAAGAAAGGAGACAGATGAACGAACCCTTCAGAACACGGTCTTTAACCTCGCCAAGAAATACGCCATCGAACCACCTGACTTCTTCAGGCTACTGTACACGATCCTTCTGGGATCTCCACGCGGCCCGAGGCTCGGCCCTTACATAAAGGCGATGGGAAGTGAAAACGTAGCCCGCGCGCTAGAAAGGGCAATAGGAGCCCAAACCCCGTGAACTGGCTCAACTCCCGAGGCCCTAAGAATTCTTTAACCTGAACAAACCATGTGCGCATGGGCCCGTAGTCTAGTCTGGATCAGGACGGTGTGGGACCCGTTTCTCCCGTACGCCTGCGGAGCCGCAAATCCGGGGTTCAAATCCCCGCGGGCCCGCCAATTTCATTAAAGCCAGTTTGAGCGAGAACTCAGATTCGTGGTGGAAGTTTTCGTGACTTGATCTTGTCAGTTCAATGATAACCCTTCGAATGGATGAATATCAACGAGGATTACTCGGGACAGTTCCTTTAAGGCGATGGAGGAACTCCTCGCCGACTTCCTTTGACCGCATATGATGTAGTTGTCGTGGGCGCTGGGCACAACGGCTTGGCTTCAGCTTGTATCCTAGCTCGACGCGGCCTGAAAGTTCTCGTACTCGAGAGGAGGGACATTGTAGGCGGCATGTGTGTTACCGAAGAAATTTTCAAGAATTTCAAGTACGACACCGGGGCCGTCTTTCCATATTGGATAAAACAATCGGTAGTCGACGAATTTCAGCTCACTAAGCGAGGATTGGAGTTTATCGACACCGGCGGCATAACATACACCGCAATATTTCCGGACGGCAACTATCTCACGTTCTACGAGGACGTGATGAAGACCGCGGAGGAGATCAAGAGATTCTCTCAGAGAGACGCTCAAGCATACGTGGACCTAGTTGCGTTCTGGAAGAAATTCAAGCCGATTGTCGACACACTTATGGTCACATTACCGCCATTAGATTTGATCAACGAATTCTCCAAACCTCTCCCGGTAAAGCTGGCCGTTCGCAAAATGCTTGGAAAGCTACCGCCGGGCTTTGATAGCTTCCTAGAACTCATGAAAGACTCCGCCAACCTTGAAGCGATGGCAGAGTTTCTGTTCAAATCAACCGGCACTATGCTCAATGAGCTTTTCGAGTCGGAATACGTTAGAACCGCATTGCTTCCGGAGTCCCTTGAAGTGTCCCTGTCCGGACCATCCTCGGCTCCCATGAGCGCGCTTGTCTGGCGGATAATGATGAAGGAGCGAACTGGTCGGGTTAAGGGTGGTATGGGAAATTTCACGTTAGCATTGAGGAGAGCGGCAGAGGAGGCTGGTGCGCAGGTTAGGACGAGTGCCGAAGTGGAGAAGATCGCAGTCCACGACGGCACGGCTCACGGAATAAAGCTGAAGGGCGGAGAGGAAATCGTGGCAAGGATCATCGCCTCGAACGCCGATCCCCATAGGACGCTCCTCGGTTTGGCGGGCGAGGACTGTCTAGAAGCGAACGCGGTTCAGAAGATTCGAAGATACAAGCTTGTGGCATCTGGCCTACGTCTCAACTTTGCTGTTTCCAAAAGACCTGCTTTTCGGATTCCGGACGACAGACGGGTGGGTGCGGTGATGTTTTGTCCGTCGTTCGACTATGCGGAGAAGGCTTTCGCCGAGGCTACGATGGGAGATCCTCCTAAGAGGCCACTTCTCTTACTCGACGTTCCCACGATCACGGATACCACTTTGGCTCCGCCCGGAGCACACATTCTTCAATCTTGGGTTAATCCGACTGTCTATGCGCCTAAACAGGGAAGTTGGGACACGATTAAGGAAAGCTACCTTGACAACCTTGTTGATTTGATTGATGAGTTCACGCCAGGCTTCAAGGGGTCGATCCTGCACAAGTATATCATGACCCCCGTGGATTTTGAACGCAGATTCTACGGAACTGGAGGAGATGTTGAACACGGTGACTTCTCTTGGTATCAGCAACTATGGTTCCGGCCAATGCTAGGATGCCACGAAGGCCGAACCCCAATTCGGAATCTCTACATCGTCGGATCGGGCATCCACCCCGGCGGAGGAGTGCGCGCACTGCCAGGAATGATAGCAGCAAGAACGATTCTGGACGACCTGCGAACCGGCAAAGCAGCATAGCTGCTAGGCCCTTGATTACAACCGTCTTGGCGACACGGTCCCCGAGCCGTTGTTTCTTTTCCGATCCGGATATGAGAATGATGCCAACGATGTAAAAAAGGCAAAACATCGATTATTCGTACCAAGTTGCGTAGAAGCGCGGGTAAGAAGCCGCACACCTTCACACTTGGTTCCGAGTATGATGCTCATGTTCATTGATGATCGCATAGCTGAGTCGAAATCGCTTATCTTATGAGAGATGAGCATGACTCCGACTTCTTCCTGAGGAGCCTAACTACTCTGTCCAGGAAGTTTGCAGCGTCTTTCGGCACATCTTTAGAGGTCCATAGATGCGCCTCTTCGATGACCCGGAACAGGCTAAGATCTTGCGAATCTTCTTGTGTCTGAAAGTATTCGAGGATTTAGTCTTTCTCTGGCTGCGAACCGCACACAGGACATATCTCACTAATCGGATTGGGTTTCCTCAATCTTGCGCCTGTCCGCCGACCACAAGACCGAATCCTCCATCAAACTGCACTGTCCACGGTCAACGACGGCATCTGTCCAAAAATGCGGGTCTCGTTAGGGCTTGCCTTAGATAACACAAAGAACGTGGTGGTAAACAATAGCTCTCCTATGAGTTGCAAAGAAAGGAATGATTGATGGAAAACTCAAAAAACATAATGCGTCCAACTGCCGAAGGATTAAGTGAACTAAATACAAGTATAATTGTTCATCCAAAATTGAAACATTATGGACTTAGGACTACTAAACTTGATTCTATGGTCGACTGGTACCATACCGTTTTGGGTATGACTGTTAATCATCGCTCAGCAGTTCCAGCAGGAACTCAGAACGGAGCGCCTTTTTCAGCAATGGCTTTTGTTAGTAATGATGAGGCTGACCATCGTATCGTCTTTTTTGAAATTCCTGAAAGTACGAACAATCCAGAACAAAACCGACTTCCTGGACTTCAACATGTTGCATTCGAATACCATAATCTCGATGAACTTTTAGGCACTTATGTTCGGCTCAAGAACTTGGGTATCTTGCCTGTTTGGGTAGTTGATCAGGGTGTGGGGATGTGTTTTTACTATGAGGACCCTGACCAGAATATTGTAGAATTAAACGTCAATAACTATGGTAATGATTGGACAGCAACAGAACATCTAAAGAATTCACCGTCTAGGGAACCTGCAGATATTGATCCAGAAAAGCTGATCGATGCACACAAAAAAGGTGCGTCTCTTTGGGAGTTACACGAGCGTGTCTTAGCTCGAGAGTTCACACCAGAAAAATCATTGGATTTTGAATGAGTGGGAGCAACGCTAGTTGGCTTGAACGATATGTCGGGTCGAAATCAAGACGGCCCAGCGAGGAATCTCAGGATCTCCATTGTCGTCACCCTCGCGGCTTTGACAGTGCAGGGATGGACCGGCGACTCGGTCAACCTGTTCAGTCAGTTTCCGAACTCCACGGTGCAACATTCGTTCACCGGCCTCTGGTCGGCTCTTTCCACTGGTGGGCCTATAGCCACCTATCATGGGATTGAAGGATTGGCGCTCGTTGCGCTATCCTTCCTGACGCTGCTGCTCTCATTCAAGTCGTCCAAATCCAAGTCAGTCCGCATTACATCAGTCCTCGCCACCATAGCAATAGTCTCAGCTGCGATAGGCGGCGTGCTGTTCGTATTCTCCGGTTTTCAGGACAATGGAGTCTCTTCGCAAATGGGTGCAAGCTTCATTGCAACATATGCTCTGTACTTCATAGAATTCTACTACACAAAGCCCTCCAAACTAAGCCGGGTTTGAAAAACATTGGAAACAGAACCGGTTGAGGTCACGTTGATACACAACTCATTTAGACCTAGAGCATTGACTTCCGGTTGGTCTTTGACCTGTACAACAAGCTAAGCCCCAAGTGCTCTTCGATGTCAAGCGTTTGATCGGCTGACCATTAGGCTAACTTGGCTCTCCATCCAATCGTATACATGTACTAGCTGCTCCACGATATTCATCCGTACGGTTCGCACGCCAGGTTGATTCTCAACCGATTTTCGAATCTCTGCTCCTTCGGTTACGTTAGCGCATGCGATTCCGTATACCGAATGCGTCCTCGATTCTGTGTTCCGAAACCTCATGATAGGATCGAAATTGCTGGTAATCAATTTGTCTATAGCATGCTTCTTCGAAATGTCAGACTCCACGATTAACTGACACGGCACACCCTTTATTTTCTTCAGATTGATAACAGGAAGTAGAAAGAAAGCATAAGATCCCATCATGTCCTTAACCCTCCTCTTTACAGTCCTAGTTGAAACCCCAAGTCTATCTGCCAAGTCCGAAAGCTTCCCCTCAGGATTCTTCATCAGCCCCTCTATGATCTCCCAATCAAGTTTGGTTAGTTTCCGGCTAACTCCGGGGAATTCCGTCTGCCAGGACGTTATTACTCTCCCGTTGCAGGACGAAGCTATAGCTTGCGCAATCTGTTCCCGTGGGTAGTCGTGAAACAGGTAGACCGACACGCGCATCCCGTAGAATTCACTGATGATCACCACTCCGTCAGTATGCTGTAAACGAAGCATAGCTCTCTCGTAGGTAGGTTGATCGTCGAATTCCATGAGCAAGGCAGAGGTCCTGCGACCGATGAGCACGGGATTTGGAATTAATCTCCATCTCAGCAGGAAGCCTTGTCGCTTCATGCGACGCAGTCTGAGGCGGACGGTTTCCTCATCGACTGCCAATTTCTTCGCGATGGCTGTGTATGACTTCCTAACGTTCCATTCGAATGGAGAGCCAACCGTCTCTCTAATTATACTGAAGTCTACGCTGTCCGGCGACCACAAGATCCTACTCGCCCATCAAAGCGCCCTTGCTCCATCAACGAAGATGATTGTCCAAAACTGCGAATCACGTTAGGGCTGCCCTTAGATAACAACGATCATCAATCCTTGTCAGGGTTGACACAATTGGTGTCTATAAAGGCGATTCGGGAGCTGACCGCGCACGTTGATAGGTTGATGGCGACTCACGCTACTGGCAGAAACCTGCCTCCGATCGGGATCTCAAGGGAAAATGATCGACGATTCTCGGGAGCAAGGTGGCAATAGTGACAGGTACCTGCCAAAGCATCGGCGCATCTGTCGCAAGCACAATCGCCGAGGCCAGTGCGAGAGAAATCCCCGCCGGCTCGCCAACGGTACTGACGCGCCTAGAGTTTTTTAATGGGCACGCCGCCGTGTGATTCGATTCAGATGGATTCACGTGTTCGCACTCTTGCATTTGCGGTTCTTCTGATCGGCCTTTCCGCGATCGTACTGATTCAGACTTTTCAGGCTTCTGTGGCCTCAACAGGTGAGGGACTGAGGGCAGTCTCTATCTTCCCGAAGTCCTTAGTGCCGCTTCAAAGTGCTAATTCCACCACCTCAAGCCAATCCGTTTCCGGCAACAGCACTATGCAGAACGCCAACGCAACGACTTCCAGTCAGGCTATGTCTGCCAATAGTACTTCGGTCGCGAATAGCACGACTACTCAGCCAACTTCGTCTTTACAGTCATCTGCGACTGTGAATGAAGCCACCGCTGTAAGCCAATTACAGTATCAGATGAGCAGCCTGAACGACCAGTTAGTGGCAATGAGCTCAAGCATGAGTTCAGTCAATCAACAGACAGGGACGAATACACTTATCGCGGAGGCTGGGCTAATAATTGGTATTCTCGCTCTCGTCGCCGCCATCGCGGTGGCTCGACGTGCCGATGCCTTGTACCGAGACGCCTCTCAGTCTCAAACTGCTCCGAGCGCTCCGCCGGGAAAGTAAACTTCCGCCTAAGCTTTTCCACTCTTTCCACCCTCGTTTAACGGTGCGACTTGCGTCAATGCGTCCGACGCCCATTGAGTCGTAGAATCATTGCAGGCACAATCGCCCTCGCGACTTTGTCGCTGATAGCCCTTCTTCCTTCCGCCGCTTATGCCGCGGACGTCCAATCGTGTCAGATCTTGGGTTGGTCTCCGAGTTATCCTAACTCAGTGAGTCCGGGACAAACGATACAGGTAGTATCGACGATTAATGCGGCGTGTAGCCAATGGCGTACCTACTACTCTGCCAGGGTTGATCTGGTAGACCGCTCAACCAACCGGTTATTCTCGACGAGTGTGTTTCAGATTGGCTGGCAACCTGACGTAAACGCAACAATTTCGAACTCCGCGACAGCACCACAGACTCCGGGTGAGTGGAAGTTACAATTGAACTTGTACATCTTTGAGGAAGCGAGCATGGTTGGCTCCCCATTCAAGAATACATTCAACATCAACGTTGCAGACCCAAACGCTTCAACCCAACAGAGTGCGACCTCCGTAGCCGCGGCAATAGTTCAGCAGCAACCGGCGTCCAATGCGACTGCAACGACCCAAGCAGTATCTCAAAGCACCGCCGCAGCCATCAGCTCCGACACAACAACAAGCGAGACAGCCTATATCGCAATAGGCTTGGCAATCACCGCATTACTCGGGCTAGTGGTCTTGGGAATGACTAGCAAACAGCGAACCCAGGGAATGACAGCCGAGAAACAGGCGAGCAATGCCGGCTAGTGGTTCGAGGATAATTTTGCCTGCTCGAAACTCTAACACACTTTTAAGAGTTGGTAACGTGGTATTACGTCTGACACATCGAAAGTCGTACGATTCTTTAAGCACAACCTTGCTGACTCAAAAGCATGTGAGTCGAGATGAATTGTTTCGATGAATTGGATGAAATCATATCCCTAGGCGCGTACCGAAAGGAGACATCGAAACTACAGAAATTCCTACGCCTGCTAGGCTAAACCATTCGGCACGCAGGAGCAGACGCGGCTGGCGCGCTAGGGTTAGCGACGCTTTTACACGAAGATAGTTCGCGCTTAAGTGCGTAAGTAGTTTTGGCCCGGCTTTCGTCCCAAGTCAAAACGTTTCTCGGCGTTCCTTCGGACTCTTATCCTTGGAATCGGAGAATGCCGTTCGCGACCCTGGACTTTCGGCGTCTGAGAACGGACTTTACCTGCTTTGGTTAACGATCCGTGAGTTGGCAACTTTCACATCTCTTCCTGGTAGAGATCGCTAGCGCCCCTAACCTATTTAGCCTTTGCACCATCCTCCCTTCATCTAATGGCTTCGACCGAACACGGCCAAACCCGCCTCGCACTCGATCGCTCACACCCGTGAACATCGTTCTCGTGCGGTCTCGCCGGTCGGACAAAAGCTTCGTTGCACCTTCTTGCGACCATTTCGCCAACTGTTATATCGAGTGCGGATTCGGATGTGTGTGTCAGGGTTTGAGTTTTGGGGCGTTGCTCTTTCTTTAATTGTATCTCTCCCACAAACTGGAAATGTTCCGAGTGCGGACGCGGGTTCTGTTTCTTTCATGCGACGACCCATGGGCATGAGCTCCGGAAGGTTCCGGAACAGGTAATCGCTGTGAGCGCCTAGTCTCGGGCTCACGCCTTCAGTATCGGCGACGAGCTAGGCAACGGCGAGTTGATCAGTGAAAAAGTACCGCGTAGCGCCGAGCGTCTGGATCTCGAGTGGCCGTACATTAATGACTAGTGGGAAGTTTGCCACGATATCCCCAATGACGAGACAACGTCGGGGTGGTAGGTCACGCACGACCATTCGGATTGTGTCGGCGTCGACCTTTGCGACTTTGGATACGACCTCAAGGTCGTGCTCGTTACTGAAGTTGAATAGGAACACGTTGTCTGCCTGCCGGTAGATGCTTGTTTGAATCGTATCGGGTTGATTGGTTACGAAGGTTGTGAAGAGGCCTAGGTGGCGCATTCTTGTGACTACGTCGTCCCAATAGGTTTCCCGGAGGTAGAGGTGTGCTTCTTCAGCGAAGAGGAAGAGGGCTCTGAGTTTTTGTGTTGAGAGGAGGTCGGTTAGTTTGCTGATGAGTAACTCCACGACGATTCGTCGCAGGGCGGCGTGTTGGTTCTTCATGTTTACGATTAATGCACAACCATTTGAGTGGTTTCGCAGGAGATCTTCTAAGCTAAGGGCGGTGTGCGGGTCGTCTGTGAATATCCCGGAGTCCTCCAGTGTGTTGAACCTCGCGTGAAGGGCATCCTTGATACTCTCGTGACAGTCTGCGTTTGCAATCGCCGCCCCGAGGCCGTTCATGGTGAGCTGATTTTGCTCTTCGAGTTCGTGCCAGATTCGGCTGAACACCCGCGCGGAATTTTCGGGTAGTTGGAGTGCGTAGGTTAATGTGCCCAGTAGAGTGCCCAGCCCTACCTGTGCGAGGCTAAACCTGAGATTCAGGCCGGGGATAAGCGAGATGATTCTTGGTGAATGATGCATCTCACGCCCGTCCGTTGAGCGGCCAAGGTTCACGTATTCTCCGTTCACATCGAAGACCACGACAGGTGCGCCTTCACGCACGAGGCTAGTTACGAGCAGTTTGGTGAGATGTGACTTTCCCGTCCCTTTGCGCCCCGTGACTATGTTTAGTCTGCCGTCGAGTTCGGCGAGGTCCGGGGTCACGTGTGGAAAACGACTTGTCGAACCAATTTCAAAGGCGTGCCGTTTTGAGAATGATTCAAAGAGCAACCTGGACGGCATGGGTTCGACGATGGAGGCGTTTCTGGAGGGTAGCCAAGCAACATCTTTACTCACATGCCCATTTTCAATTGCTCCCCTTATCTTCGCAACGAGGAGCCTCGTGTCCTTCAGTATTCGGATTTGTGATGAGACATTTAGCGGGTCGACGTCTTCGCCGGTTAGGGAGGCTTCGGAGATGCCGTCACGAAGGAGATCTTCGAGTATTCCAGGAATGTTCGCGTATTGAATGTCGATTATCTGTATGATGAGGGAACGTGCTTTGATTCTGTCGGTTACGAGTAGGTAATCGCCTTTTTCGGCTTCCTCTTCCGGAAAACAGAGAAGCTGCAGATCGTCGGCTTCCTTTTTCAGGATCTTCAATGCAGCGCCTCCCAACGGGTGCCGAACGGCCCGAATAATGAATGGCGTAGGGTCAGCCTTGGTGTCATCTCGAGACCAAACTGGGATTCCGCGAAGGCCTGCATAGCGAGAACATCCGTAGCGGTGAAGGTTGAGAGGATGTGGGCCATCCTGAGGGTTTCCGGGTAACCCTGGTCAACAATGTCCGTTCCCGCAAGTTGTGCGAATTCGCTGACGGCGGCGGTGGATGGGATGTGCCTGTCGATGTCGATTCTGAAGGGGAAGCCGGCTCTTGCGAGTTTCGCGACGAACACTCTGCCTAAGAACTGTACCGGGTAGGTTGGAAACTGTTCGGTGATTTCTGTATCGACGTCAATTAGGCATGGGCGTGATTCATTTTCCAGAAGCTTGGTCAAGGCCTCGTTCCTGATTCGAAGCTTGGTTTTCTTAGATATGGCGATCGTCACGCTTCCAGATCGATGCGCAGCTTCCAAGATGTGTTCGAGTTCTCGGGATGGGTTGTCTGGAGTCCCGGCCGTCAGCGAACCATCGATTAGCACGAACGCTTCCTTCAATGAAGAGCTAGCACCGAATTGCAGCCAGCGTTCGAGTAAGTTGCGAACTCGTTTGAGGAGGCTGTCGATGTTTGGTTCTCCCGAGAATGATGGCAGGCCCAGATTTTGAAGGCACTTTGAAGCAATGGGAGTGTTGTAGCCAAGTGAAAATACGAAGGGGCCGTATCGATGGTAGCAGTAACTTCTGGATTCGAGTGTAACGACTGCGCCGCGAAGCGCGCAGAGGATACCGTCATCCAGCTCGCCTAGCTTTATCGTGGAAGTATCGATCGCCACCACGGGCCTTTCGGTCGGGGTTGATTCAATTAGTTCGACGTGGTCGTGGGGTGTTCCTTCGATATTCATAACGGCCCCATCTGCGCCGTCGAATTGTGTCGTTCCGAAGTCTGGGTCGAATGTGGGGATGGTGGAGAGTTGGCTTCCACGGAGCCCCTCCATCGATTCGCGGCAGAATTCTATGAACCCTCGCGGTATTGCGGGGGCGTGGTCCTCCGGTAAGAGAAAGTTACTTATCTTCTGTTGCGTAGTTGTAGTCTGCTGGGTGTGGCGGCTCATTTCGATCTCACTCCCTTAGCGGCTGATTCCCCAATCTCCCGCTGCCGCCGCACCCTTTCTAATTGTGCGGCCATGTTGCTTGAGGCTCCAGCTGCTAGGTTGTACCCCCATTGTTAGTGTCCATTAGAGAGCGTTCGAGCTCCATCAGCCCTTTCGATGTTATCCGATACATGCCGCGGTCTGCTCGATCTATCAGGCCTAGCCTCTGAATTTGAACGAGGACGTTTCTGATCGTTTTGGGGGCTCTGCCAACTCCCGTTGAGATCTCCTCTATGCTCAACGAATCTGATGCGCGTTTGCCCATTTTGTTTGCTAGCTGTGCCATGAAAAGGAGAACGGCTATCGCCTTCTCCGCGGGCAGGTTTATTCGGGTCAGGAGAAGCTGACCTGTGTTCGTCATCCTTGCAAATGCGCTAACCTTGTCCGCCAACCCCGCTAAGTCGGGTATGTAGACCAGTTTCCGGGCTACGTCGTAGGCGGGGACGGCTTGAATAAGGAACTGCATGACCTGAGGAATGATCTCTTCGACTGTGCCGGCGCCTTCGTAATGCATTTCGCCGACATCTATCTGAATTTTCACTTGTAACGTTTGGGTTTCTGTCAAATCACTCATCTCTATGTTCGGGCCTTAAGTTTCGCGAGCACCTGGTCTTGAAACACATGCAACCCTAACGTCGTTGCTCGATACTCGCCCTTCCCTCTTCTCTCTGCGAGGCTTTCTCCGCAAAGCTCGCTGAGTCTGCCCGCGACCGTTCCGGCGCTCTTCTTGGTTGCCGTGATTAAGTCCGCGGACTGGACTAGGTCCTTCTCGGATTTGCCCAGCAGGTGGGCGATCTGAGCTTTTGCCAAATGCAGTAGGAGGAGTTCACGGTCCGCCAACATATCAGTAGGTACGGTTACGACAACTCCTTCGGGGGTTACGGCGAGGATCCCCTCGCATGCTTTAGCTAGCGTGCTGATGTCGACTGATAAGGCCAAACGGGATGCGAGTTCAAGTTGTGGGACGACGCTGTTGAGGAAAACAAGGACTTCTTGGGCGACCTGCTCCGGCGGACCTGTAACCCTCTTCTCTAGGCTGCCGTATCTTAGCGTGACTTCCAGGCCGTTTGGTAGGCTTCTTAATTCCTGTTGGCCTTCTGGCAAGTTACTTTCACTTCAGTTTCAGGCGGATACAGTATAAAAAGTTTGAAGTGATGCGTGAGCCTGCTAGGTGTTACTTTACGCCAATCTAATTGCGAGTGCGACTACGAGCAGATTTGCGTCAGAATTGATAGTTCTGCTAGGTGTTACTTATACTCGGCTCAAAGGTCCATTCAAGTGCGGCGGCTCGGAAAATGGAAGACCTTAAAGCCTTTCACGGATGCATACCGTGCAGTTTGGACTATAATCAACTAAAACGCCTGTTGCTCCGCACAATTGCCGAGTCTGGACCAACAGATAGCGTTGCCCTGGTTCAGAAACTTAGTTCGGTTGGCGAAAGGTTCGAGATTCACGCGGTGCGAATGGCGTTGGTTAGGTACTATCGTCAGGGTTTGCTGAAGCGGGAGCGGGCCGGAGGCCAATTCAAATACAGCCTCTCTAGCCGAGGAACGGCACGTCTTCGCTGGTTGGAAGGGCAAACGACGCGCTCGGAATCGAGCTAGCCAGAGTTTCGCCTGTCAGCTGACCTTTTAGTACTAATTATCCTTAAAGCATGGTAGAGTGCTAATAGGAATTTTAGGTCTTCGCTACGGACCTGCAGGCCGGACTTTAGGCAGTACTTCCTGACTGATCCACTGTATTCCGGCGCCGGAAAGCGAGTAACGGCCTTGTTCGGCTATGAGTTTGCCTTCCTTCCGTAACTCGCTAACCCTCGCACGAACCACGTTATCCTTCACGGCCTTCCAGCTAGTCTGGAGTAACGAAATCAGCCTCGCGTCCTCGACTGGTGTCGGGTTGCTGCCATACAGTATTAGGCCGATAGCTTCTTTCGCGGAGATCTTATCGAACGGTATAGTGAAATGCAATTTCCCTTCAGGCGTAGTCTCCAAAATCCCCGTGAGCTCATCCCCCGACACGAACATTTGACCGGACTGGTCTACGGCGCTCTGCGAGCCCATGGAGCCCGAGGGCTGAGATTGCATTAGTTCCTCAAATTTTCCCTTAACGTAATCGTATTCACCCTCGAGTTCAACTTCGAAGTTGCCGCGGCGCAACCTGAACCTCAACGTCTTCTGTGACAAGATGAACCGCAGTAACCTGTCCCGGACTGTTATTTCATACTTCCTAGTTAGTTTAGGATCCCCAACATTTCTTAGGAGTCAACGCTATCCTACCGACCATCTGAATTACAAAGTGAACGAACATTAATCCACCAAGGGTGGAGACAATGCCACGGTACCAACAATACTTGGTAGTTTCAGGCCCGCGGAACCATCAACACTTGTTAATACCGGAAACCCAAAACGAAGCATCGAATCCACCGAGAGTGGGGAAACACCGTAATCGAAAACCCGCTAAACTACGCCCCGCCAAAACCCCACGAAACCCGAGCCCAAATCCTGATAAAAGTCCGCGTTTGCTAGGCAGATCCACTGAGAGGATACGGGTTGTTGCACCCGAAAGCGACGAGAGCAGGAGAGAAGCCCTTATCGCTGGAACCCATATTTCCTATGTTTCCTAGCGAAGGACAGGAGTATATCCCTCGATATGAGTTACCGACGAGTTCAATGAATCCGTACTTGGCTTATCAGATAGTTCATGATGAATTGATGCTTGACGGAAACGCTAGGCTGAATCTTGCAACATTCGTCACTACATGGATGGAGCCGCAAGCTAAACTCCTCTATTCGGAGACTTACGACAAGAACATGATCGATAAGGACGAGTACCCGTCGACCGCTGAGATTGAGATGCGCTGCTCCAACATGCTTGCTCGTTTGTACCACGCCCCTGGCGCGATACAGGCGACCGGCTGCTCCACGACCGGTTCAAGTGAGGCAGCTATGCTTGGAGGGCTTGCGCTTAAACGGCGTTGGCAGCATAAGCGTAAGGCAGCAGGAAAACCGGCCGACAAACCGAATATGGTTATGGGCATCAACGTTCAGGTGTGTTGGGAAAAATTCTGCAATTACTGGGACGTTGAGATGCGCGTCGTCCCTATGGAGGGCAACCGCTTCCATCTCACCGGCGAAGAGGCGGTAAAGCTTTGCGACGAAAATACAATAGGTGTAGTCGGGGTCTTAGGTTCGACGTTCGACGGCTCATACGAACCAATAAAGCAGATCTGCGGAGCCCTTGATGTATTCCAGAAGAAGACTGGGATCGACATACCCGTGCATGTTGATGCTGCATCCGGTGGCATGATCGCGCCCTTCCTCGACAAAGACCTCGAATGGGACTTCAGACTCCCAAGAGTAGCGTCCATCAACACATCGGGTCACAAGTACGGATTAGTGTACCCCGGCGTCGGCTGGGTCATATGGCGTGACGCGAAAGCGTTACCGGAGGATTTGATCTTCTACGTCAACTATCTAGGAGGGAACATGCCAACGTTCGCTCTCAACTTCTCCCGGCCGGGAGCTCAGATTGCGCTGCAATACTACAACTTCCTTCGTCTCGGGTTCGACGGCTATACGAAAATCCAACAATACGCGCGTGACGTGGCCACCTATCTTTCAGGGGAACTTGAGAAGCTAGGAATGTTTGAACTCATCACGAAAGGGGACGAATTACCCGTATTCGCATTCAAGTTAAAGGCGAACGTTAAGAATTACACTGTGTTCGATGTCTCCCACGTGTTACGTACGCGAGGATGGCTCATGCCTGCGTACACGTTTCCGAAGAATCGCACAGATCTCGCCGTGCTGCGAATCGTGGTAAGACGTGGTTTCACACACGATCTCGCTGACATGTTGATCGCGGACATAAAACGCATACTTCCCTATCTTGAGAAACAACCAGCGCCAGTTCATGATGCTAAATCGGTCAAAACATTCCATCATTGATGAGTATGACGGTGAATTTACAAGCGAGCGGCCGAAATAATAATGACACCTTGAAAGAAGCAAAACTACGATCCCCGTAGCTTTCTAGCTTCCCTAAAGGGTTGGACTAGAAGTATGGGAATTGGACATTTCTCTCGTTTTCCATCCGCCACAAAGTCGACAGAGGTGGGTGGTGGTGCGCACACTTTTGACGGTGAACGACGGTCCGGATTACGACACGCCCGCACCATTGAGCCCACCAAGAGTGAAATCGCAGCATTCGATTTAAGAAGATGCGAAAGCCTGCCTCGGTGTTGAGGTTGCTAACAGGTGGTAGATAACCCGGAGACAACTTGGTCGATCATCAAACTTGATCTTTCCAGGATGCCTTGGCGCGATTTCGTGCTGGGCATGTTGGTTCCCCTTCTCCTCGTGGAATTCGTGTCAACGCCATCCGTCCCTCTGCTGGGCGTGTACTGCTGCCTTGCCTGGCTCGTACTGGTTATTGTAGTACTTCGCATCCTAACCCATACCCTCCCTATCTTCCCCATTATCACCATCATCGTCACCGCGACCACTGTGGCGGGGCATTATCTGACCCCCGTCAATCTCGCTTTCGCGCTGATACCTTCGCTTAACGCCACCATCATAGGTCTGATTTTCGTCGGCTCGATGTTGAGGCCGCGCCCATTTATCATGTCACTGGTAGGCAAGGGGACCATAGAACGCACGGAAAGAAAGTTCGGGAAGAGCAAGTTCTTCTACAAAGCATGGTTTGACGTCAACATAATCTGGGGGATGTTCTATATGATCCAAGGCGTGATAATCAGCTACGCGATGATATTGAATATGGAATTAGGCAACGTCATAGATCTACTTTTTAGCTGGCCTTCCGTTCTAGTGCTCCTCTTCATAAGCGTAGATTACCCGCGGCGTTATTGGAAGAAACATTGGGAGACGATGAAAGAGGAAATCGAGGCAGCCGAGCTATACGAAAAGGACCACCAGGCAAGTCAACCAGTAATTCCCGCCAGCAACTCCCACCCACCTAGAAATTTGTGAAAAACGCTATTGCTCGCCGTCGTATCTAATGGTGCAGTCGTCATTCGAACCATCGTTTTTGGTGTGTATGCGCACCATCATACCATACACAGTGAGACAATTGTTCAAATTACGATGAATCACCATAGATACACACCAGACAGGAAAAACAGAAAGGAACATAAAGTAATCATGACTGTGAACCGGCGGAGACATTGACGCAGGCAATTAGGAGCGGTATACCGAGGGCAAGGATCGAATCACTAACAGACCTCATTTTTGGACTTGCGTTATCAATAGGAGCAGTTTCCCTGCTCAGCACACCACCTTTGAGTCCGGCAGACGTGATGACCGACCTTGTGAGGTTTGGTTTCAGTTTTCTAATTCTGATCTCAATCTGGTTTCGGTACACGAACATAATGTCAGTACACCCAGTCGAGACCACTGCAACAATCTTTCTGAACGCCGTTCTGCTCTTCCTTGTGTCAGTAGAGCCGTATCTTCTCAGCCTCCTGCAATTTGGCTCGTTCGAGGCATCTAGAGCTGCTGTTTTGAACTTCGCTTCGGTAGCCTACGCGCTTGACCTTGCTGGACTTACCTTGATAATGGGTCTTTTCGCTCATCAGCTGACAATTGGAGAGCGAAGGCTGGTTAGTCCCGAACTTGTGGGCAGGTATCGTCGTATCAGGAATTTGGAATATTCTGTCGCAGCTCTGTTCGCAGTGACGGCACTTCCTCCTTTCTGGTCGTGGCAGATTATCGGGACACCAGCGCGCTTCTATCTTTGGTATGCTATTTTGGTTTTCGGGTGGATAAGTCGCCTTAGTGAGATGTCCAAAAGAGTAAGTTCCTAGCGACTCAAGCTCAGCTGTGTGTGTGCCATTAGTGGTGCGCACACACCTATGAGAAAATTCTTTACGCTGCTATGCCTCGGTACGAGTTAAGCGTGATGTTTGGCACACACCGTATTCGCCCATCCGTGGGCATTATGCGTACGCAACCAGGCTGCTCCAATCAC
>Ga0326727_10000544_pt1 | contig 154722 bp, 138 predicted proteins | sample MB2enrmetagenome_FD_207643 | JGI IMG/M metagenome (GOLD analysis project Ga0326727, IMG submission 207643) | Lab enriched peat soil microbial communities from McLean, Ithaca, NY, United States - MB29MY | ecosystem: Environmental > Terrestrial > Soil > Wetlands > Peat | place: USA: New York... | reverse complement strand
CATCAAGAGGGTAGGTCTACACTACATCGGTATTCCAGAAAACGCCGCTTGAGAAGAAAGGACTTCCCTCCAACAGACGGCTTAAAATAGCCTGAAACTACCGATGTAGTGACGAACTTGGGTTAGTCCTCGAGTTTGCAGGAGGGCGGGTTCGACCGGCGGCGGCAGACCCCTCCTGCCTGCTGAGTCGGGGTAGATAGCGATATGGCCGTTATCACTCCCAATCACACTGGTAGCCACATCTGGCCAGTGTTCCGTCGTGCCGGATTGAAAATAAATGGGTTAGTTGCCGTATAGGGCCCCCGATGAGAATTTTGTTCTCGTTATGTGGCATTGGGCGGGACGCCGTCCGTTACCCGACCGGCTGTGAGGAGGCTCCTGTACGCGTGCGCCATCGCCATTCTGACTTCACGGACCTGAAGGGGCCGCTTCTGACTCCCTCGACTCCCATATCCCGGCAGCGATATCAAGGCGAAGCCTTTACGAAGCCTTGGCTAGTCAGCAAAAAATGCGCGGATCAAATGATCCGGCGACCCCATTGCCTGCCGGCGAAATGGTCCCACCCCAACGCCTCGAGGGGCGTGCCATTGAGTGCAACTCCTGGCTTCCCGCGCCGCATCGTGCCGATCCGCGTCAGGGGCAACCCTTCGAATTCCATCGGCACGTCCACGCGCGCAGGCACCGTGAAGAGCAGCTCGTAATCTTCGCCGCCGTGCAGAGCCTGCTCCAGAGTTGCGCCCGCATAGACCGGCGGAATCCCGATTTCCGCGCGCAGTCCCGACGCCTCGCACAAGCGCCCGAGATCGAGCGACAGGCCGTCGCTCAAGTCCATGGCCGCGGTGGCACGAAGTTGCTCGCGGATGAAGCGGCCAAGCGCCAGACGCGGGTCGGGACGCAAATGCCGCTTCCAGGCCTTGCCGAAGCCCTTCGTAAGGCCCATCGAGGAACCGCCCAGAGTACCCGATACGTAGATGGAGTTGCCGGCACGCGCACCGTCGCGGCGGAGCGCGCGGCCGCGTGGGAGCGCGCCGCACACCACGATGTCGCACGCCGTTTTTCCGGCGCGCGCCAGGTCGCCGCCGGCGAGCGCCGTTTTTTCCCGGCGGGCCAGGCGCAGCAGCCCGCGATAGAATCCACCTACCCAGCGCGGGTCCGCCCATTCGGCCACGGCCAGCGACACCAAGCAGAAGCGCGGCTCTCCACCCATGGCGGCAATGTCGCTGAGTCCGCGCGCCAGGCATTTCCAGCCCACATCTTCGGCCCGGTGGGTGGAGCGGCGAAAATGAACGTCCTCGATCAGAAGATCGGTTGTGAAGAGAAGATCTTCAGTGCTGCCGCGGGGGCGGTAAATGGAGCAGTCGTCCCCGATGCCCAGCACGAAGGACGACGAGGCAAGCGTAGGGGCCGCCCACCGGCCGATCCTCCGCACCAGGTCCACCTCGCTCTTCTCCCGCCGGCTGCCCTTGACCATGTTACCCGCCATCTGAGAGAATACCCTACGAATTGAAATGGTTGTTTGGCCGTGCCTCGGAAGTCCTTTGCAAGCCCCGCAGTCCCATCCTTGTCCAGGAAGTCCCACCGCAAGACAAACAACAATCAGGAGAATTGGTACGTGAAGGAAAAAGGAACTGTGAAATGGTTTAATGCCGCCAAGGGCTATGGATTTATCCAGAGGTCGAGCGGCGACGATGTGTTCGTACACTTTTCGGCGATCCAGGCCAACGGATACCGCACCCTGGATGAAGGCTCGGAGGTGGAGTTCGAGGTGAAGCAGGGGCCCAAGGGACTGCAGGCCGAGAACGTTGCCCGCGTCTGACGGTAATTCCAAATACAAAATCGAACAGCGGGCCCCTTCGGGGGCCCATTGTTTGTGTGGAACGGCCGCCCGTTAGTTAACCTTCCCATCACGAATCGGACAAGCCCGCAAGCCGCGTGCGCTATGATGGCTAAAGCGCTCCATGCCTGTTTCCAGCCAAGCCGGTGCCGATGAAACTTCCCTTGTCGCGCAGTCCCGCGAAGGCGATACTGCGGCGTTCGGGGAATTGGTGCGGCGCTACGAAGGCAAGATTTTCCGCCTGGCGCAGCACGTAACGCAAAACCGCGAAGATGCCGAGGACGTGCTCCAGGAAACTTTTATGAAGGCCTACGAGCACCTCGATCAGTTCCAGGGAAACTCGAAATTCTACACCTGGATCGTGCGGATCGCGGTAAATCAGGCGCTCATGAAACTGCGGCGCCGAAAGACCGACAAGTCGGTTTCGCTCGACGAAACCATCGACACGGGCGAAGATACCATGGTACGGGAGATTGCCGCCTGGGACGAAGATCCCGAGCAGCGGTTTTCCCGCGATGAACTCGGCGGCATCCTGGATACGGCGGTTCAGAGTCTGGAACCGCCCTATCGCTCGGTTTTCGTGCTGCGGGACATCGACGAACTTTCTACCGAGGAAACGGCGGAAGCGCTGGGCCTTTCCGTACCGGCGGTAAAGAGCCGGCTGCTGCGGGCCCGTTTACAATTGCGCGAGAAACTGACCCGTTACTTCAAGCGCAAGGGGGACGACGCTTTTGCTTACATGTAAAGACTTTCTTCACGAATTAAGCGATTACCTGGACGAATGCGCCGATACGGAACTGCGCTCCAAGCTGGAAGAGCACATCGCCGAGTGCCCCAATTGTTGGGTGATCGCGGACACCACCAAGAAGACCATCCAGATTTATAGGGGAATGGAGCCGTATCCCATCCCCCGCGAAGTGGAGGCGCGCCTGATGAAGGCGCTCGAGAGGAAAATGGCGGCGGGGAGAACGTAGAAAGGCTAATAGCCATTAGCCCTTGGCCGTTAGCTGACTCCGTGCGGTTCGCAATCGCGATCTACGAGATTGGCTTCCTCGGCAGTTTCGGACTCATTGGACCGTGCGCCGCGCGGTGAAGGGCGGGCTAAAGCCTGGCTAAAGCCCACCCCGCCCAAGACGTCTTGATCCTGTAGTGGAGCGGGCTTCAGCCCGCCAGGACCGCGCACCGCGCGGCACCCTGGCGAAAGCTGAAAGCTCTCTTTAAACGAATCCTCTCCTACGCGGAATCAGGTAGTGAGAGGATAAAACCATGAATCAGATCGTAGCCGGCCTGCTATTGGGGCTGGTGCTTGGTGCGATTGACGGCGCTACGGCGTGGTTCTACCCGGAAGCGCGTTCCATGATGGGCAGCATCATGATGGGGTCGTCGGTAAAGGGCATGGTGGTGGGCCTGCTTTGCGGCTGGTTTGCCCGCAAAGTACACTCCACCACGTTGGGCATCCTGGTGGGCTCGGCGCTCGGGCTCCTGTTCGCCTTTCTGGTCGCGGCCACCGACACGGTAAACGGCGAACATCCCTATTTACAGATTATGCTGCCCGGCTTCGTAGTCGGCGCTATTGTGGGGTTCCTGACGCAGAGAATCGGGAGCAGCAAAGCGGCTGTCATCTGAGCTGACAGCCATCACTTCCCCGTCTTGCACTCCGCGGCGTCTCTATTCTTCGGATCCTTGCAGTCGGCCGCCGTCTTCCCCGCTGGAGTCTCCTGCAGATTCGCGTCGGGAATCGAGAGATCCTTGGGGATATCGTAGGTGATCTCGGAATCGGCGCTGTACTTCTTGTAGTGGAGGAAGTCCAACAGATTTTTCGAGAAAGCCTCCTCGCCCTCCATTACCATTTCGCCCCGGTAGGGCAACAGGTACTGATGGCCGCCGATATCGGCGTAATCGTAATCCAGCCGCTCCTGCGCGTGCCGCACCGGGAAATCCGGCGGGATATCCTGGGCCACTTCGAGCAGCCGGGTCACTTTGTGGGTCTCTTTATCGATGAACACCTCGCCGGAATATCCGGCAACGATTTCCAGCTTGAGATCTTTCACGCCAATGGTGAACGTGGAGTTCACCTGCGCCACGCGGAAGCTGAACACCATGGTGAGGCGTCCGCGCAGGGTGGCCCAGCGCGCCCATTCGAAGCGCGCCTGTGCGCGCCGCGCAAAGAGATCGCGCAGCATGGTGCCGAAATCGCCGCTCGAAGTGCTGCCATTCAGATTCTCGTACGACGTGAGCGTGGGCCGGCTGTTGACCAGGATGGGCTTCTTTAATTCCTTGTGCTCGAAGTAGCTCAGCCGGTTGGTGACAGTGTCGGATTCCTGGTAGGATGGCTCGCTGCCCGCGCGCCCTCCATAGCGGCCGCCGGGCCGCGGCGCGATCAGTCGATGCTCCACTTCTGTGCAGATAAAATCGGGCAGGTTATTGTCGTAATTCGCCACGTACTCGCGGACATCGTCAAGGATCGCGCCCTGTTCCAGCGACGAAGGCGGCGGAATCGGCTCGTCCGGCAGCACCTGCTTCACCGCGGAGGCGCTCAGGGTTTGCGAATCCACCCGAAGTTTCTCCAGCGCCCTACGGGTTAACGGGCCGAGATCCAACGCTTCCAGGTCTTCGATCACGCGCGGCTCCAGCTTTTCCGTGAGTTTGACCTTCGACAGGAAATCGGCCAGTTGCTTGTCCGTCATGGTCTTGTCTTCCTTGATGATCTTCTCGGAAGACTGGACGAAAGCGACGAGCTTCTCCACCGACATTCGATTATTCTGGCCCATCGCGAGGGTCGAGACCGCGAGCAAGCAAGCCAGGAATCGACAGCACATATACCCGTATTTTCGCACGGCGTTTACGGCTTCTTGCACGGTGCGGCGTCCTTGTTCTTGGGGTCCTTGCAGTCGACCGGCGGCGTTTCCTTGAGGCTGGAATCGGGCGCCGGGGTGAAGTCCTTGGGAAGATCGAAAGTGATTGACGAGCCCACTTCGTACTTGCGGTAGAAGTCGAACCGGTTGGCGTTCTTGGACATTCCGTCCGGGCCGTCCATCAGGATTTCGCCATTGTAAGGCAGCAGAAAACTCTGGCCGCCGATATCGACCCACTTATAGTCGAGCGTGGTGTCAGCCCGCTGGATGGGGAAGTCCACGGGGATCTCTTGCGCCTTCGAAGTCAGCCTGGTGACCGCGTGCGGCGGCTGCTCATCGACGAAAACCTCTCCGGAATATGCCGTAATTCGCTCGATTTTGTGTTCCCCGGTTCCGATCCGGTATTGCGAGCGGTCCTGCGACACGTGGTAGCTGAAAACCATGGTGGAACGCCCGCGCAGCGTGGCCCAGCGGGCCCATTCGAAGCGTGCCCGGGTAGCCGGATCGAACAGCATGCGCAGCGCGGTTTCGAAATCGCCGCGGGAAGTGGCGCCGCCCAGCTTTTCGTAATCGGTTGTGACTGGCCGGCTGCCACTCAGAATCGCCTCTTTCTTCTCCTCGTGGTGGTAATAGGTGATCCTGCTGGTGATGGTGTCCAGCAGACGGAAGGACGGATCGTTACCCGTGCGGCCGCCATGATTCGGCGCGACCATCCGCTGCTCGACTTCCAGGCAGATGAAATCCGGCAGACTGTTGTCGTAATTGGCTACGTACTCGCGCACTTCGTCCAGGATTCTGCCCTGTTCCACGGACGATGGACTCGGGCGCGGCTCGTCGGGCAGCGCCTTCTGGATTACCGCCGCTTTCAGGCCGCTCGATTGTTGCGCCAACTTCTGGAGGGCCTTTAGAGTCAGCGGGCCCGCACCCTCTGCCTGCAAGTCTTCGATGACCGAGATATCGAGCTTCTCGGAGAGCCGGATGGAGGCGAGCGACAAGGCCAGTTCCTTATCGGTACCCTTTTTTTGTTTGATCAATTGCACCTGGCTCTTGACGAACTCGATCAGTTTTTGGACGGTGAGGGTCTGCTGGCCCATCGCGACGAACACGACGGCCAAGAGGCAGACCAGAATGCGGCGGTGCATACGCCTATTTTCCCACGCCTGCGAAATGTACGGGCTGAGCGGCTTGCGCCCAGGCGTGAACGCGGGTCACGCGGTTGAAATGCCCGTGGCATGCGGGGCAGGTTGTCCAACCTGCGCGACGCCGAGGGTACCCCTGGTAACCTGTCCGCTGAACGGCGGGCTGAAGCCCGCTCCACGACAGGATCGAGGCGTCTTGGTGGGGCGGGCTTTATTTAGCCCGCCGTTACTCCCAGCTCAGAACCACTTTGCCGGAGTTGCCGGAGACCATGGCTTCGAAGCCCTGATGGAACTCGGTGTAATGGTAGCGGTGCGTGATCACCGGGCTGATATCGAGGCCCGATTGCAGCATCACCGTCATCTTGTACCAGGTCTCGTACATTTCACGGCCATAGATGCCCTTAATGGTGAGCATGTGGAAAATCACCGAGCGCCAGTCGATCGCCATGTCCTCGGAGGGGATGCCCAGCAACGCGATCTTGGCGCCATGGCTCATGTTGGCGATCATGTCGCGAAATCCCGAGGGGCTGCCGGACATCTCCAGGCCCACGTCGAAGCCCTCGCTCATGCCGAGTTCTTTCTGCACGTCCGGCAGCTTGGTTTCACGCACGTTGACGGCGCGCGTGACGCCCATCTTGCGGGCCAGTTCGATGCGGTACGGATTGATGTCGGTAATCACCGTGTAGCGCGCTCCCGCGTGCACCGCGACTCCCGCCGCCATGATGCCTATGGGACCGGCGCCGGTAATCAGCACGTCCTCACCCAGCACCGGAAACGAGAGCGCGGTGTGCACCGCATTTCCGAACGGGTCGAAAATCGCGGCGACATCCAGCGGGACACCTTCGTGATGGCGCCAGATGTTGGTCATGGGCAGCGCGATGTATTCCGCGAAAGCCCCGGGACGATTTACGCCGACGCCCATGGAGTGCGCGCACAGATGCCGGCGCCCGGCGAAACAGTTGCGGCACCGGCCGCAGACCACGTGGCCCTCGCCGCTCACCAGATCGCCGGGGAAGAAATCCGAAACGTTGGAGCCGACTTCCACGATCCGGCCGACGAACTCGTGCCCGATGACCATGGGCACCGGGATGGTCTGCTGCGCCCACGCGTCCCATTTGTAGATATGGACGTCGGTGCCGCAGATGCCCGTCCGCAGCACCTTGATCAAAACGTCGTTGATCCCGATCTTCGGAACTTCGACATCTTCCAGCCAGAGTCCCTGATTGCGCCTGCTTTTTACCAGTGCTTTCACATACACTACGATAGCAGTGGGAAAACGGCTTCTTCTTTTCGCGGCAACCACGGGATACCAGATTCGCGAGTTCGCCAGCGCCGGCCGGCGCTTGGGAATCGATGTGTCGCTGGCTACCGACCGGTGCCTGAGCATGGACGATCCCTGGGGCGATGGCGCTCTGGCGGTGAAATTCGACCACCGAATGGGCGCAACTCTGAAGAACTTGCAGGGCCTCCATTTTGACGGTGTGGCCGCGGTGGGCGACGGTCCCGCGGAAGCGGCGGCGCTGGCCGCGGAGATGTTCGGCGCGCCGTTTCATCCGCCCGCGACGGCGCGCGCCTGCCGCGACAAGTTCCTGGCGCGCCAGCTCTACGAGGCGGCGGAAATGCGCACTCCGTGGTTTTTTCGCGCGGCGATGGATGGCGATGCGGCCGCGCTGGCGGCGCGCGCCCAATACCCCTGCGTGCTGAAGCCGCTCGGGCTCTCGGCCAGCCGCGGCGTGATCCGCGCCAATCATCGCGACGAATTCGAGGCCGCATTCCGGAGGATCGGCAAGATGGGTGAACGGTATTTGCAGGTGGAAGGCTACATCCCCGGACGCGAGTTCGCGGTGGAAGGCCTGGTAACCAGCGGCCGGTTTCAACCGCTCGCTATTTTCGATAAGCCCAATCCGATGGAGGGTCCGTTCTTCGAAGAGACTATCTACGTGACGCCTTCCCGCGAGCCCGCCGAAGTGCAGCGGAACCTGCTCGACACCACGGAGCGGGCAGTGCGCGCGCTGGGCTTCCGGCACGGTCCGGTGCACGCGGAATTGCGCCACAATGAGGAGGGCGCGTGGATGCTGGAGATGCACGCGCGGCCCATCGGCGGACTATGCGCGCGGTCGTTGCGCTTCGAAGGCGGTACGCCGCTCGAAGAGTTGATTCTGCGCCACGCGCTGGGCGAGGATGTCTCGCGGGCGCGGCTGGCCGATGCCGCTTCGGGCGTCATGATGATTCCCATTCCCAAAGGCGGCATCTACGAGCGCGTGGAAGGCGTGGAACGCGCCCGGGCAGTCGCGGGAATCGACGATGTAATTATTACGGCGGCGCAAGGACAGCGGCTCGTCCCGCTGCCGGAAGGCGCAAGCTACTTGGGATTCCTGTTCGCGCGGGCGGAGTCGCCCGCCGCGGTGGAAGCGGCGCTGCGGCAATCGCACGGGGAGTTGCGATTCCATATCGCGACGGTGCTGGAGACGTTCAAGCCACAGGTGTAAGATGATTCAGAGATGGACATCCGAAAGGGCGCTCTCATTGCCTGTGTCGCATCCGTGTTAAGCCTCATTAAGCCAATTTGGGATGAGGTCCGGTCCGTGGTGGCACTCGGCGCCCACTGGTTCGTTATTCCGTTGATCCTATTAACCACTCTTGTTACCGCGATCATGCCAGTGTTCTACTTCGCTTTATATCTTGATGAAGGAACTATGCAGTTTCCCAGACCGCTCCGGAAGCTGGCTTTAGCGGCAGCGGCGACCTACGGGATTGTCGCGGCGCTGCGGCTGCAGGCATTCGTTGGCCCTTGGAAATGGGACGCAGTCCTCGGGCTTCTTGGGAACCTCGCCTACATTCTGCTGCTCGTCTCGATGTCTCGGGAGGTGTCCGAGGATCCGATCGAGCCAGTTCCCGTCTCGAATTTGCTTTCCGCAGTCACCCAAGTGGCCGTGATCGCGTGGGGTATTTGGGTGGCGTTCCAGTTAGTCAGGATCGCCATCGTCGTCTTCACATACGCCTCGCTCAAACAGTTCGCCTATCGATTGAGTCGGACCTCCCCGAGCCTTCATGACATGGCGATGGATGTGATCCTAACGTTCCTTACTCAAGCCTCCCTGCTCGCTGCTCCATATATCGTTTGGCGGAGCGGTTTCGGCCGAGGCGCATCCCCGAGCGAGCAGCTATAATCATGGGTCGAAGAGGGGGCTCCTGAAAATGCGACCGATCTTCATGTTTCTACTTTGCGCCACTCCGGCTTTCTGCGGCGACCTGTCTTTGCGCCTGCAATTGACGATGAATCGCATTCTTCGGGGGGACTCTCCGCGATATGACGAGGACTTCGTTCTTGCCGATGTAATCCCGCGGCCCACGCGCCGCTTCACCAACTTCAGCGGCGATTTGTCCGGGCGCTACATCGAAGCGCTGTCTATTGCGGCCCTCTCGGGCCCTAAGTCTCCCACTCTCGACCGCACCGTCGCGGACGTGCTCGCTCTACAGAAGGCGGATGGCCACTTCGGGGCTTCCCTAAATCAAGGCGAAGTCGACGACGAGGCCATGGCCCTGATGTGGGGCCAGGGACGCCTGCTCGTAGGGCTGGTGGAATATTACAAACTCACGCAGCGTCCCGAAGCGCTCGAGGCAGCGCGCCGGCTGGGCGGATTTCTGGTCAATCAGGCGCCGCGATTCCAACAGGAGCAGGTTCAAAGCAAGTATAACGGCGAGAAGTTCGCAGTCGGCTATATCTGTTGGACCAGCAACCTCGAGGGAGTCGTAAATCTCTTCGCGGTGACGAAGGAAGAGCGTTTTCTCACCCTGGCCAAACAGATGGCCGGGGACGTCGGAATCCATCCGTCGCAGCACAGTCACGGCTATCTCACCTCCTTGCGCGGGGTGTTGGCGCTCTATCGAGTGACCAGCGATCGGCAGTACCTCGACCAGGCCATCGGCGGTTGGCAGGCCGTTGTAGATTCCGGCAACGTGCTCTGGCAGGGCGGCGTGCCGGAGATGTTTGCTCCCAAAATCGAGCGCGATGAAGGCTGCTCGGAGGCCGACTGGCTGCGCCTCAGCCTGGAACTTTGGCAGATCGCGCGCCGGCCCGAGTTCCTGGCTCAAGCGGAACTGGAGCTGTTTAACGAATTCTCGTTCAATCAATTCCACAGCGGCGATTTCGGCCACCATGTACTTACCGACACGGGGATGACCACTCCGACGGCGCGCGCCTGGTGGTGTTGCACGCTGCACGGCGCCCGTGCCTTCTATGCCATTCGCAAAATGATTTTCCACGAGGACGAGCGCGGGCTGGCTTACGATTTGCCGGTCGATGGAGCCGGCGAGACGAAAGGCTTGAGTATCCGGGCCGATTCGTCGCTGGAGAAAGATGGCTCCATAACGTTGACCGTCGAAAAGGGCGGAGCAGCGGCGCGGACGCTGCTGGTCCGCGTCCCAAAATGGGCGTCGGACTTGTCGCTTTCCGAGGCTGGCAAGAAGCTCCCCACCGTTCCCCGTGACGGCTACGTTTCAGTAACTCGCATTTGGAAAGGCGGCGAGAGCCTGAGGCTCCAATACGCTCTGCGCACGCGCGCGGTCTCCGATAAGACACACCCGGATATGGTGTCCATTTTCCACGGACCGTGGCTGTTGGCCGTGGATTCCGCGGCATCGCCGGCTTATTTCGATGAGCCTTTCACGGGCAACCGCGTGAAGCTCTCACCCGGCGACGTGAAACTGGTGCCCGCAGCTCCGTCCGCATCGCCCGCGCAGTTCACGGTCCCGGTGGCCCGCTTCCGTCTGGATTACTACCCGGGCGGCTATCCCATGCAGCCCGCCCGAGCGCTGTTGCGGCCCATTGCCGAAACCACCGCGTCTCCGGATCAAAACCAGTGGGTAATCTGGCTGCCCCTGGTATCGAAAGCCGAGATTCAGGACGAACTCTACGTGACGAAGCCGAAGCAGAAGTAACGTCGCCGCGGAGGCGATGGATCGGCCCGTGTCCGTTGCGCAGCGAAACCCGCTGGCAGGGCCGATTTGCAGCCGTTTGGTTGCTGCAAATATGTTGGCCGTATGCTGTTCTTGGGTGGCTGAGTGGCAAAGCGATGAATCACAGCTTTTTGGTGCGAGGGGGCAACTGGCAAAGCGTTACCTGGCGGAAAGAGATTCTGAATTATGACGCATCGGGGTGAACGGATACTGCCGAAATTCGAGACGGCAGCAGAAGAAGCACAGTGGTGGCACGACAACCGCGATAGGGTCGAGGACGTATTGATCCACGCGATGAACAAAGGGATCATCCGACTCGGTACCGCACAGCGGTTGATCAACGAGGCGCGTACTTCAAGAAACGTCACCCTTACGGATGGCGGAAATGGACCTCGATTCCTCGATCCTGTTCGCAGGCGGGCGGGAGAGAAAGGACTGCCGTACCAGACGCACATTAGATCGCTTCTGCACGAAGCCCTGACGGAACGCGAGCGAGGGCGGGCAAAATAGATGGATAGATCAGCAGAATCGGCGCTCACCGGCCTTGACCGGCGGCTAATCAATAACAGTTCTGAGAGGCACTGGCTAGGAAGATATTGGGCGCCGATGAACACAAAAACCCAGATGGACGCCGATATTATTCGCCGTCACCCGGCGGCTCCGGTGTCATTTTTTGAGCACGCGCGCGCCGATGCCGCGGCGTTAGGCGACCCTTGCCCAACTCAGCGGCGATTTCGTGGAAACGATCCGGGTGCTCGATGGCCTGCCAGGTCCAGTGCATGTGACGTTGCGCCGAGAACCCATCCACCTGCCTATAAAGCCACACGCCCTCTCTGGCCGCCAGCACAAATGCCCGCGCCTGCAGCCTGAGCGCGTACGACTTGCCTTGAATAAAAGCGTCGTCGAGTTGCCGCTTCGTAGAGATCTCATATTTCGTCTCGATGAGGAAGCTTGCGGACTCCTCGCCCCGCATCGGGTTCGGCTCCACTGCGTAATCCGGGTAGTTCCGTTCTCCCCGGCCCATTCGGAGCGGCATCTGCCTAAGCCAGTCGCACCCGGAATATCCCAGGTGGGCGAGCAGGGGCTCGACAAGCTGGATTTCTACGTCCCGCTCGTTCTGCAGTCGCTCGCCAAAGGCAAACGCGTGCGGAGGTGGGACGGGCAGGACTGAGGTTTCGCAGCCCTTGTGCTTCAGAATCTCCAGGAGGACAAGGTAGTCTTCGAGTGGGAACGGTTTTCCGCCGGCACCTTGAAAATGCGCCCTGACCGACTTGTTCGAGGAGAGCACAGGGTGATTCAGGAGCTCCTTGAAGCACACCGGTGGCACCCTGACGCATCGCCCGATCCTCATGGAATTGTAGAAATAAAAAAACGGATCCGCAAAACCGTCGTCAAGCGCTCGCCAGATTGAATGCAGGTAGCTGCGGGGCGCGACACACCACATCAAAATGACGTCGCCCCGCCTGGTTTCGACGTTACCCTGCCATCTCGCGGTGCTGTTCTGGTCGGCTTGGTCCAGGAACTCGAAATCGCCATTGTCATTGATCCCGCCCATCGTGAACCAAACGCGCGACGGCGAGGGTAACTCAGCATCCTGTTCGGCCGCCAACACCCCCGGTGCGAAGTCATAGAGAAAGGCAACAAGCTCTGCGGGAGCAAGCCGATGTCTCTTCCGGAACTCCTGTAGGGCGTCGTTCAAAGCGAGATAGTAAAGCGCTCGATCACGTCTCTGTGTCTTGCCCGGTGGCGGGGGAATCGGAATGTTAAAGCTCCGGCAGATCGCTGAAAACTGGTCGAATCTGGTCCTGAAGAGGAAGGGCACAAAATATTTCGGGAACGAGTCATACAGCCCGAGTGAGAGGTCTCCGATATTACTGGATATTTCATCCTCGAACTCTTCGCCACCAAGATAGTAGAACCGCGTGTCATCGCCCGCGTCAGGGAACACTCTCAGTCCTTCGTCCACTAGCTCCGTAAACAGTGCTGTTGCAGCATCGGTATCGTTGATCTCCTGGTCAGAGAAGCAAGTTTGAATGACATCTCTTACCTTGACTTCGACGACCTCGCCCTCGACAGGGACCGGATCGCCGTCGGCCCCCGGTCGAAACACCTGGACGCGAAGGTCGAAGGAATCCATTTCGCCACCACCGCTCGTGAACGCTTCTGCGGGCTTCGCCATGGCAGCGCGCCCGCAGTCGGAAGCTGCGTACAATTCCCAGATGTACCGTGTGAACTCCACCGTCGCTCCTTGCCCCGGCTTCGCGGAAAGCTTCTGCAAGTGGCCGCGCTGACATAATCACAGTAACATCCCGGCGAGGTCCGTTTGATGTCGAAATCACATCGAGTAGCTCGTGCGTTTACCGCAGTAGCGCAGCCCGCAAGGACTGATGACGCCCTTTGGGCGGTAGGCACCGGCTTTCCCTGGCTCTCCGCTATCAATTGGGCAACCGCAACCGATGACTACCCTCTAGAAACCAGCGTCCGGCCACCTGCTGGCCGAACAAATTCCTGCGCCGGCGCGGCACCCGGATTGAGTCATTCTGACCCTCCATTTCGAGCTGAAACTCGACGTAAAAAACCTTGCACCCGCCGGGGCGGATGGCGTTGCAGATTTAGTTTCTAGCACAGCCAGATCTGAGAATTCATCTCTCAGAATTTCATCGCCGCCCCACAATTTGTAACATGTTACATGTTCCGCGCATCCCATTGAAATCGCGGGCCAAGATGAAACTCTTGGCGAGCCTTGCGGCTTTGCGCGACATTGTGTTTCGATATCGGCCGGAACGGCGGTGGATCGGAACTCGACAGCACGTGAAACGCTCTCACGCAAAGCCGCCAAGCCGCAAAGAGGCTTAGGAATACCTCGTCAGCCCCTCCTTGGGAGTTCAAGGGCGCAGCCCTTGGTTATTTTTAGTCGACAACGATGCAATCGCCACGATTTTCCGCTACCTCCGACACCTGTTGGCGCGGGCGGAGTCGCCCGATGCGGTGCAAAGCGGGCTGCGGCGAGCGCACCGGCCGCGAGTTCGCTCTCCTCCGGTCACGGCCTTTTCCAAAGCCGTCGATCCCACCGCACCGGTAACGGTTGGCTCGCCCGGATGCGTGCGAAATCCGGATGCTCCTGGTTAATCAGAACGTTCCGCTCTACCCGCGCCACCACCGAGGGCACGAGCAGCACGGGCGTGCGCCTCTCGTCATACCATCGATCGCCGAAAGCTCGTGACGCTTCGAATGTCGGCGAATCCCACTGAGGCACATCGTCCGGCGCGATCTCCTCAATCGACAAGCCGGCGGGAATTCCGATTTCGATATAACCCTGGCTCGGCGGAACGCCGCCAGAGGCGTGGACCAGAATTTCCAATAACGCCCCCGAGTACGTCTCGGCCGCGTATATGACGCGGCGTCCCGGCGAATTCCACCGAGCCCCGTGGCGCATCGCCCCGCCTCCATCGAAGATGGAGTGACGCATGTCTGCGATGCGGAACGCTTGCAGCGGACCGCTACGCCGGAAGGCCATACAGGATGCGGGCCATGATTTCCTCAGCCTGACGAGCGCCCAGTTCCGTCAAGGCCGCGTCGAGGGGTGTCTTGCCGCCGATCTCCGTGTGCGGCGTGGTGAGAAAGCGCCGGGCCTGCTCGCGATCCTGCCAGACCTCCTCGGCCATGGCCACCACGCGGGCCAGGCGCTCGGTACGTTCGCTCTCCGCGGGGCTTAGCCGTTCCCGCCGCCGTTTGTATGTCGCCTCCGGAACGACGCGGTGCATCATCGCGCGCTGTTCACTGGCGTCCGAGAAGACGCGGCTCACTACATTGCGAAGGGTCGACTTGGGCAAACCTCGTTCGACTGCCGCATTCAGCTGCAGCAAGGATCTCATCGGGCTTCCCAATATACGCGTTCCGCCCAGGACCTCTCCAATATGGCGTGGCTCCAGCATCGGTTATCATTGTACCTTGCCGGAAGGATCAGATGATACCGGGCCGTCAGATGACCGAGGGAGTAAACTGAACGTATGGCAGCCATGCCGAATGTGCCGCTGGTTTCGGTCGACGAGTATCTAGCCGCCAGTTATCCCGATGGCGATCGGGAGTACGTCGATGGCGTGGTGATGGAGCGAAATGTGGGAACACCGGGGCATAGCGCGCTTCAGAAGATCCTGATCGTCCATCTGGCCGCGTTCGAAAAGCGTCTCAAGATCGCGGTTCGTCCGGAGTGCCGCACCCGGATCGCCGAGACAAGGTATCGCGTGCCGGACGTGCTGGTCATGGAGCGGCCGTTCCGGCAGACGGAAAGGGTCGTGCTAGATGCTCCCTTGCTGATCGTGGAAATTGTCTCGCCCGAGGACAAGCACACCGAAACTCTGCGGCGGTTCCGCGAGTACGAGAAACTGGGCGTCCGCTACATCGTGCAGATGGATCCGGAGGATAGGACCACGTACATGTTTATCAGGGGCGATCTGGTCCGGCGTGACGACTTGGCAAATATCGAGACGCGGAGCGGCTCGCTGCCATTCAACACTCGCGAATTGCTGGCGCTCCTGGACGAGGAGCGAGGCGACAGCCTTACGCCTTAGCCTTCGGCGGCACGAAATCCGGCGGCAGAGCCGCGCCTTCGCCGAAGAAATAATTGTCCATCTGCTGAATCAGAAATTCCTGCGCCTGCGCGGTGCCCAGATTCAGGCGGTATTCATTCATGAGCATTTTCATATGCTCCACCCACATCTTCCAGGCATCCTTCGAGACGTTGTCGTAGATTTTCTGTCCCAGCGGGTGGCCTTCGAACGGGACCTCGTCCAGACCCTCCATTTCGCGCTGGAATTTAACGCAAAATACCTTCCGCGCGCCGGGACGGATGGCGTTGTCGATCTGGTTGAAGCCGCTGCTGCCACAAGACATGGGTTGAACTCTCCTCTGTCCAGAATACTACCGGAACCCCACGCCAAGCAGGACCATCCCCAGGTCGCGCTCGTCCGGCGGCACGCGGAAAGTCTTGTCCACGCGGATTTCGATGAGCGCTGTGGGACCCGCGGGCGCGAGCGGCGCGGCGCAGATCAGTTGACCGGGACCGGGCGCGGCCAGCGTGGTGGCGCATACCTCCTGCCCGTCGAGCAGCAGCGAGATGTGGCGCGCCGGGGCGTTGCCGGGAACGTAGAAATTCACTCCCAGCGGCATAGCCGTGGGCGGGCTCTTCACGATCACCACGCCGCTCGCCGACATCCAATGGTCGTCCGGCCAGATGCCGCTGACGATCTGGTCCTTCGCTTCGGGGGCTTTCATGTCGACGTACGGAAGTGCCGGATGCCACTCCACTACTCGGACAGTATGGATTCGGTCGATCACGCCGGCGGACAGCCCGAAAGGCCACAGGCGATCGAGCGCGGCGCTCGAATATCCCGAGTGGCTCTCGATCCCGATGATGCGCAACGGAATTGCGGGGCGGATCTCGATCGTGGGCGCGGCCGGCGCGAGCAGCACCGTGGGTTCCACCGCATGGCTCAATTGGCTCGATACGATAATGTCGCCGGCGCGCAGGCGCTGTGCCGTACGCAAGGGCAATGCGCCCTGCTCCTGCATGTAGTGGCGCAGGCCCCATTCGTCATCCACCCAGACGCGGTGATTCTCGATCACCGGGCCGAGCGACGCGGCGTAGAGGCGGTAAGCATCCCAATGCTGGTAGTTCATCGCGGCGAGTCCCAAGCTGAGCGCCATTTGGAGTCCGAATCCGATGGCGAGCCATCGCCGGGGCAGCCCTGCGGCCAGCATCGCCATCGGCGCGGCCATGGGGAGCAAGTACCGCGCCGATCCGGCAAAGAAAATCACCAGCGCGGAGGCGAAAAAGATCGCGATCCACGCCACCAGGAACTGAGTCTCCGGTTCGCGCCGCCTGCGCCATGCGAGCAGGAGTGCGAACGGCGCCAGGGCGGGAAAAATCACAAACCAGAAGTGGATCGAGAGCGCCAGCGCGTTCACTAATTTCGCCTGCAGCGTCTGATAGATGGTGAAGTACCCGCTCAAGACGCCTGCTGGCAGGGCGCCCGTCGATACGCGCTCGAAGATCTGCCACGCCACGAAGACGACCGCAGGCGTGAGGAGCGTGAGCCAATGCGCCAGCGCCCGGCGGCGATACAACCAGCAATAGACTGCGAGGATGGGAATTAGGACAACGGTTTGGTACGCCGTGAGCGAGGCAAGCCCCATCGCCAGCGCCGCGAGCGCCAGCCGATCGGCGCAGAACAGCGCGATGGCGGCCATCCAGAATGCCACAAAGGGCACGTCGGTCTCGAGCGAAGTGCCATTCACTACGAACGCAGGGACGGCCAGAAAAAGCAGCGTGGCCCACACCGGGTTGGCGCAGAATCGGCGCGCCAGGGACCACATGGCCGCCGCGGCAATCAAGGAGAAGCTCAGGTACGCGGCATGGAATGGAATCTCCTTCACGCCGCCGAAGATGGCCAGCAGGCCGGCGAGCATCCAGCCATCCAACGGCGGATGCGTGAGGCCGCGCAGGTCCACCGTGCGCCCGCGGAAGACGTACTCGGTGTGGTCCGCGTGCAGCGGCTCGATGAGCGCGTGCGATGCTTCGGCGAGGTACACCGGGTCATCGCCCTGGACGGCTTGATTGAGAAACGGAAGCCGGAGCGCGAGCACCAGCCCGAGAATCAGCAGGAGCGGCCGGGCTTTTACGCCGGCTTCCATCGCAATACCGGTTTGCGCGCGGCGGTGACTTCATCCACGCGGCCGATCCGCGTGCCGTGCGGTGCGCTCTTGACCAGTTGGGGATCGCTCTCCGCTTCTTTGGCGATGGAGATCATGGCCGCCACGAACTGGTCGATCTCCTGCTTGCCTTCGGTCTCCGTGGGCTCAATCATGAGGGCCCCGTGGACGATCATCGGGAAGCTCACGGTGTAGGGATGGAAGCCGTAATCGATGAGGCGTTTGGCGATGTCGCCGGTGCGCACGCCGAGCTTGGCCTGGCGGTCGTCGCTGAAGACCACCTCGTGCATGTTGGCTTGCGTGTAGGGCAGGTCGAAATAAGGTTCGAGCTGCTTGCGGATGTAGACCGCGTTGAGCACCGCGTCGACGGTGGCGTTGCGCAGTCCGGGGCCGCCGTGCGCCAGAATATACGCCAGGGCGCGGACCAGCACGCCGAAGTTTCCGTAGAACGCCTTCACCCGGCCGATGCTGTGCTTGCGTTTATAGTCGAAGGCCCACTTCTTTCCCGCGCGGCGCAGGCGCGGAGTGGGCAGAAAAGGCTCCAGTATCTTCTTCACGGCTACCGGACCGGCGCCGGGACCGCCGCCGCCGTGAGGCGTGGAAAATGTCTTGTGGAGATTGAGGTGCATCACATCGACGCCGAAATCGCCCGGCCGCGCGATGCCCACCAGCGCGTTCATGTTGGCGCCGTCCATATACAGCATGGCGCCCTTTCGATGCAGAATCTCGGCGGCCTGCACGATGTTTTCTTCGAACACGCCCAGCGTATTGGGATTGGTGACCATGAGGGCGGCCACGTCCTGGTCTACGAGATGTTCCAGGGCCGCTACGTCCAGCACGCCGGTTTCGCTCGATTTGATATTTTCGACGGCGTACCCGGCGATGGCAGCGGTCGCGGGATTCGTGCCGTGCGCCGAATCGGGAATCAGAATTTTCTTGCGCGGATTGCCGCGCTTCGCTTCCAGGAACGCGCGAATCAGCAGGATGCCGGTGAGTTCGCCATGCGCGCCCGCGGCGGGCTGCAGGGTCACCGCGTCCATGCCGGTGATTTCGGCGAGCGCGGCTTCCACGCGCGCCATCACTTCCATGGCGCCCTGTGCCAACGCTTCGGGCTGATAGGGATGGGCCCACGCGAGGCCTTCGATGCGCGCCACCAGCTCATTGATCCGCGGGTTGTACTTCATGGTGCACGAGCCCAGCGGGTACATACCGTGATCGATAGCGTAATTCCAGGTGGAAAGGCGCGTAAAGTGGCGGATGGCTTCCACTTCGCTCACTTCGGGGAAGCCTTCGATCTCCGCGCGCACGTTGGCAGCGCCGAGAGCTTCCGCGGGGTCCACCGCGGGGACGTCGAGCTCGGGAAGTTGGTACGCCTTCTTGCCGGGCGAGCTGCGCTCGAAGATCAGGGACTCATTCTGCGAAAGGTGCGGGGTGACCTTCTCGATCACTGGGCCACCTCCGCCAGCAGATCCATGTCGGAGCGTTTGGTCATCTCGGTGGCGCAGAGCAGCACCGAGTCCGCCAATTCCGGATAGAAGCGGCCTAGCGGCAGGCCGCCGATGATTTTTTTCTTCAGCAAGGCTTTGTTCAGCTCGTCGGGCGATTTGCTCTCCACGCGGGCTACGAACTCGTTGAAGAAGGCGCCCGTGAAGCGCGGTTTCACTTTCCCGGAGAGATAGTGGGCTTTGGCTAGGTTCTGCAAGGCCAACTCGCGTAGGCCTTCCTTGCCATAGATGGTCATGAAAACCGTGGCCATGAGGGCGATGAGCGCCTGATTGGTACAAATGTTCGACGTGGCCTTTTCGCGGCGGATGTGCTGTTCGCGAGTGGCCAGCGTCAGGCAAAACGCTCGATTGCCGCGCGAATCCACGGATTGGCCCACCAGCCGCCCGGGCATCTGGCGGATGTACTTCTCCTTGGTGGCGATGATGCCGGCGTAGGGACCGCCATAACTTGGCGAAATAGCGAAGGATTGCAGCTCGCCCGCTACGATATCTGCCTCGGCGGGCGGCTCCAGAAGACCCAACGACACGGCTTCGGTGAAAATCACCACCAGCAGCGCGCCGCGCGCGTGAGCGATTTCCGCCGCGGCCTTCACCTGGTCCACGATGCCGAAAAAGTTGGGGGATTGCACGATGACAGCGGCCGTGAGCGAGTCCATCTTGCGCTCCAGGTCTTCCAGGTCGATGGCGCCGGTCTCCGGCAGGTAGCCGAATTCCTCCACCGGCATGCCCTGATTCTTGGCGTAGGTGCGCAGCACTTCGCGATACTCGGGGTGCAGGGAGCGCGCCACCAGCACGCGCCCCTTGCCGGTAGCGCGTGCAGCCATCATGGCGGCCTCGGGGACGGCCGTGGAGCCGTCGTACATAGAGGCGTTGGCCACGTCCATGCCGGTAAGCTGGCAGATCATGGTCTGGAATTCGAAGATGGTAGTGAGCGTGCCTTGCGAGATTTCAGCCTGGTACGGCGTGTAGGAAGTCAGAAACTCGCCGCGCGAAACCACCGTATCCACCAGCACGGGCCGATAGTGGTTATACACGCCGGCTCCCAGAAAAGACGCGTAGCCGTTGGCGTTTTCAGCCGCGCGATCGCGAAAATACTGGACGATTTCGTACTCTGAAATGCCCGGCGCGAGGGCCAGAGGCCGTTGCAAGCGAACCGCCTCGGGTAAGTGGGCGAATAACTCCTCGGCCGAAGACACGCCACAGGCATCGAGCATCTGACGGCGCTCGGAATCGGACTTAGGTAGATAGCGCAACTTACTTTTCGGCTCCTATATAAGCCTCGTAGTCGGCGGCGCTCATCAGGTTCTGCACCTGGGCCGGGTCGCTGAGTTTGAGCTTTATCAGCCACGCGGCGCCGTGCGGGTCGGAGTTCAGGGATTCGGGTTTGTCGGCCAGTGTCGAGTTGATTTCCGTCACCTCGCCGCTTACCGGGCAGTAGACATCGGAGACGGCCTTCACGGATTCCACCGAGCCCAACGACTTACCCTGCTCGATTACAGCGCCTACCTTGGGCAGGTCCACATAGACGATGTCGCCGAGTTCTTCCTGGGCGTGATCGGTGATCCCGACCGTACCGGTGCCGCCCTCCACCAGGACCCATTCGTGTTCCTTGGTGTAACGATAATTTTCTGGATACATGTTTATTTCGCTCGTTTGTAAAACGGAGTTTCCACCGTGATCGCATCCACGGGCTGATTGCGGATCATTATCTGGATGGTCTTGCCTATCTGCGCCTGGCCGATGGGCAGGTAGCAGAGGCCGATATTCTTGCACAGCGTGGGCGAAGGCGAGCCGCTGGTTACCCATCCGGCGGGCGCGCCATCGGCATAAACCTCGTAACCGTCTCGGCCAATGCCCCGGCCGCACATTTCGAAGCCCACCAGGGTGCGCGTGAGGCCAGTTTCCTTCTGTTTCAGCAAGGCATCGCGTCCCACGAAGTCGCCCTTGTCGAACTTCACGATCCAGCCGAGGCCGGCTTCGAGGGGCGAAATGGACGCGTCGATCTCGTGGCCGTAGAGCGCCATTTTGGCCTCCAACCGGAGGGTGTTGCGGGCGCCCAGTCCGCACGGCTGAATGCCGAATTCCGCGCCCGCCCGCAGGGCTTCGTTCCACAGGCGCTCCGCCTCGGCCGGCGGCGCGTAGATCTCGAAGCCATCCTCGCCGGTGTAGCCGGTGTGCGCGATGCGCGCCCGGGTGCCCGAAACTTCGCCGTCGGTGAACCAATAATATTTGATGCCGGCCAAGTCTACGGGCGTCATTTTTTGAAGCGTGGCGCGCGCGCACGGCCCTTGAATGGCGATTTGCGCATACCGTTCGGAGGCGAAGTCCACCTGCGCGTCGAGGCGGTTGTGCGCACAGATATGCTCGTAATCTTTCTCCTGGTTGGCGGCGTTGACGCACAGGAAGAAATGGTCTTCGGCCACTTTGTGGACCAGAATATCGTCGACGAAGCCGCCGTGGGGGTAGAGCAGGCCGGAGTAATGCGCCTGGCCGATTTTGAGCCTCGCGGCATTATTCGTGGTGACCAGATCGGTCAATTTCGCGGCTTCCGGCCCGCGAATCTCGATCTCGCCCATGTGGCTGACATCGAAAACGCCCACCGCGCGGCGGACCGCGTTGTGCTCCTCGATGATCCCGGCGTACTGCACGGGCATATCCCAGCCGCCGAAGTCGACCATCTTGGCTCCTAAGGCCCGATGGACGGAATTCAGCGGCGTGGTGCGGAGCGACGCAGCGGAAGGCATGAAAATTCAGGCTAACAGCCGCGATTTGGGGTGTCAAACAACTGGCAAAAGTTCGACCGTTGGACTAATAATGGCCCCCATGGAGCCCCGAAGCGCTATGGTAGAAGTGTCGCATAACGCCATGGGAAAAAGGATCCTGCTGGTGGTGGTTGGGGCGGGAATCGGCTCTCTGGCCGGATTGCTGGTGTCATTCCTGGGGGTGGGCAACTGGGCGCTGATCGCCGGGGCGGTGGTGGGAGGGGTGATTCCCCCGCTGGTACTGGGACCTCCTTCACAACCTTCCTAATATAAGGACTTGCAAATTGTAACGGGTACCTGTAGAGTTGCGCGGAGGGGGTATTCATGCCGTTTTGCGCAAGTTGCGGTACCCAAGTTGAAGGAAAGTTCTGCCCGAAATGCGGCGCGGCGATTGCGGCGGGAGGAGGGGCTCCTCCTCCGGCCTCCGGTCCTTACGTGGCTCCGGTCTCCGCGCCCATGGCGGACAATGTCGCGTCGGCGCTGTGTTACGCCCTGGGTTTCATCACCGGAATTATCTTCCTGGTGCTGGAGCCCTACAGCAAGAATCGAGTCATCCGCTACCACGCTTTCCAGTCGATCTTCCTGAGTGTGGCGGTGATTGCGATCGACATCGTGCTGGGAATAATCTTGCCGGTGTCGCTGTTCTCCTGGGGCTTGTATCTCATGATCTGGTCGGTGTTTCGGCTGGCGTGCCTGATTCTCTGGTTATTCACCATCATTTGGGCGTACCAGGGGAAGACCCTGGTCCTTCCCGTGATTGGTCCGCTGGCGCAGAAACAGGCGCAATCGTAAGTTTCTCCGCAACAACGCAGGCGGGTGGCGCGTCTCAGTAATGTGACGCGAATCCTGACCGGTCTGTTCTTCGTGTGTGCCGCCATGGCACAAGTGCCGCACGTTGGCGACATCAATTTCTACGGCCTGCGCAAGCTGACGCCCGACCAGATTCTCGCCGCCGCGCGCATCGGGCCCGGCGATACGGTATCGGCGTCCCGCGTGGCGCTGGAAGACCGCATCATCGAGCTCCCCGATGTGATGGACGCTCACGTACAGTCGGTCTGTTGCGACGGAGACAAAGCTACGCTATTCATCGGCATCCGGGAGCGCGGCGAGCCAGACATCGAGTTCCGCGAAGCACCTTCGGGAACGGCCACTCTGCCGGAAGATCTGATGACTCAATACCGCGAGTACTCGGGCGCGCTCCTGCGGGCGGAACTGAACGGCAACGCCAACGTGGCCGACCCGGCTATGCGCCGCTACCAGGAGCACCTTCGGGCTTTCGCCGCGGCTCACACCCTCAAACTCCGGGCGGAACTGCACACTGGCTCGGACCCCGAGCAGCGCGCGGCCGCAGCCACAGTGATCGGCTATTCCGTCAATAAGAAGACCGCGGTGGACGATCTGCTTTTCGCTCTCCAGGATCCCGGCGAAGGCGTGCGCGCGAATGCCCTTCGCTCGCTCGCCGCCATCGCGGCGGTGGCGCGGCGGCAGCCTGCGCTGGGCATCCGGATTCCACCCGCCGGGCTGGCCGACCTGTTGAATTCGGTGGTGCTCAGCGACCGCGTGGAATCCACCAAGGTGCTGCTGGCCCTTACCGAGAGGGAAAACGCCGCGGCGCTGGACCCGATTCGCGAGCGGGCGCTGCCGGCGCTGGCGGAGATGGCGCGCTGGCAGACTCGCCCGTACGCCTTGCCGCCGTTTCAGCTTTTGGGGCGCGTGGCGGGGCTGAAGGCTGTCCAGGTGAACGAGAGCTGGGAAAAGGGCGATCGCGAGCCGGTGATTCAACAGGCGCTCGACTCCGCCGCGAAGAAGCCGGGCCTACAATAGTAACGGTGCTCACGCGGCGACAGGTGTTGGCGGGAATGGCGGCGGGCGCCGTTTTGCCGGGCGTTGCACGCTCTGTCGAGCAAGCCGCCCAGGCGCGCCCCGGCGCCATGCTCCCGCGCAGCACTCCGTGCGTCTGCCTCTATTCCAAGGTGTTGATCAAGGTCGGCTATATCGACCTGCCCATGATTGTGCAAGCGCTGGGCTTCGACGGCGTGGACCTTTCGGTGGAGCACGACGGGCACGTTCTGCCGGACAAGGCCGAAAACCAATTGATGCCGGCGCTGGAGGCCTGCACCGGCATCGGGCTCGACGTCCCCATGATCACCACCGGCCTCACCAAAGCTCAGGATAGGGAGTCCGAAGAGGTGCTGGGGCTCGCCACTTACATCCGGGTGCCGTTCTTCCGCCCGGGTAACTGGAAATTCACCGGGCCGGTCGAGATCGAGATGCAACTTCCCTACGTGCAGCGGGATGTCGCGAACCTGGCGCTGTTGGGACGTTACACCAAGATGGCGATGGGCATCCATAACTACATGGACGGCGCGGAGGGCGCGGCAGTAGCGGACATCAGTCGAGTGATCCGGCCCATCGACCCGCAGTGGGTGGGGTACGACTTCGACGTGGCCTACGCCACCCGGGAAGGCGGCCCGGCGGGATTCGAGGGGCCGCTCGGGATAGCGCTTCCGCGGCTCAAGATGGTTACGGTTCGCGATTTCAAGTGGGACCAGCCGCCTGGCGGCGCACGCACGGCGAAGCCTTGTCCGTTGGGCGACGGCGTGGTGGATTTCGCTAAGTTTTTCGCGGCGCTGGCCAAGGCGCGATTTGCCGGCCCGATCACGCTGCCGGTGGATCATAGTCCGGCGGGCGAAGTGGAGGCGATCAAGCACGATCTGGCATTCGTCCGCAAGCAGATCGCCGCGGCGTATGGGGGTTGAGCCGGTTTCTCGGTTTCCGGCGCGAGAGCGGGCGCCTTGAGCAAGAGTTCATAACCGACGCTCCGGCTACACCTTCGGCAGTAGCGGCGCCAGCCACTTCGGAACCGGACGCTGCAATTTCGTCACATGTCCGTCTTCGACGATTGCGGCCAAACGGTAGGGCGTTCGCAAGTCGTTGTTGTCGAACGCCCATACTCCCGGCAGTTCCCGGAGGGCCGTCCTCAGATTCGCCAGAATGCGGGGAAAACGCTGGACCAGCTTGTCCGCCGGAACATCGTGACCACCCTGCGAGACGCGCATCGCCACACGTTGTTCGGAGACGGACGGTCCGCTGGTTCCGATGAAACAAAGAACCGTGTTATAGCCAGCCTCTGCCGCTCTTTTGAGAAAAGCGATCTTTTCGCCCACGGGATCGGAGAAGACCGTCTCGAAAACGAAGCTCTCGCGCTGCCTCAAGAGTTCTTCCCGGACGGCCGCCGCGACGCCGGCGGCCACGTACGGATCGAGGTGGAGTTCGCGGGCCAGCACGTCCGCATTGACCAGCCTGAGCCCGGCGGGTTGGAGGTGGGCGTGGTAGAAGGTCGTCTTGCCCGCACCGTTCGGGCCGGCGACAGCTACGATAGCGGGGCGCTGGTCAAGCGGCAGACTCATCGCCGCGAAGATTTCTTATGATCCGGCTGGAATTGGCGATTCCGAAACCGGCCCACGGTGCGGCTGCCGTCAGCATCGATGCGGACCAGCAGACCCGCGTGGTCCGGGTGCGGTTCGAAATGGGGAAAGGGCAGGCTATCGAGGAAGGCGGACAGTCGCTCGCGGCCCTCCGGAGAATCCACCGACTCGATACAGGCCGACAATGGGCGGGCGGCGGCGTTGCGGCTTAATGCAAGAACCTGTTGCCCGCCAAGCAACAGCTCGAGGGACCGCCCCAGCCGCGCCCAGAATTCCACCTGGCCGGCAATTGAGCGCTCCCAAGCTTCCCCCGCGAGCCGGGCATCCAGCACCAGGCTGTCGGAAAGCTTCACCGGTTGGCTCATTTTTTCATGGTAGCATATTGCTACCGGTCTCGGGCGCGGCTTCCGCGGGCTCCTCCGCGGCGGCGACTGCTTCCGGCGGCGTCTCGGCGACGGGTTCCGCTGCCGGCACAGGCATCGGCGCCTCAGCCACCGCCGCCTCCGCCACCGCCGCGTGCAGGGCCTGCCGCACAGATTCCGGAACGTGTGGTGCGAGCGCCACTTCGCACTCGCAGCAGTCGCTGCACTTGCGGCACTTCTCGCACAGATGGTTGTCGCAGGCGTCTTTGGTGCAGCGCACGCAGATTCGCGTGGATTCTTCGCCGCAAATGCTGCATGTAAAGGGCATAATTCGGCCTATTTCTTCTTCTTTGCCGGGGTTGCCGGAGCCAGCACCAGGGCGCGGCAACGCTGTGCTTCCTGGTCCATCACCCGATATTCTCTCTCTCGTTCCGCCGCCAAATTCACCACGTATTGTTCGAGCCGGTCCCGGTTGGCCCCTGATTCGGCTGCGACCGCGACCAGTTCCTGGGCCGCGGCCACGTCTTGATATTTGCGCATCGCCTCCGCCACCGAACCCAACAGGGTCTCCAAACCCTGCTCGCGAAAGAGAATCTGGAGCTCGGCGGAAAGCGCTTCCGGGTTGCCGGCCAGAGCCTTGGCGGCATCCGCCAGGGCGCGCGCCTGTTCTTTACTGGACTGCAATTGAGCCGCGTAAGCGTCCGGCGCACCCTTGGCGGCCCACTGCCGGGCGTCCGCGCGGTCGAGTAACGGCAGCACGCGTGCGGCATGAGCGCCGATTTCCTGAAGTACCGCAGCGATTTCCCAATCCGATTCGAGACCCGCAGGCTGTTGTGGGGTTGCCGGGGACTGCGTCCGGGCGGAAAATGCCCCGGCGCAGGCGAACAAGATCAATCCTCGCACCGCGCGATTCATAAGACTTCTTTCAATCTATCACGCGGGGGACGGCGGTCTCAGTTTCCGCCGCCGGGAGGCGGTGCGGTGGTGGGCGGGTTCTTCTTGGTCTTCCCCTTGTCGGGTTGTCCTCCGGAAGTGTCCGCCCCGCCACTGCCTGGCATCACGCCGCCCGGGTTGTTGAGAACCAGATCGCCGACGGCGTTCTTAAGGCGGTCCAACAGGAACCCGGGAACGCCCTGATTGGGCTTCACGTTCTTGGCCAGCGGCTGGTTGGGGTAAATGCGGATCCACTCGTTCTGGTTGAGGATTTTCGGGGGCCCCGGCTGCAGGGCGTGCTGCACCAGTACCTGGCCCTCTTCGACGCCCACATAGGTAGTGCCGTCCTCGTCTTCCACCTCCACGTCGAATACCGTACCGCGCACCGAAATCACGGCCGTTGGGGTCGAGACCTTCTTGGGGTTGGGCCCATTGCGATGCTCAATCGTCACCCGGATCTTGCCCAGGACGAGCTGTAGCATATCCTCGATACTCCATTGGCCCTGGAAGGTGACTCGCGAATTCTGGAAAACTTCGAACGTACTGCCGTCGCGGATCTGGAAGACCGCGTGGCCGTCGGGACCGGTGATGATCTCCTCTTTGGCCTTGACGGCCCACTGATCGGTCGGCACACCCGCTGTTCCTTTTTGGAACAGTGGAACCTGCCCGCCACGCAGCACCGATACCTGTCCCTGGAGCTCGATAACCGTCGCGAATTCATGGGATTGGGCCTGCAGGTGGGCTACAGACAGGCCCGCGACAAGCGCCAGGAGCAGCAATTGGACAGCCCGCGCGAGCGTGGTGAGCTTGTGCATAACTCGAATTCCAGGCCCTTAGTGCCGATATGTAGCCTGTTGACTAGAACTTCCTAAGTCTAGCACCAAACTTGCAAGGCAAATAGGGGGCCGTAAGTTATGGAACTACAAGCCACTTGAATTCAGCAGTTTGTTGGGGCTGGCGAGACTGAATGGGGGTAGAATAGTACACAACTGTGTGTCATAAGGGAACAGCACGGGTTCTGGCACGCTGGGCGATGCTAGCGCTGGCCGGGGTAGCCGGCGCGTCGGCCCAGACCGATTGGCGGCGCATCGGAACGTCAGCCGTAGATTTGCGCCTGGCGGGCCCGGCTACCGGTCCGATGACCAAGGTCTGGTACTCCGCGGATGGTTCCGTGCTGTATGCGCAGACCGCTACGGGCAAGATCTTTCAGACCGAGGATTTTGAGACCTGGGAGCCGGAGCCCGACGCCCCCGCCCCTCCCGCCACCTTCCCCCGCCAGCCGGTCCGCAAACCCGAGCCTGAGGCCGTATACCTCGCGATCAGCGCGGACTCGGAACAACTGTGGGGACTGGGCCGGCAACTCTACCGCTCCGACGATGGCAAGAGCTGGGAGACGCTGACCAGCTACAAGTCGGACTCGGTGATCGGCGGGGACATACATGGGGTTGCGGTCTCGCCCACCGACCCCAACCAGCTAGTGGTGGCCAATGAAAATGGCGTTTGGCGGTCGATGGATGGCGGGCTCACTTGGTCCAGCCTGAACGCGCTGTTGCCGAACCTCTCTGTGGAACGGATTCTGGCGACGCCCAGTGGCGGACACGCGGCGCGGATTCTGACGGGCAAGCTGGGTGTCCTGGACTTGGTGCCGGGCAGCATGTTGTGGCAGCCGCGGCCGGCCATTTCGGCCAAATCCGATGACGAGCGGAAGCGAGACTATTCGGGTAAGATCGGCGCCACGATCACGGCCTTCGCCGAATCCAGCGATTCCCGCCAGGTGTATGCGGGATCGTCCGATGGCCGCGTTTGGCGCTCAGTGGATGGCGGCGCCACTTTTCCCGAGCCCGCGGCATCGGCCGCGGTCGCCGGCCATCAGGTGGAGCGGCTGTATGTCGACCCGGCCAATCCGCGGGTGGTGTTGGCGGCGCTGTCGGGCGATGGGCCACATGTGCAGCGTACCTTCGACGGCGGCAGGTTCTGGGACACACTGGATTCTCCCACCCTCCCCGCCGTGCCGGCCAACTCGGTAACCGCCGATCCGAATTCCGGAGCGGTCTACGTTGCCACGGATAAGGGCGTGTATTGGACGCATTTCGATTTCGAAACCGGCGTTTTGACCAACAATCTCACCTGGACCAACCTCTCCGACACCCTGCCGGAGGCGAAAGCCGTGGATGTGGCGCTGGATCCGGCGGGAGTTCAACTTTATATTGCGCTGGATGGCTACGGCGTATTCGGCGCCGCTGCGCCGCACCGAGACCTCAGCTTGCGCCTCGTGAATACGGCGGATTTCAGTACGCGCGCGGCCTCCCCGGGGTCGCTGGTCAGCGTGTTGGGTGAAAAAGTGAATGCCGTCAGCGGCGGCTCCCTCCAATTCCCCTTGTGGAACAACTCGCAGATCCAGGTGCCCTTTGAGGCCGTCGGTCCCACGGTGTCGCTGGCGCTAGAAACCACAACCGGAACCATGACCCGCGATCTCCAGGTGCTGCCGGTATCGCCCGCGATCTTTGTGGGGCCCGATGGCGCGCCGGTGATCTTCGATGCCGACAGCGGCATGCCGCTCGAAGGCAACGTGGCGCATCCCGGACAACGGCTCCAGGTGATGCTGAATGGGCTGGGCAAGGTGCGGCCCGATTGGCCTACCGGCGTCACCGCACCGGCGGTGAATACACCGGTGGTGACGGCCAAGGTGCAGGCCTATCTGGACGGCAGCGAGATACCGGTAGCGCGCGCGGCACTGGCGCCGGGTTACGTCGGCATGTACCTGGTGGAAATGCAACTCCCGGTGGTCGCCAACTACGGCGCCATGGAACTGTACGTCACTGCCGATGGGCAGGATAGCAATCGCGTCCAGATTGTAATCGGCCAGTAGGAGGGTGCTAACCGTTTTGGGGGTTGCGACTGTTCAGTCCCAGCAACCGCTCCCTTACCGTCGCGGCTCTGTTGCGGTTGCCTCGTGTTTGCATCTACTTACAGAGCCGCGACCGTAAGGGAGCGGTCGGCGGACGCCCATTCCCCCAGATCGGTTAAGCACCCCAGTAGGAGCGGCCGAGAAACTCGTGCGCGGCGCGTGCTACGCTGAAAATTCCCTATGAGCAACATCGAGATTACTCTGCCTGATGGCAGTAAACAATCCGTCGCCGCGGGGACCCGTCCCATCGATATCGCCAAATCCATCAGTCCGCGCCTCGCGGACGCCGCCATCGTGGCCAAAGTGAATGGCGATCTCTACGATCTGACCCGGCCCATCGAAGAGGACGCCAGCCTGCAGATTCTCACCGCCAAGGATCCCGATTCGCTCTATGTCTATCGCCACTCCACCGCCCACTTGCTGGCCGCGGCCGTGCTGGAGTTGTATCCCGAGACGAAGCTGGGGATCGGTCCGCCCATCGAGAACGGCTTCTATTACGATTTCGACCGCGCCACCCCGTTCACGCCCGACGATCTCGAGAAGATCGAAGCCAAAATGTGGGAGATTCAGAAGCGGCATCTCCCCTACGAGCGCGTTTACACCAGGAAAGAAGACGGCCTCAAGAAATACGGCGACGCGTGGATGAAGTGCGAGCTGATTACCGAACGCGCCGGCGACGTCTTCAGCGAATATACGCTGGGGCCGCATTTCATCGATTTCTGCCGCGGTCCGCATGTGCCCGACACGTCCAAGATCAAGGCATTCAAGCTGCTCTCGATCGCCGGCGCGTATTGGAGGGGCGACGAACACAACAAGCAGTTGCAACGCATCTACGGCACGGCTTTCTTCACGCCCAAGGATCTGCAGGAATACCTGAACCGGCTGGAAGAGGCCAAGCGCCGCGACCATCGGCGGCTGGGCAAGGAACTCGAGCTGTTCACCGTGAACGAGGTGGTGGGCGCGGGCTTGCCTTTGTGGCTGCCCAAGGGCGCGACCATCCGGCGGCTGCTCGAAGAATACATTCTGGAGCGCGAGCGGGCGCTCGGTTACCAGCACGTGTACACGCCGGACTTGGCGAAGGTCGACCTGTACGAGCGCTCGGGCCACTGGGCGCACTATAAGGACAGCATGTTCCCGCCCATGGAGTTGGAGAACGAGCGCATGGTGCTGCGGCCCATGAACTGTCCGCATCACATCCTGGTTTACGAATCCAAGCAGCGCAGCTATCGCGACCTGCCCGTCAAAATCGCGGAATTGGGCACCATGTACCGCTACGAGAGGTCTGGCGCGCTCAGCGGCTTGAGCCGCGTCCGCTGCATGACCCTCAACGACGCCCACATCTTCTGCACGCCGGACCAGATCAAGGAAGAGTTTTCGAGCGTGATGCGGCTGGTGGAAGCGGTATATAAGGACCTGGGCATCACCCAGTATCGTTACCGCCTTTCCCTGCGCGACAAGGCCGACAAGGAGAAGTACGTCGATAACGACGCCATGTGGGAACACGGCGAGCAGGAGCTGCGGGAAGCGATGAACGCGCTCGGCTTGCCCTATGTGGAGGCCAGGGGCGAAGCGGCGTTCTACGGTCCCAAGTTGGACATCCAGCTTGCCGACGTGATGGGCCACGAAGAAACTTACTCCACCATTCAGGTGGATTTCCATTTGCCGAGCCAGTTCGACCTGCACTACGTCGCGCCTGATGGCAAGGAACATCGCCCGGTAATGATTCATCGCGCCATCGTCAGCACCATGGAGCGCATGATTTCCTACTTGATCGAGCTGTACGCCGGAGCGTTTCCGGTGTGGCTGGCGCCGGTGCAGGCGATCGTATTGCCTATCACCGACCGGCAGTCGGAATACGCACGCGCGATCGAGAAACAGCTTACCGCCGCGGGCATCCGCGCTACTCTTGACGATCGCAACGAGAAGATCAACTTCAAGATTCGCGAGGCGCAATTACAGAAGATCCCGTTCATGCTGGTGGTGGGCGATCGCGAACAGGAAAACGGGCAGGTCTCGGTGCGCAATCGCAAGCACGGCGATCAGGGCGTAAAGTCGGTGGCGGACTTCATCGCTGCGATCCGCGGGCTGATTGAGTCGAAGGCGGTTTCGGAGTAGGATGAAAGTGGCTATGGCGGAAGACGAGAACGCTCCGGCGACCAAGAAAGACTTGCGGGATCTGCGAGAAGGTCTGCGCAATGAGATGGCTGAAATGGAAGAAAGGCTATCGGAGCGAATACGGGATAGCCAGACGGAGATTCTCAAGGCCTTCCTGCCGTGACAAGAATCTGTTCAAACTCAGTTCCGCAAACTTGAGGCCAACATGGGAAACAACGTGACCTCAATCGAGCAACGAATGGGTATCCTGGAGCGGCGCCTGTGGGAGATCGAGAAGCGCCTTCTGATGAACCCGCCTGCCGCGTAGCACGGCGCTCGCCGTAGTTCCGATATCCCCCATGGTACGGTTCCGTTCGGGTCGAATCTTGGCCATTGACACTCGGTCTTAATCAGTATATATATTGTCTGGGTATAATCACCATGAGGAAAGAACCGGCGATCGGCCTCCGCATATACCGCGCGCTGGCTGGCGCATTCCCTTGGGAATTCAAAAACGCCTACGGCGACGAGATGCTGCAGGCGGCGGAAGATGCCATCGAGCCCATTTGGCGCCAGCATGGCCTGCTCGGACTGGTACGCCTGCTGGCGGACATCGCCATCCGCCTGCCCATCGAGCACCTGGCCGAATTACGGCAGGACGTCCGCTATGGATTGCGGATGCTGGCCGCCTCTCCGGGCTTCACGGCCGTCGCATTGCTCTCCCTCAGCCTGGGAATCTGCGTAGCCACTTCGGCCTTTAGCGAAGTGAACGCCGTCCTCCTGCGCGATGTTCCGGGCGTCTCGCATCCCGGCCAGTTGGTCGCACTGCAGCCCGCCGCATCCTATCCCGCGTATGAGCGCTTCCGCGAACGCACCGGCCTGTTCTCCTCTACGCTTGCTTACGTTGCCCCCGTCCCGTTCGGCGTGTCCCTGGCCGGACACACGGAACGGGCATGGGGCCACCTGGTCACGCCCTCGTATTTTTCCACCTTGGGGATACGTCCGGCGTTCGGCCGCGTATTTGACGACCGGCAGCAACAGCAGACGCCGGCGGTGGTGGTCAGTTATCGGTTCTGGCAAAACCATCTGGGCTCCGACCCGGGCGTGGTCGGCAAGACCCTCCTCGTCAACGGGCATGCGTGCACCATCCTCGGCGTCGGTCCGAGGGGTTTTCTGGGCGCGTCTCCCCTGGTCTTCTACGCGGACCTGTGGATGCCCGTTTCGGTGGATGCCCAGGTCGCCCCCGAACTGGCCGGCCACGCCCTGGAACAACGGGATCGCAAGATGTTCCAGGTGATCGGACGCCTGCAACCGGGCGTCACCGTGCCACGGGCGGAAGCGGAGCTCGATACCGTGGCCCGGCAACTCGAACAGGCGTATGGCGAGGAGGATAAACAACGGCGCGGACTGCGTTCCACTCTGCTGCCGGGGGGTAAGATGTTCCCCATCCGTTCGCAGGACCTTCCGCTGGTGACCGCGCTACCCATGGTGCTCGTTGGGCTGATCCTGCTCATCGCTTGTTCCAACGTGGCCAACATGATGCTGGCGCGCGCCGCCGGCCGCCGGAAAGAGATCGCGGTGCGACTGGCCCTCGGCGCCAGCCGCGCCCGGCTCGTCCGGCAGTTGCTCACCGAAAGCATGCTCGTGGCGGCCGGCGCCGGTGTACTCGGGTTCTGCCTCTCGATGTGGCTCATGCACTTGGCTTCGCAGGTGAAGATGCCGCTGGCGATTCCGGTCAGCTATGACCTGGAGCCCGATGGCCGCGCCTTCGTCTTCACGTTGTTCCTGAGTCTGTTCACCGGGCTGGCATTCGGCCTCGCGCCCGCTCTCCGGGCCACTAAGACCGACCTCTCCCCGGCGCTGAAAGAGGGTGGCGCAGTGCGGATTCACGGCTTTCGGCGTCTTGCCTTCCGCAATGTGCTGGTACTGAGCCAGGTGGCAGGATCTCTGATGCTCCTGCTGCTCACCGGATTCCTGGTGCTGGGCTTTCAGAGGACCTCGGGAATCGAGGTGGGCTTCGACTCTGCAAACCTCTACGTCATGTCGTTGGACCCCGTACGCGAGGGATACTCGGGCGCCCGCGCCGCGGAGTTCCTCCGGAAATTGCTCGACCGCGTCCAAAAGCTGCCCTCCGTGAATGCCGCCTGTCTGACTGAAACGGTCCCGATGGCCGCCAACGGCAATCCCTCCGTCACGTTCTCCACGGGCATGGGCTCGCAGAAGGCGACCCACAACGCACACCGCTTCACCGTCGGGAAGGACTACTTCGACACGCTCGGCATCCCAATTCTATTGGGCCGTGGGTTCCGCAAAGAGGACGAAGCCGCCGGCTCAACGGCGGTAATCGTGACCGAGAAGCTGGTCCGTGAGTTCTGGAGGGACGCCGATCCTTTAGGCCGGCAGATCGAAATCGCCGACGATCGGAGACCTCCGTCGGGCCTCGACTCCCTGGGAACATTCGATCATCGCTTCACCGCCAACGGCCACCAGACCTTCGAAGTGGTAGGCGTGGTCAGAGACCTGAAGATGATGTTCGCCATGGAGGACCCTCGTCCGGGAGTCTTTTTCCCTCTGCGCACTCCGGACTTCGCCCAGCCCTCTCTGCGAGGCGTCACGTTGATGATGCGCGCGGCGCCCGGCGGCGACGTGACTGGCGCGGTGCGGAGCGAGATTTCCGCCATGGACGCCAACCTTACTCCGTTCGACGCGCGCAGCATGGAGGACCAGATCGGGCAGTTCATGTACTTCGTGCGGCTGGCCATGAAAATCTACGGCACGATCGGCCTGTTCGGATTGATCCTGGCTTCGGTGGGCCTGGCAGGCGTGACGGCGTATTCCGTGACCCAGCGCAGCCGTGAAATCGGTATCCGCATTGCCCTGGGAGCCGCGCGCGGCGATGTCTTACGGCTCGTAATGAGCGAGGGCATCGCGCTGGTAGCCGTGGGTACGGCGCTCGGATTGGCCGGCGCCTGCGCCGCGGCACGTCTGCTCTCCGGGCTGATCTCCGCCGTGGCCACGGCAACGAGCGCCACCACCTCCGACCCGGTTCTGCTCATCGGCGCCCCGCTTCTGCTGGCCGCCCTGGCGCTGGCGGCCTGTTATCTGCCAGCGCGCAGATCTACGCGCATCGATCCGGTGGTGGCGCTGCGCCAGGAATAAGTTCGTTCCGCCGTGGTCACCTCTGTATCTTTCCGTTCTTCTGCTGGATCTGCAGCCAGATGGCGTTATACGTGGCTTCCGTGATGCTCTCCTTGAGCTCGAAGTTGAATTCCCTGCGGTCGCCTAACGAATTCCGATCCCGCTCGAACGTCGTAATCGTTAACTGGAACGGGCCCGAGGTGCTGATGTTATCGATGTCGCTATAACGCCACGTGCGCGAGCCGTCTTTGGCCGGCGTCGAATAGATCACGGCGTCGGCACCGATAGTCAGGGTACCTTCGGAGCTTTTGCGGCCGCAGTGTTTCACCGGAAACGTCCAGGCGGGCACGCTCGTCGCCCGGTCGAGCGCCGCCACGAAGCGTTGGTCCAGACGGTCCTTCAAAAGAGCGTACAACTCCGCAGCCGGCACCTTGCCCGTGAATCGATAGACGCGGTCTTCATAAGTCATCACCGAAACCTCATCGGGAGACAAAATCAATTGCTGGATATCCCGATACTGCCAGCTCCAGGCGTGTTTCTTCGGGCCGGCAAAGCGCACGCCCTTCTCATCCACCGTCAGGATTCCGTTGCAGTGGTCGTGCCAGTGCTCGTGCCGCGCCGGGAACTGCGCGGCCGACGCCACGGCCGCAACCGCCAGAATCAAGCAACCTGCCGTTTTACCGAATGCCATTTCCAAACCTCGTAGAGAGCCGGATATACCACCAGCTCCAGTAAGAAAGAAGTAAAGATGCCACCGATCATCGGGGCGGCGATGCGTTTCATCACGTCCGCCCCGGCGCCCGCTGACCACATGATCGGCGCCAGCCCCACGAACATCGTCGCCACCGTCATGAACTTCGGACGGATGCGCTTCACCGCGCCCTCGACGATGGCTTCCCGCAAATCGGAGAGAGAGTGCATCCGTCCGGCCAGGCGGCGCTCATTGTATGACAGGTCGAGATACAGCAGCATGAAAACGCCCGTCTCGGCGTCCACGCCCATCAGCGCGATCAGCCCCACCCATACGCCGATGCTCATGTTGTAGCCGAGCGCGTACAGCAGCCAGACGGCGCCCACCGCCGAGAACGGCACCGCCATCAGAATCAGCAACGTCTTGGCGGTCGATTTGGTATTCAGATAGAGCAGCAGAAAGATCAGGAACAGCGTCAGCGGCAGCACCACCTTCAGGCGCTCGCGGACACGCTCCATGGCCTGGTATTGGCCGCTCCAAGCCAGGGTATAGCCGGGCGGTACGGCGACCTGTTCCGCCACCACGCGCTTCGCCTCAGCCACATAGCTGCCCACATCGCGTCCGGCCACGTCGACGTACACGTAGCCGGTGAGCATGCCGTTTTCGTTGCGCAGCATCGACGGGCCGGAGGCCAGCTTCAACGTGGCGATCTCCGCCATGGGAATCTGCATCTTGCCGTCCATCGCCGGGACCAGCGCGCGCCCCAGGCGTTCGAGGCTGCTGCGCGAATCGCGGAAGTAGCGCACGTCGATGGGGTAACGCTCGCGGCCTTTCGATTGCCGTGCTCACGTTGTCGCCGCCGATGGCATTCATCACCACGGTCTGCGCGTCGTCCACGCTGAGGCCGTAGCGCGCCAGGCGATTGCGCTTGAGGTCGAAATCCAGGAAGTACCCGCCGCCCACGCGTTCGGCGAAAACGCTGCGCGTCCCGGCCACCTGCGGCAGCACGCGCTCGATCTGCTCGCCGATACGCTCGATCTCGCCCAGGTCCGCGCCGTACACTTTGACGCCCACGGGCGTGCGCACTCCGGTGGTCAGCATGTCGATGCGGTTTGTGATGGGCATGGTCCATGCGTTGGTAACGCCGGGAATCCGCAGCGCCGTATTCATCTTGTCGACCAGCGCTTCGGTGGAGAGCCCCTTGGGCCACTGCGACTTCGGTTTGAGCTGGACCACGGTTTCCATCATGGAGAACGGCGCGGGGTCTGTGGACGTCTCGGCGCGGCCGGCTTTGCCCAGTACGCGCTCCACTTCCGGGAAGGTCATCAGAATGCGATCCTCCACTTGCATGAGCTTTTGCGCTTCCGCCACCGAGATGCCCGGCAGCGTGCTCGGCATGAACAGCAACACGCCTTCGTCGAGCGGTGGCATGAACTCCGAGCCCAGCCGCTGGTAGACCGGCACGGTGAGCGCGACCGTCGCCACCGCGCCGCCGATGACAGCCCACTTCCATCGCAAGCTCCACGCCACCACCGGGTGATACAGCCGCATCAGCACGCGGCTGATGGGATGCTTCTCTTCGGAGTGAATCGTGCCCACCAGCACGTCGTTCACGACGGCGCCGAGCCAGCGCGGACGCACGCGGAACCGATCTTTGCGGAAGAACAGCAGGCGCAGCGCCGGGTCAAGCGTGATGGCCAGCACCGCCGCCACAATCATGGCGAAATTCTTGGTGTACGCCAGCGCTTTGAACAGGCGGCCTTCCTGCGCTTCCAGCGTGAGCACCGGCAGGAACGATACGGCGATTACCAGCAGCGCGAAGAAGCTCGGGCCGCCCACTTCTTTCACGGCGTCGACGATGGTGCGCCGGTAATCGCCCGCGGTCCAACTCGGCGACGCTCCTTCCAGCTTCTTATGAGTCTGCTCCACCACCACGATCGAGGCATCCACCATGGCTCCGATCGCGATGGCGATTCCACCCAGCGACATGATGTTGGAGCTCATCCCCATCAGCCGCATGGGCACGAAGGAGATCATCACCGCGACCGGAATAGTGAGGATCGGAATCACCGCGCTGGGTACGTGCCACAGGAAGATCAGGATCACGATGGCCACCACCAGCAACTCTTCCAGCAGGGTGTGCTTCAGGTTGTCGATAGAGGCGAGAATCAGCTCCGACCGGTCGTATGCCGTCACCAGTTTCACGTCTTTCGGCAAGCCGGGCTCAATCTCTTTCAGCTTGGCCTTCACGCGGTCAATGACGCGCAGAGCGTTTTCGCCCTGCCGGATCACCACGATTCCGCTGACCGTTTCGCCTTTGCCATCGAGATCGGCGATCCCGCGCCGGATGTCGGGCCCCAGCGTCACGCTGCCCACATCGCGCACCAGGATCGGCACGCCGCTCGGGCTCGCGCCGAGCGCGATGTTGGCGAGATCGTCGGTGGAGCGCGCGTAGCCGCGTCCGCGCACCATGTACTCGCGGCCGGTAAGTTCCACCAGGCGTCCGCCCACGTCATTATTGCCGGAGCGCACCGCTTCCACCACCTTGGAAATCGGAACTCCGTAAGCCGCCAGGCGATTGGGATCGACATTCACCTGGTACTGCCGGACGAAACCCCCGAGCGGCGCCACTTCCGCCACCCCGGGCACGGCCTGCAACTGGTAGCGCAGGAACCAATCCTGCGTGGAGCGCAGATCGGCCAGGTTGTGCGTGTTGCTCACCAGCGCATATTCGTACACCCACCCGACCCCGGTGGCGTCCGGCCCCAGTTCGGTCTTCACATCTTGCGGAAGTCGCGGCAAAATCTTCGACAGATATTCGAGCGTCCGCGAGCGGGCCCAGTAGATGTCGGTGCCGTCTTCGAAAATGATGTAGACGTAGGAGTAGCCGAAATCCGAGAAGCCGCGCACGTCCTTCACTTTGGGAGCGCCTAGCATGGCGCTCACGATGGGATACGTGACCTGGTCTTCCATGATGTCGGGGCTGCGATCCCAGCGAGAGTAAACGATCACTTGTGTGTCGCTCAGATCCGGGATGGCGTCGAGCGGGATGGTCCGCATGGCCCACCATCCGGCCAGCGTGGCGGCAGCTACGAACAAAAAAACCAGAAACCGGTTGCGCGCCGAGAATTCGATGATGCGGTCGATCATTTCGCGGCCGCCTTGAGCTGGCTCTCGGAGTCGATCAGGAAATTGCCCGAGGTGACGATGCGGTCGCCTTCGCGCAGTCCGCTGAGGATCTCGATGACGCCGCCGCATTGTGCGCCGATGGTCACGGCGCGCGGTTCGAACTTGCCTTCGCCGCGGTCGAGGAACACCACCTGGCGGTCGCCGGAATTCAACACGGCAGTCTCCGGCACCACCAGTTTGCGCGCGCCGCCGGTTGCGATTTCGACTTCGCCGTACATGTCGGGCTTGAGCGCGAGGCCCGGATTATCGAACTGCAGGCGCACTTTGAGCGTGCGCGTGGTAGGATCCACCTGCGGCAGGATGTAGCTCACGCGCCCGCGGAACACACGCCCCGGCGCAGACGCCAGCGTCAGCGAGGCCGGCTGATTGAGGCGTACGCCGGCGGCTTCGTACTCGAATACGTCGGCGATCGCCCACACGGTGGAAAGGTCGGCCACGGTGTAGAGCACGGTTTCGAGCGTGACGCGCTGCTTGGGGTAGGCATTACGCTCCATCACGAAGCCGGAGATGGGCGAATCCAAGGTGAGATTCTTGATGGTCTCGCCGGTGCGGCCGATCTCGTCGATTTGAGCGGCGCCGATATCCCACAGCTCCAGGCGCTTCCGGGCCGCGGCCACCAGGTTATCGGTGCTCTCCTGAATTTCGTGGAGCGGATTGCTGTGCATGGTGTGCTGCGCTTTGATGGCCAGCAGGTATTCCTGCTCGGTAGCCAGTGCTTCGGGGCTATAGATGGTGAGCAGCGGGTCGCCCTCGCGGACGGCCTTGCCGGTGAAGTCGGCGAAGACGCGGTCGATCCAGCCTTCGATCTTGGGCTGTACCTTGGCGATGCGCGTCTCGTCGAGCGTGACGCGCGCGGCGGCGCGTATGGAATCGCGCACGGTCTGGTATTCCACCGTGCCGTAGGTTACGCCGATGAGTTGCTGCTTTTCGGGGCTGATTTCCACCGTGCCGGGCGCCGTGGTTGCCGCGGAAGCCTCGCCGGCATATACCGGCACGAGTTTCATGCCGCAATCGGGCGCAATACCGGGCTTGTCCGACTTGTACTGCGGATGCATGGGGTCCTGCCAGTACAGAATCTTGCGTGGAACTCCGCCGGCGGCGGCCACCGGCGCGGGCTTGCCGTACCAGCGCCCGTAGCCGTAGCCCCCTGCGAAAGCCGCCGCAATCACTAGAACTATCGCCAGCTTCTTCATTGCTTGATCTCCACGCCGGTCAGCTCTTCTAAACGGGCCAGCGCCATGTCACACTGCATCACTTCGTCGTGGTACATGAGTTCGTTGTCCACCACGGTCATCAGGTTCGAAAACACCGGCAGAAAATCGAGCGATCCCGCCTCATAGCTGGCCAGCGACGATTCGAGCGCCAGCCGCGCTTCGGGAAGCACCGAGTTCTCATAAAGCTCCGCCAATTGGCGCGCCGTTTCCGCCACGGTGTAGTCTTCGCGGATGCGCGCCTCGATCGCCACGCTCGTGCCTTCGTAATTGTGGCGGGCTTCGGCAGCGGCGAATTCCCGTTCGGTGACCGCGGCACGCTGGCTCCGCGCCGGCAGTTTGACTGTCGCGGCCCAATCCGTCCCCGGGATAGGGCGCGCCGTTGGACGTGTAGCCTAGCGAAACGGTAGGCGAAGGCAAACTGCTGGCCTGGATGGGCCGCTGCCTGGCGGCCTCGTACTTCTTCTGCGCGGCCAGTATCTCGCGATTATTGTGCAGCGCTTCGTCCACCAGGGAAGATAGCGGCTGCGCCGCGGCCAGCGCGGGACACAACAAGCAGAGCCAATTTCGAAGAGTCATTTCCCTTTACCAATGCGGCCGCACATAGAGACGCGCAGCCATCCAACAGAACCGCTGTGGGGGGTAAAAGGAAGTCTAGATGCGCAGAGGTAGAGGAGAGCTTGAGCCGCCCGAGGGAGTAAGCAGGCTGGCAATCGGGGCGGAAACCCGAAGCTCAGGAAGCACGGCGGGCGCGGCCACATCGGCCAACACAGCGACCGAAGGCGCGGCCGGCGCGGGCCGCTCCGCTTTGACGAAATGCTGCAAGCCTTGCGTGTGGCACGCCGCCGAAGCAGGCTGCGGCTTGTGGCAGCAGCTATGCGCCGCCGTCATTTGCGGACAGGAGAGACAGTTTCCCCAGAGCATCGCCATAAGCACCAGGGCAACCGTCACCGAAATGGAAAACTTCCGCACGAAGCCAGTTTATCCGAAAGGTGACGCATTATGCAAACAGATACTCGGATTTGTCTGACTACTAAGGCTTAAATCCCACGCTGGTCCAGAGTTGCGCGCATGAGTATATCTTGCCATTGGCAATGACATACTCCAGCTTGCGGATGTTATGAATATCTTCCAGGGGATTGCCGCCGGCCACGATCATATCGGCGCGCTTCCCTGCCTCAATCGTGCCCGTCTCTTTATCCAGCCCCATCACCCGCGCCGGCACGATAGTGGCGGCCTGAATGGCCTCCATGGGCGTGAAGCCAGCCTGCACATACAGCTCGATTTCGCGATGGAGACTGTGACCCGGGACGGCCTGATCCGTCCCCGCAACGATAGGGACACCGGCGCGACGCAGTGCGCCGACGAGCGCAACGTCCTTGGCGAATACTCTCTCGGAAAGGGCGCTCTGGGCAGTCGGCGGCCCCACGTCGGTGAGCGGCTGCGCCAATTCGAGTGCGACCTTGGCGATGCCGGGCTCGAAGCTGGCCGGCGGTTTGGCGGTAGTCGCCGTCTGAAGCTCCGCCAGCGCCAGTGTGGGGTCGACCACGGTGCGATGCGCCACCAGAAACGCGATGGCCTTCTGTACCTCCGGCGTGGTCAGATCCAGATTGCTCGCGGCATTCATTACTTCCGCCCGCCTGGTGTTAGCAGGCAGCGACAGCATCATGCGCATCACGTATTGGATGTGATTGATCTGATCCTGGCCGGCTTCCACCGCCTGGTAAGTCGTAACTCCGTTCGGCACATGGCCGGTGACCGTCATCCCCAGGCGATGCGCCTCTTCCGCGACAGCCCTGATCTGCTCCAGCTTCACCGAGCTGTAGATTTTCATTTGCTGGAAGCCGGCCGCGTGATAGCGATCCACCCACAGGCGCGCCTGTTCGGGCGTGTCGACGCGCGCTACTCCGACGGCGCCCGGTCCGGAGCCATCCACGATACCCGCCGCCAGAATGTGCGGTCCCAGTCCGCGGCCGGCGGCGACGGCGTCCCGAACGGCGGTGATGAATTCCAGCTCGTTGCCGCAATCGCGCACCGTGGTAACGCCCGCGGCGAGGTAAATCGGCCCCCACTCCACCTGCTCGAAATGCGCGTGCATGTCCCACAGTCCCGGCAGCAGGCTCTTGCCGCGCGCATCGACTATCTGGGCATTCTTCGGCGCCTTCACGGTGGACGAAGGACCGGCGGCGACGATCTGCCCGCGCTCCACCACCACCGTGGCATCGGGCATTGCGGGGCGCCCGGTTCCGTCGATCAAGGTTGCTCCGACGATGGCCAGCGTCTCCGCGCGGCTGCCGGAAATGGTCTTGGAGAGCTCGGCCAACGACGCCATGCCGTCCGCGCCATTGAGCGCCACGAAGGTCGCGAGCGCATTTTCGTAGCCCTCGCGAATGGCCTCGAAGTGGTCGAACTCGGCATCGGTGGTGACCGCGGCTACCAGTTCCTGGTTGGCGTTGAGCCACAGCGTCTCGCGCCCCCAAATCAGCCCTTCCACCGAATACCGGGCCAGCGATTGCTTTCCGCCTTCGACCGCAACTTCATCGTTGCCATGCGGCTCGATTCTGACTTTCCCGGTTGGCAGGGTCGCCAGTTCGGCTGGCGATCCGTGCTTCGACCAGTAGCGCACTAGGAGCATCTGCATGGTGGCCGGGGCATAACCGGCGATGGTGAAAAATCGCGCCGGCGCGGCGATTTCGGTCCATTGGTCGTGATTGCGGAGGCGGATTTTCGAGGGCTGCACCTCGATGGCCTGGTCGATCGAGCTGGCGCGCGAAGTCTTGCCTTTGATCTCGAAGAATTGCGGCGCGTAGTCGGGGGCGGCGCGGAAAGTGACGGAAAGCGGCACGGCGGACGCGCGGTCGGTGAATTTGAAGTCGACGGTCACCGCCAGCGAGTCGCCATCGCGGCGGATCTGGTACGTCTCCTCGCCGATGGGTTGCTCGAACTTGTGCAGGCGGAATTTTCCCTGCTCGACGGGATCTTGGGCGAGCGTTGGAAAAGTTGCAAGAAGGGTGAACGCCAGGGCGAGAAGACGCGTTTTCATGATTTCTTTAGGGTACAGCGATGCGGCGGGCGTTGGTGGCTGTGCTGGCGGATCAGACCTTCTGTACGTGCGCGGGATATTGAGCCACCAGCGGATCGGCGGTAAGTAGCGTGAAGCCTTCCACTATGGACTGCGCAACCAGAAGCCGGTCGAACGGGTCTTTGTGGATCGGCGGCAGGCAGTCGATGGCGACGGCGTGCTCGCTGGTGATCGGGAGTTCCAGATAGCCGTTATCAAGCAACTCCCGCCGTAGAGACCGCGCGTCCACTTGAAAATCACCCCGCCCAAGTCCGCTCTTGATGGCAATCTCCCAAAGGCTGGCCGAACTGAATACCGGTTCGTTCCGCGGATCGTTCAGCAACCGCCGCGCGGCTGCGGGCAAACGGCTGGGTTGGCCCGCAGCCCACAGCAGGACGTGCGTATCCAACAGAACCTTCACGAGTCTCCCCCGAAGAGTTGCTCTATCTCGGTGCTTCCCATTCGGTCGAAATCGTCCGGCACCACGATCCGGCCAGCCATGAAGCCCAATCGCCGGACTTGCCCCGCCACAGGCGCATCTAGAGCCATCACTTTTACCATGGGTTTGCCCGCCTTGGCAATCACAAACGGCTCACCTTTTGCCGCCTGCTCGACGAGTTGCGAGAGATGAGTTTTGGCTTCGTGGATGTTGACTGTCTTCATACCAAAGGTAAACTTAGTTCTATTAGTTTAGTTTACTATATTTCGCCCGAGGTGTGGGGGCAGCGATCGCCGATTATATCGTTGACGCTCGCACGACATGGCCGCCCTTCTCAGGCATCGAGGCCACGCGACTGGGAAGATACCGCGCGGCGATCTGCGGGAGCCCCAGATCCTCCACCTGACGGAAACCGAAGGCCATCAACTGCGCCCGCAGTTTTTCCGATTCGAAATAGCTTCGAAAAGCTTCGCCCGATTCGGCGACCCGCGCGGCCCGGCGTGCATGCGCAATGCGCATTTCAGGCGACAGGGACTCCGGAGGATCGGCGTAATCGAAGACTACGTGCGCGCCATGGGGCAGGCTCGAGATGAAGCCCAGCGTCGACCGGACGGCCTCCTCAGTCAGATAGGGCACAACCCCGAGCCACGTAAAGAACGCCTGTTCGCGCGCATCGAAACCGGCAGCGTCCAGGCCCTCGGCCAGCGTTTCGTGTTCGAAATCGACGGGAGCGAACGTGAGGTTCGCCGGCAGCGCGATGCCGGCATCGGCCAGACGCCGGCGTTTCCACGCCTGCGTCGACGGATGGTCCACCTCCCAAATGCGCAGGCGGTCGCGCAGCTCGCCACGATACGCATAAGTGTCAAGCCCCGCGCCCAGCACTACCAACTGGCGCGCGCCCCGTTCATAGGCCGCGGCCAAGGCATCCTCCGCAAAGCGGGTCCTCGCAGCGATAAAGATCCGCATCCCCCGTCCGGATGAATGCTCTTCCGCCCAGCGTGAAACGGCGATGGCATCTTCGTTCAAGATACGCAGAGCCAGTGGATCGGCGAAAATCCGGCCTTGTTCCAACACCTGGTGAGCGGCGCGGTGAAAGGCCGCCGCCCTGGCTGTCCGGCTTGGCTCTCCCGCCTGCATACATCTTTGAGTTTACGATTGTCCGGCCCGGCGTTACAGTAGATACGTGCAACGTCGAACTTTTCTGACTCTTCCGATAGGAGCAACTCTCATGCAGGCGCAAACCCCCGCAGCCGTGCCGCGCGCAATCATCGAACTTCGCTATTTCCGCGTGCGCAGCGGACCCCAGGTGCAGCGCACCACCGACTATCTGCAGCACGGTCTGTTGCCCGCCTCGCAACGGGCCGGCATCCGCCCGGTCGGCTGCTTCAACGCCCTCATCGCGCCCGACACGCCTTTCATCCTGACGCTGGCCAGCTATCCATCCCTAGCCGCCATCGAAACCGCTCGCGAGAAGCTCGGCGCCGACAAGGAATTCCTGGCCGCGGCCGAGGCGTTCAATTCCACGCCGGAATTGTCGTACATGCGCATGGAGAGTTCGCTGCTGTGGGCCTTTCCGGCCTTTCCCACGGTGGTGCCGCCGCCAGCCCGTGAAAATCGCCCCGACCGCATCTTCGAAATGCGCACCTACGAATCGCCCAACGACAAGACCCTGGCGCGCAAGATCAAGATGTTCGGCGATGGCGAGATCGATATCTTCCGCCGCGTCGGTATGACGCCCGTGTTTTTCGGCCAAACCATCGTGGGCCCCCGCATGCCGAACCTCACCTACATGCTGGCGTTCGACGATCTGGCCGCGCGCGAGAAGTTGTGGAGCATCTTCTCCGCGGATCCCGAGTGGCAGAAGATGCGCAACGGCCCCGACACGACGAATCCAGAGATCGTGAGCAATATCACCAACGTGATTCTGCGGCCGTTGCCTTTTTCGCCGATCCGCTAGACCGTGGCCCATATGCCGGCAAATTTCAAAGCTGAGCTCCTGGCCTGTTTCGGCCAGCCGGTGGACGAGAATCCTACCGGCGTGATGCAGGAGGCGGGCTTCCGCGAGCTGGGCCTGAACTGGCGCTACCTCACCATCGAGGTGCCTCCCGCGAAACTGCGCGAAGCTATCGCGGGTGTGCGCGCATTCGGCATGCGCGGATTGAACCTGACCATCCCGCATAAGGTCGCGGTCATGCAGCATCTCGACGAAATCGCGCCCGATGCCGCGGTAATCGGCGCGGTGAATACCGTGCGTCGCGAGGGCGACCGGTTGATCGGCGAGAATACCGACGGCAAGGGCTTTCTGCACGGCGTCCGCAGCGACGCCGGGGTCGACCCCCGGGGCAAGCGCGCGGTGGTGCTCGGGGCCGGAGGCGCGGCCCGGGCCATCGTCACCGAACTCGCGCTCGCGGGCGCGGCGGATGTGCTGGTGGTGAACCGCTCGGTGGAACGCGGGCGCGCCATGGTGGCCGATCTCGCGGCCAAGACCGGGCGCCCCATCCGCTTCGAGCCCTGGCGCGGAGTCTATGCGGTGACCGCCGCGACCGATCTGCTGGTGAACGCCACTTCCATCGGACTCTTTCCCGATGTTGACGCCATGCCGCCGGTCGATCTGGGCGGCGCGCGCCCCGGCACGCTGGTGAGCGACGTGGTTTTCAACCCGCCGGAAACGCCGCTGCTGGCCGCCGCCCGCCGGCTCGGCTTGCCCACGCTCGATGGGCTTTCCATGCTGGTCTATCAGGGCGCCATCGGGTTCGAATTGTGGACCGGATACGAGGCTCCCGCCGGCGTGATGAAGCAGGCTCTGGCCCGCGCGCTGGGCGTCGCCTGAGTATGGATTCCGCCTCTCTGCGTTTGACGCTCACTCCGCACGGCCACCTGGTGTTGACTCACGACGCCGACGCGCCGCCCCTGGATGGCGCTCTGGCGGAGCGCTTACTGCACGCGTTCGAACGCGGATCGGGCCACGGGCTCCTGCTGCTGGGCGCCGATGAAACGGGCGCCGCGCTGCCGCCGGTGCTGTCCTATTGGCGCGAATTCGGCGCGCGCTACGTCGCCGCGCTGTGCACCCAGCAGGACGGGACCAGCCAGGACAGAACCAGCGTGGCGGCGCCTCCGGACGAAGAACTGGAACGCGTCGCGCTTGCGGCGCCGCCCATGATCGGCGTGGAATATCTGACCGCCGCGGTGCTGGAAGCATTGTGGCGGGAACTGGACGCAGCCTTCACCGGGGAGTTGGCCGAATCCAAGCTTGGGGTGCAGGATTTCCTGAGGCGCCGCAACCCCGCATGGAACCTGGTGGGCCGCGTGCATTTCAACATCGCCGAGAATCGCAAAGACGCAGACGCCCCGTTTGCGTTTCTCGCGACCTATACCACGCGCCTATCCGCACAGGCCAAGGCGCAGCATCTGCCGCTGGGGCAGGCGCTGCGCGAGTACGCCGGCGCGGCCAATAAGCAGCGCCTGCTGTCTCTGCTGGTTCCCGTGCAGCGGGCGTCGGAGACGTGCCCCTGGCTCAAGGAAATGGTCGACGCCGGCGAGATCTTCCATCCGCTCCGCTGGACCCCGCGAGAGGCGCTGCAGCTTCTGCGCGACGTCCCCCAACTCGAAGCCGCGGGCGTGCTGGTGCGCATGCCGGCGGCCTGGCGGGGTAATCGTCCGCCCCGCCCGCGGGTCACGGGCAAGGTGGGAAGCAAAGCTCCGGTGGGGATCGGGCAGGACGCGTTGCTCGATTTCCAAATGGAAGTCACGCTCGATGGCGAGGCGCTCACGGAAGCCGAAATTCGCGAGCTGTTGTCGAAAACCGATGGACTCGCGCTGGTGCGCGGGCGATGGGTCGAGCTCGACCGCGAGCATCTGCAAAGCATGATCGAGCGCTTCCGCGATGTGGAGCGCACCGCGCGGGACAACGGCCTGGCGTTCGGCGAAGCCATGCGGCTGCTCGCCGGCGCGGATGTAGCCGAGGAAGACGCGGTGGTCGCGGACCAGGCCGACTGGACGCAAGTGGTGGCCGGCCCTTGGCTGGCCGAGACTTTGCAGGGGTTGCGCAGCCCGAAGGGACTGGCGCATGCCGATCCCGGAGACGAGTTGCGGGGCGTGTTGCGGCCGTACCAGCAGGTGGGCGTTCGCTGGCTGTATCTGCTGGCGAAACTAGGGCTGGGCGCGTGCCTGGCCGACGATATGGGGCTCGGGAAGACCATCCAGGTACTGGCGCTGCTATTGGTTTTGAAGCGCCAGAATGAGGCGGCTCGCCAGCCTAGCCTGCTGGTGGCGCCGGCATCGCTGCTGGCCAACTGGGCGTCGGAAATCGAGCGCTTTGCACCTGGGCTGAAAGCGCTTATCGCCCATCCGTCGGCCCTGGCGGCGGACGAGCTGAAAGCCTTCGATACCGCGCGGCTGGGGGATATCGACTTGGTGATCACGAGCTACGGCTCGCTGCTCCGCGTGCCGTGGATGGCCGAGGTGAACTGGCGCGTGGCGGCTCTCGACGAAGCGCAAGCCATCAAGAATCCCGATGCCAAGCAGACTCGCGCGGCGAAGCGCCTTAAGGCGGGCGCAAGGCTCGCGCTCACCGGCACGCCGGTGGAGAATCGGCTGGGCGATCTCTGGTCGATCTTCGATTTCATAAATCCCGGGCTGCTGGGAACGGCAAAGGAATTTTCGCACTTTGCCAAGCGCCTGGCCGAACGGCCGCGCGGCTCCTACGGCCCGCTGCGCGAGCTCGTCAGGCCCTACATTTTGCGCCGTCTGAAAACCGACAAGACGGTGATCTCCGACCTGCCCGACAAGACCGAACTGAAGGCGTTCTGCGGGCTCAGCCGCCATCAGGCCGCGCTCTACGAGCAGGCGGTAAAGGAGTTGGCCGAACAACTCAGGGAGTCCACGGGCATCCAGCGCAAAGGGCTGGTGCTTGCGTTCCTGATGCGCTTCAAACAGATCTGCAACCATCCTTCGCAATGGCTGGGAGACGGCGCCTGGGGCGAAAGCGATAGCGGCAAATGGGCGCGTCTGCGCGACATAGCCGAGGTTATTGCCGCCAAGCAGGAGAAGATGCTGGTCTTCACCCAGTTCCGCGAAGTGACCGCGCCGCTGGCCACGTTCCTCACTTCGGTTTTTGAGCGGCCCGGCCTGGTGCTGCACGGAGAAACAGCGGTGAAAAAGCGCCAGGAACTGGTCCGCCGGTTTCAGCAAGACGAATCCGTAGGCTTTTTCGTGCTTTCGCTGAAGGCCGGGGGCTCGGGATTGAATCTCACCGCCGCATCGCACGTGGTGCATTTCGACCGCTGGTGGAACCCCGCCGTGGAGAACCAGGCCACCGACCGCGCGTTCCGCATCGGCCAGACCAAAAATGTGCTGGTGCACAAATTCGTGTGCCGCGGTACCGTGGAAGAGAAAATCGACCAGCTCATCGAGTCCAAGCGCCAACTGTCGCAGGAATTACTGGAAGGCGGCGCCGATTTGCTCTTGACCGAGATGAACGACGACGAGTTACTCAAGCTGGTAGCGCTGGATATCAAGAAGGCGTTGACGGAGGCGTGATCGATGGGTTACTACGGCTGGGAATTCAAGCCTTACGTTTCGGTCGCGGAGCGGCGGCGGAAGGCGATGCGCGCGATGGAAAAGCGCAAGAAGCAGGGTCATGCGGTGTCGCCGGTCAGCATCGAAGGCCGCACCATCGCCAAGACCTTCTGGGGCAAGTCATGGTGCGAAAACCTCGAGCGGTACAGCGATTATGCCAATCGTCTGCCGCGCGGCCGGACCTATGTGCGCAACGGCTCGGTGATCGACCTGCAGATTAAGCCCGGGGTCATCGAGGCGTACGTCAGCGGGTCGGAATTGTACCGCGTCAATCTCACAATAGCGCCGGTGGCGAAAGAGAAGTGGAAAGCCATCTGCAAAGATTGCGCCGGCGGTATCGATTCGCTGGTGGAGTTGCTGCAAGGCCGGTTGTCCAAAGGTGTGATGGAGCGGATCTGCCGGCAGAATCAAGGTCTCTTTCCCATACCCAAGGAGATCGAGCTTTCCTGCAGTTGCCCCGACGGGGCTTACATGTGCAAACACGTCGCGGCGGTGCTGTATGGTATTGGCGCGCGCTTCGATCTCGCGCCCGAACTGCTCTTCCGCCTGCGCGGGGTGGATGAGACGGAGCTGATCGTCAGCGCGGGCCAGGCGGCTCCTCTAGAGAAGCGCGGGCCGCGCGCCGGCAAGCGGCTGGCGGGCGAAGATCTCTCCGCGATTTTCGGGCTCGACATGGCAGAGAGCGCGGTGCCGGATGGGAAGCCGGCACGCAAGCGGAAAGCAGGTGCGAGGAAGCCTAAGTAGGGAGTCGAGGAATTCAGGAGAGAAGTTCGCTGATCCTGAGCCACGCGCTGTGGACCGCCCCATTTCACGGCAATCCGCAAGTCATCGGCTCCGTGGTGACCATCGACGGCATGGCCAGACAAGTCGTGGGGTGATGCCCGCGAGTTTCAGCTTCCCGTCGGCGAAAGTGCAATTCTGGATGCCGCTCCGGCCAGGGGCGAGCTCTGCACAAGCCCGCGGTGAGATTCACGCGATGATGGACCTCCTGGGTTTCTGAAACAACGCGGAGTGTGGCTGGAATATACTGCGGAGGATTTCCGTCGCGAGGATAAATAAGGTAACCGCGCCGTTGCTCCTCCAACGTGGCATCGAAACCGGTAAAGGCGCTTGATAACATTCAGGCCGATTTCGGGCTGATACTGAAAGCCTCAACGAGCCGCTTAGAACTAAGAAGGCCAATCGACATAATCCCCGCCGAGTCTCCCTAAGTGCAACCATGGGGACTTACAGTCCCCCTTATTGCGCCGTGGGGACCGCTGCCATGGCCGCTTTCCGCCTGGCCAGCGCCACTTTGATGGCCGGCCAATAGACCACCAGCCCGTAGGCCGCCACCGTATAAATGACCGCCGTGAAAATGTCGAAAACGTAATGCTCGCCGAGATACACGATCGCCATCCAGACCGAAAATACGTAGATCGCCATCGCCGGCAGCAGCTTCGGCACTTTCTCCCCGACGAATAGCGCGGTGAGCAAAGGGTAAGCCGCGTGCAGCGACGGCACCGCGGCCACCATATTCACGCCGAGTCTCGTGTAAATCGTGGGCAGATAGATCGGGTCGCGAAACGCCATGAACGTGTCGTTCAGTATTCTGTTCACATTCGGCAACAGACCCGCCTGGGCGGCTAACCAAGGCGGAGCGGCCGGAAATACCAGATAAGTCAGGTAAGCCAGGTACGATAGGATCAGGATGCCGGCGGCGTATTCCCGGAACATCTTTCGGTCCTGCAGCCAAAACAGGAAGGCCACGCCCAGTGGCACGATAAAATGCATGAGATACAAACTGACGGCCGCGTAATCGTACCAATGCGGGGAGCCAGGGGTGTAATAATGCGCCTGCAGAGCGATCGTGGGCACTCTTCCGAAGACAAAGCGGTCAAAGTCGATCATCGGCTGTAAGTAAACGTGGCCGTTGATCAAAGGCACAAGGCTGCGGACATATTCGTAGCCGAAAAGCAGGACAACCAGCGGCAACCAGTCCCACAAAAACGTCTTGGCCCGGCCGAGTAAGACGCTCACCAGCAGGACCAGGATGAAGAACTGATCGGGAGAAACCAGGTTATGATGCCATACGAGGTAAGCGCCGGTGATCGCGACGTAGGCGAGAACCGCGCCGAAAATCGTCCTGTCGTATGCGCTTGACTTGCTCCAGCGCTCCCGTGCGCCACGGCGAGCCTCTTGCAGATGGCCGTCGACGTGCATCGATCTTTCTATCGAACAATTGCCTCTTCTCCGCCAGGAGGCGGACTATACCAGTAGCCCGATTGTATCAATCCGACGTTCGAGAGAGCGACCTGCATTTTTCGTACGAACGGAGCGTCCTGGGCGCCGATGCCTTAAGCCCTAATGCTGTTCACTTAACGGGCATCTCGCTGAGCTTTCGTGGGGCGGACTTCAGTCCGCCTACCGCGGGGTTTACATCGCTTGCGGAAGGCGGGCTGAAGCTTGGCTGAAGCTTGGCTGAATCCCGCCCCACCAAGAGTACAGCACCTGTCAGAGGGTGGGGCGGGTTTTAGCCCGCCGAGTTGTGGACGGAATTTTGCAAGTTCCTCTAAAGTCTGCCCCACCGGCCAGCAATCGGGACTTCCCAGGTCTGTGGGTGCTAGGTGCACAGCATTGTGCCTTAAGCCAGCCTTAAGCCTTGGCCGGCCGTCACAGGAATATGCAGGCGATATTTCCTTTCCTTCCAACGTCACGCCGCGAGACGCACTCTGAGCCTGCCGCCGAGGTGCTATCACCGGAACGAAAGGACAGCCCGCCGGACACGCGTTGGCCGCCCACCAATGAAAATACTGAACGAACCCAACACCCTGCCGCAACTCACACAAAATAAACCTCAACCCTCCGAGCCATTCCCAAAACAAAGCCAATGCGAACCCAACCCCCGGCACGACCCCCGGTGCTTGTGCCACCATGAAGATTCATGCCTTTGACCTGTTACCTGGACGCCTTCTCCGGCATTAGCGGCGATATGCTGGTAGGCGCGCTGGCCGATGCCGGCGCCGACCGGAACGCCATTACCGGCGCCATCGCCGCGCTCGAAATCGGCGCCGCCGTCTCGTTCGAGAAGGTGAAGCGCCGCGGCATCGCCGCCACCAAATTTCATGTCGCGGTGGAGCACCAGCACGCCCACCGGCACCTCTCCCACATCGTCAAGATCATCGAGAAGGCCGCGCTGCCGGCGCGCGCCGTGCAAAATGCGTTGGCGGTATTCCGCCGCCTGGGTGAGGCCGAAGCCGAAGTCCACCAGGTGCCCATCGAAAAGGTGCACTTTCACGAAGTGGGCGCGGCCGATTCCATCGCCGATATCGTGGGCGCTTGCCTGGCGTTCGACCTGCTTGGCGTCGACCGCATCGCTTGCTCCCCGGTGAATGTCGGCAGCGGCACCGTCAAAACCGAGCACGGAATTCTGCCCGTGCCGGCGCCGGCCACTGCCCGTCTGCTCACCGGAGTTCCGATTTATGCGCGCGGTCCCGAGCTGGAGTTGACCACCCCGACCGGAGCGGCCGTCGCGGTCACGCTGGCCGAATCCTTCGGAGTGCTGCCCCCGATGACCGTATCGCGCACGGGCTTCGGCGCCGGCGGACACGATTTCGAGGAGCACGCCAACGTTCTGCGCGTCATCCTCGGCGAGCCTACAGGCGCATCGGAAGCCACCAGCGTCGCGGTGATCGAGGCCAATATCGACGACCTGAATCCCCAAGTTCTGGCTTACGCCGTGGAACGGCTGATCGAGGCGGGAGCTCTCGACGTATCACTCCAGGCCATCGTCATGAAGAAGGGCCGTCCCGGCAATCTCCTGCGCGTGGTGGCCGAACCGGAGAATCGCGAGGCGCTGGCGCAGATCATTTTCGCCGAAACTTCCACCCTGGGAATGCGCATCCACACCGCCGAGAGGCGCGTGCAGGTGCGCAGCTTCGTCGAAGTGGAAACCCCTCACGGCAAAGTGCACATCAAGGTTGCCGGCGACGGCGGGTACGCGCCCGAATATGAGGATTGCCGCAAGCTGGCGCAGGAGCAAGGCGTCGCGCTAAAACAGATTATCGCGGAAGCAAACTACGCGTACATGAAATCCCGATGAAATACTACCTCACCACCCCTATCTATTATGTGAATGCCGCGCCGCATATCGGCCACGCCTACACCACCATCGTCGCCGACCTGATCAAGCGATTCAAAACCATGCAGGGCTACGAACCTGTTGTCCTCACCACCGGTTCCGACGAGCACGGCGTGAACGTGGAGCGCTCCGCCGGGCGCGCCGGCAAGTCCCCGCGCGAATTCACCGACGCCGTCGCCGCCGAATTCGAGCGCCAGTGGAAAATGCTGGGCCTGCAGATCGACCATTTCCAGCGCACCACCAGCCCGCAGCACGCCCGCGTGGTCAACGATCTGTTTAAGCGGTGCCGCGAGAACGGCGACGCCGATGGGCCCTACGTGTACAAAGGCTCCTACACCGGCCAATATTGCATCTTCGACAACCTCTACGTGAACGACGCCAAGCCGGGCGACCCCTGCCCCGATTGCGGACGGCCCACCGAAACCATCACCGAGGAAAACTTTTTCTTCAAGCTCTCGGCCTTTCAGGAAAAGCTGCTGAAACTTTACGAGGACAACCCCGAATTCATCCAGCCGGAAACGCGCCGCAACGAAGTGATCTCCTTCGTGAAGGGCGGGCTCACCGATCTTTCCGTCACGCGCAGCAACATTAAATGGGGCATCCCCGTGGTGGGCGAGGCGCCGCATGTTTTCTACGTCTGGTTCGACGCGCTCACCGCCTACATGAGCGCCGTCGATGGCGAAAAAGTGGGCGGAGAGAATTTGTGGCCGGCCGATCTGCACCTCATCGGCAAAGAGATCGTGCGCTTCCACGCGATCTACTGGCCGGCGTTCCTGATGGCCGCCCGGCTGCCGCTGCCCAAGCGCATCTTCGCCCACGGCTGGCTGCTCTTCGAGAACGACAAGATGAGCAAGTCGCGCGGCAACATCGTGCGCTCCGAGCCGATTCAAAAGGTGATGGGCGCCGACGCCCTGCGCTACTTCCTGCTCCGCGAAGTGGTCTTTGGGCAGGACGGCAGTTTCAGCTACGACGCGCTCATCGGCCGCTACAATTCCGATCTCGCCAACGGCCTGGGCAATCTCGCCAGCCGCACGTTGACCATGATTAATCAGTACCGGCAAAGCGTGATACCACAAGGCGGCGAGGGCGGCAGCATCGCCCCATTAGCCGCCCAGACCATTCAGACCGCGCAAACGGCCTTCGACAATTTCGAGTTTTCCAAGGCCCTCGAGGCCATCTGGAGCCTGATCTCCGCGGTGGACAAATTCATCGTGGAGCGCGCACCGTGGAAGCTCGCTCGCAGCACCGACGCCGACGCTCCCGCGCAGCTCGACGACACGCTCTACACCGCCGCCGAAGCTCTCCGCATCGTCACCGCTCTCCTCTACCCCGTGCTCCCCGAGAGCACCCGCAAGATCTGGTCGCAACTCGGCATGCCGGACGCAATCGAAACGGTGCGCTTCGACGCGCTAGCCTGGGGCGGCCTCAAACCCGGCCAGAAGATCGGCGAAATCTCCGGTGTCTTCCCGCGCATCGAACTCAAACCCGCGGTCGACAAAATGCGCGAGCTCGAAGCCGAAGTCACCGCCGCGCAGCAGGTGCTGATGGGCAAGAAGCCCGAGCCCGTACCCGAAGGCCCCGCCAAAATCGCCATCGACGACTTTCTGAAAGTCGACCTGCGCGTGGGCCTGGTGCTCACCGCCGAGCCCGTCAAGAATTCCACCAAGCTGATGCACATGACCGTCGACCTCGGCGAGCCCCAGCCGCGCACCATCGTGGCCGGCATCGCCGAAGCCTACGCGCCCGCCGACCTCATCGGCCGCAAAGTGGTGATCGTCGCCAATCTGCAGCCGCGCAAGCTGAAAGGCATCGAATCGAACGGCATGATCGTGGCCGCATCGGTGAATGACGGCAAGCCGGTGCTCGCGGGATTCCACGAAGACATCCCGGTGGGAGCGCGCCTGAAGTGAAGTTGGTGGATTCCCACGTCCACCTGGACGACGCGAAGTTCGACCCCGACCGCGACGCCACCATCGAACGTGCGCTCGCAGCCGGCGTCGAATGCATGATGGCCATCGGCACGGGCAACGGTCCGCCCGACCTCGAAGTCGCCGTGCGCCAAGCCGACCGCTACCCGTTCATCTACGCCACCATTGGCGTCCATCCGCACGACGCGTCCAAAGCCACGCCCGAAACCTTCGCGCGCATGCGCCAGCTCGCGGCCCACCCCAAGGTGCTCGCGGTGGGCGAAATCGGCCTCGACTACCATTACGATTTCTCGCCCCGCGACGTCCAGCGCGCGGTCTTCCAGCAGCAACTCGCGCTCGCCGCGGAGTGCGCCAAGCCCATCGTCATCCACACCCGCGAAGCTTGGGACGATACCCTCGCGATTCTGCGCGCGCACTGGCGCGGCGCCGGCATCATGCACTGCTTTACCGGCGGCGAAGCGCAGGCGCGCCAGGCGCTCGATCTCGGCTTGCACCTCAGTTTCGGCGGCGTGCTCACCTTTCCCAAGGCCGATGCCGTCCGCCAGGCCGCGCGCGCGGCGCCGCTCGATCGCATCCTGATAGAGACCGATTGCCCGTATCTCGCGCCCGTGCCGCATCGCGGCAAACGCAACGAACCGGCCTTCGTGGTGGAGACCGCGCGGCGCCTGGCGGAGGTGCGCGGCGATACGCCCGAAGCCATCGCCCAAGCCACCACGCGGAATTTTGAACAGCTCATGTTTGCAGGGCGGGTCCGGTAGCAGGTAAACTGGTTAACTTACATGAATTTAGGCAAGCTGGGACAGGCCTTCACCGCACGGGAGATCTTCGACCTCATCCATGACGAACTGGAGCAGGTCGAAAAGAGGATCACCGTTGAATCGGTGGCGTCGGTGGATGCTGTCACAGCGATTGGGCAATATCTGCAACAGAGCGGCGGCAAGCGGCTGCGGCCTACGCTGCTGCTGATCTCCGCCAAGCTGTCCAACGCCAACGGCAATTCCTCCAACGCCTCCGCCGTCCAACTGGGAGCCGTGGTGGAGCTGCTCCACGCCGCGACCCTGGTGCACGACGACGTGATTGACGCCGCCGAAACGCGCCGCGGCCGTCCGTCGAGCAACGTGAAATGGGGCAACCATACCTGCGTGCTGGCGGGTGATTGGCTCTACATGCAGGCCTTCCAGATCGCCTTGCGGGAACGCAATTTTCAGATTCTCGACCTGCTGATCTCGCTCACCCAGATGATGGTGGAGGGCGAACTGCTGCAGCTCGACCGCATCGGCAAGATCGACGTCACCGAGGCCGATTGCATGGAACTGGTGGACCGCAAAACCGCCTGCCTCTTTTCCGTGTGCGCGCGCCTGGGCGCTTTGGCCGGCCATAGCGACACGCCAATGCAGGAGCGTTTAGGCGAATACGCCTGGAATCTGGGGATGGCGTTCCAACTGGTGGACGACGTATTGGATTTCACGGCGCGCGAGAAAACCCTCGGCAAGCCCGTGGGCGGCGATCTGCGCGAGGGTAAGGTGACCTTGCCTCTGGTCTACGCTCTGGAGCGGGCAACGCCCGCCGAGCGCCGCCTGGTGGAGACCATTTTGCGGCAGCGCAATTACGAGGAAGTGCGCTTTTCGCAAATTCTGGCCCTGCTGGAAAAACACCGCGGCATCGAACGCGTGAAAGACCGCGCGCAGGCCTTCACCGACAAGGCCCGGCAAATCATCAACGAATTCCCCGATTCACCCTACCAGCGCGCGCTGCTGGCGGTGACCGAGCTGGTGACGGAGCGCGACCACTGAGAGAGCTGCTGCTCCGCCAGCACCGCGCCATCGAAGCCCGCCTCGACCAGCTTATTGCGGCGGTGTGTTCCGGCGGCGAATACCGCTCGATCCTGGCCGAAACTGAGGGCCTTCTCGCCGGGCACTATCGCGACGAGGGACTCTTCCTGAAAGAACTCGCCTGTCACGCACCGAAGTTTGCCGCCAAGATGGAGGCGCAACACAACGAGGTCTTCGAATATGCCGGCCACATCGGGGATGCTCTCGTTGGCGGTCAGACGGAAGACGCTCTCCGCTTGGTCCGGCGTTTCCACGCCCTCGCCCAGCACAACATCATCGAAGAAGAGCGCGACGTGTTTCCGCTGGCAGCGCGGTGTTTCGAATTCTGAGCTCTACACTTCGGCAGCCGCGGCTACCGTGGGATAGAGCGATATCAGAGACTGCACGCCGGTCATCTGAAACAGCCGCATCATGCGAACGTTCGCGCCGGCCATGCGCAAGTCGCCGCCGGCCTTCTTGATGTTGGTAAGGCACGCCACCAGCGTTCCGATGCCGGAACTGTCGGCGTAATCGAGCGCCGAGATGTCGAACACAAACCTTTTCTGCCCCTGCTTGATCAACTCGCCGGTGACGGTTTCCAGACGCTCCTCGTCCTTGCCGAGGACCAGCCTGCCCGAGATCGTCACCACCGCAATCCCCGAATCCAACTGTTTTGTCTCAATGGGCATGCTACAGGATACACCAGCTTTCGCGGACCCGTGCACGGACTTACAATCGGTCCTATGAGCCTCCTATTGAATGGCCAGACGGCCATCGTCACCGGCGCAGCTACGGGCATCGGAGAAGCCATCGCCACCCGATTGGCCAGCTCCGGGGCCACCGTCGCCATCGTGGATCTCGATCTCGAGGGCGCGGAGCAAGTCGCCGCGGCCATCGTAGCCGGGGCCTTTGCCGTCCGAGCCGACGTCACCCGCTCGGCGGAGGTCGAAAAAGCGGTGACAGCCGTTCTCGCGCGCACCAAGCGCATCGATATCCTGGTGAACAACGCCGGCATCGCCGGCAAAGCCGCTCCCATTTGGGAACAGACCGATGACGATTGGGACCGCAACATCGCCATCAATCTCACTGCGGCCTTCTACTTCTGCCGCGCCGTGGTGCCGCACATGCGTAGCCGCGGGTACGGCCGCATCGTGAACATCGCCTCCATCGCCGGCAAGGAGGGCAATCCGCGGATGGTGGCGTATTCGGCCAGCAAAGCCGGCGTGATCGGGCTCACTAAATCCCTGGGCAAGGAAGTGGCCACCGATGGCATCTGTGTGAATGCCGTTTCGCCCGCGGTGGTGCGGACGCGCATTCTGGACCAGGTGACGCCCGAGCAGATCAAATACATGATCGACAAAATCCCCATGAAGCGAACCGGCTCGCCGGAAGAGATCGCCGCCGTGGTCCACTTTCTGTGCAGTCCCGAATGCTCGTTCGTGACGGCGCAATGCTACGACGCGAGCGGCGGCCGCGCGACGTATTAGGTCAGCTTCTGCTTCCCGATGGGCAGCTCGCGAATGCGCTTTCCGGTGGCCGCGAAAATGGCGTTGCACAGCGCCGGAGCAAACGGCGGAACTCCGGGCTCGCCGACACCGGCCGGGGGAGCGTCGCTTTCCACAATGTGGACCCGCGTTTCCATGGGAGCTTCGTGCATCCGCGCCACGGGGTAGTTATGAAAGTTGCTCTGGTCGATCTTGCCGGCGGTCGCGGTGATTTCCCCCATCAGGGTCAGCGAAGCTCCAAACACGGCGGCGCCTTCGAACTGCGAACGCACACGGTCGGGATTTACAATCATTCCGGCGTCCACCGCCGTGTCCACTCGCGGGATGGAGATCTTTCCGTCCGGGCTCACCGCGACCTCCACCACCGTGGCGATGTAGCTGAGAAAGCTGCGGTGCGCGGCGATACCCAGAGCGTGTCCTTTCGGTAGGGCACGCTTGCCCCAGCCCGATTTTTCCGCGGCCAGTTCCACCACCTTGCGCAAACGCCCCGCGTCGACCGGATACTGCTCGATGGGCCCCATGTTGGGATAGTCGACCCCTTGCGCCTTGAGATCGACGATGCGCGGCGAGCCGATCAGGTCGAGCAGATAATCCTTCGGATCGCGGCCCGCGGCGTGGGCGCACTCGTCGGCGAAGGAGCATACGGCGAAGGCGTGGTAAATGTTCGCCACCGAACGCATCCAGCCGATGCGGACGTGATTTACCGCCTCGCCGTTTTCCGCGCGGATGTTGGCGATGGCGTACGGAGTGTCGGTGAAACCCATGCCCAACTCGCCGGCGCTGCCGTAGCGGACGCCCAGGCCGAAAGTGGAATCGATTGAGGGGAAGACCGTACGCTGCAGCCAGGCGACGGGCTTTCCGCCCGCATCGAGGCCGGCCTTCAGGTACATGGCGCTGACGCTGTGATAGTAGTCGAAGCGGATATCGTCTTCGCGGGTCCAAACCACCTTTACAGGCTTCGAGAGCTGCTTCGACAGAATGGCCGCCTCGGCGCAAAAGTCCGGCTTCGACTTGCGCCCGAATCCGCCTCCCAGCAGAGTGACGTTGCAGATCACGTTCTTCTTGTCGATACCCACCGCGGCCGCGACGGTGTCCTGCACCGCCTGCGGATCCTGCACCGGCGCCCAGAGCGTGCATTTGCCATTGCGAAAATCTGCGGCCGCCACTTCAGGCTCCATCGCAGCGTGGGCCAGGTGGGGAACGTAGTACTCCGCCTCCAGCGTCTTCGCCGCGCCGGCGAAGCCCTTGTCGACATCACCCACATTGCGGACCACTTTGCCCGGCTGGCGCGCCGTGGCTTGCAACTGCTTCTTGTATTCCGATGAAGTGTAGCTCGCGTTCTCGCCCGGATCCCAGGCAACCTTCAGCTTCTTGCGTCCCTGAAATGCGGCCCAGGTATTGTCGGCAATCACCGCCACGCCGCCCAGCGCCTGAAAAGCGTGCGGAGGCTTGAAAGCCGGGATCTCGACAGTTTGCGACACTCCGCGCACCTGGAGCGTTTCTTTGTTGTCGACCGACTTGATCTTGCCGCCCAGAACGGGCGAGTGCTCCACAGACGCATAGACCATGCCCTCGACTTTCGCGTCCATCCCGAAGATGGCCTTGCCGTGCGTGATATCCGCAAGGTCGTAGATCGGAAAATCTTTCCCGATGTAGCGGTACTCTGTTTTTTTCTTGAAGACGAGCTGCGATTTATCGGGCACCGGAAGTTTGGCTGCCACGGCCGCCAGTTCGCCATAGCCCACCTTTTGGCCGCTGGGAGTGTGGATCACCTGGTGCAAACTGGCCTTGCATTGGGACACTGGAACGCCCCACTGTTTGGCGGCAGCCTGCTCCAGCATCAAGCGCGCCGAGGCTCCGCATTCCTGCATCACGCCGAAGAAACTGCGCACGGAATGCGAGCCATCGGTGTCCTGATCGCCATATTTCGCGTCGCCGATGGCCTGCTCCAGCTTGACGCGTTTCCAGTCGGCTTCCATCTCGTCGGCCAGAATCAGGGGGACCACGGTGCGGCTGCTGGTTCCCATTTCCGAGCGATGGGCCACGATCAGCACGGTGCCATCGGACTTGATGCCCACGAACACGTTTGGGGAGAAGACCGCAGATTCCAGAGCGGCCAGGGCTGGAGCGGGGATCATCCGCGCGCCCAGCACCAGCGCGCCGGCTCCAAAGGATTGCCGCAAGAAAGTGCGGCGGCTGAAGTTATCGATGGTTCTCATGCCTGCTCCTTCGCGGCGGACTTGATGGCGGCGCGGATGCGCTGGTAAGTGCCGCACCGGCAAATATTGCCCGCCATGGCCTCATCGATGTCTTTGTCGGTGGGCCGCGGCGTCTTCTTCAGCAGCGAAGCGGCCTGCATGATTTGTCCCACCTGGCAATAGCCGCATTGCGCGACATTCAACGCCGCCCAGGCCTTCTGCAGCGGATGGTCGCCGTTGCCCAAGCCTTCGATGGTAGTAATTTCTTTGCCTGCCGTGCCGCGGACCGGCGTTACGCAAGATCGAATCGCGACCCCGTCCTGGTGGACGGTGCAGGCCCCGCACAGACCCATGCCGCAGCCGAACTTCGATCCGGTAAGACCGGCGATGTCGCGCAGATACCAGAGTAGCGGCATGTCGGGATCGCCGTCGAACTGGCGCGTCGCGCCGTTGATTTTGAGTGTGATCATTTTCTATCCCCCCAGGAGTGCCTACCAGCATACTCCAAACCGGCGCCGCCAGCGCTACAGACCTAGAGATTTGCGGGTCAAAGGACCGGCTCCATCTTCGACGATGGGTGGGGCTTGGCCAGCTTGGTATTTTTTCACCAGGGCGTCGGTGAACGGGCCATAGATCCCGTCCGGAGTGACGCCCGGGTTCAGCTTGTTTTGAAGCTGCTTCACATCGTCGCCGCGGAGGTAAGGGGTGGTCAGGCGAAGCGTGCGGGGCTGAAAACCGGGTGCGGGGGTGTCGCTGGAGAGCGCCTCGGCTGTGATGGTCACGCCGTGCACCGTCAGCGGCAGAGCCAGATTCCATTTGCCGGCGTTGATCAGGGCGTTGAATGAGTCCATGCGGTACACCGTCCCGGGAAGCGGGGGCTTGAGGGATTGCAGCCAGGCTTTGCGCTTCTCGACGTACTTGGCGATCCAGGCGGTCTCGCCGCCCAAGTCGTTGATGCCCGGCATCTGCGACTTCAGGACGGTCCAGCCGGCTTGAATGTGGGAGTCGTACACCACGGTCTGGCTGAGCGGTTGGGTGATGCCCGCGGCATCGGCGTCGCGGAGGGCCGGAGCGAAGTAGTTCTCGTTGAAGAACTGGTCTTGGGCGGCGCGCATCACGGGGTCCGAACCGGCCTGCTCCAGAAGTCCTTTCACCGCCGAATCGGTATCCAGGCTGAAATCCTTCTGCAAAAAGCGGGGCAGCATGGGCTGCAACTGGGTTCCAAACTGGGCGGCCGGCTGCTGGCAATAACTGAGCAGCAGCTTGTATAGGTTGCCGCTGCCCAGGGTGGTCTGGCTGCGGCCGTAAGTAAGATGGCCGTTGTCACCCTTCAAGACGGCGACGGCGCCATAATCGCCGAGTATGCGCCCGGTCTCGAAGACGTTGACGATTGCCTGGGACGTGGCTTTCTGAAGGTCGTCCATATACTCCTCGCGGTCTTAACCTATTAACTAGGGGGCGTTGTGGCTGGCGGCAGGCTGAAGCTCTGATCGGCTTTCTGGCCGTCGGGATTGGTCAAGGTCGCGACCCACGTGGCATCGGCCCCGAACCACGCCTGGTACTGGGCCAGATCGGTGGAGGCGAGGTGCGCGGGGTCGATGGAAAACCGCAAGACGTTGGCAAAAGTTCCGCCGTCCTGACGCGTCACGACTTCCGGCGCGTGCTGCCCATCCTTATTCAGCAGCATCCGGAAGGGAAGGTCGGCGTGGCCGATTTCGAAGGCGCCGTCGGGCGCAAGATTCGAGCCGCGCAATTCGATCACGCGGGGAACCGATCCCGAGGCAGCGACGGAATCCATCGACGGGGCCGCTGCGGCGGAGATCGCCTGAGTGACATCGGCCGAGAAATCCTGCAAGTACGCCGCGGCCTGTTGAGCGGCCGCCGCATCCTGCCCGGAGGCTGCGGTCGGGGTGGCGGAGAAGTCGGCGGCGGCGGCTGCGGCGGCCGATTCGCAGTCGCGCCGGAAACCGGCGAGATTGGCGAGCAGGTTCGCCAGGTCGGAAGTGGTGTGCACCCCACCGGCAGCCTTGATGGCGCCGGCGAACGCGTCGATAGCTTTTTGCGCGTTCGAATTGGCGACCTTCGGCAACCCGTTGAGGGAAGCGGCGGCGGCCACCGAAGGTTGGTTGAAGTCGGGTAGATCGACCGTGGCCGAGGCGGCTTTAGCAAGAGCCCGGTCAGACATGGCGGGCGTCACCGAAAGTTCGGCGATCACCGGCCCGGGATTGCGCGCCATTTTCCCACCCAGGTAGCCCGCGGCGCTCAGGCCCATCATGTACATCATGCCGTTGGGAACAGGGGCAATTCCGGAAATAGTTCCGGGCGCTTTTTGGAGGACGCCTACACAAAACGCGATCACTCCGAAAATCGTCCAGAGGAACATCTGGATGCGGTCGGCCGCTACCACGCCGCCACTCGTAATGAAATCGAGATAGCCGGGTTTCTCCGGGCCGGCGCCCTTGGAGCCGTTGGCCGCGGTGACCACCTGGGACCCTATGGCGGTTCCAGCGCCAATGCCGATGATGCCGGGCAAGGTGCCGGGTATGTCGGGCCAGTCGCCGCCCTGGACATAGACTTTGCTGATATAGAGGTAGGCGTAAGCGAAAATGGCCGCCAGAGTCCAGAAATAGAACTGGAACTTAGACAAGCTGTAAGTGTCGGTTTCCTTATCGAGAAACAGCAAGCCCATGGTGTAGTCCTCGCCGGCGATCCGGTAGGGAGTTTTGACGAACCACAGGATGCTCAGAACCAGAATGGTGAGAGCCGCGGTGATGCCGAAGGAGATGAATGCAACTTCTGCCGTACCCATCCGATAGACGGTGAACTGTTGGCGGTCGGTTTGAGGTTCGGGTTCGCCGTAAGCGGCCGAAACCAGGAGGATGCCGTTGGCAGGGACGGTGACATGGCAGAGCTCGATCTGCTCGGAACTGACTTCGGTCCCGTGGATGCCCCAAGCGACACCTTCATCCCTGGTTCCGGACTTCGCGGAGCAACCTTCAGCCCAATTTACCCACTGCCTCTCGCCGTTAATCCAGATGGTGTTGTCTTGCGGGTTCTTCCGCAACTCTTCGGGAGTATGCTTCAAGAAGTTGGAGCCGCGGAGCGTGAGTCTGACGGTGCGCAGGGAATGCACGTTCTGAGTGGGCTTTTGGGGGTCGGGGGCGATCCAAACGGTTTCGGTAGAGTAAGTATGATCCGGGTCGACCTTATCCAGCTTGATTTCCGCGGTCCCCGGCGGACGGAGCCGGAGCACGGCGGAATACGTGCGATTATCCAGCGTGACGATTACCTGGTAGAGGCCAAATGCCAGGTCGTCGGGTACTGTGGCTGTGGCGAAGGGAGCGCCCGCCGCCGCCGCGGGAAACGTCACGTTGGCCGCATCGGCGACAGCGCCGTTACGGGAGAGCTGTATGGTTTTCTTGTTAGCGGCGCCGGGCGCCGGCGTGATTCTGATTTCGAATAAAGCGCCCCGGGATGCCGCCGTTGGGCTGAGAGTCATCGGGTTCGGGATTTGGGCCCATAAACCGGCCTGCGGAACGCAGGCGAGGAACGCCGCGAGATAGCGGGGAGCAGGCACCTTAGTCATCGCCGCGAGATTGCCTCCTGGTTCATAGGAGTATACATCAAACCGGGGGCTTCGCCTTCGAGAATCGCCTTGCCTGGGTGCTTAACCGATCCGGGGGAATGGGCGTCCGGACCGCTTGCGGCCGCGGCTCTGTAAGTAGCTGCTAACACGATGCAACCGTAACAGAGCCGCGACCGTAAGGGAGCGGTTGCTGGGACTGAACAGTCGCAACCCCCAAAACGGTTAAGCACCCTCCTTGCCTTGCAGACCGCATTGTATTGAAATAGAGCCATCCATGACGAAACCAAGCAGCAACGCCGCCACGATCGCGGCGATTCTGACGCTCTTCGTGCTGCCTGCCCAGGCGGCCATCGGCGATTTCGAAAAACAGACGGACGGGATTGTGCTCCAGACTGGCGAGGGATCGCTCCGAATCCGCATCGTGGCCGACGGAATCGCGCGCGTAACGTTCGCCAAGAGCGCCATCCTCTTCACGCGAACGACGTCCGCCGTCCTACCCAATTCGGCGGCCACGAAATGGAGCCTGTCGGAGGCTAACGGCGATCTGATCCTGACCACCGCCAAGCTGAAGGCGCGGGTGGAGCGCAAGACCGGCCGCGTCAGCTTCCTGGACGCGGCCGGTCAACCGGTGCTCGCCGAAGCACCCGGCGGCCATGTACTAGAAAGCGCCGTGGTGCAGGACGAGCCGGTATACCATGTTCGCCAACTCTGGCAGGCCAACGCGGATGAATCGCTCTACGGCCTGGGAGAGCAGCAAAAAGGCGTCCTGAATATCAAGGGCTACGACTTTGAGCTGTGGCAGCACAACACCAACGTCGTGGTGCCGTTCCTGGTGTCGAGCCGCGGCTATGGCATCTTCTGGGACAACATGTCGTACTCCCGTTTCGGCGATCTGCGGCCGTTCGAGCCCATTCCGGCGCCGAATCTTCTGAACGCGGACGGCCAGCCCGGCGGCCTGTCGATGGCCCCCATGGATGGCTCGGCGCCAGCGGTGGTTGGCGCGCCCACGTTCGAAGCCGCACCCAACGGACATCCCAAAGACATGCGCTGGCAAGGGTCGCTCGTCGCGCCGGCCACGGGCGATTACCAATTGAAGACCACTTCCAACGGCGGAATCAAGGTCTGGCTCGACAACCGCCTCATCATCGACCATTTCCGCCAGAACTGGCTCACCGAAGACGACCAGGTGAAGCTCCGCCTGGAGGCCAATCGGCGCTACCCCATCAAAATCGAGTGGACCGCGGAACAAGGCACCACCATGCACCTCACCTGGAAGACTCCGTCGCCCGAGGTCGATAAGTTCTCCCTGTGGTCGGAAGTGGGCGACGCGGTGGACTACTACTTCGTCTACGGGCCGAAGCTCGACACGGTGGTCGCCGGGTACCGGCAACTTACCGGCCAGGCGCCCATGATGCCCCTGTGGAGTTTCGGCCTGTTCCAATCGCGCCAGAGATACGAGACCGCCCAGCAGAGCCTCGACGTGGTCAACGAATTCCGCAAGCGCAAGATTCCCTTCGACAACATCGTGCAGGACTGGCAGTATTGGAAAACCGACTCCTGGGGCTCGCACCAGTTCGATGCGTCGCGATTCCCCGATCCGGATGGCTGGATCAAATCCATTCACGATCTGCACGTGCACCTGATGATCTCGGTGTGGGGCAAATTCTATCCGGGATCGGCCAACTTCGACGCCATGCAAAAGGCCGGCTATCTCTACCAGCCGGATCTCAAAGAGGGGATCAAAGATTGGATCGGGCAGCCTTACACTTTCTACGACGCCTTCAATCCCGGTGCGCGGCAGATGTTCTGGTCGCAAGTGGACAAGAACCTCTTCGAAAAGGGCATCGACGCCTGGTGGATGGACGCCACGGAACCCGATCTGACGGCTTCTCCGCCCACTTTGGAAGGGCAGCGAAAATACATCGAGAAGACAGCGCTGGGGACTGCGTCGCGCGTGCTCAACGGCTACGCGCTGTATAACAGCGAGGCGGTTTACGACGGCCAGCGCAGCGCGGCGCCGAACCAGCGCGTGTTTATCCTGACCCGGTCGGGCTTCGCGGGAAGCCAGCGCTACGCTTCGGCCACCTGGTCGGGCGACATCACTTCCACGTGGACGGCGATGGCCAAACAAATACCCGCGGGACTCGGGTTCAGCCTGTCCGGCATTCCCTATTGGACGCAGGATATCGGCGGCTACACCATGCAGCAGAAATTCTCCGCCCAAACCACCAAACCCGAAGACGACGAAGAATGGCGCGAGTTGAACGCACGCTGGTTCGAATTCGGAGTCTTCACGCCGCTGCTGCGGGTGCACGGCGAGCTACGCGTCCGCGAAATGTGGAACATCGCCGGGGAATCGCACCCGGCGTACCAGGCGGAGCTGAAATCCGACCGCTTGCGGTATCGCCTGCTGCCGTACATATATACGCTTGCGGGAGACGTGACGAACCACTCGGGGACCATGCTGCGTCCGCTGGTGATGGACTTTGCGTCCGACAAACTCGCGCGCGACTTACCGGACGAATACATGTTCGGACCCGCATTTCTGGTAGCGCCGGTGACGACTTATAAGGCGCGCAGCCGGTCGGTCTACTTACCCAAGGCCGATGGCTGGTACGACTTCTGGACGGGAAAGACCGCCGCGCCGGGAACGCGCATCGACGCGCCGGCGCCCTACGACGCCATTCCGGTCTATGTGAAGGCCGGGTCGATTGTGCCCTTCGGCCCCGAACTGCAATACACCGGAGAGAAGCCCGCCGACCCGATCACCGTCTACGTCTATTCCGGGGCAAACGGCGCGTTCACGCTGTACGAAGACCAGGGGACAACGTACGACTACGAGAAGGGTGCATACGCCGAGACCCCCCTGCGGTGGAATGACGCCAGCGGGACGCTCACCGTCGGCCGGCGGCAAGGCTCGTTCCCGGAAATGCGGAAGGAGCGGGACATTCGGATTGTGCTGGTCGCGAAGGATAAGGCGGTGGCCTTCAGCTTCGACGCGGCGCCGGTGAAGTCGATTCATTATTTGGGCGAAGCGGTGGACGTGAAGCTGAGATAGTGGGAAGGCTCTCGCGCTGACGGCGCTTGATTTTCTCGCGGGCGGGTAAATGCGCAATAAGTGTTAAGGTATGCGACCCTCCGAGTTGCTTGTGACGGGCCTTGAATTTGAATGGCGCCGTCGGCGGCGGGAAAGCCTCAGGTTTCACAGGAGCCCAGCGCGTTTCCCGTTACTAATCTAGCCGGGCTCCCGCTGCGACCTCTTTCCGAGTGGCGCCATCCGACCGGAGCAGCGCAATCAGCGTCCACAAGCCGACTTGTCGTTCGTAATGCGCGATGACTGCCCGTCAGACGGGCGTGTAAACTGAGACTCCGAAGTTGGCAGACACCAGTGAATGGAGCCGACCGCTTGAGCGCGACCGCGCCCAGAACGAGCCACCTTGCCTCCCCACAATGCCTCTTGATGAGGCGTCCCAAGAACTCAAGAAATGAGGCGCTCGGCCTTATTTCTTCCAAGCTGTATTGAATCCGAGTGATCGGTAGACTTGGAAGGAGTTCTGGCAGGGTACGCCGAACGTTTTGCAAACGTCGGGTACCCGTCGTTTTTGTCGTTGTTTTCCTGGCGCGGAGACTTCGACGGTAACGACGCAACGGTCGTTGGGTCTTGTGAGAGCGTATGCGATGAGAAAGGGGTCGCGCCCGATTTCTTCGAGTTCGTCGTCGGTGAGGTCTGGTGCGTATCCTTCGGTGACAACCTTATTAACGATTTTCGGATCGGCGGTTTCCTTCAAGCGTAGGACCTCTTTGTGGTCGGTCATCCATGCCAGTAGGGGGTCTTCCTTCTTGCTGCCCGCGAGTACCTCGTCGAGGATCTCCACGGGGAGTTTGATCCGACCGTTGGTTGCCTGGTGATCAATCCAATCCCAGAACTCCGGTATCTGATCGATGGGGTAGTACGGTGTTGCTCGCGGTGATGAGGACGTTCGCGTCGAAGAGGTGCAACACGGCTGCTTAGCGCGCACCTCGCATGGAGAGTAGTGGTTCCACGTTTCTGGGCTTCACCCCGAGGACACGACCGGCTTTGGTGTACGTGATAGTACCTTCATCCAGCGACCGCCGCACGAGGCCGAGGAGCGCGCCGCCCATGCGGTGCCGACGAACAACGTAGTAGTTCGGTCCTCCTTCGGCTTTCTTGTTCCTCTCTGCTTCGCGTTGCTTGTACGCTTGCCACTCCTCCTTGAAACGCTCGTCGAGTGCGGCCCACGTTGTTTTGCCGATCATACCGGTCCGGTAGAGCTTGTACGCGACCATCGGTCTGCTGACGCGGTGGGCCTCCGCGAAAGTGCTGATCTGTTCTGCGATGGTGGCGACGCTTAAATCCAACGACTGCGCGAGTTGTCGTAGTTCCACTGCAGGGAGGAGGAATTCTCCGGCCACGTCGTTGCAGTATCGCTCGACCTGCTTCTCCGTGTCCGTCCCGCTGATCCCGGTTTGTCCGAGCCAGAGGTGCGCGAGCTCGTGCAGGGCCGTGAACGACCACGCCGTTCGTGCATCCTGGTCGTTGATCACGATGAGTGGCGCGATTTTGTCGGCGAGTGCGAACCCACGGAATACGTCAACGGGGATGTTCGTGTGGAAGCTCCCGAGGTTCCCGAGGAGGAGCACGTACACGCCGCTCGCCTCGATCGTTTCTCGAAGATATGCGAATGCCTCATCAGGGCTCTTGGTGGCACGATATCGCCCTAGGTTGAACTTGAGGCGCTCAGCGATCTGTGCCGCCATTGCCGTGACGGGCGCCTCCATCGTTGCCGAGCCGATGAACTCCAAGGGTTCGGCCTGGTCGTCTTCGAGCATCGCCCGTATGAGCCCCTGCCGTGCCTTGATGTCACGCACAAGCGCGTCAAGTTCCGGGTTGAACGTCTCCTGCCCCGCCAAGGTCCGGAAATCCTGGCCTCGATCGCCCCTCCGCGGGGGCTCTGCCAGGTAGAAGACCAGGAGGGGGCGGCGGTAAACTCTTGCCATCCTGCCGATGAGTGGGCGCGATGGTTCCTCCTCGCCCGTTCCATGCTCTCAAGGCGTTGCAGGCCGGTCTTTCCTCGTGCACTGGTCAGGCCGAGCGTGTGTGCGGCATCTTCCACCGACAGCCCGGCCGTCTCTCGTGCCCACGTCAGGATTCTCGGCTGTATTGCGCTCATACGAAGGGCCTACACTTCTATTAGACTGTATCCGCTTCATGGTGATTATAGCCGCTCGCTCGCCCGTTGGTCAGGTAGGGCACAACCAAGGTTGACTGTGCGCCGGCCAAAAAACCGGAAGGCGCAAATGGCAGCGTGTCCGTGTCACTGTTCATTCGCCGCCTCAGTCAACTTCTTTGCGGTAAAGGCGAATCTCATAGGCGCCCACACCCAGGTCCGAGGCGGCATTGATTCGCCTTGTCCATCCGTCCAGTGCCATAGACGCCTGGAGGCAGATTTCGTCGATGCACGCCATTCCAACCGGCATCGCGCGTCCACCGGCCGTTGCTACAGGTCTGATCGCACGTTCAATGGGGGCAAGATCAGCGGGTGCTACCGAGAAATGGATGTTGTGCGCGATTTTGTTTCGGAGCTTGTTGAGGTGGATCACACCCGGACGAATCCAAGCGAATCCGAAGCTCCATTTCGGCAGAAGATCGACCTTTTGCTGGAATGTGAATCGAGGGGCATCATCCCCCCGCATCGTGCGATAGCAGGCGGCGAGGCAGCGGTTCACATAGTATTCAACGATCAAGTGGCACTGGATGATATGGCCGATCTCGGTTTGGGACTTCGCACGGAAGTCGGCCATTTCGCGGTCAAACGCGTCGTAATCTGCTTGCGTGAATTTGAAGCGGGCCATTGTGGCCGGAGTATAGCAGAGCACGGCGGGGACGTTAACTGGCGGACAAATCCTTCCTTCCAGCCCGGTCGGCATGCGTTCGGAAGGGCTCTGCCGGATAGGTACCGATAAACGCTTTGACAGGCAACGGCTCCTCTCCGCAAAGTTTGTCGGCGACTCGGAGAGAGCTACGCTACCGATGTTGAATATTAACGCCGCTTTTCCGTTGGCGCATAATCGGGCTGAAGCAGCGCTAGCTAGCCGGCCTCTCAGGGCGGGCCCCGTGAGGATTGAGGGTGCTACGCTGGAGAGCGACGCTGTTCCACGGCCGTTTGCACTGAGCAATCGCGGTATCGGTGGACACTTTTACTAGATGCAGGTCTTCCACTTCCTTAATTCGGAGCACGGTCTCGACGACATTCGAAGACGCAGACTCAAGATCTCCTTGTTTTCGGACCTCAACGACCCATTTGAATTACTGAGTATCGAACTTTCCGACAAACACCGACGGCAGAGTTTCCAAGCGATGAAGGAGCAGATGTCTAGGACCGGAGAAATTTTATGCTTCAGCAAACGGTGGTCGAATGCGGTCCAGTGGAGCCATTACGCCGACAGGCATCGGGGCATCTGCTTAGGATTCGAGATTCCAGATGCGCTGATCCTGCCTGTTTCATATGCCGCGAAGAGGTGGATCAGCAAAGACAATCAACTCCTGACGACCCACTAGGCAGACAGTGAAGACAATCAAGCCACGATCTTGAAGTTGATAAGCACGAAATACTCTCACTGGAGGTATGAGGGCGAAATGCGGTGCGTAGTGCCCCTACGGGAGAAGGATCCTGGGACGGGTCTGTATTTCGCTGCCTTTTCAGATGGCCTACGGCTGGTTCGGGTTATTGTGGGCGCCATGTCAAATGTCTCACGGGCAGCCGTATCCGCGGCGCTGGGCAGTCTTCAAGATAGCGGACGGGTCTTCAAGGCACGCTTAGCGTTCAGGTCATTCAAGGTCGTCAGAAACAGGGACGAGTCTCTTTGGGTCTAAGCGCATAGTGCGCTGTAATGACGCCGACCGACGGTTATTGGAGGAGCCCGACACTGGCGACTCAAAAATCCACTCCGGGTAGTCTTACCGCAGTATCCGATCGGCCTTGGGCGGATCGCCGGCTTAACTGGCCAATCGTGGTGCCCGCGCGAGGCTAACTCATTGCCGACTCTTCAACTTACAGGCGCGTGCACAGATTGGACCAGTTAAGCGCAAAATAGCCGGCCAAACTGCTTGATTTTTAATACTCTTACGCTGAATTAACGTGCAAGCAGATTTGGACCGGTTATTTTTGGCCACTCGGACAATGCTGGCGAATAGGGAACGACAAGTGGGCTCGCGTCCATGACAGCGCCACGTGATGTATAACATACATTATGCGGCGGACCCAACTCTACCTCGACGATCATCTCTGGAATGCTCTTCATACTCAGGCCAGGAGCCGGAAAACCAGCGTCTCGGAGCTCGTGCGGGAGGCCATGCGCGATCGGTATTTGGCTAACAGAGACGAGCAAGCGAAGGCGATGCAGGAGTTCGTCGGAATTCGCAAGAACCGCTCCGAATCCGCCGGCGCGGTGAAGTACATTCGCAGTCTGCGCCGCGGCGGTCGTTTGGATCGGCTTAACGGCAAATGACCGTCCTCACCGATTCCGACATCTTGATCGAGGTCTCTCGCGGCAGAAATAGGGCCGTCGTTTCAAGATGGATAGAATTGAGCACCTCCGACGCCGCCGTTCTGCACTCGCCCGTTAGTGTGGCGGAGCTCTGGGCCGGCGCGCGGCCCAGCGAGTATGACGCTATCCGCAGCCTTTTCCGGGCACTGACCTGTGCTCCCATCGACGAGGAAGTGGGCCGTCAGGCCGGCGCTTATCTGCAGCGATACCGGCGGAGCCATGGCGTCGAAGTTGCGGACGCCTTGATCGCCGCGAATGCGGTAGCGAACAACGCGGAGTTGTGGACACGAAACCGCAAGCGTTATCCGATGGCAGACATCTCATTCTTCGATGCCGTTGCGGATTAGGAACCCCAACCCGGCATCGCATTGGTGTACACCATCCGCGCTCCCGGCATAGAGGGTGGAGGGGTTGGCAGGGTCGGCGGCCAGCGCATTCACTTGGTCCGTAGGACGCCGGCGCCGGAGCGGAAGACCCACCTAAACTAAATAGGTAACCCGGCAATGTACTGGTGGGGAAACAGCCGGCTGGGGTGCGCGGAACCTTACAGGTATTTGACGAACAGCACGCCGTTACCGCGGTCGTTGTAAATCAGTTCGTCCACCAGGTTGCGGGACATGAGGATTCCGAACCCGCCGGGCCGCTGGCCGGCCTCGGCGCGGACCTCCACGTGGCGAATCGGAGAGTTCTCCGGGTTGCAGATGGCGGCATGCGGCAATGCCTCCATCGAAAAGCCTTTCCCCGGGTCCTGGATTTGCACAATCAACGCTTTCGAGGTGCGTATCAGCGATACGCGAACACGCTTCTTAGGGTTGCACTTGCCGCCGTGCTCGATGGCGTTAAAGAGCAGTTCGCGAAAAGCCGCGGTGACATCTTCGCGGACATGCACCGGCAGGTCTGCTTCCAGTTCGCGCACGAAATGAGTGGCGCGGTCGCCAGCCTCGATTTTGCAACGCACATCCAGCGTAACCCATTGCGGACTGGCGGAAACCACCAGGATGTCGTTCTGCCACGAAGCGGCGTCCAGCGCCTGCGTCACCAGGTCGTTCAAGGGCCCGGCCGGAGGCGGATTGTGGCAGTAACCGAAAACCCTCGCGCGGATGGCGCCGATCACGTGGTCGGGTGAAGAATCGCCCGTCAGGATCACCCGGGCATCCGGCTGCAAGGCGCGCACGCGGCGGGCCATCTGTAAGCCGTCGGAACCGTTGGATCCTTGCACTGCCAGCACCACATCGAAGGGGGCGGCGAGCAGGCACGCCTCGGCATCGGACCTTCCGTAAGCTTCCTGTATCGAACGGTCTTCCCGCTCGAGGATGCCGCGGATGAGCTCGTGGGCGGTACGCTCGGGGTCGACAACCAGCAGGCGGCGGGAACTCAAGACATCTCCCTTCACTAACTTAGACGAAGGCCAGCATACCATGCGGGTACAGGCGCTCTCCACTCGGAGGACGGCGGGGCCAAGTGGCACGGGCCGCACTTTTTGGCGAAAAAACGTAACCTGGGAGGGGCCGCGTGCGTCTCAGGTCCTGTCATGTTGTCTCTAGCCTCCTCTCGTGGCGTCGGCCGCGCCGTACTAACCGACGGCGCCAGGCTTGCTGGTTGGCTGCTGGTAGCCTGCTCGGTGGCATTCGCACAATACCCCGGGCAGTATCCTCCCGGGGGCTATCCGGGAGGCGGGTATCCCCCGGGGTCGTATCCTCCCGGCACGTATCCGCCGGGCCAGTACCCCGGCGGGGTGGGCATCCCGATACCTTCCAAAGGGTCCACAAAACCCACCAACAATGCTCCTTTGCCTAATTTTCGCGGCCTTCTGAAGCAGATCGACGACAAGACCCTCACGCTGGAGTTGGACGATCACCGGGAAATGCAGTTCAAGCGGACCGCCAAGACCAAATTCTTCAAGAACGGCGATGAGATAAAATCCCCGCAATTCTCCATCGGCGATCAGCTTTCCATCGAAGGTCCGGAGGATGCGCAGGGTTTCTTCACTGCCGTCAACGTGTATTGGGAGAAAGGTGCGCACGCCGCTGGCGCGGAAACCGCCAGCGACAGTAAGGACCAGGGCGGATCGGCACCGGACGCCTGGAAGGATGACACCAAGAACGGCGCATCTTCTGCCAAGGGCAGCGGGGCCACGCCTGCCGCTCCAGCGTCCGCAACCGAGGTAGCTCCACCGCGGGCGTCGCCCGATCCCAACGATCCCGGACCTCCGGTACTGGTTCGCGGCCGGGTCGCCGACCCCTCGCGCGAACACGCGGCTGAGGTGCCGGATAATCCGCCATCGTCGCCCCAGCCGGCTGATTCCACTCCGCCGGCAACGGAGGCGCGAAACATTCCGCCGGCCGCCAACACCGGTGGCACCCCCAGCATTCTGCGTGGCGACGAGGATCCCGTGGTGCGCCGGCCCGTGGGCGATCCGCTGATTGCAAAAGCCACCGAAGCCGCGCTCGATTTCACCGAGGGGCTGCCCAATTACGTCTGCCAGGAAATAATGGCGCGCTACGAAAGCACCACCCGCCCGGCCAACTGGCAAGCCATGGACGTAGTGGGGACGGCGGTGGTCTATGAGAACGGCAAGGAAGATTATCGCGACGTTACGGTAAATGGCAGGCCCGTGAAGAAGAGCCTCGAACAGGTGGGAGGCGCCTCGTCTACGGGCGAGTTCGGCACTATGCTGATCGATCTGCTGTCACCCGCCACCGATGCCCAATTCCGTTACCGCAGGGATGAACGGACCAGCGGCATCGTCACCAAAGTCTACGACTACACCGTGAAGCGCGAGAATTCTCACTGGCAGATCACCATGGCGTCGCAGACCTACCGGCCGCCGTACAAGGGCTCCGTCTGGATCGATCCCGCGACCGGGCGGGTGATGCGTATCGAGATGCAGGCTTTCGGTTTTCCGGACGACTTCCCCACCGATGACGTGGAATCCGCCATGGACTACCAGTACACGCGCTTGGGCGACACCAAGCAATACCTGTTGCCGGTCCATGCCGAGACCCTGAGTTGCCAGCGCGGCTCGGATTTCTGCAGCCACAACGTGATCGACTTCCGGAACTACCATAAGTACACCGGCGAATCGAGCATTACCTTTGGTGATACCAAGAAATAGCTACAAATGGCTATTGGTTTCCGTGTCAAATGGTACGTTTTCGGCGTTGAAAGCCGGAACTTTTGGCCTTCGTGCGGGCAATAAGGACAGGAGTACCTTCATGCCCGCTTCGGGAGGCCGAGTGGCATCCACTTCCGCTCGCACGGAAGTGTGGCACGCTTCTACTGACGCAATTGTCGCTACCGTCGCCGGTGGTTTGGCCTTACTGGTGTTCTACCCCCTCACCTTGTGCGCCGCGGCAGTAAAAAGGTTAGTAAGAACGATGCGCCCTCACCCCGTAAGTCACCGCGACGCGCACAGTGTCACCGGTACTAACTGACAGCCGTCGAACTTAGGCAGGGCATGGGCCGCATCGCACGGCTCTCCGACGGCCGCATGCTCCAGACCTGGAACCCAACATTCGAACTGGTTTACTGGCGCGTCGCGCTGCTCGATGGCCCAACACTGGCGCGTGCGCCTGGGATTGGCGCCGGACGCGCAGTGGAAGGCGTGTGGCGCAGGCCCTCGGCCGTGCCCTAAGGATGGCGTCTATCTGGCGCACGAAAATTGCCCGCAAACCTTCACCGAAAAGAACCGCGATCGTCCCTCCATGCTCGCCGCCCTGGGCGTTCTCGGCGGGGATGGCGCGGACCGCGACGCCATGCGGCGGACTCTCCATAAGTGATGCGCGAGTGGCGCTGGGCCGACACCCGGGGGGATTTCCCCATGGCGGCGATGACCGCGGCGCGCCTGGGCGAGCCGCAGGACCGCCATCCACGCCCGTGGCTGGCCAACGGCCACAACTGGCAGCGTGCCAATTTGCCGCTGTATTTTGCTGCGGCGATGATGGCGAGCGCCTGGAATGGTTTTCCGAAAGAGGATTGGAATGTCCGATGGGAGGGGTCCGCGCCCGCTTTTGCAGACCGGGTGATTTCGCAAAATTGCCGGGGTGCTTATTAACCGGTTAGTGGGTATCCCCTTGACTCAGCCCACCCCAACATATAGATTTCAGGAGTGGAGGATTACCCCCGCACCGTCCCTTCTTCCGGCTCATGCAGCAGGCCGTCAACACCCCGCCTGCCACTTACGATGCGATGACCAAGACCCGGCCGCAACCCCAACATGTTGGGGCTAGCTGAGTGAAGGGGATACCCACTAACCGGCTAATTATTGCAACGGACGGAGCGCATGTCAAATGGATCGAGCAGGTTAAGCGCGCGTCGCGAGATTAGCCCGGTAAATAAGCACCCAAATTGCCTTACCCCTTGCCTTCGGCCCCATTTTCCGCCACAATTCGGGCAAGGGAGGTCGAACCATGGATGATTTCCGGGTGGGCCCCGTTCCCTCATCCGAACCGTACGGCCACCGCCAACCTTACGGCTCTGTGGCGCGCAGGCGCCGAAAACAACATGACGACGAGGACGGCCAGCCGCAAGATGACGCGGCCGACACCTTCGAAGCGGCTCCCGCCGGCGACGACTCGGCCGCCGCGCCCGGCGAGCCGGTGGAAGACTACTACTTGCCATCCGACCCCGGCGCGGGCGAGGAGTAGTTAGCCAGCAGCACCGCCAGTTGCTCATGGCCGTACTGGCGCGCCAGGCCGGCGGCCGTCTTGCCATCATTCGTTTTGCGCCGGGGGTCTGCGCCGGCTGCAAGCAGCCTCTCCACCATCCGGCGATTGCCGCGCGCCGCGGCGGAATGAAGGGGCGTAGCCCCCAGAAACTCTACCGCGTCGGGTTGCGCTCCGTGCTCCAACAGCAGGTTCAACAGCGCCAGACTTCCGCTCTCCACGGCCGAATGCAGGGGCGCCACGTGAATGGCGTTGCGCGAAGGCCGGTTTACATCCGCGCCCGCAGCCACCAACTGGCGAGCGATTTCTTCGTGGCCGAAAAATACTGCCAGGCCCAGCGGCGTGAAGCCATCGGCGGAATAAGCGCCGGTGAGCTTGGGGTCGCGCGCCAGTAGCGTCGAAGCACGCTCGATATTTCCCAGCGCGCAAGCCTCGAAAAAGTCCGGATCCCGGCCCGCAAGTACCGTCGCGGCCAGTTCCGGGTGGCGGGTGTAGGCGGCCCACAATGCGGGCGTGGCTCCGTCCGCGTTGCGGGCGGCGGCCAGCTTGGGGTCGGAGGCCAGCAGAGCGCGCACCGCTCCGTCGTCACCCTTTCGAATGGCGTCGAAAAAAGGCGCGGCGCGGTCGGCGGGAGCTTGTGCGAGTAGCAGCGGCAACACAGTCAGCAGGTTCATCCCGGCAGTATCGCCGGTGACGCAGCGCGGGGTCTTATCGAATCTTGCTTATTTGCGCGTGACGCCAAGCCGATGGCGGCACGCCGAAGACTCTCCGGAAGAGCGCGCTAAAAGACGCCGCGCTTTCGAACCCCACGGCGCCGCAAATTTCGGTAACGGTGAGGCCGTCCGACTCCAGCAGGCGGCGCGCACGCTCCAACCGCAGTCGATTGCGATACTGGTGCGGTGTCTGGCCGAATGCCCGTGTGAAGGCGCGGTGAAAGTGGTAGGGCGAAAGACAGGCGTTGCGCGCTATTTCGGTGAGATCCGGATCCAGGCAGGCGCTCGAATGAAGGTACTCCTGGCCGCGCCGCACGCGCCGGAACAGTTCCGCCCGCGTCGCGGGCCGGCTGGCGGGCATCCGGGCGGTGCGCTGCCGCATTTCGCCGTTGAGCCGCAGAAGGTCGCGGGCCAGCAGCAGAAACTGCTCGTCCAGCCAGAGCCGATCGCAGGCGCCAGCCTCCGCAATGGCATGCATGCGAGGCAGAATACGATGGTCGCGGCTGTGCAATCCTCCCAGAAAGGGCAGCCGCTCGCAGTCGCCTTCAATCTCGTTCCCCACCAGCGACCCGTGCACCGATTCCACGAAACCGTCCTGGAAGAAGACGCAAAGAGTGGAAACCGCCGTACGAGAATCGATCTCCATGGAGTACGGTTCGTCCAGATTCAGCACCAGGAACGAATCGCGGTCCACCAGGCGCTCGCGGCCGGCGCATTTCCAGGCAACCGTTCCCTCCGTCACGCTCTTGATGGACAGCGGGCCGGCGAAATTCTTCACGAAATGCGTTCGCGAGCGGGCGCGCAGCACGGCGTTCGAACTGCGTAACGGCGCCGAAATGCGATTCAACGGAAGCGGCCCCTCCATTGGTTTTAGTGTACGCCTCTACGCCCCTGCTATCATCGCAGTAGCGAATGAGTCCGGACTTTTTGGTGATCGGCGCCGGCGTCGCTGGCATGCGGGCGGCCATCGAATTGGCGCCCGCGGGGCAAGTACTGGTAGTCGCCAAGGACAGTCTGCGGGAATCCTCCTCCGAATATGCGCAGGGCGGCATCGCCGTAGCGCTGAACGACGACGACGAGGTGGAGTTGCACGAGCAGGACACCCTGGTAGCCGGCGATGGCCTCTGCGACCGGGCCGCGGTGCACGCGTTGGTGGAACAAGGCCCCGCGGCCATTCAGCAATTGATCGACTGGGGCGCGGCCTTCGACCGCGAGGGCAGCAGCCTGGCCTTCACCCGCGAGGGCGCCCACAGCCGCAACCGCATCCTGCACGCGCATGGCGATTCCACCGGGCGGGAAATCGCCCAGACCCTGTATCGCAAAGCCGCGTCGCTCCCCAATGTGACCTTCCGAAGCTACGCCGCCACCGTGGACCTGCTGCTCGACGACGGCGGCGTGTGCGGCGCATCGTTGTGGGACGGCCAATCGCATAGCCTCCACACCGTCCACGCCCGCGCCGTGCTGCTGGCCACCGGCGGATTGGGCAACGTGTTCCGCAACACCACCAATCCCGACGTGGCCACGGGCGATGGCGTGGCCATGGCATACCGTGCGGGCGCGGAGATCGCCGATCTCGAATTCGTACAGTTCCATCCCACCGCGCTGCACGTGGAGGGCGCGCCGCGCTTTCTGATTTCCGAAGCGCTGCGCGGCGAGGGCGCGCGCCTGCTCAATGCGTACGGCGAGCGCTTCATGGAGCGCTACCACCCGCTCGAGGAACTGGCGCCGCGCGACGTGGTGGCGCGCGCCATCGTCGCCGAAATGGAGCGCACCGGCGCCGCGTCGGTCGCGCTCGATCTCACGCATCGCGAGCCCGGCTTCGTGCGCGCACGCTTCCCGCGCATCTACGAAACCTGCCTGCGGTATGGCGTCGATCTGGAACGCCAGCCCGCGCCCGTGGCTCCCGCGGCGCACTACGCCATGGGAGGCGTACGCACCGATCTGGACGGCCGCACCAATGTGCCGCGGCTCTACGCGGCGGGGGAAGCCGCTTCGACCGGCGTTCACGGCGCCAATCGGCTGGCCAGCAATTCGCTGCTGGAAGGCGTGGTGTTTGGCGCACGCGCCGGCCAGGTGATGCTCGAATGGGCGGCTGTTCATCCGCCCGCGTCGGGCGTCGCTCCCGAGTCCCAGTGTTCGGCCGCTACCGCCTCGGAGATCCGCGCGTTGGCGTGGGAGCATTGCGGCATCGTGCGCGACGCCGCGGGCTTGCGGGCCGCCTGCACCCGGCTGGAGGAAGCCGGCCGCCGCTGCGCCGGCGCGTCACCGCAATCGGCCGAAGTGGGCAACATGCGCCAGGTGGCGTTGCTCATCGCCCGCTGCGCGCTGGCCCGCGAGGAGAGCCGCGGCGCGCATTTCCGCCGCGATTATCCCCAAAAGCAGACCGCGTTCGAGAAGCACGCCATCGCGCGGAAGGGCGCGGAGGTGACCTTCCGCTAGTGGGGCACGGTCGAAAACCTCGGCCAAAACTCCTCCGGACGGCGCGACGTGCCCGTGGGTGGCTGCACCTATACACCTGAAGAAGCAGTGTATGCCCGCCATTTCGGCCTACCGGGCCATGCCGTACAGGATGGCATCCTGTTGCCGAGTGGCACTCGGCCCGCGCCGGCAGGCAGGTTACCAGGGGTACCCCCTGGGTCGTGCAGGTTGACAACCGGTTACCAACCTGCCCACTTACGCAGTCGGGCACTTGAGCAGTTGGCGTGGCCAGGTTGTACGATGGCAGTCATGCAAGTGAATCTCGCATTCGGAAAGACCGGAATTGCCGTCGATCTGCCGGAGGGGTTCCGGTATCGCGTTCTAGAGGCTCGAACGGCCAAGCCGATGCCGGACTGGCAAGCCGCTCTGGAGTCGTTGCTCGACCGGCCGATCGGCGGGAGGCCTTTGGCCGAGCTTGCGTACGGCAAGCTCAGCGCGGCCATTTCCGTGTGCGATATCACCAGGCCGGCTCCCAACCGCCTGGTTCTTCCGCCTGTGCTGCGCCGCTTGGAACAAGCCGGAATCCCGCGGGAACGGATCACCATCCTGATTGCGACTGGTCTGCACCGTGCCGCCTCCGACAGCGAGATTCGTGAAATCTGCGGGGAGGAAATCGCGGCGGCATACCGGATCGTGAACCACGATGCCCGGAATCTCGCATCCCATCGGCGCCTCGGATCGACCAGATCGGGCACGCCGGTGTACATCGACGAGCGGTTCGCCGGGGCCGATCTCCACGTTACGCTCGGTTTCATCGAGCCGCACCTGATGCTGGGGTACTCGGGCGGCAGGAAGCTGATCGCTCCGGGACTGGCCGCTCAGGAAACCATCAAGGTGCTGCACAGCCCGAAATTCATGCGGGATGAGCGCAGCGTGGAAGGCTCGATTGACGATAACCCGCTGCATCGCGAGTTGCTGGAGATTGCACGGATGGCGCGGCACGATTTCGTGGTGGATGTTGCCTTGGCGCGCGACCGGTCGATTGCCGGCGTGTTCGCCGGAGATCCGGAACTGGCGCACCGCAGCGGAGTCGATTTCGTATCGCAGGTGCTGCTGGAAACGCTCGATGAACCGGTGGATGCGGCGATCACGTCTTCGGCCGGATACCCGCTCGACCTTACGTTTTACCAATCCATCAAAGGCGTGACGGCGGCGTCCCATATCGTGAGGCCGGGCGGATCCATTCTGCTGGCCGCAGCCTGTGCGGAAGGCGCCGGCGCACCGGAGTTCGCGAGAATGCTGCGCGAGGGCATATCCGACGCCGAGTTTCTGGATCGCATTCAAGGCGCCCCGGTAACCATCGATCAGTGGCAATTGGAGAAGCTGGCTATGGTCACCAGGCGGCAGAGGCTTCTCTGGTATGTGCCGGGGCTTCCCGCCGAGTATCGTGCCTGTCTGTGGGGCCAGTCCTACGAAACGGTGGAGTCCGCGATCGAGGCGCTGGTTTCCGCGTTGCCGCCGGGCGCAAAAATCGCCGTTATTCCCGAGGGACCTTATGTCCTCGCCAAGCCGAGGGCGCTCGCAACTGCGATCCGCTGATTAGGCAAGGCCTTGCCTTGCTCTGGAGATTGGCCCTTTTTGTGGCATGACGGCGGGCTGAAAGCCCGCCCCGGCAAGGCCTTGCCTTGCTATCCTCCAGGACAACTTGTCCTGAGAAATCCCCGCAAACCATTGATTCTATTAGAAACTAGGCGGATTTTCAGGACATCGTGTCCTGAGACTTGAGCCCGGGATAGGTCAGAATGGCGATGACGCGCGCGTTTCGGGAGCCGACCCACTGCCGCTAATCAATGCTGCGGGTCGTGCCGCCTGGTCCAACGCAACGAGCACAAATCTCTTTGGGCCGCTAATTAATTCAGCTCGCGGACCCAGATATTCCGGAAGCTGATCGGCTGGCTGGGGTCGCCGTGCGCCTGCAGTTTGATCGGCGCGGTGTCGTACTTCTTATAGGACGGCTTACCGATGTACAGCGTCTCTCCCTTCAGCTCGAAGTGATTCTGCACCAGCACGCCGTTGAAGAAGACCGTGACATAGGCAGGAGTTTTCAGCGAGCCATCGGGATTGAACACCGGTGCGGTCCAGACCACGTCGTAGCTCTGCCACTCCCCGGGCTTGCGGCTCGGGTTCACCAGTGGAATACCTTGTTTGTATATGCTTCCACCCTGGCCGTTGACGTACGTCTTGTTGTTGTACGAATCGAGAACCTGCAACTCATATCCTGCGTCGGCGGCGCCTGTCGAAGCCAGAAACACGCCGCTGTTACCCCGCTCCTGACCGGCGCCGGTGATGTTCGCGGGAATCTTCCATTCGACGTGGAGTTGATAATTCTTGAAGCTCCGCTTGGTTTCGATATTCCCGATACCCTTGGCTTTGTTTACGGTCAGGACGCCATCGGCGACGAACCATTTGGCCGGCGACTTGTCCCGGCTTTGCACCCACTCGTCGAGATTCCTGCCGTCGAACAGAACAATCGCGTCGGAGGGAGGCGCCGCGTTGTCAGCGCCCGGAGTGACCACCTTGGGCTCCGGCTGCCACACTTCGGTGTCTTCCGGTTTTGGTTTCTGAGCAAACACAGGGGCGGCAACGGCAATCATGGCCGCAAGCGCGAGGAGTTTCATAACCGCAGTGTAACTCACATGCAATTGACGTCACTGCCGCTCGATGTGCGCCAGCCCGGAGTTGTGCGGCACCCGCGGGGTGGCGCATAATCGGGGATGCCAAGCTCTATGAATTGCCGGGGAGATCTCGGAAGTGATTTTCAAAATTCTTCTCGTTATCGCTATTCCCGTTGCGCTGATTCTCCTTTTCGCCGCGACCAGACCCGACACTCTCCGCGTCCAGCGCTGGCTTTCGATCGACGCTCCGTCGGAGAAAATCTTTGCGCTGATCGACGACTTTCACAACTGGAACCGTTGGGCGCCCCAGGACAAAGAAGACTCCACCATGAAGCGCACTTACAGCGGACCCGCAAGTGGCGCCGGCGCTATCTCGGAATGGCAGAGCAGCGGGAGCGCGGGCGCCGGCCGAATGTCGATCGCGGAATCGGTGCGGCCCACAAGGATCGTAATTCAGACGGACTTCGTGAAGCCGTTTGAAGCGCACAACGTCAACGAGTTCATTCTGGAACCAGCGGGCGCGGCGACAAGAGTTACCTGGACCATGCAAGGTTCGAATCTCTATCTCATGAAAGTGATGGGCGTGTTTGTGAACATGGACCGAATGATGGGGAAGCATTTCGAGACGGGTCTGTGCAACCTGAAGGCCATGGCCGAAAGCAACTGAAGAACCGCTAGAAGAGCAGCACGAAGCCCCATATCGCGATCGCCGCCGCGGCAACCGCGCCGATGCGATCGCCGCGAGGCGCGAGCTTCTCCAGGCAGACCAGCAGAGTCAGGGCAACCATCCACAGGATGTTCATGACTCCCACCGCGAAGCCGGTTATCATCAGCGCCCAACAGCAGCCCACGCAGTAAGCGCCGTGCGTGAGTCCAATGCGGAACCCGCTACGCGGCCCATTGTCCCATCGCGCCAGAAAATATGTCAGCGGATTGCGGCAGTGGCTCAAACAGGCGCGTTGGAATGGCGTGAAGTAAAGTAACCCCGCTGCCATCAGAACGGCGCCGCCGGCTCGCGCGGGGAGACGTCCGTTCCCTTCGAGGAAGCCGGCGTGATCGAGAGCGGTTTGGAGCACGGCCGCCAGAATACTGTACCCCAGCCAAACAACGAAGTACCCGGCGGCGAACGCCGACACCGAGCCGGATCCGCGCCGCGCTCCGCCGCCGCGTCCAGCCAGTGCGGCGAACGTGAGGAGCCATTCGATCGCGGCAGGGGTCATCATGGCGACCATCATGGCCTGCCACATCACTACCAGCGACACGAAAGCCCGGAGGTCCAATTGATGATGCCGGTGTGCCGGCATGAAGGCGATCTGAGCCCCACCCGTCAACCACAGCCATGCTGCCAGCGTTACCGCGCCCGCGCACGCCAGAAGCACGGCGCGCTCGGCATTGTGGAACGCTCCTTGCCCGGAAGCCTCCATCTACAAGTGGTCCACCCGCCATTCGAAGTTCGAATGAAGCCCGTGCGTCTTCGAGGTATGGATGCGGATAACCCCATCGTCGTACTGGGTGGTTCCCGTTGCCAGCACTTGTGTGTGGGCGTGGATCTGATTGAAGATGTTCTCAAACAGGACCGGCTTGGAACGGTCCCGGCCGCGAATCTGCGTAATCGCCGTCTCGAAGAGTCCCGGAATTCTCGCCTTCTTCGTGCCGTTCTCTTCGGAGAAATCGATCGGCAGGTATCGCGTCTCCAGCCATCGCCCGACGAATTTGGCCAACAGCTCCCACGGTCCGCCGGCGCGGCCGGTCAAGAGCCGCTCCATCGCTTCGCGCTGCTCGCGCGAAGCCGCGTCGTCGATGATCACCACCTCGGTCCAATTTCCGGAGATCATGAGTTGGGGAGAATCGAAGGCGATCACGGCCTTGACGCCGGCGAGCGCGACCGGCCCGAATTGGCCGTCATCCACGCGTATGGCCCAATAGCCCAGGCAGCGTTCGTGAGTGCAGAGTTGGCTGAAATGCATGTGCCCCGGACAGACCAGTTGGCAACTGCAGTTCTCGAATAAGAGACCTTTGGCCCACCAGCCGGCTGCTGCGTACGAAGTTTCCATCCGTTCGTCAGAGTAGCACGGCGGGCCACAGGCTACCTCGCGCGCCTATATCCTCTATCCTGAAAAGAGACAGCTCAGAAGGAACTACCCGTGACCGTGATTGAAATTGGTTCCAGGAAAGTGGGCCTTCTCAGAGGTGCGCCAGCAGAACGGGATCGCTCCCTCCGGGTACAGCCCGATAAGGTATGGCTGGTAACGCTGTATTGATATGGTAATTGTAGATGTATGAAGAAAACGCTTCACATCGATGAGGTCACCCTTCGCGACGCGAAGAAAGCCTGTGGCGCAGGGACCGATACAGAAACCGTGCGGCTCGGTCTCGAAGCTCTGATCCGGCATGCGGCCTATGAGAGATTGCGAAAGCTCAGAGGTTCCGATGCGGACGCGAAAGACGTTCCGAGGCGCCGGACAGAGAGTCGCAAGAAAAGAACGGCGGCCTGATGGTTTTGGTAGACACCTCCGTCTGGATCCGTTTTCTCGCAAACCGGGCGCCCTACGCCGCCGAACTGGACCGCTTGCTGGTGAGAGAAGAAGCCGCTGGGCACGACCTCGTGTATGGTGAGTTGCTGATCGGAGATTCCGGCGGGCGAACCCAGTTGTTGAACTCATACGACCTTATTTACCGGATTCCACCTGTCGGTCATGCGGACGTCGCTACCTTCGTGCGGTCAAACAAGCTGCAAGGCAGAAGTATTGGGTGGATCGATGCGCATCTGCTCGCTTCCGCTCTTGTCGCGGGCACGTCTCTCTGGACGGCCGACGAGCATTTGGCTAGGCTGGCCAGCGAACTTGGAATCGCACACGGGTCCCGGCGCCCCTAATGAATGGCCGTGGCCGTCCCGCGACAGTATGATGTTCACTCGTTTCCGGTATCGCCGTTTTGTCCACAACCTTTGGGTTGACACGCAAAAGCATCCGGATTACACTTGCCGATATACCGTGAATTGTAATATTGTCACCGACCCGCAGCTCCTCATCCTGGCCAGCTTGGCCAGCGGGGAGAAGCATGGCTACGCAATGATGAATGACATCGAGCAGTTCGGCGGGGTGCGGTTGGGTGCGGGAACTCTGTACGGAGCCATTACGCGGCTGGAAGAGAAGGGCTGGATTCGCCGCGTGGATTCGGAGGAACGGCGCAAACCGTACCGCATCACGGCAGACGGTGTTCAGCACCTGGAAGAACAGATGGCCGAGCTGAATCGTATCGTGAAGACGACCTTGCGGAGGCTGAGACACGCGTGAGGCGCTGGATTGCACTGGTAGGACGGCTGTACCCGCGCGCTTGGCGCGAGCGATACGGCGAGGAGTTCGACGCACTCCTCGACGATGCCACGGCGGACTGGCACCAATTGCTGAACGTAACGCTGGGTGCAATCACCATGCAGGTCAGCAATCACATTGCCTACCTCAAGGCGGCCGGCGCGCTGGCGCTTGCGGGCGGATTGCTCGCGATGGCCGTGTCCTACCGGTTGCCGCCGCGCTATGTTTCGTCGGCGATGATGCGGGTGACACCGGCGGTCGAGGCCGGTGCAACCGTCGCGCCAGATGTGCTCCAGCGCGAGACGGACGACCGAATCGTTATGCTGACGGGGAGGGTGGCAGGGCACGACAACGTCATGCAGATCTTGCAGCTACCTGGTTTGGACCTTTATCCTGCCGAGCGTAAGCGGGAGAGCTTGTACAAACTGGCGGAGCAGGTGCAAGGCGGCGATCTTCGAGTTGTGCCGGTGGCCTTGCCTGGTGGAAATGGCAGCGCTCTTCGAGTTTCCTTCGCCTACCCGGACCGGCAGAAAGCTCGGGCCGTGGTGCAGGAAATGATCGGTGAACTTCAGCGGTATAACGCTATGGCCAATCAGGAGAGCGCTATGAACTGGAAGGTGCTAGGCGAGGATTGGGAAAGAATAAGGCGGACAATTTCGCCCAATCGGCAGAGCGCCATGAATTGGAGGATGCAATGGCCCGCGACGATTCCTTTCAGTGAGAGAATCGACTTGATAGCCGCCAACCTCCCTACGCGGCTTCCCCTCCTGTACCGCGTGGCCCTCGGAGTAGCCGGGGGACTGCTGGCAGGAGCGGTGGTGTTACTCATCCGCCGGCGCACCAGGGTGGCGTTGCACGTGGTGGCCTGCGGGTTGGCGGGCTGCGCGGTAGCTGGCGCGCTATCGTTCCTGATTCCCGAGCGATATACCGCCAGGGCCGTGCTCCGCATCACCGCGCCGTTCAATCCGGAGCACCTTTCGGGTGCGGTGGCGGCCCCTTCCTTGAACGACTGGGTGCCAAAGTTACGAAGGGAAGTCCTGGAATCCGACGAGTTCTCGGCAGCATTGAGATTTCCTAAGTTGGGGCTCGATGCAGCAACCGTCGAGTCTCTCTATCGGAATCGGGAGAGCGCTTTCGGTATGCGGGTGCTGGATTCGGGCTCGGAGGCCGCTGGCACTTCCTTCGAAATCACTTTCGGCCATCCAAGTAAGAACATCGCGAGAAAAGTCGTTGGCGAATTGGCAATTGAAATCCTGAATCGCTACGTGATGGACATGAAGTCGATAGATGCGCGCGGTGACGAACAGATCCGCTTTGCACACCTGCACCGGGCGGGAGACAACATCTGGGTAGTCGCTCAGCCGACCGTGTCCGACGATCTCACGACGCGCTATCGTTTGCAACTTGCGGTGGCGGGAGCGGTGATGGGTATCTTGCTCGCCGTAGCCAGATGGAGCGGCGATAGCCACCCCACCTACCACACGTCCATAAACGGCGAGTCGCCGCTTTCCTCGTAGGGCGTCAGGCGCGCGAGGCTATCAGATGCCCGTGGCCGCGCATGTTTTCAACAAGAACCCCGTTTTAGGCAGTTATCACGTGGACAAAAAGCGGGGATCTCGTCCATTGCCCGGCCATGGCGGACCGCACCGATCCACTTTACGATAACCCCGTATTTCGTCCACAATGGCTGTTTTTCTGACGCGCCGCCAGGATATGAACAGGATAAAATGGTCTCATGATGGCCAATAAAATCATGAGCAAACGTGCCCTCAACGTGTTGAACCGAGCCAGCGAGGTCAAGAGCGAGATCGATTTCTGCGACGAAGACGGCGGCCTACAAAAAGAGATGTACCACTTCGCGGAATGGCTGGGGGATCACCTCCGCTCGAAGTTGCAGCGGGATGCTTGGGAGGAACCCGAATTGGACATAGACGAGGACGGAGTGTCTCTCTACCTCTACTCGACGACATGGGAGTTGCCCGATGAAGACCATGTAGCGTTCTCGTTTTTCTGGCCCAACCTGTTTTACGACCCGCCCTGCGTTCAGCTCTACCTCCCAGCCGAGGAGGTATTCGCGCGGCGCAATGCGTTGCTCGACCGGCTTCGGCCGCCGCTTAAACGGAGCGGGTTTACTGATTACTACGAAGGCCAAGGCGATCCAGATCCTTCCTGTCCCATCTGGAAGAATATCCGCTTGGAGGAGTTCCACGAGGAGTCGGGCTTTGATCTGGATTCATTTGTCGCGGCGATTGTCGATGGTTTCAGGGGGTTGATAGAGATCGAACCGCTGATCGAGGATGCCCTTCGCTCGCAGCCGAAAAAGCCGCTGCCGGTTCCGGCAGAACGTCGCCTCAAGACAATCGCATTCCTCGACACAGAGTGGGAAGGATCGGGGACTGAACGCCGGATGACCGAACTTGCCATCGTAAATGTTGCCTACGACGCAGAAGGAGATCAGGTTGTCGGCACTCTCGAAGAGTATTGCATGGACCTCGGTGGGCCGCCGAACGAGACAAAAGCCCTAAGCGTGTTGGAGAGGGCAGATTTCGTCGTAGCCCACAACGCCTTTATCGCCGACAGACCACTCCTGGCCAAATACCTGCCCGGAACCGAGAAAATGCAGTGGCTTTGCTCTTTTCGGGGAATAGACTGGAAGCAACTGCTGGGAGTCCAGAGCGAGAGCCTTGAAGTTCTCATGGGCAAAGCGGGCCTTCGGTACGAGCAGGACCACCGCGCCCGCGCGGACGCCCGTGACCTAAAAAACCTGCTCGCCGTGAAACACAGGGGGCGTACCTATCTGGGACGTTTGCTCGACAGCGCCGAAGCGAAAACCTAACTTAGTTGAGGCGGCTCTCCGATCTTTTGAAGTGGCGCACCTCTTACGAAGTAACGATCGCTTGCCGAACGGTATTACACTCAAGCTATGGGTAGAACAGGTATTATCGGCTCCGCCGTTTGCCTTCTGGTTTGCCAGCAGACGAGTGCTATTGACAAGGAAGCCCTCCTTTCGAAGTACAAGGACAAATTCGTTGTCGTAGCCAAGGAGGGCCTTTCAGCATGTCTGCACGGGCCGTCTGATCCGGGGGGAATGTCAATGGTTATCAACGCGCTCGGACAGCCTGAAACGCACTCTGCGATCAACTGTCAGGTTGAGCCTGTCCACAAGGGCGAAGTCCTGAAGGTCTCTCGCGCGTCCTTCGCCGGTGGCTATTTGCATATTGAGTTGAAGACGGTTTCGCCGCATAGCGCCACCCGCGGAATTGGGGCATTCGCCCATGAGAGTATGGAGATGGGAATCACCACCATCAGCATCGCGTCCGGTAAGGGCGATGCGGATATGGCTGATGCCCAAGCCGCGCAATGGTTCACGCTTTTTGATACTGCTGCGGCCGCTGCGAAGTTCGGCAACACTGCCAGCGGCGTGTTTGTGAACCAGGTGAAAGCCGGGATGTCCTTTGCGGAAGTCGAGACTGCTTTGGGTGTGCCGCAAACCCGCGTCGATTTGGGCGAAAAGGTCCTTTACAAGTACAAGGACATGACGGTCGAGTTCCGCGACGGAAAGGTTACGGACGTTCGTTGAAAAAGCCGCGCACGTCAACCCTGCGCTCGGCAGCGCATGGCCCGGCTCACATTCAGCAGGGCCGCGACGTCAGCAGGCCGCTCCTTCTGGCCGATCAGCTTCCGGGCGTGGGCAACCTGTTTAACCTATAGCTTGGGCTCACGCCCGAATTTGACGCCGTGCATTCGTTGCTGCCGGCCGCTTCCGGCGATTGTGGTCTCGAAGTGGGTTTGTCGGAAAGTGGCCGCACCCAGTTCAACCTCTCGACAGGAGCGCGCCGTACGCCCCAATCGTCAGGAGGATGCCACTCGCCAGTAACGAAAGCCTTGCCACGCTTCTTCCAAAGACAGCGAGACCGATAGTCACGAGCGCAGCAACAAGCGCGACTTCGGAAAAGGCGAGGTTGCGGAAATCGGAATAACCGCCCCGTCCGTCTGGAACGAGCGGAAATGGCTGGAACCATGAGCAAAGAACTGCGAGAGAGCAGAGGATACTCAAGCCGAGGCCACACTTGAACAGCAGCCGTCTCACAGGTCTGAGGCGAGCATCAATCCTGGCTCCAAAATGCCACGCGAGAAATGTCAGCGGCAACGGGCATAGAGACAGGACCATTATCAGTGGCATCGGTCTTCAACAACAACTGTACCCCACTGGTTGCGACGCCTGCCAGAAACGGAGGCGGACAAAAAGTGGGCTTATCGTACAAATGACCAGGGCACCATCGTGGGGCTGTCCGGCGTAGTTCGGCGTGCCGAAGCTACCGATATTCACGGATAACGTTGCTCTGTACGAGTAGCGCGTTATCCGTCAACTGGGCCACCCACTTACGTCCGGCAATCGCGATGCGCTGGCCCGCCCTGCCAACTGGGGTCGATTCCATCTACGTTGGTCATCGGCCGCCTTAGCCAGAAGGATCAAGTTGGGAAGGCCGTAGATCACTGAACTTACACCACAGAGGCATCTATTTCGCTCGCTCCACCGCGATACGCAGTTCGGTTCGCGGACCGTCCAGCCAGAATTCCATGTTGGGGCCGGCGGGACGATAGCCCTGCTCGGCAATCCACTCCAGCAGCTTCGGCCATGGCTTCGTGGCGGAATGCTCGCCTGGCACCTCCACAACAGCGATCTTGGAGTCTTCAAGCGCGTGCATCTCGAATGGACTGCCTGCCACTAGGGGTCCAGCGACCGGAAAACCCACTTCCCAGCGCAGCTCGGCGTCAGGCACGGTCCCGGCAGTCTCGTAATAGCGGCCGAAAGGCGCTCCGGTGGGTGCGACACCGCGGGAAGCGAGGAACGCAGTCAGCAAGTCCAGTGCGACTCCGGTCTGCGCGTAGGCGCCGCGCATAGGAATGACGACCACCTGGAGAGGCGCGGCGGTTTTGATTTCGGGTTGGAACGGCGGCGGAGCACCCGGCCCAGCGGGCACGGCCGGAGCTGAGTCGGACGTCGCCTGGGCTTCCCGTCGCCGTCCCTCAACGCTGCGACCGTCCTGATTCAGAATGAGCCGGTTCACGCTGCCGTTCGGCTCTTGCAGGAATTCGGCGGTAACCTTGGCTTCCAGCAAGTAGAACAGTTTGGCGGAGCGCGGATAGAGCTGCATCCGAGGCTGTCCGTTCACCCGCACGAACAGCAGGTTTCCCTCTGGCACGATCTCGATCGTCTGACCGTTGGAGAGCCGATACTTCCCGGCATATGAGCTGAGCAGCGCGCGAGGCGGATCGGGTAGCCGCGGCGCCCGAAAGGCGTCGCCATCCAGCGAGAAGACGAGATGACTCACTTCGGCTGCCGCATTCCGGACAAACTCGACATCGGCGTCCACAACCTTCCAGTCTTCGAAGAACCGGCTGCGGTCACGCGGAAACAATTCGACGCGGCCGTGGTTGGTGGTCTGCTCATACAGGTGACTTCCCGAACGAGTGACCTGCATCACTCCGTAAGATCCCATGTCGTACCAACCAGTAAAGGCATCGTAGGTCCTGGGATCGACTCGCGTATCAACTGCCGGCGAATCGTTCGGCTCTAGCTCGTCATGCAGGTAGAGCTCGGCAATCGTTCGTGCAGTCAGTCCGACATCGTAGGTGGGCAAGGGAGCACCTGCATTGGCCAGGATGATGACCGTGAAGCCGGCCTCGGGGAAATGGAAGAGAGCACCGCAATATCCCTCTCCGCCGCCTGTATGGAAGATCGCGCGCATCCCGCGCAGACGCCCAATGCCCCAGCCGAAGCCGTAGCCGCCTTGTTTGGCGGGCATATGGACGGAGCGACCGTGATCAGCGGGCGTCAGCGCGGCCTCGACGGTCGCCTTCTGGAGAATGCGGCCGTTGAAGTAGGCATCGGTCCAGCGGTATAAGTCCTGAGCCGTTGCATCGAGCAGCGCATGGCCGCCGTGCAGCAAAGGAGAACGGTTCTCGACCATGTGCTGCCGCCGCTCGATTCGTCCGTCGGCGTACCAGTAGGGTTCCGCTTTGCCCGCCTCGCCCGGCCGGAACACACCCGTATGCGCCATTCCCAGTGGCACAAGAAACCGCTCGCGCAGGAAGTCAAGATATGACTGGCCAGAAACCATCTCGACGATTCTGCCCAGCAGATAGTAGTTGGGGTTGCTGTAGGCATAGCGCGAGCCTGGCTCGAAATCGAGGGGCAGGTACTTGAAAGCAGCAATTACGTAGTCCCGGTTCGGCGGCGTGAAGAAGCCGGGGAGTTGACCGGGGCCGCCCAGCCGGTCGGGAATTCCCGAGGTGTGCGTAAGCAAGTGGCGAAGGGTGATGAGATCGCCGCGCGGATAATCGGGAATGTACTTTGAAAGCGGATCATCTATGCGCAGACGGCCCTCTTCCTGAAGCTTGAGAATCGCTGCTGCGGTGAATGGCTTGTTGATGGAGGCGAGGTGGAAGCAGGTTACCGGGGTAATCGGCCGGGAGTGTTCCACATCCGCCAAGCCATACCCTTTCTCGAACAAGATCTTTCCCCTGCGCGCAACCAGAACCACAGCACCGGGTTCGCCCGGATGGACGTAGTCTCGAAACATTGCATCCACTACCAGGCCGGGGTCGCCCGCCGGGGCCCTACCGTGTATGCCGGACGCTTCCAGTATCTTCATCATGCTCCGGTGTCCACGTACGGTGGCCCACTGCCAAGCCGTCAGGCCGTACTTGCCGCCGTTATCCCCGCCGCCCGCCAGTGGCGCGGCCGTTCGCAGGCCATCCAGATCGCGGGCAAGCACCATTTCCGCCAGTCGTTCCTGGAGACGCGCGGAATCTATGGCTCGGAAAGAGAAGCCCCAGCCGCCGCCGCGATTCTGAATCTTCAGAAGCAGCCGATTGGTACCCTGGTTCAGGTGAAGACGGAGGATGTCGTCATCCAAACGAACAGCGCGCTCCGTCCAGTTCCGGTGAACCAGACGGCCATTGAGCCAGACTTTGACGGCGTCATCGCTGCCGAGGCCGAAGAGCGCGTCGGAGGGCGTGGCTTGCTCGATTGTCGCAAAGGCGTAGGCGATGGCAGGCTTCTCACCGTACGATTTTCCGAGGTCGACGTTGTCGGAGGAAGACTCCAAGCGCTGCCAGGCGTATTTCCGTCCAGCCAGATCGATAACCTGACCTGCGGCAGGATTGGCGCCTGTCTCACCTCCTTGCGAAGCCAACGCGTCCCGCTCGAAGGCTCCCAACTCGGCTGTCTCGTTTGGCGCGGTCCCACTTACGGGCAGGGGCGCCAGAATGAGCCAGGAACGAACCGCGGAGCCAGGCGTCAGGTCGATCGGCGCGGCGATCCCGCACGCGGCAATGGCCGTGATCGCGATCCAAGTGCGGCCCTTGGGCATAGGCAGCCTCCGTACAGGATAAGAGGATCTACTCAACCGATATTAACGCCGCGCGACGCCCTTGTGTGAATTCGTGCCGCGGTGTGCAAGTGCTCACCGGTATATCCTGCGCACCCGCTTTCCGCGCTCTGAGCCCCCTTTTTCGCCGGCAAGGAGGGGGCTCCTGCATTTTTCTCTTGCGTTGTTGGTACAAACAGCCGGCTCGGGTCCTCGGCTCGACGTTTTCCACGGGGGCTTCAGCTCCGCTCATTGCAACGAGAAAACCTGGTGGCCGTGTCGATCATGGCGTCCCCTTCTGTTTGCCATTAGCGCGCCCCCTCGCCGACACGTAGATGTAGCTCTCGGTTCTTGGAGGTCGGGGGTAGTTACCGATAACCCCGTCTGAACGAAGCCGCTATCGCGGCGGACGCTACGCGTGGGCAAGACTTCGGCCTGGATTCTTCGCAGAACCTCCTTGCTTCGCGGCAGGCATCGGTGTAGGATCGTTTCCGTGGTCCGTAGATCACAGCATCTGGCACCGCGAAGACTCCATCCTGAATGGTACGAAGGTACCAAAATGCCATTCAATACCCATATCTGCCGCGTCCGCCGCAAGCACCAGCGGCTCCCTTGAAACGGCTCTATCGAAAACGCCACTTCAGCGACAACCCGGCCATTTTGCGTCGGGGCGTTTCCGATAGAGTACTAACGTGTTTTGTCCACAACCTCCGTTTCTCTGCTTCTGGAGCTGTTTCGAGTCGTGCGTGATACGGACGAAGCTTCCCAGATCCGGACAATTGCACCTAACCTTCTGCTGAGGCGTTATCCTCCCCGGCCCGATCCGGCTTAGAACTCCGGCCGTTCGACTCTTGCTAGTGACGCGCTTGCCGGGCCCGGATTCCCGGTGATCCAGCCACGCTTACGGGAGGATCGATCGAAACTGTTGGCGCAGTGGCCTTCCCTCAGGTCTCCAATGAGAACCATAGCGGGACGTCCCGCTTTGTCGCCGGTGGAACGGTGTTCCGGAACCGTCGTCGATGCTGCTGACTCCGCCGGTTCGCTCGCGGCTGCCTGTGTTCGGTGGCGCGTTACTTCTTCAGGCCGCCGTCCCAGTTCACGACCACAGTGATGGGTGTCGTGACGTCGGACTCAATGCCCTTGAGAACTAGGAAGCGCTTACCATCATGACTGATGGCGAAGGACGACATCGGCGGCATGCGCGCTTCGAACATCGGCTGCGGCTGGCTGTGCGTGAAGGTGCCCGCGGTGTCGATCGCTACCCGCATCACTATCCCGGACGTAGAGACGTAGAACAACTCGCGGCCATCGTGGCTCCAGACGGGACGTGTTCCGCCTTCGATCGTCGCGTTCCCCCCCGACACTTGCCACTTTCCCTGCGTCTGGGGGAACGTCGCGACGAACACTTGAGCCGATCCGGTTTCATCGGAGTCGTAAGCCAACCAGCGTCCGTCGGGCGAGACCCGGCCGTGCGACTCCGAGGCCTTGGAATGAAACAATGGGACAGGTTTCGCTTCGGGCGCGAGCGGCAGGAGGAACAGGTTGCTTTCCGCCCGCGGACCCTGGTTACTGAACAACAGGAATTCTTTGCCCGATCCATCGGTCGGGAGCGTGATGCCGTCCATCTGTAGGAGGAGATGTTCCGTGTAGGAGCCGGTGGCATCTTTTTGATACAAACCAAGCTTTCCTTCGCGGTCGGAGGAAAACAGAATGCTTTTGCCGTCCCAAGACCACACCGGGAACATGTCATTAGCCGAGTTGAAGGTGAAGCGCGAGACGGTTTGATTCGGCAGATTGTAGAGCCACAGGTCGTACGTGCCGATGGCGGCATCCAGGCGGTCGACCGCAATGGTTGTGCCGTCCGGCGAAAGCGCGGGCGCTTGCATAACGTCGGTCTCACCGATGGTTTCGAGGATCTTGCCTTCGCGATTGACCCACGTAAGCTGCGAGAGCAGCGGGTTACTTCCGGAGTAATAGCTGAGCAGCCCCGTTTGCGAAGCTGTGAACTGTCCCTGAAGGCTGCCTGGCAGAAACCCGGTTTGCTCGGCGATGGCGAACGGTTCACCTTTGGTGCGCAATCGCCGGTCGTCGAAGGCTTGAGCCATCAAAGTCCCGGCACGGGTGTAGAGCAGATAGCCGGGCGGAGAGTAAACTGCGTTCGAGGAAACGTCGACGATTCGCGACCGGATTCCGTTTCGAAGGTCAGCCACAAAGACGGCATTCCTGGCGGGATCGGCGTTGCGCGACGAATATAGATAATGGTTCCCATCAGGCAGGAACCACGGGAATCCGTGACTGGTTTCGCCGCCGGCCTGCTGAAGCTCGGTGAGACGCTCGGGGGTTCCTCCGTCGGCGGGCACACGATAGAGCGGAGAACCAAAGGTGGGCGCGAAGACGATGACGCCGCCCCGATTCCATGTTCCGCCGCGGCCGTCAGCGGCATCACAGATCGTAGTGACCGGGCCTTGATCGACAGCAACGCGTTTCAGTTTTCCCGGAACGAAGAAAGCGATCGAGCGGCTGTCCGGGGACCAGAACGGATCGAAGGCGCCTTCGGTGGACGGAATTTCGCGAGACTGGGTTGCGTTCAAGTCGCGGATCCAGAGGCGAGCCTGGCGGCCACTGCCAGTAGCGAAAGCGAGATAGCGGCCATCGGGCGAAAGCGCGGGTAGGCTTACCAGCGAGAATCCGGCGTGCTCCGGCGGCGGCAGGGCGAGGCGGAAGGTGCGCGTTTCGGGAGCCGGGGACCGCGGCCAGAGAAATACAAGGGCTGCTGAAATCGCTATCAGTCCGGCAACCGCTCCGAGGAGCCAATTCCGGCGATGGGTGGCAGGAAATTCCTCTGGTGCTTCGTCCAGTGCAACACGTGCTTCGCCGATATCGCGGAGGCGCAAGTTGACGTCTTTGCGCAGGCACCGGGCGATCAGCCGGCGAATGTGGACCGGCGTCTCAGACGGCAGTTGACCCAGGTCGGGTTCATCCCTGATAACCGAGTTCTGAGTCGCCCTGATGCTGTCACCGCCGAAAGGCCGTTGTCCGGCGAGCATCTCGTAAAGAACGACACCGAATGCCCAGATGTCCGCGCGTTTATCCACCGGCTTGCCCCGCGCCTGCTCCGGAGACATGTACGCGGCAGTGCCCAGGATCGTCCCGTCCAGGGTAATTACCGGCGAAGGCTGAGGGGACGACACTGGACTTGCCGCTGGGTGGCTGGTTGCCGCCGTCGAGGCCGGCCGGGCAAGGCCGAAATCCAGCAGCTTGACTACGCCAGAGGGAGAGATTTTGATATTGGCAGGCTTCAGGTCGCGATGCACGACGCCGCGCTCGTGCGCCGCTTCCAGTCCGACGGCGATCTGCCGCGCAACCGGGATCGCGTCCTCGATGGGCAGCGGACCGCTCAGGTCGTTGCCCTCCACCAGTTCCATCACCAGGGCGCCCTGCTCGATGCCGTAGACCGTGGCGATATTCGGATGATTCAGCGACGCCAGGACCTTCGCTTCCCGAGCAAACCGGGCCATGTGTTGCGCGTCACTGCAGAGCGCGGCCGGCAACACTTTAATGGCGACGTCGCGATTGAGTTGGCTGTCGCGGGCGCGGTACACTTCGCCCATGCCGCCCGCCCCGAGGAGACCAACGATCTCATAAGGTCCCAACTGCGCACCCGGAAGAAGGGCGCCCAAAAGGATGTTCTTTGCCGCGGATCCGGCAACAGGCGGCTCTAGGGGATCGAGCTTGACAAAGCGAGCGGCATCTTCGATGGCGGGCCGCTCCAGGAACGAGCGGGCGGACGCTGCCCGGTCGCCCTCCAGAAGCCGCCAGACTTCCGCGCGAAGCTCCGTGTTTCCGAGGCAAGCGGCATCGAGGGCGGACGCACGCTCGCTTTCGGGCAATTCGCGAAGCTGGTCAAATAAATCCGCGGCCTTGCGGTAATCCGCCGGACTCATGAGCCGCGTTGTACGCCGGCCCGGCCCGATTCGTCCGGGCGGGCGGTGGCCGGCTGCAGCCGGGAGTAGAGCCAAGCCCGAGCCACCCGCCAGTCTCGCACTACGGTAGGCTCCGAGATGCCCAGCACGGCCGCGATCTCGGCATTTTCCAAACCGCCGAAATAGCGCAGTTCCACCACTTGCGCCTGCCGCGCATCGAGTTTGGCCAGGTCGGCCAAGGCTGAGTCGAGATCGATCAGGTCGCCCGGATTCGCGGTCTCACCTGCCACATCGTGAATTCCGGAAAGGTCAAGATGAGGCGTCCGCTTGCCGCGTTTCACGGTCTCCTGAGACCTGGCGAAATCGATCAGAATCTGCCGCATAAGACGCGCCGATACAGCGAAGAAATGGGCGCGGCTGGCCCATTCCACTTTTTGCCCGCCGATGAGGCGGATAAAAGCCTCGTTGACCAGGGCGGACGGCTGTAACAGGTGCCCTTCGCGTTCGCCGGCCATGTCGCACCGTGCGAGCCGGTGTAACTCGGCGTAAACAATGGGGGTGAGACGGTCGAGAGCGGATGCGTCGCCGTCGCTCCAGGCTTTGAGCAAACCAGTTAATGCAACCGAGGAGATGTTCTGCGTCCCCACCTTCAAAATTATAGCCTAACCATGATCGACGCTCTGCGCTTTTCCCGCCCCTGATTGTAAGGAGAGGAAAAATGCTTCGACTCACAATGCTTCGACTCACGTTTCGTCCAATCGTGGTAACGTGCTTGATCGCTGGATCCCAATTAGCGTCGCTCGAGGCGGCAGACGCCGCCAAAGCCAGCGCAACCGGGTCCGCGACTTTGATCGCGGCGCAATCACAAACGGAAAGACTCAATCCTTTCACTCATGTGGCCCTCATTCCCAACGGGGCTGACCTACGCAGCATCCGGTTCGAGAAACTAACAGCGGTCAACGTTCCGGTCGCGATCGCGGATACGACGGATTCGGACTACTGCCGTCAAGCACAATTTCGGGATCCGGGTGGATCCATGGCCTGCCCCAGCTTCAGAACCGTAGAATCGGCTCCGGCCTTTGAAGCTACCTACTCGTACACCGGTCCCGCAATGGCATCGGATGAGTACAGCGGGCGGAGGTTCACCTTCAGCGTTACCTTTCGCGCGAACGAACTGCCCATGTTCGGCCACTCACCGCATGCCGGGACATCGACGCGCTCGCGAGCGGCTGACTACTTCGTGATCAGCACCTCGCACGAACGGGTGCGTCGCGTGGTCATTAACAGTGAACAGTCACAGTTCTGCGACGGCGACTACGTGGATGGACAGTGGACTCGCACGGATCCAGGTTGCCAGGACAAAATCATCTACACCGTCGCCGCTATGCCCTCGGGTTTCGTCACGGTAAGAGTCGATCCCACTACGCCCGCTCGATGAATAGAGTCGGCCGCGTCAAACGAATCTTCAAGGGCGGTGGGTGTTCAAACCGCCACCCTCAAAACAAAAGGATCTCGAATTGTTGACGCGAAGGCGCGAAAGGGATCGGTGACGAGAGCGGGATGGTCGATTTGTTTCCGGTCCACCTAATGACGATGGGACGCAATCGGTTTGTGGTGACCAGGGATGGCCAGCGCTTCCTGGCGGTCACACCGGAGGAACCTCGCGATCCCGCCACGACGCCCTTCGTGGTGATCCTGAACTGGCAGCGGCTGCTGGAGGACAGGTAGGCCGCCGAGGCTCCGTCAGTCTCGTCGCCAGCAGCCGCATTCAAGCAGGCTCAGTTGCCAACCCGAAGTCCTTAGCGCACGACCAAACGCCTGATTCAGGAAATCAAATCCCCTCTGGTTGGGTTGCGGCATCCGGAGTTGACGGGCTTCCAGAATCGGTCTTCCCGCACGCGGCAGTGTTCACCAACGTCTGCTCACTTGGCGGAAAGTAGTAAGTAAATCGGCCAAATTCTATCTGCGTTAAAAGTAAGCGTAAGCGACTTTGGAATCAGGCAGTTTGGCCGGTTTACTTTCACATATCCGGTCCAATCTCTGCACGCGGCCGTAAGTAATTGATTCGTCTTCGAGTTAGACGAAAGCGGGCATGAGGATTGGCCGGATATGTGGGTTTTTGTCGAATTGACGCCGGACGCCACCAGCGGCCGGTCGGCCCCCAGGCCAATGGAAGGTATCGCCGTTTCAAGATCGTTATCGGAAAGAATGGTGCTTGAACCAAGGGTTGCCTCCCCCGCGCGCTTGACGATTAGCAATCGAAGCCGACCGAAGAGGAGACCGCGGCGAAGCAGGCCCGGCATCGCAGCGAAACCAGCGGAAGCCTTGCCGAAACATGCAAGTTCGCGACGCAATTTGGATACCGGTCGGGGTAACGTCGCCCTCCATGAGGTTTACGTTTTCCAGAAACTTTCCACTGTAAAGAACCTTCAAGATATGAAGCTGTTAGGTGCCTTCGCGCGACCACAGCAGCACGGTGAGCCCCAACCCCAGCACCGTCAGCGCGGCGCCGCGGTAGAACGAATCAGGACGATAGCCGTACACGATTCTGTGATGTCCCGCACGCACGAACACGGCTCGCGCGGGAGTCTGGCGCTCTTCAATCGCGGTCCGTTTGCCATCGACCCAAGCGCGCCATCCCGGCGCCCAAACGTCGCCAGTGTTGACGAAGCCGTCGCAGACTAAATCGGCGTCCACTACAAAAAGGTTCGACACCCGGCTGACGACACGCTCATGGTCCCCACCGGCGCAGGGACTCACATGTGACACGCTCAGCGGTTCGGGAATTCCCGGCCTTTCGAACACGGTCAGCCCGCTCCGCGAATGGAACGCCGGCACTTCTGACGGACTCGAAGCCGTGCGCGCGATTCGGTACCGGATGCCGAATTGGTCCGCCGTTTCTCGCCGGCCATTGACGCGATAAACCCGCACCGGAATCGCGGCCACATAGCCGCCAAACTGTTCAATGCCGTACCAGTCTCCGAAATTGTAGGGGACGACCTCTTCGTCGGCATCCACGCGGAACCAGCCGGGCTGGTCCTTGAGGAACGCGGCGATGTCCGACTGCGCCGCGATCATCGCGGCGTAGGAGTTGGGCCGGTCGACGCGGTTGAGCGCCACCGGATAGCTGGCCGCTTCCATGATGACGATCGCCAGCACCGCGATCCGCCACAGATTCGCGCCGCTCTTCCACTGCCAGGCCTCCAACCCCAGCGCGGCCAGGGCCGCGATTCCCGCTTGAAAGATCGCGATCGCCATCTCCGGGTAGCGCGCCTTTTCCACCATCGGTATGAAGTCGTAGGCCCACCGGTGAACCGGAGTGTCTTTCCCTAAAGCCAGTACCAAGCCGCCGAGGGCCACTGCGGCCAGTAGCCGGACCTCGACCGAACGGGGCCTTTTGACTACTGCCGCCAGCCCCAGGATCAAGGCCGCAACCCCGACAAACGGCTCCACGTGGACCCCGCGACCCGGAATCACCATCCCGGGAATCGACCTCAGTCCGAGCGAAAATTCCGCGTGAACGCCGTATGGCACCTTCTCGTTCCATCGTTGCGGCTCCGGCCAGCCCGACCATCGCACCGCTTCCCGGCCGTATTCGATAGCGGGCAGCGCTTGAATGCCGCACATCAGCAGCCACGCCGCCGTGAATGCCGCGGCTTGCACACATCGCGCGCGCCGTCGTCCCCGCCCGCCCAGAACATACCAAAGCCACACGGGGCCCATCAGCACCGTCATGTAAATTGGAATGTTGTGGTGGCCGCTCAGGAACATCAAACCCAGCGCGGCTCCGCCGGTCGCCGCGCTGCTCCACGGACGATACTCGCGGAAGACGCGCGCCAGAAACAGCAGCACCACCGGCAGCCACAGTGCGCTCATGAGGAACTGGGGTGTGGTGGCGTGGCCCATGAATCCCAGGAAAGCAAACACCGTGGCGCCGACCAGTGCGGCGATGCGGCCGCAGCCCAGGTCGCGGCACAGTAGAAAGGCGAATACTGCCGCCAACCAGTGAATCAATACCCAATACCAGTGCAGTGTTGTGGTAGGGATGTGTCCGTCCCGCAGCGGCATCGCGAAGAGAATCCAGTTGATCGGGTTTATCGCTCCGGGCACAACCTGGCCGATCAGCGATTGCCCGCCCCACAGGTACGGATCCCAAAGCGGCAGACGGCCGGCATGCAGTTCGCGCGCCGCGAAATCCAGCCATGGCCGGATCTGAAAGGCTTGGTCAGGGTTCTCGATCCAGGTGTACTCGCGCGACAGGGTGAGCGGCCAGTATAGCCCGATCGTAATCGCCAGCAGGAACGCCTGCGTGACCCAGGTGCGCCACCGCAAAGCCACAAGATCAGTCTAACTGAAGAAGCGTGCGCAGCGATCTTGCCCATCCGCTAATTCCCGCACTCTACGTTTCAGTGGCCATTGCAATCAGGATCCTCGGATTGATCGGCACGCCCGTCCCATCGCTGACGGCCTTCGCCACCGTTGGCGCTGGAGCTTTCGTTTAAGATTTTGCGGTTCTCGCGCACGCCCCTCACGGCAGACTGGTTCTCCGGACGTATTTACTACCTTTAGGATTATTACGAGATTTTGTGCGGCCCGACGCGGCACTACGTCCTGTTGTCAGTACGGACCTTCGACTTTCAGGCGGGCCTCATCTGAGCGGCTCGCGACCAAGTCCCGATATGTAGTAAGTAAACCGGCCAAATTCTGCCTGCGTGAAAAGTAAGCGTAAGCGGCTTTGGAATCAGGCAGTTTGGCCGGTTTACTTTCACATATCCGGTCCAATCTCTGCACGCGGCCGTAAGTAATTGACTCGTCTTCGAGTTAGAGGAAAGCGGGCATGACGATTGGCCGGATATGTAATCTTATCGGAAAGAACCCGCGCCCGGCCCGGGCCTCTCCGGTGTTTCACGAAGGGGTAAGGTTTGCATCATTGACGGAAGGCCGGTAAATAAGGGGCTTGGGACGTTGCAGAGGTCCAGACCTTTTGCCTATCCGCCGACTGCTGCGTGCGAGGTTTCCATCCGTTCGTCAGGGTACCACCTAGCCCTCAAACTACCTCAGCGCCGCGTTCCACCAGAAGTTCGCGTAGCAACGACCGGTGGCAGCGGCTCTCGTCCTTGCAGTAGCAGCCTAAAGACAAGTTGGCGTGATGCGATAGCGCCGCCAGTACGTCCAGCTCGCGACTCCGATCGGGCGCGCTCATCTCCCGGCGGAATTTCCGGGCGAATGCGGCCCACTCCCTCTCGCCAGCCGCGCCCAGCGCTTCCTGCACCAGTTCGGCACTGGGCGAGAGATTCGGGAACCAGACGTCGTAATAGTCGAGGCGGGCGAAGTCGGACTTCGGAACGCCCCGCGGAGGCCGCCGCACGGTTCCGAGCCGCACTCCTTCTCCGGGCTTTCGCGGTGTTCCGAGTTGCACGATGAAAATGGGCATGAGTCCTCTCAACGCCAGTGTGCCACGCTGGCAGACTTCGTGGTGCTCTCGGACGCTTTAAGCGGTGGACATTTTCATTCTGACTTCTGACTCCTGGCTTCTGACTTCTGCCTCCTGACTTCTTCTTTCAGCTTGCCGCCGCCGCTTTTCGCCGCACCGCGCGCAGCAGATCCAACGCCTCGGGCAGCGCGAACTGCTCGCCCAAGTAAGCGTCCACAAATCGGCCGCCGCGGATTTCGCCGCGCGCCTCCATGCGCCGCAGCGACACCAGCAGATCGCGCCAGGGCGGCGCCAGCGTCTCCTTGTATGCCGCGTCCCGAAATACCACGCCCCAGCGCGCCAGGAGTTGCCGCGCGAAAGCTTCAGCGTTGCCGTCGGAAGCCGCGCCGGTGTGGCGCAGCAGCGCCCATCGGCCGGGCGCGTGGCGAGGCCGTTTGCCGCGCGCGCTTCCTTGTCCGGCGCGCCGCTTGGGATCGAGCAGGGCGCGCAAGTTTTCGAATCCGTCGGCGGTAACCAGTCCAGCCGCCACCAACTCCCATAGCCCGTCTTCCACTTCGCTCGCGAGCCGTCCCGTGGCGCGCGTGAGGTCGGAGAAGAAGGACGCGCCGTGCGCCTGGATGGCGGCGAGCACTTCACGCGCCGGGTGCGAGAGCGATTCGGTGGACGATGGCTGCGGCGTGGCCAACAGCCACGGTGAATCTTCGCGCAGAAAAATAGCGAGCGGAGCGACACGCGTGGGGCGCACACGGCGGCTTCGGTTTTCCTCCGGCGGTACCCTCTGGGTCCGGTCGAAAGCGGGGTGCGGCGAGAGCCGGCCCCAGGTCACTTCGCCGGCCAGGCACAAATCGTCGAGATATTCGGGGTTGTAGCGCGCCACGCGTGCGGGCAGAATCTCCGCCTCCCACGCGGACGCGGCGAATTCGCAGCCCTGCATCTGGCGCACGATTTGCAGCGTGCCATCCACGCCGTGCAGTTGCGTGCCGGGCTCCAGGTGCTGCCATCGGCTGAGAAACGCGTCGAATTCGGCGGTGGTGACAGGTTCGATCTCGCGCCGCAGGCGCCCGATGGTGAGCCGATGAATGCGCGCCAGCAAGCGGCGATGGCACCATTCAAGCTCACCCGAGCGAGCCGTGAACTGGCCGCGCAGAATCTGGCCTTCGGCCTCGAGCTGCGCCAATGCCTGATCTACCAGATCGCGCGGCATGGCGAGATTGGCCGCCAATTCCGACGCGCGCAGTGGACCGGAGCATTCGAACCAGCCGCGCAGGATCTCGGCGGCGCAGGCTTCGGGCGATTCGGGGATGGGCCGGCCGGGCGGTGCGGCGATGGGCGGGTGAATCGCTGCTTGCGGATAGACGCGGCGGACCAAGTTGAGCCGCTCGGCGGGAACCCAGAAATCGCGCGCGCCGACCGTGAACGTTGTGGCGCGATTCGCGGCCGCGAGCGCGGCGAAATCATTCCAGCGCTCTGCATCCTCGGGCATCAGGCTAAAGCCGCAGAGGGCCTCATGCAACTCCTCGGCATCGCGCATCGGCGGCCAGGCTTCCGCGGCCACCTGTTCGATGGCGGTTGGGTCGAGAGCGCCGGCGTTTTCGGCCTGCTCGGCCGGCAGGGTGCGGCGCATTTGCACCATGCGGGCGCGGCGTTCTTCGAGCGGCGCATCGTCGAGATACGCATAGGGGTTGGAGTTGAGAATCTCGTGCGAGAAGGGCGAGGGCTCGGGCGTATCGATGGCGGCGGTGCGGATGGCGCCGTCGTGGAGAGCTTCGAGCAGCGCGCGGAGCCCGTTGAGGTCCATGGCCTCATACAGGCAGTTGTCGATGGTCTCCTTCACCAGCGGATGGTCGGGAATGCGCACCTCGCCGGAGAGGTTTTCGGGGCACGCGGCTTGGTCGGGGAAGACCGCGGCCATCAGGTCGTCGGCGCGCATGCGCTGGATGGGCGGCGGCATTTTGCGTCCGCCGGAATAGCGCGGAATGGCCAGCGCGCGAGAGGCATTCCAGCGCCATCGCGCGGTGAACATGGGCGCCGGCAGCAGGGCCTGGGTGAGCACTTCTTCCACCGTGGCGGGACGCAGGAATTCGAAAACGATGTCGAGCGGGAAGGAGTGCTGCTCGCCCAGCGAGATCAGAATGCCGTTATCGGTGGCGGCGGCTTGCAGCTCAAAGTTGAACGATCGGCAGAAGCGCTTGCGCAGCGCCAGTCCCCAGGCGCGATTGATGCGCGAGCCGAAAGGCGCGTGGATTACGAGCTGCATGCCGCCGCCTTCGTCGAAGAAGCGCTCGGCCACCACGCAGGTGTCGGTAGGCATGGCGCCCAGCGCGTTGCGCCCGGCCTGGGCGTACGCCACGGCTTGCTCCCGGCCCAGGCGATCGAGACCACACTCTTCGGGAACGGCGCTGGTCGCCGCGATTTCCTCGCGGAGCACGGACACTTCGTGCGAAAGTTCCCGCGTGCGGCCCGGCGCTTCTCCTCGCCAGAAAGGGATGCCCGGTGCGGCGCCGTGGGCATCTTCCACGCGCAGACGGCCCGATTCCACGCGTCGAATGCGCCACGAAGTGGTGCCGAGCAGAAAGACGTCGCCGGCCATGCTCTCCACGGCGAAATCTTCGTCCACCGTGCCGATGGTGACGCCTTGAGGCTCCGCTACCACGAGATACTGCGCGGTATCGGGGATGGCGCCGCCCGAAGTGATGGCGGTGAGCCGCGCGCCGCGGCGGCCGCGCACCATGCGGTTGACCGCGTCGCGATGCAGGTACGCGCCGCTGCGCCCGCGGGCGGTGGCGATACCCTCGGAGAGCATTTCGACAACCTGATCGAACGCGGCGCGCTCCAGCGTGCGGTAGCTCCAGGCGTTCTGCATCAGTTCGAAGAGATCGTCCTCGGCGAAATCCTCGCAGGCGCAGGCGGCCACGATCTGCTGCGCAAGAATGTCGAGCGAGTTGCGGGGAAGCTCGATGCGGTCGAGCTCGCCGTGATGGATGGCGCGCACCAGAGCAGCGCATTCGATGAGCTCGTCGCGCGTGGTGGCGAACAGGCGGCCTTTCGGCAGCGCGCCCACCCAGTGGCCGGCGCGGCCCACGCGCTGCAGCGCCACCGCGATGGATCGCGGCGAGCCGATCTGGCAGACCAGGTCTACCGTGCCGATATCGATGCCCAGCTCGAGCGAGGCCGTCGCTACCACGGCGCGCAGCTCGCCTTCCTTGAGACGGCGCTCGGCCTCCAGGCGCAGCGCGCGCGAGAGACTTCCGTGGTGCGGCAGGACGGCGTTTTCGCCCAGACGCTCGGCCAGATGGTGGGCCACGCGTTCCGAGAGGCGGCGCGTGTTGACGAAGACGAGCGTGGTGCGGTTGGCGCGGATGAGATCGGCCGTGCGGTCGTAGATCTCGTCCCACATTTCGTTGGTGGCCACGGCGCCCAGCTCGTCGCGCGGCACTTCCACGGCCAGTTCCATGGCGCGGCGATGGCCCACGTTGACGATGTGCGCGCGGTCGCTCAAGAACGCCGCGACGTCTTCGAGCGGCTTCACCGTGGCGGAGAGCCCGATGCGTTGGGGCCTAGCGCCGGAATCGGCGATGAGGGAAGAGCCGCAGCCGCTCTGCTCGACGAGCCGGTCGAGCCGCGCCAGCGTCAGGCCCAGGTGAGCGCCGCGCTTATCGTCGGCGATGGCGTGAATTTCGTCCACGATGAGGGTGCGGACGTTGGCCAGCATCTCGCGCGGCTTGGCGGCGGTGAGCAGGATGAAGAGCGATTCGGGTGTGGTGACCAGGATGTGCGGCCGGCTGCGGGTCATGCGCTGGCGTTCCCCCTGCGGCGTGTCGCCGGTGCGGAGCGCGGAGCGGATGGGCGCGAGCTCGACGCCGCGCTCGCGCGCGAGGGCGGAAATTTCGGCCAGCGGGATTTCGAGATTCTTATGAACGTCGTTGCTCAGGGCTTTGAGCGGCGAGACGTAGACGATCTCGGTCCGGTCGGGCAGCGGCCCCAGGCGCGCGCGGCGCACCAGGCTGTCGATGGCGGTGAGAAAGGCGGCGAGCGTTTTGCCGGAGCCGGTGGGCGCGGAGATCAGGACGTCGTGGCCCTGGGCGATTTCCGGCCATCCGCGCAATTGCGGTTCGGTGGCCTGGCCAAAGCGCGTGGCGAACCACTCCGCGACGAGGGGGTCGAAGCCGGCGAGCACTATTTTGATTCTAGCAACCCAACCCTTTGTCATCTGCGCCGTCTAAGCTAACATAGACTGTCTATGTCAACCTCGAAGCAACGCGAAGAAATTCCTCCGGGGACCCTGGAAATGCTGATTTTAAAGACGCTGGCGCGCAATAAACCGATGCACGGGTTCGCCATCGCCGAGTTCATTCTGGAAACTTCGAGCGGCGTGCTGCAGGTGGAAGAGGGCTCGCTCTATCCGGCGCTGCAGCGCATGCTGCTCAAGGATTGGATCTCGGGCGATTGGGGGAAGACGGAGGAAAATCGCCGCGCCCGCTACTACAGCCTGACCTCCGAGGGCCGCAAACAACTGGCCCGCGAACTGGACCGCTACGCGCGCGTGAGCCAGGCCATCGCGGCGATTTTACAGCCGGTGTAAGCCATGAAACTGCTGCGCCGCATCGCCGCCTGGCTCCATCGTGACGACGAAACCCGCGGACTCCGCGAAGAGATGGAGCTGCATCTGGAGCTGCGCGCGCGCAAGTTACACCAGGCGGGACTCGCGCCGGCCGACGCGGGTTTCGCCGCGCGGCGCCAGTTCGGCAACGCGGCCGTTTATCAGGATCAGATATCCGCTTTATGGGGGTGGACGATGTGGGAACGCTTCTTGCAAGATCTGCGGCACGGTATCCGCATGCTGGTCAAAGCGCCGGGCTTTACCGCGATTACCGTGCTCACGCTGGCGCTCGGGCTGGGCATCAACACGGCGATTTTCAGCGCGGTGAACGCGGTGATGCTGCGTCCGCTGCCGTATCCGCAATCCGAGCGGCTGGTCTCGTTGTGGGAGGAGAATACCCAACCGCAGGACCGGCGATTCAGCAGCAGCGGAAGTCCCGTGGGCTCGGCGGGCGGAAGCCAGCGAACCACGGTGAGCGTGGCCAACATCGCGGACTACGCCCGGTGCGCGGCGTTTGACGATGTGGCGTCCTACGCTTTTGTGCCCGTGAATCTTACGGGAATGGGCACGCCGCAGCGGATTTCAGGCGAGAAGGTCACGTGGAATTATTTCTCCGTGCTCGGCATCTCGCCAGTCGAAGGGCGTGCTTTTCTGCCGGAGGAGGATCGGCCGGGCGCCAATCCGGCAGTTATCGTCACCCACAGGTTCTGGCAACAGCGCCTGGGCGGGGCGGCCGACGCGCTGGGACGCTCGATCCTTCTGGATGGCACTCCTTACCGCGTGGTTGGCATCCTCCCGGCCGGCTTCCAGTCTCCCGTGCAGCTCGGACTGAAGGAGCCGATCGAGGTCTACCGCACCGCGTCCTATGCAAACGACCTGTTGGTAAGCCGCGGCGACCACGAGGTGAACGTGGTGGCGCGTCTGAAACCGGGCGTCTCCGTGGCTGCCGCGCAGGCCGCCCTCAACGGAATTTCCGCCAGTCTCGGCAAGCAATACCCGGACAGCAACGGCAATTTCCGCGCCGCCATCGCGCCTTTGCGCGACGACCTTGCGGGCAGCGCGAGCCAATCGCTCTGGGCCTTGCTGGGGGCTTCGGGATTGATCGTGCTGATCGCCTGCGTGAACGTCGCCAACCTGCTGATGGTGCGTGCGGCCGGCCGCCGTCACGAATCGAGCGTGCGGATGGCGCTGGGCGCGGGCCGTCTGCCGCTGATGCGGCAATTGATGACGGAGAGCCTGGTGATTGCAGCGGCCGGCTGCCTCGCGGGCGTCGTACTGGGCCGATTGCTGATGTTCGGCCTGACGGCCATTGCACCGCCCGGCATTCCGCGCATCGAAAGCGCCGGCATGGACTGGCGGGTCTTCGCGGTCTCCGCCGCGCTGGCATTGACAACCGGCCTGATTTTCGGCATGGCGCCGGCGTGGCACGCGTCACAGGCTCAGCCCGTGGAAGCGCTCAAGACGGCGGCGCGCGGAACCGGAGGGGCGGCGCAAGTCCGTTGGCGCACGGCACTGACCGTCGCGGAAGTGGCGCTTTCCCTGATTCTGCTGATAGGCGCGGGCCTGCTGCTGCGAAGCTTCAGCGCGCTCATGGGTGTGAATCTCGGTTTCCGGACGGACCACGCGATCGCCATGAACATCAACCTGCCGAAACTGAGCTATCCCGAGGCTTCCGCGCGCTTGCGGTTTTTCCAGAAGCTGGAAGAGCGTGTGCGAACGCTTCCAGGAGTACAGTCGGCCGCTTACGCCAACCGCATGCCCATGCGCGGCGGCTGGTCTTCCGGCATCTTCATCGATGGCGACGCGGATCGCGAGGTCGAGCCCGATTTTCAAGCCGTGAGCCCCGGATATTTCGAAACGCTCGGCATTCCCCTGCTGCGCGGACGGCTGCTCGGGGCGCAGGATACTGCCAGCGCTACGCCTGTCGCGGTGGTGAACCAGGCTTTTGCGCGGCAGCTAATGGAAGGCCGCGACCCGCTTGGCCATACCGTGCAGCACGAGTCCGACACGCCTAGAATCTCAATCGTCGGCATAGTCAACGACATTCGCCGCGCCGGCAAGGAGGGGGAAATCAAGCCCGAGGTGTATTTGTGTGCGGCGCAGACCGATCTTTACCCGGTGCAGCTTGCCGATTTCGCGGTGCGCACGGCGGGCGATCCGCGCGCGCTGGTGAATGCCATTTCGCGCGAGGTGTGGGCCATCGACAAGGACCAGCCGGTAACCAACGTGCGCACCATGGATGAGATCGTCGACCAGGCCGTGGCGCAGCGGCGCTTCCAAACGCTGCTGCTGCTGATTTTCGCGGCGGTCGCGGTGGCGCTGGCGATCGTGGGAATCTACGGAGTGCTGACGTACTCGGTGGGCCAGCGGCTCTCCGAGCTGGGGATTCGAGTGGCATTGGGCGCGCCGCCGAGCGCGATCCTGGGTCTGGTGTTGCGGCAGGCCGGAGCGCTGATCGCGGCGGGAATCGCGCTCGGCTTGGCGGGTGCATACGGGTTGACGCGGTTCCTCGAGGATCTGCTATTCCAGGTGAAGTCCACCGATTGGCGGGCGTACGCGGGCGCGGTAGCGTTGCTGGCGGTAGTCGCGGTGGTGGCGGCGCTGATTCCGGCGCGCCGCGGCGCGCGCGTGGATCCCGCCGTGGCATTAAGGCAGGAGTGAGTACGCTTTACTTTCTGCTAAAATGTAAAGCGATGGCGGAAGTAACAATATCGTCGAAGAACCAGATTGTAATCCCGCGGGAAGTTCGCGAGAAGCTGGGCGTAAAGGCCGGCGACAAGCTGCTGGTAGTTGTGCATGACGGACGCATAATCGTGATGCAAAAGCCAAAATCCTATCCCGACGCGATCCGCGGCCTGGCCCGGGGCCTTTATCCCGCCGGCTATCTGGAAAAGGAACGCGATAGTTGGGATTAGAGGTTCTCCGGAGTTTCCTCCGGCGTCACCGGAAGATCGCTCTGGATTCGAGTGTTTTCATCTACGAAACCGACGCCAATCCCAAGTACCTTCCCGTTACAGACCCGGTTTTCGCATGGCTCGCGCACCGCGACTCACAGGCAGTGACTTCGACTGTCACGATGACGGAACTGCTTGTGGTACCCTATCGCGACGCCGACCAGCACCGTGTGGACGAGTTCTATGGCTTGCTGTCCACCTATCCCAATCTGGAGTGGATCGCGCCCAACCTGGAGATCGCAGACATGGCCGCGCGTATGCGGGCCGCTCATCGAATGCGGACTCCGGATGCGCTGCTGTCGGCGACGGCTGTTTATGCTCAAGTGACGGGTCTGATTACCAACGATTCGATCTTTGAGCGAGTGGACATGTTCGAGACGCTGGTGCTGGATTCGCTGCTTTAAGACAGACCCTCGGTCAAAATCTCGTGACTTCCGTGAAATTGAAGTCGCGTACCTGCATGGCGGGAACCACCATATCGAAGGTCTCCTCACCCGACGCGCGTACTGCCGGCGAAAGCGCCACCACGTTCGACAGCATCTCCATCAATCCCTGATTGAAGCGGAAATTGCGCACCCCGGCGGTCACTTGTCCGCCTTCCACCAGGAACGTGCCGTCGCGCGTCATGCCCGTGAAGATTTTCTCGTAGGGATCCACTTCGCGGATGTACCAGAAACGCGTCACCAGAATTCCGCGCTCGGTAGACGCCACCATCTTCTCCACGCTAGAATCGCCGCCTGCGATCACGATATTCATCGGCGCTTCGCCATATTCGTTGGGCAGCGGGAATCCGTGGCCCGTGGGCTCGACGCCGGCCAGCGCGGCGGCCTGCCGGCAATAGGCGATATCGCGCACGACGCCGTTCTCCACGAGTGTCAGGCGCTGGCGCGGCACGCCTTCGCCATCGAACGGCGTTCCGGATTGCAGCGGATGCCAGGCGTCGTCGTGGATGGTGATGTTCGGGCCGAAGATCTGCTTGCCGATGCGGTCGTTCAGGAAGCTGCGGCCGTCGCGGATGGCGGTGGCGCTGAAATCGCCGAACATCTGGCCCACGAGGTCGAGCACCGCGGCCGGCTCCAGGATCACGGTATACCGGCCCGGCGGCAGTTCTCGCGGGGCAGCGGATTGCGTGGCTTTGCGCGCGGCGGAGAGCGCCAGTTCCAGCGGATTCATGTCGCCATGATCGCAGGCGCTGGCTTTGGCCCATCCGGAACTGCCGCCGGCCATGGCGGTGATCGAGAATCGCGCCATAGTCTCGCGGTGATGCGCGTGGACGCCGCGCGAGTTCAGCAGGGTGTAATCGGTGGCGTCGGTGGAATAGATACCGGCGGCAGTTTGGCCGGCGGATTCCACGGCGGCGATGGCTTCGGCTACGGCCCGCGCCCGCTCGTGCGGCGTTACCAGAGCGGTGGTCTCGCTCCAACGGTCGACGCTACGGTATTCGGACGGATCGGCCAGCGGCAGCGATTCCTCGTCGGGCTCGGTCAGGCGCGTGAGGGCGATGGCTTGCTCCACCACGTCTCGGATCGAATCGGGGTCCAGGCGATTGGTGGAAGCGCGGGCGGTGCGGCCTTCGATGCGCGCACGCACCGACAGGTGGGATGAGCTCTCGGCGACGTTCTGGTGGATGACGTTGTTGGCGAAACGCGTCAGCGCCTGGATGGACGTGGCGAGTATGGCCTCCACTTCGTCCACCGCCTGCGCACGGGCGGCGCGAACTACCTGGTCCCAGGCAGCAGTCACGTCAGCCGGCATACGCGCTCCCCACTTTTATGTTGCGGAAACGCGCGGGGCTGGCGCCGTGGCCGGTGCCCATGATCTGTTCGGGCTGACCTTTGCCGCAATTCGGTACGCCCCAAAGGGTCCAGTGGTCCGGCCCGGCGATGGCCGCGCAGGAGTTCCAGAACTCCGTCGTAATGCCGCTATAGCTGGGGTTCTTCAGCATGCGGACGCGCTTGCCGCCGCGCATTTCCCAGGCGATCTCGCAGCCGAATTGAAAGTGGTAGCGCTTGTCGTCGATCGACCAACTCCGATTCGTCTCCATGTAGATGGCGTGGTCCCCGCCGAACACTTCTTCGAGCGATTGCTCGCCCGGTTTGAGGCTCACATTGGTCATGCGGATAAGCGGCAGGCGCGCCCAGCCATCGGCGCGCATGCAGCCGTTGGAGCGGACCTCGCCCACGGCCGCGGCGGTCTCGCGCGAGGTCATGTAGCCGGTGAATTCGCCGGCGCGGATGATATCGGTCCGCTGCGCCGGTACGCCCTCGTCGTCGAAGGCAAATGTCCCCAGGCCGGGACCGTGTGCCAACCGCGCGTCGCACACCACGTTGACAATTTCCGAGCCGTAGCGCAGGCGCCGCAACTGGTCCAGCGTGAGGAAACTCATGCCGGCGTAGTTGGCCTCGGTGCCCAGCACGCGGTCGAGCTCGATGGGATGGCCGATGGATTCGTGAATCTGGAGGCCGAGCTGCGAGCTGTCGAGAATCAGGTCGAACGTGCCCTCGGGACACTGGCCGGCGGAGTGCAGCGCGATGGCTTCTTCGGCGATGCGCGGGGCGTGGGCAGCGAGGTCGAGCTCGTCCACCAGCTCGTACCCTTTCAACTGGTATTGGCCGCCGAAGGAGTTGGGGTAGGAGCGCTTCTGGATTTCGCCATTCTTGTAGCACAGCGCCGAAAATCCCGCGCCGCTGGTGGTCCGCGTCTGGTCGATCAGGCTGCCGAGCGTGGAGGCGAAGACCTGGCGCTCGCGCACGAAATGCATGGAGGCCTCGGCGAGGGAGATGGCGGGGTCGCGGCGCAGTTCGCGGTCGACAGCCAGCAGCGTGGCGAGGTTGCGGTCCACCGGAATGGAGAAGGGATCGATGGCGCAGGGCGAGACCCAGGTGGCTTCGTACTTTTCTTCCGGCGCCAGCACGATGCCGGCCTTCCTGGCCAAAGTGCCGGCGCGCGCAATTTCGAGGGCTAGTGCCGCGGTGGCTTCGATGCCAACCTTCGAAACGTCGCTGGTGGCGGCGAAGCCCCAGCAGCCGAAGGCCAATACGCGGATTCCGACGCCCTGCGACTCGGAATAGGAAACGTGGCCGGCTTTGCCGTTCTTGGTGGTGACTTCGCGGTCGCGTGCGTCGATGGCGCGTACATCGGCGTACGTCACACCGCCGCGCGTTACAGCGTCGAGCGCCTGCAGTGCCAGGTCTTTCATCGCGGAGTGATGAGGCCGCCCAGTTTATCCTGCTCGCTGGAGGCGGTGCGCGGGAAGCGCGTGGAATAGGCCTCGGGATACTTCAGGCCGGAGCCGGTGTTGTACAGCACGATGCGGTCGGTGCTTTTAAGGAAGCCCGAGGCCAGCAGTTTCTCGAGGCCGGCGACGCAAGCCGCGCCTTCCGGAGCCGCGTAGATGCCCTCTTCCGACGCCAATTGCACGCCGGCGGTCAACATCGCGTCGTCGCTGACGGCGACGGCGGTGCCGCCGCTTTCGCGGACAGCCTGTAGCGTCAGAACGTCGCCCAGCGGCTTGGGCACTCGCAGGCCCGCCGCCAGGGTGTGGGCGTTCTCATAGAATCGGCTGCTCGGCTGGTTCTCTTCGAATGCGCGAACGATCGGCTGGCAGCCCTCGGCTTGCACGGCGATCATTTTGGGGCGCCGCGAGCCGATCCAACCGAGCTTCTCCATTTCGTCGAAGGCCTTCCACATGCCGATCATGCCCACGCCGCCGCCGGTGGGGTAGAAAATGGCGTCGGGCAGTTCCCAGCCCATCTGCTCCGCCACTTCGTAGCCCATGGTTTTCTTGCCCTCGATGCGGTAAGGCTCTTTGAGCGTGCTCACGTCGAACCAACCTTCCGAAGGCCCGCGTTCGGCCACCATGCGGCCGCAGTCGCTGATGAGTCCATCGACTAGCGTGACGTGTGCGCCATAGGCCTTGCACTCCAGGTAATTGGCCTGTGGGACGTCGAGCGGCATGAAGATGTGGGCCTCGATGCCGGCTGCCGCGGCGTACGCCGCCATGGCGCTGGCGGCGTTGCCGGCCGAAGGTATGGCCACCTTCTTGATGCCCAGCTCCACGCACATGGAGACGGCGCAGGAAAGTCCGCGGGCTTTGAAGGAGCAGGTCGGGTTCATCCCTTCGTCTTTCACCCAAAGCGATTCGGCGCCGATGCGCGACCCCAGCCGGCGTGTGCGCAGGAGCGGCGTCCAGCCCTCGCCCAACGAGACGATGTGCGCATCGGAAGGCGGCAGCACCGGCGCATATCGCCACATGTTCGAAGGACCATGCGGGACATCGCGCCGCAACCACCGATGCCGGACGGTCGAGAGATCGAAACGGACCAGCAGCGGGCCTCCGCAGCTACAGAGGTTGGCGACCTGACCGGCGTCATAGGTCTGCTTACAAAGGCTGCATTCCAAAAGCGTAGCTTTAGGCATTAAAGAGCAAGTCTAGCAGGTTGAAGCGCGTACTTTGCGTGCGGTGTCCCTGCGGACATGGAAGCCAGAAGTCAGAAGCGCCCCTTCGGGTCCGTGAAGTCAGAATGCCTGACCGGCGGCTGAGGATCGTCGGCGCCGCCCGCCCTAGCGGAGTTTCCAGGTGATCTCGAGCAGGATGTCCACTTGGTTTTGGGCCGATATAGACTGCGGGCCATTGCCGAGCAGCAGCGGAAACTCCCAGGAATTCGCGTGCTCGTAAAAGGGCGCAGTGCCGCTAAAGAGTGATCAGGGCGTGAGCAATTGCTCGGCCAGAGTTATGAAGAGCGCTCCCGTGCCGGGAATGTCTGTGACATCCCATCCTGAATGCCGACGCGCGGCCGCCAGCCCAAAACGGTATGCGCCGCCGTGCAGTCGCAAGGCCACAGGGGTGTGATGGACCGGACGCGGTAGGGCGTCAGCGGCACTGGGCGCTTCAGTACTTTTCCGAGTAACTCCACGCCAAATCCGGCCAGCATGAGGATCCATGCCGGTACGTACCATGCGCGCACGGGGCGGGAGCGGCGCGCGCACTCGACATACTCGCGCTGCGTCAGCCCCTGGGGATCGACCAACTGAAAAATGGAGCCGTTCGGCAGATCGCCGGTGGCCGCGAGCATCAGCGCGTCCACGACATTATCGATATAGACCAGGGGGACATGGTGATTGCCTGAGCCCACCACCAGCCACCGGCCAGCCATGGCGATGGTTCCCGAAGGCGGGATTTTTTCGGCTCCGGGTCCGTAGATTTGTCCCGGGCGCAGGACCACGGCGTGAATGCGCTGCGCGGCCACAGCTTCGAGCACCATCTTTTCGGCTTCCAGCTTGGTTTGGGTATAGAGGCCGCGCTGTTTCGGAAACGGCTCGCAGGCGGAAGATTCGTTCACCGGAACGCCGGCATGGTGTCCGGCGTGGTCGAGCACGCTCAGGGAACTGACGTACACCAGGCGGCGGACGCCGTGCCGCTCGCACGCGTCGATCACGTTGCGCGTGCCCCAAATGGTGCCGCTGCGGAATTCGAACGGGCCACCTTTGGTGGAAGCGCCAACGTGGAAGACGATTTCGATGCCTTGCATGGCGCGATCGACCACGGAGGGATTCCCCAGGTCGCCATACACCAGTTGCAGATCTTCGGGCGGCGCCGCCGGTGGCGGCCGGCGAATCAACAAACGCAGCGGCTCACGCAACTCCGCGCGCAGGCGTTTTACCAGGGCCCTGCCGAGAAACCCGTTGGCGCCGGTTACCAGAATACGAGGTTGGAGGTTCTGATTCGGCTCGGCTAAATATTCGCGCTTGTCTTCGTCGGCGCGGCGCGAAACGTCTTCGAGCAGCGCGATGACGCGCCGCCCTTCTTCGGCCGGAACCGGAGGCAACTCGCCACGGTGCAACGCTTCGTGGAATTTCACTACCGAAACGTGAATTCCGGGCGACGGCTTCAATCGGCCGGTGGCGAAGCGCACGGTATTCACCGAGACTTTTGCCAACATGTGCAGCGAATTGAAACCGGCTCCGAGAATGCGCTGTACCGGTTTGGGCGCCGGGTAAGTTTTGCGCAGGGTGATGACTTGCAGGTAGCAGTCCACGTGCATGACACCCTTGGTGCCATGGATGACGAGCTCGTTTTGAATGGGCCGCACATTCCAGGAAATGTACATCTGGCCGGTACCCTGATCGGTCTCGACCAGAGTGCGCCACTCGTCGAAAACCAGGTTGGGATCGCCCATGCCGCTGGCGTAATAGCGCGTGTCGGCATGGCGGATAGGCCCCAGAAACGCTTCCAGCAGGTACAGCCCGTGGACGCCGAGATCCTGAAAAGGGTACGAGCCATTGCGAAAATGCGCGGGAACGGACGGACCGCCGGAGTAGGCCTGGTAATCGGAGCTGCGAAAGAAATCGACCGCCTGCACGTTCCCGCAAGCGCCCTTGCAAATCATGTCGAGCGCTTCGAGAACGATGGGATCCATGCGCGCCGAATGATTCACGGAAAGCACCAGGCCCTTTTGGCGGGCGCTCTCGATCATGCGGTCGCAATCCGCCACGGTTTCGGCCATGGGCTTTTCCACGAAAACATGGCATCCCATTTCCAGGGCCTGAAGCGCCAGAGCGGCGTGCGACCCCGGCGGCGTGAGAACGTGGATCACCTGGGGCTGAGCTTCGGCCATGGCCTCAAGAGAGGGGTAGATTTTGGGAATCCGAAATTGCTCGGCCAGAGCGCCGGCGCGATCCTCCTCGAGGTCGGCGATACCCACGATCTCGACAAATGGCAGGCTGCGCAATGCCCGCGCGTGATAGGTGCTGACGTACCCGGCGCCCACCAGTCCGACTTTTACACGCTGGTTTCGTTCCAAGATTCCGATCCTCTAAGCAGACGGTTGCGCGATTCGAAGGCGGGCTGGAAAGCCCAGCGTCCACCGGCAAAGCGGCGATTCGCGAATCCTTCCTATTGTAGCGAGCAGATCCCAATGCCGTTGGATCGTTTGCTTACGTCCGGCAGCTTGACAGCCTGCCCGCGCAAACGCCACACTTTTGGTTCGACCGCGTGAGCGATATGCTACCATCGCCACGAAAATATCATGATCATCACATGCAGCCCGCTGCGCATCTCCCTGGGAGGCGGCGGCACGGACTTACCTTCTTATTACCGCGAGCACGGCGGATTTCTGATAGCGGGCGCCATCGACAAGTACGTGTATATCACGCTCCACGAGACTTTCGTGCCGGAGATTATCGTCCGGTACTCCAAGATGGAGGTAGTGTCGCGGGCCGATGAGATCCGCCACCCCATCGTGCGCGAGGCTTTGCGGCTGATTCCCATCGAAGATCCGCACATCGAGCTCACCAGCCTGTCCGACATACCCGCGGGCACCGGACTGGGCTCCTCGGGCAGCTTCACCACCGCGCTCTTATGCGCGCTGCATACATATCGCCGGAACCAGGTGACGCGGAGAGACATCGCGGAACAGGCGTGTCACATTGAAATCGACATCCTGGGAGAACCGATCGGCAAACAGGATCAGTACATTGCCGCCTACGGCGGGATTACCGCGTTCACCTTCCAGCCGGACGGCCATGTGGACGTGGAGCCGTTGCGGATTCCGCCGTCCACGCTGCATCGCCTGGAGGACGGTCTGGCCATGTTCTTCACCGGCTACACCCGGAATGCGTCGGAGATCCTCAAGGATCAGGACGTGCGGAGCAAGCAGAAGGACCAGGGAATGATTGAGAACATGCACTTCGTGAAACGCCTGGGTTATGAGAGCAAAGCGGCGCTGGAGGCCGGCGACTTGCGGGGTTTCGGCGAACTGATGCACGGGCACTGGGAACGGAAGCGCGCGCGCAGTACCGGAATGAGCAACCCTGAGATTGACGGCTATTATGAGCTGGCACGGGCCAACGGCGCGATAGGCGGCAAGCTGATTGGCGCCGGCGGCGGCGGATTCCTTCTGTTTTACACCGAGGACAAGGCGCGGCTCAGCACAGCGATGGCCGCCGCGGGCCTGCGGGAGGTGCGGTTCCGCTTCGACTTCGGGGGCAATCGGGTGATGCAGTACTGAAGAAAGCGGACAGCTTCTAACTAGCCAAGGGCTGCACCCCTCGATATCCCTGCGGGATATGGGAGTCGAGGAAGTCAGGAGTCAGAAGTCAGAATGGCGGTGACGTAGGCGTTCAGGAGTCGGCTGACTTCTTCCAGTCGGCCTCAAGGTTGCCGCCTGAAACCGTCACAACGGGAACAGAATTCTCGTTGGGGCCCCTATAACGGGAACCAAGGCTCCGCCCTTGAAATCCTTTCAGGATTTGGAGGTCGGAAGCGGGCCCTGCGGGCTCGAAGAAGTCTGACAGCCCTGGCGCGCTGTCGGAAGTCAGAATTGCGGCAGCCGGCGGGGGGTATGAAGTCTTCAACCTGACCTTTGGGGGGGAATGTTGAAGTATTCTTGTTTACGATCTTCGACCTAAGAATCTAACAGCTACCTTGCCGCCAGAAGCTCCTGGTTCGCCTGGAGATACTCCACCGTGCGCACGACCGCTTGTTGAATCGTCAGCTTGGGGCGCCATCCAAGCGCGCGGATGCGGGTGCAGTCCAGAAAGATGAAGGGATTGTCGCCGATCCAACCGCGATCTCCGCCGGCATACTGCAGCGCCGGACGAAGGCCCAGGCGTTCGCAGATCCACTGAATCGACTGGTTCACATGGCAGTACTCGTCGGTGCCCAGATTGAAGATCGAGACCGGCGCCGAGGCTTGTTCCAGGGCCAGAAGAATGGCATCCACGCAATCCTGCACATACAAGTAAGACTTCCGCTGGGTTCCGTTGCCGAGCACGCGCAATTCGCCAGGATGTTCGAGTAGTTGTTTATAGAAATCGAACACGTGGCCATGGGTGTAGCGTTCGCCCATGATGGAAACGAAGCGGAAGATGCAGCTCTGGAACCCAAAACCCTCGCAGTAAGCCTGGATGAGCCCCTCGGCTGCCACTTTTGAGGCCCCGTAGAGGGATGTCTGCACCGGGAAAGGGCAATCTTCAGGCGTCGGGATGACGGTGGCCTCACCGTAGACCGAACCCGTGGAAGAGAAGGCAATGCGGCGTACGCCTTGAGTGCGCATGGCTTCGAGTACGTTCCACGTGGCAATGGTATTCTGCTCCAAGTCCCGCCGTGGGTGGTCGGTGCCGAAGCGAACGTCCGCATTGGCGGCCAGGTGAAAGACGACTTCGCTTCCGGCCATGGCCACGCGGAGCGCATCCAGATCCAGCATATCGGCGCGCACCAGCCGGTAGCGCGGATTGCGTCGAGCGGCGGCGATAAACTGCTCCTGGCCGGTGGAGAAGTTATCGAAGGCCACTACATCATGACCGTCTTCAAGGAGCCGGTCCACAAGAGTACTTCCAATGAAGCCGGCCGCGCCGGTTACGAACGCTCGCAAGTTGCCCCCGAAACAATAATGACGGCGACTCTTCTTACGGAGAGAGCCGAACTCACAGTCTGACGTGCCTCACGGGATGTGTCAAGCAACCGCTAGACCGTATAGGACCAAGCCGAAATGAAGCTGTAGTAGACTGAAAGGGCATATGGATTTGGGTATGTCTGTATCTCCGGTGGCTGAGGAGGGGGCGGTTCCGGCAGCCGTCCAGCCCAAGCGTGAACTGCCGGTGCCCGCGATCCTTTTCTTTTTGGCGCTGGTAATCCTCCTGTTTCTGTCCGTATTGTCGGGCCTGGTCTCGCAGTGGTTCAACGACGAGAACATGGGCTATGCGTTCTTCGTGCCCCTGGTTGCCGGTTATGTGGTGTGGCTTGAACGGGCGCGCATCATGGCAGCCCCCGTCAAGCCGTGTTGGCCGGCGTTAGTGTTGGTGGTGTGGGGCTTTTTCCAGATGTTGCTGGGTCTGCTGGGAGCCCTCTCCTTCGTATCGCGGACGGCTTTTCTGTTGACCATGGTGGGCGTGGTGTGGACTATTGCGGGGACAGCGGTCATGCGGACGCTGGTATTCCCAGTCATCTTGCTGTTGTTCATGTTTCCCATCCCGCTGTATGTCTACCAGAAGATGACTATTCCGTTGCAGATGCTTGCCACCCAGGTGGCCGCACTGGGTTTGGAGACTTTGGGGGTTCCGGTGCTGCAGAACGGAAACGTCCTGACGCTGGCCGACCATCAGTTAGACGTGGTGGAAGCCTGCAGCGGCATTCGTTCGCTTCTCTCGCTTACATTCTTGGCGGTGGCATACGGCCGCTTGTTCGAAACGCGGACCTGGGTGAAGATCGCCCTGCTCATTTCCACCGTGCCGATTGCCATCGTCTGCAACGCCGCACGCATCACCCTGACCGGCATACTCACTCAATACAAGCCGGAGATTGCCGAGGGCGCCTATCACGCTTTTGAAGGCTGGGTAATTTTCATGCTCGAGCTCGTGGTTTTGCTCGGTTTTCATCGGGTATTGAGCCGGTTTGGAAGGCGGTTCCATGTCTAAGCAGAATTCGACGCTCGATTTCCTGCGCCATAAGCCGGCACTGGCGGTGGCCGCCGTGCTAGCCGCGGAGATCCTCGTGTTTTACGCGCTGCCGACCAAGGAATACGTCCCTTCACCGCCGCCGCTCGATCTGTTTCCCGCGATCTTGGGGCGCTGGACCATGACGCGCCAGGTTCCGATCACCAAGGACGCAGAAGATATCCTGAAGGCTGACGATACGCTCTCGCGCAACTACGGCGGGCCGGGCAACGTCGAGCTTTTCGTCGCTTTCTTTAAGTCGCAACGGGCGGGCGTCACACCGCATTCTCCGAAAATGTGTCTGCCTGCCAGCGGGTGGGCGGAGGAGAGTTCCCGCATCATTTCGGTTAACGTTCCGGGAGAACCGGCGCCTATTCCAGTGAACCGCTACATCGTGATGAAGAACGATCAGCGCAAGCTGGTGCTCTACTGGTTCCAGAATTGGCACCGGGCGACGGCCGACGAATACCTGTCGAGGATCTACATGATCTACGACGGGATCCGTTACCGCCGCAGCGACGAAGCGCTGGTACGCGTGATTACCGATTTTAACGGCGACCAGGACGCAGGCGCGGAAGCCAACGCCATCCACTTTCTTCAGGATGTGTATCAGCCTCTCAAGCGGCAGATTTGGTCCGCTCCGTCGAACGCCGCCGTACTCCCCTGATTTCGGTAAGTCCCTCCCTGCGGGTGCGGAACAAAGCTAAAGATGGACTTGCAGAATTACCCCTGGTGGCCCGGCGGTTTTTGGATGGAGTCTTGCAGGTTCCTCTAAAGACCGCTTGCTTACGCGCGCGGCTCAGAGGTGTGGCTTGCGTCACCGCGGACTGCCGCGTCTACTGCCTGGCGCATCTCCCATGTGGACACGTAGCGCAATGGATAGCCGTGGCGGCGACAGCCCTCCTCCAGTAGGGTAAACAACCGGTCCAGCCCGCCTTCGAGCAGCAGCGCCGATGAGTTCCTTTCCTGCGCGCCGTGGGTGTAGAGTTTGATGAAGATGTCGCCACCGATGCGCGGCGCCAGATCGAGCCACCGCTCCACGCGGTAGGCTGTCGGGAGATCGTAGCAGGCAAGTTCACCGGTCTCCATGCGCGGCATAATCCGGCCGACCCACCGGAGGCCCAAAGGACCAGGGATCATGAGCAGGTCGCCCGCGCCCGGAACGCCAGGTTTCACGGCGGTTCCGTAGTCGTAGGAGCGCGGCCGCAACGGATCGTCGGTCACCCAGTAAATGGTGTTAACGGTGCGCGACTGAGTCGGCGAGCTTCCCGACGGCATAGTGAAATCGGCGTAGCAGCCCAGATCCCGCAGCAGTGTGATTTCGTTGTTGAGCCCGCAGCACCGGCCATCGGGACGCGAATTGTCGAGCGCCCAATTGCCGTGAATAAATCCAAAGGCCGGACGCCCGTTCGAGATCCGCAGCAGGCCATGGCGGGTAACCAGGGTTTCGATAAAGCCGCTCATGCGATCGACGAAGTTCTGCTGGCCTTCCCCATCGTGGTGGATGTGCACGTCCACATCGGCAATGCCGGCCCGCTTCATCTCCGCGAGCGCGTCCAGGAAGCGCGGCCGGTATTCTTCCTGCGGGTAAAAGAAAGTGTACTGCGGCGGACGGCCGTTGGAATCGGCGTGCCGCCCGGCGATCTCCGGCCAGTGTTTCACCCACAGAGCTACGCGTTCGGCCGCGACTTCATCGGAAGGATGTTGCCAGTAAGGTTCCCAATGATCGGCAAGAGCCAGCCACACGCAGGCTCCGCCGGGAAGCCGCCGGAGAGCTAAGCGGTTGCGGACATACCCGGGAAGCCAAAGTTGAGCATTGCGGGGCAGGGAGATGGACACGAAGGGGCGCCTTAGACGTTGAACCCCGACTTCACCGCATCGGAGCGGAACATCTTCACGGTATCGAGTGAATACTCGTCCAGGTCTTTGCCCACCAGTGCGAGCTTTTGCAGGACGTCGGAAGTGGCCGTGATGATATGGCATCCGATGGAGTCGGCCTGAAAGATGTTGAGCAGTTCGCGCGGGCTGGCCCAGATCAATTCCATACCCGGATGAACGGAAACCATTTCGACGGCCTTGGCCATCAGGGGCACGGGGTCGCGGCCGGTGTCGGCGATTCGGCCTGCGAAGACCGACACGTTGGAGGGGGCGCCGCCCGCCAGTGCTGCCGCTACGTGCCGCACCTGATCGAGAGTCAAGATCGCAGTGATGTTCAACCGGATGCCGGCGTGCGAGAGGCGGTGGATCAAGTCCAAAGCCGGTTCCCGCCGGGTATTGGTGACCGGGATCTTGACGTAAACGTTGGGTCCCCAGGTCGTGATGAGGCGGGCCTGCCGTTCCATCTCGTCGAACTCGTCGGCGAACACCTCGAGCGAGATGGGGCGGTCGCGGATTTCCGAGAGGATGTCGCGGGCAAATGCCTGGTAGTCGGCGATACCAGCCTTGCGCATCAGGGTGGGATTTGTGGTGAACCCGCGGATCAGCGGGTTGCGGTACAGATCGAGCATCGCCGCTTTATCGGCGCCGTCGGCAAAAAGTTTGATTTTCAAATCGGATATCGCCACTATAGTCGTCCTATTCGGAATTCCGCACAATCCAATCTACCGCGTCCGGAAACGAGCTGACACGAGCGTCGGGAGGGGAAGATGGTCCGCGCTCGCGGTAGTTCCGGTCGAGGTAGACGGTGCGGCAGCCGGCTGCCCGTCCGGCGTCGATGTCTCTCCAGCGGTCGCCGACCAGGAACGAGCGGGAGAGGTCGATGCCATATCGCTGTTGCGCCTCGATCAGCAGTCCAGGCGCCGGTTTGCGGCATTGGCAACCATCACGGTCGTCGTGAGGACAGATCAGGAATTCGTCGAGCGGGAGGATTTGGCGCATGACATCGTGCATGGCCTGAATGGCGCCGAGGGTCTGAGTGCCGCGTGCGACATCGGGTTGATTGGTAACCACGAGCAGCAGGAATCCGAGGTTTTTCAAGCGCTCCAGACAGGCGGCGGCGCCTTCCACGATCTCCAGTTCCGCGAGAGATGGCGGGGGGTAAGGCTTGCCGTCGCGCACGACGGCGCGATTCAACACCCCATCGCGATCCAGGAAAACCGCGCGCGCGGCGGAATTCATGGCCGGACCGACTCCCACTTCGTCTCCGCCCGCTTCAAGGCCGGATGGGAGACGATGAGGTGCCAGACAACCGCCTGAAAGGCCTCGGAATGGGGCGTCGTATGTACGGGATTCACGGTGGGTACGATCACGCACGCGTCGGCCACGGTGGCGGTATAGCCGCCGTCGCGCCCTACGATCCCGGTAATTTTCGCGCCCACCCGCTTGGCGAACTGCAGCGCGGCTACGAGATTCGGGCTGACGTTCTTTTCGAGATTTCCGCCGCCTACTGAAAAAATCAGGAGCGTGTCCTGGGGCTTCAGCCGGCTCACTCCGAGCCACGCTTCGAAGACAGTGGCCCAGCCTTCGTCGTTGGTGCGGGCGGTGAGCTCGGATACGTTGTCCGTAGGGGCGTAAGCCTCGATCCCCGCGATCTTGCGGAAATCGTTGACGGCGTGCGACGCATTCGCGGCGCTTCCGCCCACGCCCAGGATGAACAGACGGCCTCCGGAACTTCGGGTATCCGCGAGAATGGAGACGACGCGCTCGATGGCGTCCACGTCGAGACCGTCGATCACTTGTTTAGCTTCGATAAGAAACTGCCGTGAGAAACTCATGCGGACTCACATCCTTGCCTGAGATACGAGCTCAGCTCTTCGATACCGCTGAACGATCCGATTTCATAGAACCGGTTAGGGGCTTCGAACGCAGCCAACTGTCCGGCATCCAGTAGTTCCTGGTACAAAGTGGACAGGTCCCAGGACCTTCCGTCAGGCACCCGGGCCAATGCAGCCGCCTGCAATACTCCCAGGCCGTAGTCGATGTGCCGCATCCGCGCCGTGCGCAATTTCTTATCGTAAGCCACGATTTGCCCGCCGGCGAATTCCACGTTGCTGGTGTCCCACTGGCCTTGGTTCGAGTAAACGGTCATCAGGCCGGCCTTACCGCTCGCGCGAAAGGCGGCCTCCACGGCGCCGAGATCGATGGGCAGATAGGAATCGCCATAGAGAACGAAGAAACTTTCGCCGAGCAGAGGCAGCGCACGCTTGAGCGCGCCGGCTGTCCCGAGAAGGACGGAACCGTCAAAGGAGTAGTCGATGTGCAGGCCGAAGCTGCTCCCGTCGCCGACCGAATCCCGCACCCGCTCGCCCAAATAGCTGACGCACAGCACCACGCGGCCGACACCATTTTCCCGCAGCAGGCGCAATTGGTGCCAGAGAAACGGTTCCCCGTTAATCTCCACCAGGGCCTTGGGTATGGTCTCGGTCAAGGGGCGCAAGCGCGTAGCGAGTCCCCCTGCCAAAATAGCGACGGGCAACATCGGTTCGGCTCATTTTAGCGTAAGTGCGCGGCGTATGTCTGCCACACGAGTACTATGAAGTGGATGGACTTACAATTTCGGAGCGGGGCGATGAGAGAAAGCGGCCTTCTTCAATCGGGAGAGGGAAGAGTAAGAGGCCCGCTGCACCCACGCCGGCAGGTGCGCGTAGGCGTGATAAAGCAGAGCCAAGGGAAACGCAATCGGGAACCCGGCATAGTCGTGGCGATGACGGCGGGTAATCCGCAGCGCCGATAGGGTATTGAGTTTCGACTGGTGAAAGGAACCGCTGCCCTGCCATACCCGGTAGTGCAGAAAGTACTCCGGGAAGTTATAGAGCTTGCCGAGTTTCCCCAGCTTCAACCAAAGGTCCCAATCCTGGAATCCTGCCAGGGTTTCATCGTAGCCTCCGGCCTGGAGGGCGGTCTCGCGCCGGTAGAGCGTAGTGGAGTGCGCCAGCGGATTGGCCATCAGGGCGCGGCGTTTGATCTGCTCGTCGTGTTCCGGCTTGAGATAGCGCATCTGTTCCCGGCCGGCCGGATCCACAACAATCACGCCGCCCCCACAGCAGCAGTGGTCGCGATGGCTGTCCAGGAACCCGGCCTGCTTCGAAAGCTTCTCGGGACCGGTCCAATCGTCGTCGTCGTCCAGGATGGCGATGTATTCGCCGCGAGCACGCGACAACCCGAAGTTTGACGCCTCCGCGATGTTGCCGGGGATCGCGCGATGGAAGTAGAGGATGCGGGGGTCGCGTTTCTGCCAGTCCGCGATCACTAGCGGGATCTCCTCGTTGAGCCCGTCATGTATCACCAGGAGTTCCCATTCCTGAAGTTGCTGGGCCAGGATGCTCTCGATCGCATTTCCGATGAATTGCGGGCGGTCATACGTCAACATGAGCACGCTGACTCTGGGCAGCATGATCCCATTATGCATGGCACGCCATTGCTCGACGCAATCGGCACGCGCGGCCTGCGATTCCGCGCTCACTACCCTCGTCGCGGCCCGCGTCAATCCGGCTTTCAGTGGATGGTGACATTCCCGCTCACAGCGGCCTGCCCCGATACCTTCGAACTCGTTGCCGCGCTGGAGCCCACGCTCACGGTAATGCTCACCGTGCCCGCTACACTCTCGAACTCAAGGGAAGTATCGTTGACTGGGACAGTGAACGGAGAACCCGATACTGCCGTGCCGCCGACCTTCACACTGTAAGTGCCCGGGGTGAGCCCGGCGATGAGATATTGCGCCGTGCCCGCGTGCGTCGTTGTGAAAACGGGAATCGTGGACTGAGTGGCGTTTCCGATGGCGAACATCCCGACCGCGCACGACGAGGCCCCGCAGACCTGAGCGCCGGTCCACGTCGAGTTTGGATTGAACGCCGTTGGCTGAATCGTGGCGTCCGTCAGGCTCTGCATGACCTTGTGGACAATCAACCAAGTCTGTTCGCCGCTCACCGGCGCGCCCACCGAAGAGCCAGCCGCGACGGTCACCCGATTGGTGTAGCCGTTGCCCCCTGTGTACGGGCTGGAAGGGCTGCATTGCGGTTGGTTCCCGGTGGTATACGATCCGGGGCAGTCCCAATTGAGGGTAATCGTCCCCGGCGAGGTGAACCAACTCATTAGACCGTAGTCGCGAGCGGGAGGATTGTTCGAATATTCCCCGCCGTCTTCCAACTCTTCCACCAAGCGGTTGGTGTTGAGGCCGCTACATGCCACCTGGGCATAGGACGAGTTGACGCAAATCGTCTTTCCCGTGGGCATAGAGGTCGCATTGACGGTCAGCGTCTGCCCGGTTTGCGGGTATTGCACATGGACCGCTACCGGGCAAGAAACCCCGACCGACACATCGTCGAGCAAAAAAATGAATTCATCGCCGCCCGAAGGCTTGGAGTGAAAGATGGAACGGTTGGCGTAGGGAATCGTCAGATTGGGGCAAGGGCCACCCGACTGGCTCAGGTACGGGACGTTGTACGCCGGCGCCACATTCCCGCTGACATAAGCGTACCGGCTTTGCGAGTCTCCGTAGGCAGTTGGAAAGGAGCCCGAGTTGGCCTGTCCTCCCCAGTTCGAGATGGTGATCTTGCCGACGTTGTTTTCGTTGTTCGCTAGTCCGTTCGCGAACTCGTTGAAATAGCTTGACTGCGGCCCACCGAATTGGATAGCGCCGCCCTGGATACTATCGTCGCCCATGTTTGCCGAGGGGGTCTGGGTGTCCGGCCCGATGAGCGGAGCGGCTTTGTAGAAGCGGATGTCTCCCGGCGCGAAGATGTCGTAGTCCGAGGTGTACGTATGAAAGTCCGCATGGAGCTGGGAGGCCGACAAGTTCGGCGAGCCGGCAGAGAGCCACGGACCCGTAGAAATCATCATGTCGCCGCGGAACTGGTAGCAGGGCCATCCGGTCAGGCTGGCGCACGCCGCGCTGCTCGACGTGTTCTTCACGATTTGAGTCGGTTGGTTGGAGTAAGCGATGTCTGCGACGTTGGGATCGTGGGCCAGAAACGCCAGCGCCGAGCGGGTAGGTCCCACCGTGCCTCCGGAGCCGCCCCACAAACTGTACGGAGACGCGACCGAAGACCCCCGGTGCTCCATGAAGTTGCGAAGGTATCCGGCGGTGTTGCTCGATGGCGCCCACAAGAAAGATCCGTCGAAGGGGAACCCCACCAGCGGAGTCTCGCCCGGCGCCAGTCCGTAGTCGGCCTCTTGACCGACATAAGGAAGCGTCTCTAACTGCGTGTGCCCGTATTGATCGGGCCGCACGTCGAACATTCGCCAGGTGGCCGCGCCCTGCATCCACGGACCGGTAAGATCGAGGCTCGGGTAGGACGGCGTGGCATTGGCCAAGGATTGAGTGAGAGCCCAGGTGTCGAGCGTCAGGCCGCCCTTGGTGATGTTGCCATACGAACTTCCGGAGTGGTCCGTGCCCCCCGAAAAGTCCATGTAATGCCTGGCCTCGTAGTCGAACCACCAGGACTGGGTACGCGCCAGGTCTCTGACCGCCCGTGAGTCGTCGTTGGCGGCGGCCAGGTCCATGATGCCAATTTGCATCAGGTCTCCGGCGCCCAGGTTGCCGCCCTCGGAGATGATCTGATTGGAACCCGAGGCCCCGCCATTGCCCCCAGCACCTTCGAGCGGGTAAACGGAATTGGTGACGCCCTGCGAGCCCATCCCATAGTGCTTCCAGGACCAGATGAAACCGCAGTCGTAGGTAGTCCACTGAGGCACGCGCCAGGCCATGGCGGGGGTCGAGGACAGGGAAGAGTAGACCTGTGCGCCGTTGATGACACAAGCCTGCTTTGCGGTTAAGGTTCCGCAATTGGCCGAGCCGCACGCGCTCGACGAACCCGGACCCACCGCACAGACGTAGCTCTCGATGGAAGTGACGCCCGTCCCGTCCATCCAGCCGTTGTGCCCAATCAGCGCGTCTCCCACGGCGATGGAGCTGACGAGCGAACTGCTAGTGAAGGTGGCCGTGGCCACGCTTCCGCTCGACGTGCCGCTCAGGCTGAAGGCGTCGAATACCGTGTAGGCCGTCCCCAATGTCGTAGCCACGTTCGCCGTGCCGGTGCAGGTTGCCGGGCTCTGCCCGAATCCGGTCAGACCCGATGGACTCATGGTCGTTGGGGCGCTCGAATAGGTTTGGCTGGCGTACCCGCCGATGGGAAGTGCTGTGCCGGATGAAGGTAAGGTGTTTGTGCCGGTCAAAGCGACCCAGGTTGCGAAATATCCACCGGGAGGCGCCAGCCAACAGGCCTGCCCCGCGGTTCCGGAAGCCGTCAAGCCGCCCTGGTAGGTAATCGACAGGAGATTGTTCAACCCTGCCGGAGTTCCCGTCCCGCCGCTTCCGGTCACCCATCCGCTCACCGTGGCCACCGCTCCGCTACATGATGTCACCAGGCCGTAGCTGTTGCTGTAAGACCCATTGCCGTTGGCCAGCATGACGATGCTGTTGACGATGCAGTGCGCCGAAGACGCTAAGGTGACGTGAGTCGCGTTGTTGGTTCCCGACGCCACGTTGCCGCTGGCCAAGCCCCAGTTGTGATTCGCCGGAGTGCTTTCATCTACGCCCTGCCCTCCGGACACAGCGTTGGATTTGGTGCATTGAGACGAGCCGCCCGAATAGTTGGTGTAAGTCGGATCGTCGAGGTCGTTGTAGATCTTGTTCAGGAAGGCGGTTTTTTCGGAGGCGGCCCAGTAGGGGGATCCGATGGCGTACAAGAGCGCCAAGCCTTCGAAGTCGTAGGTGGATTGCCAGTAGTTGACTTCGGCGGTGTCCGCGGTTTCGTTCCACGTAAAGTTCACTCCGCCGACGCGCTGGGCGTAGTTCAGGGCGTAGATGGTCTGGCCCAGGTAAAACGTGCTGGTGGGATCGACGGCGAAACGGATCGCGCCCATGGCGTATCCGTTGAACAGGCTGTTGGCGGCCGGCGGACTAAAGCCCCCGTCCCAATAGGTCTTATAGGTGCTTTGAGTCAGATCCACGCCGTTGACATTGGTTTGCGCGGTTTCCATCCCGGTCCACCACGGATTCGCGGTGTGAGCGAGCTGGGAGACGCGTGCACAAGATTGGGACCGTCCGCCCATGCCATCGTCCGGCGGAGAGTCCGGCCCACAACTGGTTTTTTGGGTCGTGTAATCGCCGTTCGAAAGTCCTGAGCAGGCGAACGAATTGCTCACCCAGCCGCTGGAACTTACCGAGGCCATGGTATAGGGCGACTGCGCGCCGGCCGATTCCGTCCCGTCTCCGCAGGTATCGAGCGAAGTACCCGTCCCGGTCACGCTGAAGCGGTTGCCCACCGCCGCAGGAAAATTCCCCTGGCCCGTGATCGGGTTGTAAGTCGTCGTGACAGCGATGACGCATGCCGAAGGGCAACCGGTGAGCACCAGGCCTCCGCTGGTGGCCATGCCGTTGTAGGGGCTCAGGGATAAACGGCGCATCAACACCCCATTCGGCCCGTCGAAATATCCCAGCGGACTCGATCCCAAGGTGTAGGCGGCGAGCTGCGATACCCAGGCGGCAGAACTCTGGGAATTGATCGCGTTAGCCTGGCCGTTGAAATACCCTCCTGTATCCACGATGGCCGTATTGGTGAGATCGTAGAGTGCCAGTTCCGTGCTGTTCACGTAGTGGCACTCATGAATTCCGTTCCCCTTTGTAATTCCAGTTCCCATCGCGAGTCCCCAGACGCCGCAATAACAAGTTGTGGAAACCCCGCAAGTGCTGGAGAACCCGTGCGCCGTATTGGTGACAATCGTCAGTGGGTTTGTAGCCGCAATCTGGACGATTGGCGTGGAAGGCGCAGGCGTGTAAGAGGAAGACCCGCGCAGATAGACCGTGGTTTGCGCGTACACAGCAGTTGCCGTCAACGATGCGATAATGAGAGCCTGTTTCATAAAGCTTTTAATGGAAGACCGCCGCCTGCCCAACTACCCAACTGCTTCCGGTCCAGGCTAAGGTGGCCGTGGTTTCACTAGACGGAGCAATTACATATTCTACGCACCCAGCCCCATTGCTGCCGGAGGGGTTGCCATTAACGGGGATAGTCATGCCCGTAGGAATACCCGCCGCACAAGTTGATGTTCCATGGATTCCAATCCCGAACAGTATCAGATTTCCGGCCGAAGCCGAGAACGCATTACTGGTAATCGGAGAAGAGGTCCCGAGGTTACCGCTCCCAGTGCTGACAGCGGTCGCGGAGGTCTGACCGTGGAACTGGTACACGGTCAAAACCGGATTCGAATTACTCGCGTTCGAGGTGATTGCGATCGTCAATGAGCCGGTGTAACTATTGGCTGTCGAGAACTGCGCTGTATTGATGCCGGCGCCAGTCGATGAACCATACTGCGATCCCTGTAGGTTCCAAGACCCGTTCTGCGGATCTGAGACCGCGAGCGCCGTCCCGCCGCTCTGGTCGGACGCGAAGCCATATAGGAGATTTCCCGCCGTCACTGACAGCGTTACTGTTCCCGTCCCGATCGAGGGACTCTCCGAGGCTGCGTTGACGAAGGTGATGCCAGATGAGGCAGAGGCGCCTTCGCCGCCGGGTCCAGGAACGCGTACCTGGGCCGTGGCGCAGATGGCGACGAGGATAACAAGCAGTTTGCGCATTCAATTCACCTGATATATTACGTGGACCGTGATCAACTTGGCCGTGCCACCGGCCGTTCCGCTGACCAGTTCCAGCCAGTCGCCGGCATTCAAGGACATGTTCTGCAGCGTTCCTGAACACACCGTTCCGCCGTCGAGTCCGGCCGCGCCGGTGGCATTGGAGCAGCCCAGGTAGCCGGACGAAGCAGCCACCGCGGCGGAAACCAGGTTCGCCGCCGCTTCAGTCGAGCAGGTTCCGCTCGTCCATGCCGTGCAGCGGCGCCGTCCGACGATCACACTCGGCGATCCGGCGTCGGATTCCACGTCAACCTCCAGCAGCGTGCCTGAAGAAGCAATCTTGCAAGCGTGCTTCTGCGGCCCCAGTTGCGCATTTGTTACCGCACTCGAGGAGGAAGCGTCTCCCACCGAGATGTCGCAGCTTCTCTTCTGGATGTCGGCCAGTGCTGTTTCCTTGACCATCTGCCAGGAATTTCCGGAAGAGTCAACGCAAACCTGCGTGTTGAGCGTGCTATCGAAATAGCACGCGACCGTTCCGCCCGCCGGCGGGTTGGGCGCCGTGCCGGTTGCGCCGGTAATCTGGTACGGCCCGCTACCGGTGACGCTGAGCGTCTTCTTCCAGCTATTTGCGGCGTAGCACCACCATTCATCGCCATTTGCCGTGTCTAAGTAGACAGCCAGGTTCGACGACGATGGCGCTGCGCAATTAGTCGAAGGGACGCCCGAACCTGTCGTCAGGGCCACATACCCGCTGCCGCCGCTTCCGCCCGTTGGTGTATGACACCCCCCGTCGGCGCCCAGATACTGTGTGCCGCTGCAGCCCGCGAATAAGTTGACGACATCGGAAGCCGCGGCGCTCGAAAACCCACCTGACCCGTTCCCCTTGAGCACTGTCGTCGTGCCGGCGGCCGGAGCATAGTCGGTCCCCGCCACTGCCGGGACAATCTGTCGGCTGCTATTGGCCTTCAAGACGCCGGTTGTGGGTATCGCCGCCCCATTCACCTGCGACACGACAGGGTTTGGATACGACCCGCTCAAATCGCCAGCCGCCGTCCCATTTGGCGGCAGGGCCGCCGGAGTATTGGCAATTTGCGAGTAGGTGTAGTCCCCGGTCAGCGCCGTTACGGGTCCTGTCCGCCCGAAAACCGATGTAATTGCGCCCGCCATCTGCGTCCAGGTGTTAGTCGCGGAGCATAAGTATAAATTCTGGCCCGTGGGTGCGTTCGTCTTGAAATACGCTTGTCCCACCGAACATGTTACCGGGTTGACTGTACCCTGCGCATACGCCACCGGCGCCCAGGTGTTCGTTGCCGCGCAGGTCTGTAGCTGGCGGCCAGTAACTCCGTCGCTCTCGAAGTACAATTGGCCCGCTGTACACGTAGCTGGCATGCTTGCGGTCAATCCCACCTGCACCGGAGTAGTCGTCTTGCCGCTGAAATTTACCGAGGATCCGATGTCCACGGTAGGATTGCCTCCGGCTCCGGCCCCATTCGTCACGCTAATGTTGGAGGACCCCGCCGTAAGTGTGCGATTCGCTGTTACTCCGGGGGATGTCTCCACGATCAACCCGGTTGACCCGGGGTCGCTGATTCCCCCTCCCGCGCAAGTCTCCGTGCCGGATGAGCTGAGCCAGCACATCCCGGATCCAACCTTTGCATACACTCGCAAATAGCCGGAAGCCGGAGCAGACGGCGTGGAGATCTGAGCCCACGGCAAATAACTGCTGAATAAGCTGGTGCCGTCGAACGTCTTGTTTTGCAAAGTGCCCGTGCCGGACGGAGTCACATAGTCCGTGTCTGGAATTGCAGGTCCCAGGCTGGATGCACCCCCCGATGGAGTGCCGATCTTCATCAAAGTCGCCGCCGAGGGAATCGCATCGGCCCATACATAGTTAAAGCTATTCGCAAATGCGCCGGCCGGCCCCAGGATTTGGCGCGTGTTTGTTCCGGATCCTGCCGGCCAGGTAAGGTATCCCGAAAATCCACCGGGACAAGCCATGGTTCCGCCGCTATTGGTGCACGAGCTGGCCACACCCTGCCGGCCCGGGCCGCCGGACACCATCAGGGAACCTGCGATGGTGAAAGGGCTCGCCATAGTGACCGTCGTCGCCGACGTACACGGTGCTCCCGCCGAGACAATATTTCCGGAGCTATTGAACTGTGCGCAATCGCCTGACGGTGCCGCGCCGCCTCCGAACCACAGGTTCGATCCCAGCACGGTCCACGTGTTTGTAGCCGTGCATCCATACAAGTTCTGTCCTGCCGTCGCCGCCGTGTTGAAGTAAGTCGCGCCCACCGAACAAGTGGATGGCAGCGAGGTGCCTGTCTGCCAGGGCTTGGTGGACGACGCGGCTGAAAAGTCGACGCTCTTGGTCTGCGTCCGCAAGTCGACCAAAGTTTGGGCAGATAATATCGGCAGGACGCCAAGTAAGGCCAGTGGAAGCCAGCAGCAAATCGATTTCATGATCGGCATAGTCCTTTAGGCCCTGGCTCGCCCACCCACCCGGGTTCATCCGGGCGCCTCGGGGGAGTCTCTGACCGTCCTCACGGTATCAATCGTGTCCCGCGGCGTTGCCGCACCCCCCTGTCTAAGTTACTCAGAAGCAATGGCAATAAAATTCTTCGAAATCTGTGAACGGCCATCTGCGGCCCGCCGTGATTTATAATCTTCGGGGGAGAATACCCAACGTGCGAAAGACTTGCTGCCCCCTATTCGTGACGGGTCTGCTGCTGCTAGCCGCGGCGCAGGCCCAGACCGTCGATGACTTCAAGAGTCCGCGTGCCCAATGCTGCCTGCCGGGCGTCGCTCAACGCCTGGCGGACCAACTGGGAGACTGGAACCAGCTCGGCCAGTTCTATGCCGCCAATGAGGAACTCAAGAAGCAGCCCGCGGACCCCAAGCGCGTCGTCTTCATGGGAGATTCCATCACCATCGGCTGGCGCTTGGAGGATTCGTTTCCCGGAAAGCCCTACGTGAACCGCGGCATCGGCGGTCAGACCACGCCCCAGATGCTGGTCCGCATGTTCCCCGACGTCATCGATCTGAAGCCCGCCGCCGTCATCATCCTGGCCGGCACCAACGATATCGCGCGCAACACCGGGCCCGAGACGCCAACCATGATTGAAGAGAATTTTCAGGCGATGACCGAACTCGCCCAGGCCCACGGCATCAAGGTGATCCTCTGCTCCATCACGCCCATCGCCGATTATGGACGCGCAAAAATGAGCGAGGGACGCCCTCCGGCCGATATCCTTAAGCTCAACGCGTGGATCAAAGACTACGCCGCCAAGGCCCACGCCGTCTATGCCGATTACTTCCCGGTCCTGGTGGACGGCGCAGGATTCCTCAAGCCCGGGATCTCCCAGGACGGCCTGCACCCTAACGCCGATGGCTACAAGCTGATGGCCCCGGTGGCCGAAGCCGCCATTGCCAAAGCGCTACAGTAGCGCAACACCCATCCGGCCTTACACCCACCAGGGCGCCGCCGGCTGCTCCCGAATCACGATCTCGCTCAGGAAGTTGGCCGCTTTCGTCAATCCCTCTTCCGGCGAAAGTATGCTGTCCTCGTGCTCGATCGAGAGCACGTAGTCGTACCCGTACATGCGCAGCGTGGAGACGAACTCGCGCCACCACTCCGCCCCATGCCCGTAGCCGCAAGTGCGGAAAATCCACGAGCGGTTCCGTTCATCCGTGTAAGGCTTGGTGTCCAGCACGCCGGTGAGCGGCAGGTTGCGCTCGTAGATCTGCGTGTCCTTGGCATGTACATAGTAAATCGCGTCGCCCAGCAGCCGCACCGCCGCAATCGGGTCGATGCCCTGCCAGAACATGTGGCTCGGATCCAGGTTGCAGCCCACTGCTTTGCCCGCGATTCCACGCAGCCGCAGCATGGATTCGGGGCTGTAGACCACGAACCCGGGATGCATCTCGATGGCGATCTTCACACCGTGTTCCGCGGCGAACGCGCCATGCTTCGACCAGTATGGCGCCACCACTTCGTCCCACTGCCACTTCAGAACTTCCAGATAGTCCGGCGGCCAGGGACAGGTCACCCAGTTCGGCTGCTTGGCAGCGGGCGAATCTCCCGGACACCCGGAAAAATCCACCACCACCGGCACGCCCAGCCGCTCCGCCAGTTCCACCGTCTTGCGGCTGACCTCGGCGTCGTGCTTGGCCCGCTCTTTGTCGGGGTGAAGCGCATTGCCGTGGCAACTCAGCGCGCTGATGGAGAATCCGTAATCCGCCAGTTTCTTGCGGAACGCCTCCAGCTCAGACCCATCGTCCAGCATGGAAAGCTTGCAGTGGGCGTTTCCCGGATAGTTGCCGGTGCCCAGTTCTACGGTGTTGATTCCCTTCGCACTCAACTTCTTCAGAACATCTTCCAAAGGAAGCTGCGATAGCAGCGGTGTGAATACTCCAACTCTCATCCCGTTTCCTCTTTCTGATTATTTCGGTAACATCGCCCGCAACGCCACGTTCAAAACCACCATTACCACCGAGAACGCCGGAATCACCAGCAGCGCTTTCTTTAGCCGTTTCGTATCGCCCCCGGCAATCGCCCCGATAATCCGCGAGCTCACCGCCAACCCCGCCCATCCGCACGTAATCGCGAAACCCATCGCCGTGCTCTTCATGGCCGGATGAAACTTGTCTGCCCAGGCGCCCACTATCCCCAGAGTGGTTGGAAACACCGGAGCCATCGCCACGCCCGTAAAGAACACCAGAATCCATGCCGCCTTGGCGTCGCGGATCGTCAGCACCAGGTAACTCGTCACCGCCATCAGGACCGCCGCCGCCAGCGTCACAGTTTCCGGCGGCACCGTAATCAGCACCGGCGAAACCGCCACGCGGCCCACCAGCAGACCCAGCGCGAAGCCCAGCGAAAGTACGTTCAGCGCGCGCGACTCCGAAATCCCTTGCGCGATCAGATGCTGCACCAGCCAGTTCCAGATGCCTACTTCGCAACTCACGTACAGGAACAGCAGCAGCCCGAGCATCAACAGAATCGGCTGCCCCAATAGCGACCCGACATCCGCCAGTACGAAGCTCTGCGCGCCCGTCGGAGGCGGAATCGGCGCCGCCAATTGCACCGCCAGCACGATTACCGCCAGCACTCCGGCCGTATAGCATAGCTTCACGATGTCCCGCTTCAGCAGGTTGGCGGAAATAAAAGGCGTCACCATGCCGCCCAACCCGAAAAACAGGTTCACCAGGTTCAGTGCAGTCGCCTGGTGCGCCGGCGACACGTCGCTCACCAGCGCATTCGCGCCCGTCACCACCACGCCGCCGCCCAACCCCAGCAGGAACAGCAACGCCGCGATACTGCCGTATCCGCCCGACCGCGGCAACGCGAGCAGCGCCACGGCAATCAGCACCAGCCCCAACACCAATCCCAGCTTCTTACCTTCGTTGTCGATCAACGGACCCACCCCGACCGACGCGATCATCAGCCCCAGCGCCTGCGCAAAAGCGATCGAACCATTCTGTTTGGGCGTCAGATGAAACCGCTCGGAAAGGCCGGGGAGTATCGTCCCCAGCATGGCGGCGATCATTCCATAGACGAAAATCGCCAGAACCGCGGCAAGAATCAACATCAGCTTTTCCCTTCTTCAGGAGCCGGAACATCCACCCAACCGCGTTTCTTCTGGCTGTCCAACGCCGCCTGCAGTATGGTCAACTGCCGCAGTCCGTCGCGGAACCGCGGATACTCCACTTCCGCCTCGGAGCTCTCCAGCGACTCGTAAAACCGCCGGAACACCTGTTTGTGTGTGTCCCCGTAACCCTCGGCATGTCCGCCCGGCAGATCGGCATACGGCTGCGCGCCCGGCATCAGCAGCGACGGGTCCTTCACCAGCAGTTGATTATTGCTGTTGCGGTTCCCGATCCAAAGCTCGTTGGGCTTTTCCTGATCCCAAGCCGCCCCGCCCTTCGTGCCATAAACTTCGATGCTCAATCGGTTCTTGCGGCCCGCCGACACCTGGCTGGCGGTCATTGCCCCGCGCGCCAGGCCGCCCATCCGGAAAATCACCCCGCCGTAATCTTCCGTCGCGATCGGAACCTTTTCGTATTCGTCCGGCTGCAACAGCTTGCCGGCGAACGTCTCCACTGCGCCCTTCGGTTTCTTGCGCGTCTTGTGAAACGTCTGCAGATCGGCGCACAGAGCAGTCACCCGCTGGCCCGTGACGTGTTCCGCCATATCGAACCAGTGCGAGCCGATATCCGCCATGCAGCGCGACGCGCCGCCCTCCGACGTTTCCACCCGCCAGTTGTAGTCCGTGTCGTACAGCAGCCAATCCTGCGAGTACGTGCCCTGCACCACCAGGATCTCGCCCAGTTCCCCCGCCTGGCACATCCGCCGAATCTGCTGCACCAACGGGTAGCAGCGCAGGTTGTGGTTCAGGCAATCGCGGCGCCCCGCCTTGGCGGCAGCCTTCACCAGCGTACGTGCCTCCTCCACCGTGGTGGCGAGAGGCTTCTCGCAAAGCACGTGCTTGCCGGCCTTCAGAGCGTCCTGGGCCATGGGAAAATGCTGCGCATTCGGCGTGCAGATATGCACCGCGTCAATCGACCGGTCCTCCAGGACCTTTCGATAGTCCAACTCCACCCGCCCTATCGAGAACTGCGCGGCCATCCGCTGCGCCACGTCCTCCTCCAGGCTGGCGAGCGCCACCACCTCCACATTCCCCAGGCGTCGAATCGCCTCCGTGTGGACGCGTCCCATGAATCCCGTTCCGAACACCGCAGTCTTCCACTCTTTCATCGTCCATCGCCCTTTCTGCAACTCGTGTCGCACCATATAGTAACGCGTATTCCGCTGCCGGGAGGGCCGCCCAAACACAAAAAAGCAAGGCGGGATCCAGCGGACATTCGTGCGCCGCACAAGTCCGCGAAAGCGGCCGCTGGCGAAAGCTCATGCCTGTTCAAGATGCGCAGCACCGCGCCATGCCCGCGCGCAACCGCGCCAAACGGTCAGCCATGTGGCGGCACCGCGCCCGCTTTTCCGCCATCGGCCAGTCGAACGAGCGGGTATTCTACCACGCGGCCCCTGCACTTACTGCCTGGCGAGTTGGGGCCCGCTGCAGCATTCAAAACACAAGTCCAGATTAACTAGCCCTTTTGGCTAGGCCACAATAACTATTGAAAAGGATAGTGCATTTCATCCATATTCGAGTTGACAAACGGTTGCCCCCTCCCCCCGACCGCCTCCCGCCGGTTTTGACTGGCGCACAAAAGGAGAACAAGAAATGCTGACGAGTCTGAAATCGATGCAGGAACTCCCGAAATACTTGCTTGTTTGCTTGCTGGCTTCCATTCCCACGGCTGCGACCGCTCAGGGCCTCCAATTTAATTTTGCTACTCCTGTTGTGCTCGCACCCACCGAAACGCCGGGAGACTGGTATACGGACCGCTACGCCCCATGCGGGTTTGCTTCTCAAGCAACGGCGCCGGACGGCACCCTGAATACTCTCAAGGAGTCCATCTGCACAGCCGATTTTCAAGGACCGGACAGTTTCTATAACACGCAAGGTCGCGATTACGACCTGCCACCCAATACCGCTTCCCTATCGATCTTACTCTATGTACCGGCCGCGTGGGCAACCGAGAACCAACGCATCGCGGGATTCTGGTCTGCCGCGGTCGATCTCAGCGGCGTTGTCACGGGGTTCGGGGATTACCCGATCATCGAGTTCGAAGGGCCCATTACCAGCGATGCCGGTGGCCCCGGCTACCATGGCCCCAATGTCGGTGCCGGATTCTATGGCTGGAACAACGTGACCGGCGCGTTTGATCTCATCGGCCTTCCCACGGGCTTTACGTACAACTCCTGGGTCAAACTGACCATAACCCTGATTCCCGGAACGGGTTTCGTATACACTGTTTCCAATGCTTCAGGCCAAAACAGTGTATCCCTCGCGTCCCCATTCGGTGATCCGGGAGATTTAGGGCTTGCAACCGTACTCCTGCAAGGCTACAACTATGACGCCAGCTACAACATCTTCTGGAACGGCTTGACAGTTTTTGTGCCCACCTCGGATGTCCCCTTCCAGATGGCCTATGCAACTAATTTCTCGGCCGGTGAGTCGTATATCAACATAATCAACGATGGCGCCAACGGAGCCCCACCACAGGGTCCCGGGTTTGGTACCCAAGAGGGAAACATCTGCGTGAATATCTACGCATTTGACCCGGGCGAAGAGGAGGTTGCCTGCTGCTCGTGCATGCTCACCGCTAACCAAGTTGCCAGCGTGGGCGTCCGCGAGGACCTCCTTGCCAAGACCGAGTACGGCGCTATACCGGCTTCGGTGACGGTCAAGCTGGTGGCGACTTCGGGCGCCGCCGGCTGCAGCGCGGCTGCGGAAGGCACGCTGGTCTACGGTATGGTGGCTTATGGCACCACTCCCCAGCAAGTGGCAACGGGAGTCTACCATCAAGTGGAGCATAGGTTAACGCCGGCCAGTCTGAGCGTTGATGAGTATGTCAGCATCACCGGCCGTTGCGCCAGCATCCTGGGGGCCAGCAATAGCGGTTACGGTCAATGCACTTCGTGCACACCCGGCGCTCTGGGCGCGGCGAAACAATAGCTGCCATGCCCCTGTAGTCAAAAGTGGTGACGGGGAAGGGCTCGTGCTGGCTGTTGAGTCTCGCAGAGTATGGCGACAGTTTCGCCGGCCCTGGGGCAGGTTGGTGACCTGCGGGACCCCTAGGGTACCCTGGTAACCCGCGCTCCTGGCGGTCTCCGAACAAGCCGTGAAGCGCCGGTTAGCAATCGGTGCGCAGGATGGCATCCTGCCGGGCATGGTCCTCCGGGCCTCCTGATCTAAGGGAATGAAACCCTTCGTGGGGCAGGCAATCGTGCTTGTGCCCAGAGGGTGCCCATGGCTTTCCAGCCGGCCAGGCCGCCTCAAAGGCGTGGGCGCTCTGGGCACAACCAGGATTGGCCGCCCCACAATGTGCGCTCGTATTACGCGAGTCTCCATACATAGGCACATCGTCCATTAGGCTTGGCCGAGGGCAGTTGCGGCGAGCACCCCATGGAGCTGGACAAGGTTGCGCCACGCAATTGAACTATCGTCGCCTCAGTGAATCCGGAATTGAAAGGCGTCAGCCTACTGCACGGTGACGGTGACCTGCTTGGTGGATCGTCCGTATTGGTTGGTTGCATTCAGCGTATAGGTCGTCGTTCCCGTGGGAGTCGTAGTGATGCTTCCCCCGCGCACACCCCCCAGCATGTCGATGAAGTCGTAGGAATCGTTGCTGGTGCTCCAGGTGAGCGTCACCGGCGTACCCGCGGATATCGTCGTTGCCGAAGCCGTGAAGCTGTTAATGGTGGGAGGTTGCCCGGTTGGCGCGGTCGCGGAATCGTAACCCGGAAAGGTGGGCGTCATTTGCACCACTTCGAAGTTCGACGATTGAATAGCGTCCAGATTCTCCAGGTCGTCGTCGTTCCACCGCGGGTCCGGGACTCCCTGAAAATAGAAATACCCGCCATTATCCGCCAGAATCATCCCGTATTTCTTCATCGCCGTCAGAATAACCTGGTTCGCAGGCGAGTAACTCGAAATGTCGAAGCTGGCCTGCAGGCGGATGCGCATCCCCATGACGTTATTCACGCCCCAAATATTCCCCGCGGCATGGCTCGCGGGTTCCACGAAATACCCGTCATTGGCGTCGTCCTTGGTGTGGTACATCGTAAACCGGATGGCATGATTGATTGCGCCGGAAGCAACCTCGTCATACCGCACCAGGCCGGGGAATATAGCCAATCCGGCGGCGTCCGCCGACGTCCATCCCCAGGGACGCTGCTCGAAATTCTGCATGTCCCATATCGTTTCCGAAGAAGCGTTCCACCCCCCATTGCATCGATGCGTGTTAAACGTCTCGTATAACATGCATGCGTGGCGGTCCAACACCAGAACGTGCGAGTCCCCTACGTAGTTGTCCGGCCATCCGCTGCAGTCCGCCGGCGATCCTTCGATGGGAGCGTTCAGCGGGAAGGGGGCCAATGCGACGTCGCTCTGGCTGGCGTAATCGATCACGTTGATCGGAACCAACGGAGTGGACGTGGAATCTACCACCACGTACGGAATGCCGTAATTCCCGCCGGCCACCGAGGAAAAGTCATGGTGAAGATGCAAACCGGCGAATCCGGCGACCGAGGTAATGGCCTCGTTGTTGGGATCCAGGGGAGCCGCGGAAATGTCCGTGTTCCAGGCGGCTGTGGATGGGAATGGCACGAAGCCGTTCAGGCTGGTGTTGTCTCCCAGGCTCATATTGGCGCACAACGCCGCGCCCTGACCCGCCGCAGTGTAATTCGCCGTGACAGTCGCGTTGGCTGCCGGCATGGTCAGGGTGGTAGATGCCGAATTGGCATCGGCGACCGTCGCTCCGGTCCAATCCAGGAACGACTGGCCGGGCCCCGGCGCAACTGCGGTAATAGCCACCACCGCGCCGGGAAAGTAGCTCCCCGTGCCGGTTCCGTTCACTACCGTCAGGCTGTTGGCGGTAGCGCCGTTGGCTGCGCATCCCAGTCGGAGTGCTGCATCTATGGTGATCTGCACATCGATAACATTGACCACCCCATCATTGTTGAGGTCTGTACTCACCGTCCCGGTACCCAAAGCTCCGTTGATCGTCATCTGGACGTCGGCGATGGTGGTGTTTCCGTCCCCGTCCCCACTCACATCGCACGCGCTCGATGTCTGCCCCTGTGCCACCGATGCGTTCGCTGCCGCCACCAGCAGCAATAAGGAAAGCCCAACCGAGCCACCTGCTCTGGAGAGCCAACTGCAAGCTGTCACGGTGTCAAGAATACTGTGTAACAGGTATGGGTTTGCAATCCTCGAGAGTTAATCTTCCTTCGATAACCAAAGATGTATCGAATCGGTTCCGGGTGTCACCGTTCAAAGTGGAGGCTGGCGGGATCTGGCATCCTGTATCTCCGCCCGCACCCGCGGAGCGTCGGCGGCGAACGGCACGAGATCGAGATATTTCGACATGTGCTCCACCGCTGCCCGGTAGTCTCCCTTCGCCGCCAGAATGTGTCCCAGAATGTAGTGTGCGCGAGGAAATTGATCGGTCGCAACCGCGCGAGTGGCGCTTTGCTCGGCTTCCTCCAACCGGCCGAGATTGAAATTTGCGACGGCGTTGTAAAAGAAAAGGACTGGCCACTCGACCGGGTCCAGCTTGATGGCCGCGTCGGTTGTCGCTGCCACCCGGTCCCAGCGCTCCTGGTTCGCATCGATGACGGCACATCTGGCATAGGCCGAGAAAAGCCGCGCATCCAATGCTATGGCTCTTGTGTAGGCCTTGCGGGCCTCTTCGAAATTGCCCCACCCTTCAAGCGCCACCCCCAGTTCGTTCCACGCCGGCGCGTAGGCGGGGTACACCGCGATCGCTTTCCTTAGACTCGCTTCCGCGTTCTTCCACTTCCGCGCCCGCAGTTCCCCAACTCCCTTCTCGAACTGTTTGCGAGCTGCGGCGGGGACAGCCAGATCCAGGTAACTCACCGTGGAATCCTCCCGCCGGCCGAGCGGGTAGAGGGTGACGAGGACGCCGGAGGCTGGAATTTGCGTGACACTTGCGATGCCACGGGTGAACCCGGAAATGGCCGCTTCCACCCGGCAGTTGACGAAAACGTCTCTTGGATTCTTGATCCCGAGAGAGGCGATGAATTCGCCGTGCTTGTCGCTATACCCACGCCAGTAGCCCGATCCGCAAGCAACCGTCACAAGAGCCGGTTCCGCAGGAGGGCCGCCGCCGACCACTACGCGGCCGCTAATCTGGCCTGCCAGGGGAAGGCAAACGCCCAGGACCACTCCGGCTAGACCGCAAAGTCCCGGGCGAACCATGGCTCCAGCATACGCCTGTTCTTCGCATGGCCGCCAGGCGGTGGCGTTTCCTTCCAGTACACCTAGCCCGTCCGAAGCGAAACGCCGTCCGAGAAGGTCGGATAAAAGCCCGTTTTTCTGCCATCGGCCAGTTACCGGTAGTCTACAACGCTGCCCCTGCGCTTACTGCTCGGTGGGTCGGAGCCTCGGTGTAGTGGAATACCGCAAGTGCCTGCATTCAAAACAGCAACCCGGATTAACTACCCCTTTTCGCTAGTCCACAATGAGGATTGCGAAGGGTAGCTTAATCATCCATAGTCTAATGGACGAAACGGTCGCCGCATGACCTCCCCCGGTGGTTTTGGCGAGCGGACCAAAGGAGAAAAAATGCTAACGCCACTAAAATCGATGCAGGAACTTCCGAAGTACCTGCTTGTTTGCTTGCTGGCTTCCATTCCGACGGCAGCGACCGCTCAGGGTTTCCAATTTAACTTTGCTCACCCCGTTGTGCTCGCACCCACCGAAACGCCGGGAGCCTGGTATGTTGACCGCTACGCCCCATGCGGGTTTGTTTCTCCCGCAACGGCGCCGGACGGCACCGCGAATACTCTCGAGGAGTCCATCTGCGCAACCAATTATCAAGGACCCGATAGTTTCTATAACACGCAAGGTCGCGATTACGACCTGCCACACAATACCACTTCCCTATCGATCTTCCTCTATGTACCGGCCGCGTGGGCAACCGAGAACCAACGCATCGCGGGATTCTGGGGTGCCGCAGTCGATTCCAGCGGCATTGTCACGGGGAGTGGGGATTACCCGATCATCGAGTTCCAAGGGCCCATTACCAGTGATGCCGGCGGCCCCGGCTACCATGGCACCAATTCCGGTGCCGGATTCTATGGCTGGAACAACGTGACCGGCGCGTTTGGTCTCATCGGCCTTCCCACAGGCTTTACGTACAATACCTGGGTCAAACTGACCATAACCCTGATTCCCGGAACGGGTTTTGAATACACTGTTTCCAATGCTTCAGGCCAAAACAGTGTATCCCTCGCGTCCCCATTCAGTGATTCGGGAGATTTAACGCTTGCAACCGTACTCCTGCAAGGCTACAACTATGACCCCAGCTACAACATCTTCTGGAACGGCGTGCCAGGTCTTGGCTCCTTGGATACCCCCTTCCAGGTGGCCTATGCAACTAATTTCTCGGCCGGTGAGTCGTATATCAACATAATCAACGATGGCGCCAACGGGGCCCCAGCACTTGGTCCCGGATTTGGTACACAAGAAGGAAACATCTGCGTGAATCTCTACGCATTTGACCCGGCCGAAGAGGAGGTTTCCTGCTGCTCGTGCATGCTCACCCCTAACCAAGTTGGCAGCTTGGACGTCAACAAGGACCTCCTTGCCAAGACCCAAACCGGCGTTTCGCCGAGTTCGGTGACGGTCAAGCTGGTGGCGACTCTGGCCGGAGCCAATTGCACCAATAGCGCGGCTGGGGAAGGCACGCTGGTCTACGGTATGGTGGCTTATGGCACCACTCCCCAGCGAGTGGCAACGGGAGTCTACCATCAAGTGGAGCATAGGTTAGCGCCAGCCAGTCTGAGCGCTGACGAGTATGCCAGCATCACCGGCCGTTGCGCCAGCATCCTGGGCAACGCTAGCGGTTACGGTCAATGCACTTCGTGCACACCCGGCGCTCTGGGCGCCTCAAAGCAGTAGCTGCCATGCCCCGATTCGCAGCGCCGGCGCTGGAGTGGGAAGCGCCGGCGTTATGTGGGGCAGGATTGTATCCTGCTGCGGGTTGGCAACCCGCCTTTTTCCGCTCCGGACCTGTGCGTCGGCAGGCCCGGAGCGGTTCCAGTTTGTCCTTAAGGACAGACCGGACGTCGATGCATGGAACACCATTGACACCGCTGACCGCACATGCCACCTTTCCGGTGCGAGTCGGCTTGCCCTGCTCCCGGCCCTAATCGATATAGCGATCTCGTCAGCTCTTGCGGTGCCTGCGGGACCCCCACAGGGGGGTACACTTGGTAACCCGCGCTGGAGGCCCGTGAACAAGGCGTGAAGCGCCGATTAGCAATCGGTGCGCAGGATGGCATCCTGTCGGGCATGGCCCTTCGGGCCGGCCCTTCGGCCTCCTAACTAATCTAGTGGCCCTGCTGGGCAGTTTGCAGCGGGCCTTCTTGGCGGCCTTGGCGGCTTTGCGAGAATCATTCTTGCAGTCCATTGACGATGCGGGTGATACCGTGCTTGATCAGGGCGACTTTGAAGTTGATCAGCAACCCCAGGCGGTTGTCGGCCAGCTTCAGATAAGTGAGGAGTTGCTTCTTGTGCACCGGCGCGATGGTCTCGACGGCTTTGATTTCCACGGTCACTTGGTCTTCCACCAACAGATCCGCGTGAAAACCAGTCTGGATTCGAACCGTCTCATGGACCACGGGAATGACTTGCTGGCGGGAAACGTGCAGTCCCCGTTTACCCAACTCGTAAGCCAACGCTGCTTCATATACGGATTCCAGCAGGCCCGGCCCAAGGGTCGTGTGCAAGCGGTACGCCGCATCCACGATCTGCCGGGCTACATCATTTTCATCCATTCCGATCCAGTATAGATTCTCTCGCCAAGACGCCAAGATCGCCAAGGTGGAAAGAGGAGACGCTCCGTCGCTATTCTACCTTTAGGCGGATGGCTTGAACGTACTTTACCAGGATTTTCTCACGGGGTAGCTACGATTGGTGGATCGGATCGTTCTCAATGGCTACTTTCGTCCCGGACACAACGCCGACGGGTTTCATCTGGTGGCGGTTTGCAATCGTCGAGAGATTAATCTCCGGAACCGCCGTCAGATCCAGGTGGAACCGGCGGCTAGTCTATGTGGAATAGTTTTTCGAATACGAGTTTGGCTGCTTCTTGCGGCTCGTGACAATCTCTCCCATTCAGCAGCAGATAGACCTTGTCCTCCCGGGAGACTTCAAAATGGCACGGTATCGGCGTCCCTCGGACGGTGTGATTGGGCTCAACTTTCGGGTTGACCTTGGAGTAAGTCATGTTCGCCGTTCTGCCCACATAGTCAGGTGTCGCCGAAAACTCCACGTATGGGAATGCCTTCTTCTCGAGCTGGACTTGGCCGCTGGAGTCCACCTTGACGCTGAGCGGCCCCTCGCGGAGGGTGACATCCTGTCCAAACTCACATATCGCCTCGCGCGCATATTTCTCGATGTAGCCAACGAAAGAGCACCAGACCCCGGGCCCCTTCTGCAGGACTATCTCCTGCTCATGCTCCAGTTGGGCGGTTCTTTCAGCCGCCTCATGGTAACCTTGCTTGATTCCATCGATCAGGTGCTGTAGCCAGGCCTCCGCCATGAAAAAAAGACCTCCTGGTCCGTATTATGGTCCATTTCAAAACCAGCCGCAATATAGGGCGGCGGGTCTGCGAAGAAACGGCGGGACACTGCCGACAAGCGGCTAAAATTCCTGTCGCTCGAAACGCACGCCAGCCGTGCCCCCGGTTCTTGTCATCTCGGTTGGATGCCGCTCTTGTCTGGTCCAACCAGAGCCTACGCCGCTGTGAGCCCTCCATCTATGGGTAACGCGGCCCCGTTGAGAAAGGCGGCCTCGTCGCTCGCGAGGTAGACCAACGCGTTCGCAACGTCTACCGTGGTGGCCAGCCTCCCGAGGGGCACCTCGCCGAGCCTCTCCGCCCGGCGCGCGGGGTCCTGGAGCATAACTTGCACCAACGCTGTTTCCACCGTGCTGGGGTGGACGGAGTTGCAGCGGATCTTGTCCTTCGCGTATCTCACCGCCACCGATTTCGTGAGCATGGTCACGGCGCCCTTGGCTGCTGTATAGGTCTCGTTCGTGTACCGGTGGCCGACCAGGCCGCAGATCGAGGACATGTTGAGGATCACCCCCCCGCCAGCGGCTCTCATGATCGGCAGGCAGTGCTTGATCCCCAGGAACGGTCCCCTGACGTTCACCGCAAACATGGCGTCCCACGACTCTACGGGCATCTCCTCGATATTCTTCCGGATGTTGATGCCGGCGTTGTTCACCAGGATGTCGAGGCGCCCGGCCCGCTCCAGCACGGCGGAAAACGCCGCCTTCCAGCTTTCCTCCGAAGTGACGTCGAGCAGCAGGAAACACGCACCCATCGACGCGGCCGTCTTTTCCCCCTCGACGCCTTTCACGTCGCCCACGAACACCGAGGCGCCTTCCTCCCGAAACCGGCGGGCGACCTCCGCGCCGATTCCTCCCGCGGCGCCCGTGATCAGCGCGGTCTTGCCCGCCAGGCGGGGCGCGCTCATTGCGCGCCTCCCTTGCGGACCTTAACTCCCGCCAGCCCTTCATAGAACTGGATGAGACCTCCATGGTCGTCGCGTTGCTTCCCGGCGACCTTGAGGGCCTGCATCATCTCCATCACCTGGCTGGTGAGCAGGATGGGAGCGCCGGTCTCGTGCGCCGTATCGAGCGCGTTCTGCAGGTCCTTAATGTGCAGCTCGATCCGGAATCCGGGCTTGTAATTTCCCTGGAGGACCATGGGAGCCTTGGCATTGAGCACAGTGCTTCCCGCGAGGCCTCCCTTGATGGCATCGAACACCCGTTCGGGGTCTACTCCGGCCTTGACCGCCAGGACGAAGGCCTCCGACATAGCGGCGATGTTCAGCGCCACGATCACCTGGTTGGCCAGCTTGGTCACATTGCCGGCGCCGATGTCTCCGCACAGGACCGCGCTCGCTCCCATCTTCAGAAGCACGTCCTTCACTTTTTCGAAGAGAGCGGATCTGCCGCCCACCATGATGGCGAGTGTTCCATCGATGGCCTTGGGTTCGCCGCCGGAGACCGGGGCGTCAAGCATCTCGACTCCCTTTGCTGCGAGTTCGGCGGCCACTTGGCGGCTTGCCAGCGGCGCGATGGAACTCATGTCGACGAGCACGGTTCCCGGCTTGGCCCCTTCGATCACGCCGTTCTTCCCCAAGACCGCATCCTTCACGTGCGGCGAATTGGGCAGCATGGTGATGATAAGCTCGCACCGCGAGGCCACATCCTTGGGAGACGAGCCCGCAGCGGCGCCGGCCTCCACCAGTTCCTTCACCGGCGCCTCGAGAATGTCGTACACCACGAGTTGGTGTCCCGCCTTGAGGAGGTTCTTGGCCATGGGTTTCCCCATGATGCCCAGTCCAATGAAACCGATGTTCATTTCTTTCCCCCCAGAAGAGTTCTTGCCGCCTTGGCGACGGCGTCCGCCGTAAGCCCGAAGAACTTGAGCAGATCCTCATAGTTCTCGGCGGATATGCCGAACGTGTCGGGGATCCCGACGAACTCCACCGGCACGTGCGCAGCTCCGCGAAGCGCTTCCACCACGGCCGAACCGAGCCCGCCGATCACCGTATGCTCCTCCGCCGTCACGATGGCCTCCACGCCGGCCGCATAGCGGATCACCGCCTCGCGATCCAGAGGCTTGAGAGTGCTGACGTTGACCACCCGCGCCGAGATGCCCTCTTTGCCTAACGCCGTCGCGGCTTCGAGAGCCCTGGACACCATCACCCCGGTGGCGAATATCGCCACGTCGCTCCCGTCTCGCAGCATGGTCACCTTCCCGATGGAGTAAGGCTCCTCGGGCGGATAGACAAATGGAAGGTCGTTGCGGTTGATTCGGATGTATACCGGCCCGTTCCAATCCAGCAGGCAATCCATCATTTTTTCTACTTCAATCGAGTCCGCGGGACAGAGCACGGTCATGTTGGGGAGCGCCCGCATAAGGGCGGCGTCCTCAACGCCCTGGTGGGTCTTGCCGTCTCCGAAGTCGGAAAGCCCGGTGCTCGACCCGCAGATCCGCACGGGCAGACCCGGAATGCAGATCGCATTACGGAGCTGATCGTAGGCTCTACCGGAGGCGAACACCGCAAAGGAATGGATGAAAGGAATCATTCCGGCAAGGGCGAAACCTGCCGCCGTCGCGGCCATGTTCTGTTCCGCGATTCCCATCTGAAAGTAGCGCTCCGGAAACTCGGCCTGAAATAGCACCGACATCGTCGATTTCCCAAGGTCCGCCTCCAGGGCCACGACGCGCTCATCCTTTCTTCCCAGCCGGACAAGGCTGGTCCCATACGCACTTCTCAGATTCGGTGGTGCCATTGTCGCCATCATTGCAGTTTCCTCCCGCATTCGATTTCCAGCAGCGCCTTTTCGTATTGCTCCCGGGTCATGATGCCATTGTGGAAGGCTGCCGTATTTTCAGCAAAGGAGACCCCTTTACCCTTTACTGTGGCGGCGATAATTACCGTGGGAGCCCCCTTAAACGCCGCCGCCTCATCCAGAACATCGAGAACCGCGCCTACGTCGTGACCGTCCACGGTCAACACGTTCCATCCGAACGCCCGCCATTTTTCCGGGATGTTGGGGATGTCGAAGATCTCCTGCGTGGGACCCGTCGCCTGAATCCGGTTGCGATCCACCACGGCCGTGATGGAATCCAGCTTATAGCGCGCGGCGGCCATGGCAGCTTCCCAGAGCTGGCCTTCGGCCAGTTCGCCGTCGCCCATTACCACGTACACCCGGGACGGCCGCTTCGCGAGCCGCAGGGCAAGCGCCATGCCCACGCTGATGGAGAGCCCCTGCCCCAGCGAGCCCGTGACCGCCTCGATTCCAGGGGTCATCATATCGGGATGGCCTTGCAGTTTGCCGGCCAGGGTTTTCACCTTCTCGATCTCGTCCCTTGGGATAACGCCCAGTTCCACCAGGGCCGCGTATTGAATGAGAACCGAGTGTCCCTTGCTGAGAAGAAAGCGGTCCCGGCATGGGTCCCCGATCGCTTTGGGATCGAAGTGCATCTTCGCGAAATAAAGGGCCGCTACGATCTCGGCGAGCGAACACGAACCGCCGAGGTGTCCCGCCTTTCCGACGCCGATCATCCTCACGACGTCGGCCCGAAGGTCCCATGCGATCCGTTCGAGCCGTTGAACTTCTTCAAGCCTTGTCATCCATGTTCCTCCCGGCGAGGGATTTCCCATCCCCGCCATGCTTGCGTTTCAACCTGCGGATGGTACGCTCCACGTGCTCTTCCATGAGCGATTCCGCCCGGGACCCCTCCCGGGCCTTGATGGCATCCAGAATTCTCCGGTGGTAGTACAGGCCGTCCTTGGTGCCGAGCGATTCCACGATGCCATACATCGAAACTTTCAGGATGTGAGTGAGGACGGTGGTCACCTTTATGACGACCGGATTTCCAGTCGCCTTCGCCAAGGCGAGATGGAAGCTCAGATCGGCCTCCGCGAATGCGCGGGTATCGTTCCTGTGTCCTTGCATCGTGCGGAAGGCCTCTTCCAGTTCTTCAATCTCCGTGTTGCCCGCCCGTTTCACCACTAGGGCCACGATCCCCTTTTCCACCATCTGCCGGTATTCGAGGACGTGGAAGACGTCCGGCGCATCCAGGGCGAGCATGGGAAGGAGGGGATTGAGGAAGATCGCTCCGGAGTACTCGCGGACATACGTGCCGCCGCCGTGTTGTGTCTCCAACAGTCCGAGGGAAGCTAGCATCTGCAGAGCCTCCCGAATGGAGACGCGGCTTACTCCGAGTGTCTCGGCGAGCGCGTTCTCCGAGGGGATCTTGGCGCCGGGCAGCCACGCCCGCCCGATGATCCGGTCCCGGAGCTGCTCGAAGACCTGGTGCTTCACGCCGGCGCGCTGCACGGGGATCAGGTGTGCTCTTTCCACGAAGTTGTATGATATCTTACAACCCTGGCGGCGTCAATCTGGTTTCGGACCCGATTCTCTCCTTCCTGTTCGGCTCATTTGTCCCTTTGCGAGCCAATGTTACCTGTCTCGGGCCGGAAACCAGCCCCCTGCGGCGCCCCGATCCGAAAAGACACTTGGCGAGAACCTCCTCGCTTCACGTTCACAAAATCTTTTCGCAATCTTTCCTTTATTCCCAACCCTTTAGCCGTCCCCGCCCTAACCCCGCCCCGTCCCGCATGCTAAAGCTGTAGCGGAAACATCGCATGCCCCGTAAAGCCCGCACTACCGAGCAGCCCGGCGCCCCACCCAAAGCTCCCGACGCGCGCAAAATCTCCTTCGACCCCTCCGGCTTCGCCGCCGTCCGCGCCGAAGATATCGACGCCGTCGCCAATATCGAGGCCAACCTCGTCGCCCTCTACCAACCCGTCAACTCCGAGGAACTTTTCGCCATCGAGCGCATCGCCCTCGCGCGCCATTCCCTGTTGCGAACCTACCGCATCGAAAGCGGCTTCATCACCCTGGGCCTCGAGCAGGCTCTCGAGTTTCCCGCCAACCCGCGCATCCTCAAAAACCCCGAGCTCACTAACGGACTCAAGGTCACCACCGGCCAGAATCACAATTATTGGATGGCCGCCGGCTTCTGCGAGCTCAACCGCAAGTCCGACTGGCAGTTCTTCCTTCGTTACCAGGCCCAGGCCGAACGCCTCTACCGCCGCGCCATCGAGGAATTCGAGCGCATCCGCGCCCTCCGCGGCGTTCTCCCCGAGCAAAATCTCCCCGAGCAAAATCTGCCCGATCGAAATCCGGCGGTGCCTGAGCCCGAGCCCGAACCCGAAGCCGCGCCCCTGCCCGTCACTGCCGACCCTCCCGATCTTCCCCAACCTGTCGCGGAAAATCCTGCCGCGGTCATCCCCAACCGCCCCCGCCACACCCCACGCCGTCACCGGCCCACCCGCGTCCGCTGCGCCCCGCTCCCGGCCCGTCTGATCCTGAACTCCCGGGAATCCGCGAGATTCGGACACCCGAACGCCCCCTGATCCCCATTTAGTATCATGGACGTAATGTCCCAGCGGGAATCAATAGTCGCCCCGCCGGCTGGATACTCGACGCAAATCGCCAGGTTGGCCGAGATGGAGGCCGCGCTTGGTCTGGCGATCCGCGGCAAGCCAGATGTCGTCAGGCTTTCCCTCGTCTGCCTTCTGGCTCGCGGTCATTTGCTCATCGAAGATGTGCCCGGCGTCGGCAAAACCACCCTTGCGCAGGTCCTCGCCCGGTCGGTGAATTGCCGCTTCCATCGCCTCCAGTTCACCAGCGACATGCTCCCTAGCGACGTCCTCGGAGTCACCATCTATAACGTCCACTCCGCGGCCTTCGAATTCAAGCCCGGTCCGATCTTCGCCAATTTCCTGCTCGCCGACGAGATCAACCGGACCACGCCGAAGACCCAATCGGCCCTGCTCGAAGCCATGAATGAAGCGCAGGTCACCATCGACGGCCACTCGCACCCCTTGCCCCGTCCTTTTATGGTGATCGCCACTCAAAACCCCGTCGAGCATCACGGTACCTATCCTCTGCCCGAGTCGCAGCTCGACCGTTTCCTGATGCGCCTGCGCATCGGATACCCCGACGTCGCCCACGAGCGCGAGATCGTGCGCAATTCCGAACGCGAACTGCCCCACACTCCCCCTTCCGGCTTGGTGGCCGACGATGTTCTCCAGCTCCAGGACGCCGTGCAGCGCGTCTCCGTCGAAGAGACGCTGGTCGATTACATGCTCGCCATCGTGGAAAAGACCCGCAATCACGAATCGCTGGTCCTCGGAGTCAGCCCCCGCGGGTCCCAGGCGCTGTACCGCGCCGTGCAGGCGCTCGCCCTCCTCGAAGGCCGCGATTATGCCATCCCCGACGATGTGAAGCGGCTCGCCTCGCCGCTCTTCGCGCATCGCGTGGTCATCAATACCCGCACCACCCTGGTGCAGCGCCGCGCCGACGCGGGCGAGCGCATCATCGAAGAAATCTTGAGCCAGGTGGAAGTTCCCCTGTAGCCATTCCTTATATATGAAGACAGCCATCATCGGCTTGCCCATGGTCGGCAAGACCTCTCTGTTCACCATTCTCACCGGCGTCCAGTCGGAAACCCGTATCGGATCCACCGCCGCGCGCACCGGAGTCGCTCGCGTCCCGGATGCGCGTCTCGAAGCCTTGGGCCGCCTCTTCGAACCCCCGAAAGTCACTCACGCCACCGTCGAATACGTGGACATGCCCTCCATTTCCAAGGAGAGCCTGCGCGACCCCAGCTACCTCGCCAGCCTCCGCGTGGTGGACGCTTTCGCCCACGTCCTGCGCCTCTTCGCCGACGAAACCGTCCCTCACGAAAAGGGCTCCGTCGATCCCCTCCGCGATATGGACGATGTCGAAATGGAGTTGATTTTGAGCGACCTCGTGGTCATCGAAAAGCGCCTCGAGCGCCTCGAAAAAGACCGCAAGAAGATCAAAAATCCCGAGCTCGACCGCGAATTCGAGCTCCTCGAAAAGTGCAAAGCCTCCCTCGAAGCCAACCACCCGCTACGTCAAATGGAGCTTGACCCCGACGACGAGAAGCGCCTTCGTGGATTCCAGTTTCTTTCGCAAAAGCCCGTGCTCTATGTCCTCAATCTGGGCGAGAATGACGCTGCCAACCTGCACGTCCGCGAGCGTGAGTACCGCGACGGTCCTCTCGCCGGCCGCAAACACACCGCCGCCACCGCCGTCTGCGGCAAAGTGGAAGCCGAGTTATCCGAATTGCCGCGCGAAGAGCAGCGCGATTACCTGGCCAGCTACGGCCTCCAGGAATCCGGGCTCGAGCGCCTCATCTCCGCCACCTATGCGCTCCTCGGACTGATGAGCTTCCTCACCGCCGGCGAAGACGAATGCCGCGCCTGGACCATCCCCGTCCATACTCCCGCCGTGAAAGCCGCCGGCGCCATCCATTCCGATTTCGAAAAGAAATTCATCCGCGCCGAAGTAGTCAACTGGAAGGCTCTCGTCGATCACGGCGGCTACCCCGGCGTCCGCGAAAAAGGTCTCCTGCGCCTCGAAGGCAAAGAGTACATCGTCAAGGATGGCGACGTCCTGGTCATCCGCCACAGCTAAACACAGGCCATTATTCTTTGCGTGCGTCTCGGTACCAGGGCGTTACAGAAGCCGCGACCCTCAGGGAGCGGACACGCAACCAGTTATGACGTCGTGTTTAGCTGATTCTCGGTGGGGCGGGCTGAAGCCGGCTGAAGCCCGCCCGCGTCTTACTCCTCCCTCAACAACCGGTCGTACACTTCCCGCTTCGAAAGCCCGCGCTGGCGCGCCACCTGTTTAATCGCATCCATCCGTGCCGTGCCGCCATCGATCAGCCGTTCCACCGCCTCTTCGACCGGTGTATCGTCCGGCGCCGGCGCCGTGGCCTTCCCGATCAGCAGCGTGATCTCACCGCGCACCGAATCCCGTGCCGCCAGTTGCGCCCGCACCTCCGCCGCCGTCCCGCGCACATACTCCTCGTGGATTTTAGTCAATTCGCGCGCCACCACCACCGGCCGCGGACCCAACGCCAGTTCGATCGCCTCTAGCGCCTCCAGAATGCGATGCGGCGCTTCGTAGAAAATCAGCGTGGCCTGCTCGTTCGCCAGAGCCTCCAGAGCTTTGGCCCGTTGTCCCGGCTTCGAGGGCAGAAATCCGCCGAACCGGAACGAGTCCGTGGGCAATCCCGAAGCCGCCAGCGCGGTGAGTGCTGCCGAAGGCCCCGGCACCGCCTGCACCGGCACGCCGAGCTCGATCGCCGCGCGCACCAACCGGTAGCCCGGGTCCGACACCAGCGGCATTCCGGCATCCGACACCAGCGCGATCGTCGTGCCGGCCGCCAGCCGCGACGCCAGTTCCACCGAGCGCTCTAACTCATTATGTTCGTGATAGCTGATCGTCGGCTTTTGGATCTCGTAGTGATCCAGCAGCTTGCGCGTCTGCCGCGTATCCTCGCAGGCAATCAGGTCGGCCTCCCGCAGCACGCGCACCGCTCGATACGTGATGTCCTCCAGGTTGCCTATAGGCGTCGCCACCAGGTACAGAAGACCGGGCATGTTGTTTTCCTTTGTACCACTAACCGCCAGAATTCTCGCCCACCGAGGCCGCCGAGACGCTGATACCCCGGAGGATCACGCCTCCTCTGCCGACTCTGCACTGCTAACGCCCAGAATCTTCGCAAGCCGCGACGATTCTCGCGAACCGAGCCCACTGAGACGCCGATACCCCGGGCCAATACTCCTCCGCATTCTCCGCCACCTATGTGCCCTCCGGTTTTGACTTTGTATTCCTCCGTGTCTCCGTGTCTCTGTGGTGAATATTCTTTTGGTTGCGGCTACGCCGCGCTGCACTGCTAGCGCGCAGAAACTTCGCAAGCCGCAACGATTCCCGCGAACCGAGGCCACTGAGACGCCGATACCCCGGGGCCTATATCCCTCTGCGTTCTCCGCCACCTCTGTAAAACAAGTTCGTAGAAACTTGCTGGGCGAAGAAGATTTTCAGGCTACCAGCTTTTGAAGGTCGGCGTTGCGTACTCGCGCTGCGCACGTGATTACAGCTTGTCCCTTGAGGGTGAGACG